>Ga0247815_10003831_pt1 | contig 10702 bp, 16 predicted proteins | sample UWRJL194509B1_FD_181014 | JGI IMG/M metagenome (GOLD analysis project Ga0247815, IMG submission 181014) | Plant litter microbial communities from Arlington Agricultural Research Station in Wisconsin, United States - UWRJ-L194-509B-1 | ecosystem: Environmental > Terrestrial > Plant litter >... | reverse complement strand
CTCGCCGCCGGGCGAAGCCCAAAACCCTGCTCCGCCTGGTGGGACTGGAACCCCGTCCCCGTTTGGTGTGACCCAAACCCCACCTCCCCCTGATGAGACCCAAACCCCGCCCCTGCCATTGGAACTGCTTGATTGGACCCAAACCCCGCCGGCGCACTGACGGTATTGGCGTTCATGATCTGGTTATCGCTGTCGATGATGGTGGCAGTGGGTGGGGCGACTCTCGCACCGAACTCGCCAGAGGTCGGCGGCGCTGGGAACTGCTTGATGAGCTCACTACGCACGCGAAGCGAGTCAAAGTCGCTCGCATGCTCGGCATTGCTGGACGAAACCGATGCAGGCGGCTCCGGAGAAGGTGACACGCGCGCTGAGCCACTGGCTACCGGTGCTGGAGTCGGTGCCGCCGCTTCGGGGGCGACACGTACCGACCCGCCTTTGCGCCTCTTTGGCCGGTCTTTGGTCAACTACGCGGAGGTGTTAGTTGGCTATGAAACCGATTTGCGGCACGTACATGCGTAAGTGGCTTGGAACCCTCATCTCTCGGTGCCGTGGACGTCTTGGCGAACGAGACCATCGTGTGCGAGGACCCCAGCGGGGCGGCAGGCGCAGCCACAACCTTAGGCTCGGGCGTCTTTGGAGGAGCAGGTGATCTGGAGGGAGTTGGTACTGGTGCCTTGTGTGCTGCCGGGGCTGGCGATCTGGATGGGACTGGGGCGGGAGGCTTGGACGAAGCGGGAGTCGGCGTCGCTGGTGACTGGACTGCTACCGGCGCTGGAGACTTGGGTGGCATCGGCAGCTTAACCGCTCCAGGTGGCAGCTGTGCCCTGCCTGGCAAAACGATGGGTTCCGGTGACCTTGCCGGTGGAGAAACTGGCGGTTCCTGCTGCAGCTTTGCAAACGGTGTTGCAATCCTCCCCACCTTCTTAGCTGGAGTGGGAGATGGCGGGCTCCTCGCTGCACTGTCCTCCTCGCGTTTTGCCCACATTTCCGCCACGCTGGTCTTCTTGAGTGGTACAGGTGACGGTGGGTCGCGCGACGAGGGTGATGCCACCTGCTCAGTTAGCTGCGCAGACGCCTTGACACGCGACTCGACAAAGCCACGGCCCTTTAGCCTGCTAAGAGATGGAGTCGGCTTCTTCTCCACGGAAGGTTTGAGGAAGGCTAGAGAGACATTGCTGTTCGGAATGATTTGCTGCGTAGCAGGAGCGCGAGGCGGCAGTGGCCGGGCCAGGAAACTTGGAGCAGGAACAACGGCCGCCTGGGAGGTCTTGCTGGGCGTCGTGGCAGGTGAAACGTGGGTGCGGTAGTCGCCACCACTTGAAGAGGGGATAAAAGTCGACGAGCTGGAAGCCCGGTTCGAACCGCCAGTCGGAGAGAATGCGCGAGCTGACGTAGTCGAAGTCGTGCTGGAGCGTTGCGGCGTGGTAGGATAAGAGTCGACTGTTATGCTTGGCGAGGAGCTGCGCGTCGGATCATCCAGCACCGGGGAGCTAGCGGCCTTGTAAGGTGTCGTGGGTCGGCTCTTGGATGTCTCGGTTGGCACCTCGGCCTTGGTCGGGCTGGCAGTCCGTGTAGGTGTTACAGCGCGTGCTGATTCAACAAAGCTCCGCGGCCGCGAAGGAGTCACCGCGCGTGGTGGCTCAGCTGCCTTTGCGGGACTTGCAGTGTGCACAGACGGGACAGCAAGTGGCGTATTGGAAAACCGATCCGGCGTAGAGACACTGGGTGGACTCGTGGACGTAGAAGCATTGTCAGCTGACGAACTAAGAGCCTTGTCAGAAGATGGAGTGTCCGTTTGGGTCGATGGTGCTGGGTCGGGCTTTGTTGCGCTGACTGCACGATGTGGTGATGCATAGCCTCGAGTTGGAGTGGATACCATATCTACATGATTTGGTGAGTTGAAAGCGCGGCTAGCATTCGCCACTTGAGAGGAAGAGGTGGTCGTGCGAGCTGGCTCTAGGGTCCGAGTGGCCGGGAGCATAGACACAGGCCTTGTGCGCAGGGGACTGGACGCAGCTGGAACCGTTACTGGAGCCGCAGCTGGGGATGCGAAAGGTCGTTTCGTTGAGGATGCCAAACCGGGAAGTGCGACTGGAGAGGCCTCGCTGCGAACACGAGCACGCTGGGCGACTGATGTACCATCGCTCAACTGGGGTGACAAGGCAGCCGAACCGAATACTGGGTGAACGGCCATCGGACGTTCGTAGTTGGCGTAATCGGCTACCTCTTGTTGCGGCTCGACCTTGTTAAGACGAGGGCCTGTTGCGCGTCCGCCCATGAACTGCGCCAGAGACATTGGTTCCGGTTTAGCGGCCTGCGATGACGGCGAGGCACCAGTGAGCTTGCGCAACGCATCGCTCTGGTTCTGCTGGCGGTTAACGATCTGTTGCATGTCTTCTGGTGGGCCAGAGTTATCTGGCTCTGGGTCGGGTGCTGCAAGCATGTGTCAGTTGCAGGGTCAGTGGCGCGGTGGCTGGGTGCAGACTACGCACGCAGCACGTAGGTGCCAGTTCCTCGTCGTCGTGTGCGTTCAAGCCTAGACTTGGCAATCTCCTGAAGCAATAGCAAGTGATAGTCAGAAGACAGAGGATACCTGAAACGGCCGGTAACGCACATCCGCGAGACGGCGCTGTTCCTGCTCAAAGTCGTCATCTACATCCTGCTGTAGTTGTCGTATCCGCGAGGTCCATTCGGCCAACCCTTTCTCGCCAGCCCCGACGTTGCTCATCGTGCGGCGTCGCGAATCAGTGGGACCGGGAGCGGCCATGCTCAGCAATGATGACCTCGGAGGTCAAGTTGCGTCGTCTCGCCAAGTTGGGCGAATTACTTCCGATTGTCTCAACCTCCGGCACGAGGCACACATGACGTGCGTATTCCTGGCACAGCATCGCCACATCATATTTAAAGTGTATGAAGACGATTTAGAATGCTGTAAATATGGATACATGTCTGCCGATACCGGTTTTAGGTGTCTCATTCCTGGCAGCGCGAAATTCGCTGGAAACAGAACATTATAAGACTCCGTACCTCAAATCAAGAGCTTGAGTATTTATTCGAGGCCTCTGATTTGAGTTGGGGCCAATTAAATAGGTTCAAACTATGTTTCCAGTCAATTTACAGAACCCCGAGCGTCCTTCCGTATGTTTGCCTTACTCTTGATGTCAGAACTCTTGGGATGGCCAGGAGCGTGTTTTGCTCTGTTCAATGGATCCATACCAATCACGTCCGCTTCTTTGTCTTTTTCGAAATAGGAGTGCAGCCACGCTCGATCAGGTGTGGGGGACTGTTATCCGCGGTGTCTTATCTTGACGCGCGCTTCGGCGACACGTACATAGCAGCTTTTGCGAGTGCATGAAGCTTTGATCGCCTTCAAATTGGCAATTCATCGGTGTCGAGCTAGTTTGTTTAGGAGATCGTGCTACCTGCGACGGCGAACCCTCTGCCAGTGCGGTTCACTGTGAGCACGAGATACACCTTGCGAGCTGGTTCGACTTTAGTCTCCCACCAGATCGTGAATAGCATTTCTTCCTCTCAAAAAATCACTGTATAACTTGCGGCAATGCATGCAGGTCAGAGCGCTTTTGCGTTCACTCTTAGCCTAGATCGCGTAACGGAATCTGCCGTGGATCAGCATTTACTCCTTGTAATGAGGCTTGATAGACTATAAGATCACAGATGCTGCATAAATCTGTGTGTCCGAGATATGAAGCATCTTGCTTGGCTTCCTGCCGTCCAGAAAGCTACACATGTCAAGCGATTCTGTGGTTGCTACCGCCTATTATGCTTTCAGGACCTGTGGGCAGCATGTTAATCACGAAAAATGTTAAAGCTCTGTAAATGTCACTTTATCCTGTCGCTCAGGTCATCGAGCTATATTCTCTTCCCATGGTATGTAACAACACCTCATACGAGAAACGCAGCTCCCTACGAGCTCAGTACACAATCTTGAACGTCGCATCCTGCTTGTCTGTGGTGTTGGAGCTCGAGGTAATCGGCTCAATGCGCAGAACATAGTCCCAATGACGGATGTAACGATCGGGGTAGTTCACTGACTGGAAGCTCGTCCAGCTGTAATGGAAGTCAGTCTCAAGCGGTCCACATCATCATTCTCAGACGACTCACCTCGAATCCGCAAATCCAGCGACCTTGCGGAAGGTCGAATCCGCATTGAAGCTCGACGTGCCGTCGTTCGCTGCGAGTGTGAGTGTGTAGTTGGCGTGACGAAGGTACATGCTGGGGTAATTGACACTGCGGAACGAGATGGCGCTGCTATCGCTCAGGCCGGAGACGAGCGTCCATTGCTGGTCCTGCCACAGATCCATAGGGTATGAATCAATGCGGCCGGTGTTGTTCACGTGGCGGACATAGCGGTCAGGGAAGTTGTACGACTTTATGCGGTTCCTGTTACGCGAATGAGTATCAACCGCGCAACAGCCGGAGGAATCAGCAAGAAGATCTCACCAGGTCGGTGTTCCCCACTGGCTTTTGAGGTTAGCTAGCTCGGTTGCAGTGATGGGAGTGTAGCCTGCGTGCTTGGAGTTGATGGGCTGTGTGTAGACGCGATCGCTGAGGGCAGTCCAGGTACCAGCAGCGAGGTTGGTCGTAGACCATGCGAAGAAGCGGCCGTTCGGAGACCTGAAAACGTCAAGAGCGTAGAAATGTTAAAAAATGCTACCAAGTTGCAATGGCTATGTTCTCACCAAGTGTCGCCCCTGAAAGATTGAGGTTAGCTATCGCCAAGCACCAGCGGTTCAGGCACTCACCAAAGATACCATGTGTTTGCCGAGTTGTGCTTGACGATTTCCGGAGCCTCTACGCCACGGCCCGGACTAACTGAGCTAGTGAAGATCGTCCAGCTGTTTGCAGCAGCGGTGGTCGAGCGTGCTCCAAGGAGGGTGCTGTTTGTCTGGCTCTTGTAGTACATGTACCATGTTCCGGAGTAGTTGACGAACGTTCCATCGATGTCATCATAGCCAGGGTTGAAGAAAATGGTTCCGACAGTTGCTGTAACGAAGTCGGTGGTGTAGCTAACCATGAGTGTGTTGTAACCGGTCGTGGAAACGGCCGAGTACACGATCGCATACTGCGAACGCGAGGCGTCCCAGAATGACTCTGGTGCCCAAGTATGGGTTGCAAGAGAGTGAAGCTTGAGGAGGCGATAGCCAGTGAAGCTGCGAAGGTCGGTTGAGTCCCACTACAGCACTTGTCAGTCAGGGACACAATCCAGCGGCATATACATACCACGTGAATGTATTGACTCTGGTAGTTCCAGTCGGTTCCTTTCAAGTCAGTCGCGATGACTACGAAGCCGCCAGTCTGTTTCCGTAGGACGAAAGGATCACGGAGGCCGGTGCTGCCTTGGGTCGGCTTTGCAACCGGATTGTTCTGGTTGAGCGGAACCCACTCCAAACCATCCGAGCTGACCGCCAAATTCAGATTGTAGTCGGCTCCACTCATATCTGGAGACTCTTTAAAGTAGACGGAGGCATATCCAGAATACTGCGCGACCGCAGCAGAGGCGGCAAAGAGGAGAGCGGCGAGGGAGCGGATCGACTTCATCTCGAAGGTGACGATGTTCGACCTGAAGAATCCACTGCGCAGGAAAACCTCGTCGTTCATATAGCTTTTTGGGAAGTTCGTCTTCGCGCATCGCCACGTGGAAATGCACCGACGGCTAGAGTAGGGGAGAAGGCGCGAGCCCACTTCTTCCGACGATCTTCCGTGGACCATTCGTTACTGCTGGCGAGTGTTGGAGGTCATGTGAGACGAACGCCAGCACCAAGTAGGCAATAGAACGCTCTGAAGCAGGCGGCCGGTCGTATCGGGTGACTGGGTCGGACCGCCCGGAGGAGATTGTGCATGGTTGCGCGACTGTCGTGGTACGCCGAACCAATTCACCAGCAGAATTCATAAGCTCATCGGGTAAAGGGAGGGAGCGCCTGATGTAAGAATGCGCTGGCGTGATCGCCGAGACGAGAAACGCGAGATGAGGATGGGTGAGTGCCAAGTCAAGCAACGCAAAAGAAACGCGGCTGGCCCCTGAATATTACGGAGAGAGCAAATCATATGATGCTGAGGAACATTTGATTTACAGTATTAGACTCGCAAAGAGGAGAGGAGAAGGCGCGTAGCGGGCTTTCAAGTTCTAACTTCCGATTGCTTGACCAATAAGGCAAATTGTCTACCGTAATCTTCGCGTTCCGACATTAGTAGCCTTATGGACTTGGGGTCAAATTATATTGCCATCCGGTTCTATCATTTCCTCCACTATCATTCACGCGAAGCCGAGAACCCAGAAGTTGATAGTCATCTGGCACTCTGTTCTCAGTATAGAGATCTGGTTCCGCACTGTTGTGAACAGATGATTGCAGCTGATAAATTTGTCATGCTACAGGTGGATGTGAAAGGGTCAGGCAGAAATATTTGCAGTGGAATAGTACGGCTGAGATAGGCCTCGGGCGGAAGACGTGACTTGAGAGCCACAGTGGCGTCACATGAGATTGGCACCTCAAAGTTCCTCGGTATCGTCGTCTCCGCGTGAATCCATCGAGAGGTGGAACCCTGCAAACGAGAACAAGCGGCGCTGATTGCGAAGACGGCGCGTGACCTTAGTGCTTCCACAAGTCGGCGTCGGCGTTGAGCTCGTCGATTTGGTAGTGGTTGACGCTGGCTTGGTTGTGGTCGGAGTTGTGGTTGGTGCCGAGGTAGTAGTGGTCGAGGAGACGAAGATGTCCTTCTGCGCGCCAGGCGAGAAGCCCATCTTGCTGTTGTACCCCGGGCTTGCCTCGAGACCATCAGCCTGGTACTTGCCCTTCAGTTCGATGGTGTTGGCGGCAGTCTGCTGATTGAAGATTGTGATGCCCTTCGCTCCTTTGACGCAGTCCGCCGGTTTCCCCTCGCACCACTTTGCACGCTGCGCCTTGGCGAGCTTCGGTGCATTGGCCTTCGCGCCTGTCACACGGCACTTGAACGGGTTCATATACTGCGAGATTAACAGTCTTAGTGAACATCCATGAGTTTGATAACCGCTCTCTCACAGCGTTCGGGGTTCCACACCCATTCGGGATCCATGCCCATGCACAGATGCAGTCGGAGCAGGCGGGCAGGTCCGCAGGAATGTCGTACTGTGTCAACCGATACCACGGCGTCTGTGCCGCGACGCTGATGACCTGGGTGCTGCTCAGTATCCTCGCCTGGTGCATAACACTGTCATTAATAGACGTACCACAAGGTCCTCGTATTTGACGTTGTATATGTTAGATTGATAGGCGAGTGCTGAATAGGGTTGAGTTCGCCATCGCAACGTCAACAATGGTCGCACCTAGCACGGTGCCGGCCGCGCGAGTTCGATTCTCGGTGTGCATGTTCGGATCGCCAATGCTTCGGGACGGGTAAGAGAGATGGTTCAGCGCAAAGAAGGGGAGCATTCACCAGGTGTTGTTCCAAGTTCCGTTGTCATATTCAGGATGAGCTGCGGTAGATGTTGTCAGAATCGAACGCTCGGAAAGGTGCGAGTTCACTCGCATTTGCCATCTAAAAAGCTAGGATTAGTTCTTGGTCACAACCAGCGCATTGCGACTAACCAGGAAACTTGCCGACATATTTGCCGTCGAAGCTCAGTGTAGTTTGACCGCGGTTGCCTGGCGCATGAGAAACTGCTCAGTCCACGACGAGTGGGGCAACGGTGTGTAAAGACCTGAGAGCTCAAGTGTGACCTTGCCACCTGCAGGACTGCATTGTGGTCAGACGGGGATGTTCACGACAACGAAGACAACTCACAGGTCGAGGAAATTACCTGCTACAGGCGGGTAATCCTTGCACTGAAGTGTGGTCAGTGGTGGTGTTCCAAGACCTCATCCAACACAAACTTTTCCGCGCATCCAGAAATCTGAGAAACTGGTTGTACGGTTTAGCGTCAGCCATCGGCATAGGGTTGCGTAACTGGACTCACGAGACGTTGTACAACGGCTGGGATACCTCAGCACTGTTTTCATTCTCAACAGTCCTGCGCGTGGTCAGTCCTGGATTGGCAGCACAACAGGAAACCTACGAAAGGCCGTTGCGGCAGTACATGCCTGAAATGCGGTTGTCAAGGAATGAAATGAAATGGCTGATAATGATAGCCAACCCTTGTGGTATGCGGCAACGTGCGCCTGCGCCATAGCCGCAAATCCAAGTGCAGCCAGAAGGACTGCGGGACGGAAGTCGAGCATTGAGAGAGTGTGGGTTGATAAAGAGTGACGGGTGGGTGTGATACGCGGGGGTCTGGGAAAGCAGAAAGTTTAAGCCTGATACGCGCTGGTCTCGTGCTTGCGCCTTTTGTATTCTCGACTATGATGTGCCATGACACCGGCCACTGTGAGGTCGCCGCGCGACAGTGACAGGCAAACCCTGGCCGGAATAGCAACGTCTCGACATGCCGCCCAGATACGTCTGTGTTTGGCATGACTCGCGGGGGTGGCCAAATCCTGATGTCAGATCTCGGGAACAGACATAATACCCTCTACGGTGCTGAAAAGGCGCGAGTCGAGGAAGGGCAAGGGGATCACTGGCAAGCAAGTATCGTTCACAATCATTGTCATTCCACGTCGCAAAGACCTAGATTAGTCAATTAAGATAGCCAGCTGTCGTTTGGGCCACACCAGAGACGAGAATTGACGCATTTTATGACCACACGAGATGGTCGGAGGCTAAAGTATGAGACCAGCGGAATCTGAATTGGGCGCTCGGCTGTGTGCGGATAGGGGCGAGGCTGCTCCTTCCCGCACTCCGGCTCAGAACCACCCACGCACCTGCAAGACTCAGCGAGTCGGCGTCTACTCATACATCTTCTGTGCAGAGTCAAGAACTCATCAGCCGGCCGTGGCATTCGGCAGACTCGCATGGCACCACCACAACCCAGAGCACCACAGAATGAAGAGTCGAATCTCAGTCCCGTCAGCGATGGTCCGCCGCAATACGACCCTGTTCCCTCCGGTACCCTGGCTACACTCTGTGCGCTCTTTGGAGTGCTTGTTGCTCTAGTCATTGGCGGAGCCATCGTGCGACGCATGCGCAGACAGCACAGACGGGCGGAGCAGGTTCGGCGCACACAGCTCATGACAGAGCGTGACATCGCACGGCTTCAGCGGTTCAGCGTGGCATCATCATCGTACTACTCGGCTGAAAGTAAACAGTCCCTGGCGGTAACCGAGGACGACATGCCCCTCAGCGCAGTTCAGCGCAAGTTCAGCATCGCGAAACCGCATGAAGCTGCTACTGCCCCGGCTACTTTCTTCATTACGATTCAATCGCCTGAAAAAGTGCCTTCAAGCCCACCACGACGAACCAGCGTTCCAGATAGCCTCCTGCAGACTCCACCTCGCATCAGGGACTGGCCCATTCCGCCCACACCAATGGGTTCACCTGCATCCACAACTTCAGCCAGCAAGCGCTTCTCATTTGCGCAGTCCGTCAAGTCTGCCGCATCCTGGTCACAGGTGGCGCGGACGCTGCTCGAGCCCTCACGCTCCGCATCTAGCCTAGGATCACCGCGGTCTGCCAAGTTCGACCTTAGCAAGATGCCGGTAACACCCAAACCCGCAAGCAAGCGAGGTTCGCGAGCGTCGTCCACTATGTGGCCGTCACCTGGCCTCTCAGTTCTGCTCCGAGGAAGTGGGTCAGACCTGATGCTCACCCATGGGGCACTCCCACCTCCTGCCCTCTGCGTCACCGTCCCGACAATGGCGAGCCTCAGCGAGCAGGCGCGTGCAGATTATACAATGGAACAGCAGATCCTTGGCGTCATGTGGGATGAATCCGAAAGTCTCGCGAGTGGCGAAGTGGAACACGAGCCTGCTCTCGACGTTGTCGTATGGGTGGACGAATGTGATGTTGTGGACTCTCTACGTGTACCAGTTGTGTACTAGACCTTTGCGTTTCTCTCGATGTACTGTTAGCTCGATCGCTCGGCGCTGTGCTCGCCTTATAGCCCTTATTCTTCGCTTTGTATCACACCACCACTTCCTCGAAGAAGAATGTATTTCTGAGTTGTTGCCTAAACGTATGAAATCCAGCTCACGCGTCCATGCTGAGGTGGAAACCAGCGAACGAGATGAGCCGGCGCTGGTGCCTACGATGACCACTGAGCGAGCGAGTGCTGATGCTGCTGCATCCTTCCGTCGGCTCCGGAATGGGCGAGCTCGTCGGTTCGCTCGGTGTCGAGGTCGAGCCCTCGAAGATATCATTCTGCGCGCCGGGGTAGAAGCCCATCTTCTCGTTGTAGCCTGGGCTCGCCTCCTGCGTGTCTGCCTGGTAGATGCCCGTCAGGTCGATCGTGTTGGCCTCCGGCCGCTGGTTGAAGATAGTGATGCCCTTCGGGCCCTTGACACATTCCTCCGGCTTGCCTTCACACCACTTAGCCGGCTGAGCCTTGCCGACCTTCGGCGCGTCCGCGCGGGCACCAGTGACCTGGCACTTGAAGCCGTTCATGTACTGCTCGGGTATTAGCACGCATCGTACGCGTTGGGCAAGTATCGCACCTCATTGGGAATGCCGCAGTGGTTCGGTGCCCAAGACCAAGCGCAGACACAGTCGTCGCATGCGGGCAGGTCCGCCGGGATCTCGTACTCTGCAATCCGGTGCCATGGAGTGTTCTTCTCAACGCTAATGACCTGGAGACCAAATGAGAGCGTGCCGTGGATGCAGAGAGTAAACGTACAAC
>Ga0247815_10003828_pt1 | contig 10704 bp, 14 predicted proteins | sample UWRJL194509B1_FD_181014 | JGI IMG/M metagenome (GOLD analysis project Ga0247815, IMG submission 181014) | Plant litter microbial communities from Arlington Agricultural Research Station in Wisconsin, United States - UWRJ-L194-509B-1 | ecosystem: Environmental > Terrestrial > Plant litter >... | reverse complement strand
ATGACGTTTCGCACGGGTGAATATGAAGGTCAAGAGTAAGATGACGAGCAGAATCTGTCCTCCAACGATATGAAACACGAGCCAGGCGATGAGAGTGCGACGCTGGTCGCCTTCGGGCAGGTCAACATCGAACACGCCGCGTGTAGCAAGGTGGGAAAGGAACATGGTGTAGATGATGATGGGTGTGGCTGGTGATTAGAAACGAAGGTGTAGAGGCGCGCCGGGCGCCAGGATATGTGTCTGCGTGATCACTCGCGCCTGAGCAGCAGGCGAGAGGTGCAGGTCGCGTCCAGCGACAGCTAGGCGGAAGGTGCCTTGTACAGGCGGGCGAACGAAGTGGGACCCAGGAAGGCAAGGGGCGCCGTCGGGCAGGACGTCCCCGTGGGGGCAACCCAAATCGACGTCCAGTCGCCGAAGCAGCGGATCACGGCCGTTCGACCTGTTAGCGTCCCTCTCCTCTCGCAAGCAGCTGTGCGCGAATCCAGAAGACACGAGACGCGTCTGGGAGGGAGCGTGGAGGTAGGATTCTGTGGACAAGAAGAAAAAAGGGTCTTGACAGGATACCAAATGACAACGGATCCACAAGACGCGTCGCTATGTTCGGCTCTGGCCGGTGGCGTTCCTTGGCCTCTTACCGTCGACAAATGAACACAACAAGCGCGCGCACCGCTGCTCAGGCACTCGTGAGCCAGCGCGACAGTCTGCGAGACGAACTTGAAGTGCAGTACGAAATACTCAAGGCCAATAACTGCACCGGCAGCGAGCCTCTTGTCGATGCGCAAGGCTTTCCGCGCGCGGATGTGGATGTGTACTCGGTCAGGAGAGCGCGCGTGCGAATAATCGAGCTGCGAAACGACATAACACGCGTCACGGACGACATTGCAAAGGCTCTTGAAGGTGTCTTCGTTCCACCGCCACAGGACGCGCCCGCATCCTCAGAGTCAGACGAGACTCAGGCGGAATCTAAACCATTCGCGCGCGTCGATGGAGTTGCACCAAATAGTCCGGCTTCGACTGCTGTACGCGACTTGCATCTAGGTACTTGAGTGTGACAGGCTGACGCGTCTTCGCGATCCTAGGGCTTGCTGCGAGGCGATCTGGTCACAAAGTTCGGCACACTCACAGCCTCTTCTTTCGTTGGGAGCTCCTTGTCGCCACTGGTTGAAGCTGTGGGACAGAACGAGAATGTGAGTGGCATCCAGCCATGTTACTTATGAATCGCTAGTGCCACTGCTGACACAGCCATCCAGCGTGCCATCCCTCTCAAGGTCCTGCGCGACGGTCAAGCCGTCTTCCTATCGTTGACGCCACGATCTGGCTGGGGAGGTCGTGGAATGCTTGGGTGCGTGACCTTCTCAACGTTTATTACGGCGGCTGACCGTCATACAGCTGCCACATCGTCCCTCATAAAGACTGATGGCTACTGCCAGGCTAGGCCATTGTATTTGTCCCTCAGGTTCTTCAGCTGTACGCAATACAAAGAATCGGTTTTCTGTCACACACAAGGCAAACCCGATCCCGGTCCCTTGCACTGGAATTGCGACGCAGAGTCGCCACATATCGTCAAGTTCTGTGTTGCCAGTCTCGTTAGCCCGATTTTCGATCTCCCTCCTCAAGACATTCTTACCTCGCAGATCGTCGTGGATGGTGTGTAGTTCGCCGGCCTGTAATCCTTCAGCGTCAGCCTTTGCTCTAGGTACGCCGCCCAACACGTACGGCAAGACATTGAATCCATCCACCACGACATTTGTGCAAACTGCGCCGGGACTGCACTTGATGTCTGCTATGAGCGACTTGTACCTGCCCGTCGTCGTACCCACAACACCGCGGACGCTGTCCAAGACTTGTCAGTGACTTAGTGACTCCGTCATGTGAGTCGCGTACTTGACGTTTGAGATATTGACACGAGATGGGTAGGCTGCGCACTGCTCGGGTGTGACGTTGAAGTAGCACTGCGGTGTTCGCGATAATGGTTAATAACTCGAACCTACCTTGTCGTCAACTGCCCGGAACGAACCTGGTCAACTACGGTGCCGCCTCTACATTAGCCGCAGAGCTCTCAAGCTTCGACTTCGAGCAAACGTCGACGTACATGTGATCGCTTGGTCGACGTCCTTGACGGCGACTCCATCCCATGTCACGTTGTTCACCCTGCCGCTACCTACGCCGGGACCCGCCCACACCTTGATTCTTGCGACATTACCCGAGTTCGTCAGCGAGACATTGCGTACGAGAATGTTCTCGACGATATCCACGTATTGTGGGTACTGGCCAAGAGAGCCGACGCTGATGCCGTGGCTGCCAGTGCAGTCGCTACTTCAGTGTCAGCGCGACGGCAACGCGAAGCAGAGTAGTGGCAAGTACAGGTTTTGTACGAGGACGTTGGTTGAATTTGGCTTGAAGCTGACACAGCTGCAATGCAGGAGTTAGCTCCAAGATATCCGACCCTCCCCGCGGAACCTCCGATAGACGCACTCATCGGTGTTGACGATGACACTGTTCTGAATAACTACATTGTCGCTGCGGTATGTGTCCCAGCCCTGTAAGTTTATCAGCCACTGACGGTGTGTTCGGCCAGCCATTGGAGATGTACATCCGTGTTCTTTGGCAGAATTGTCCCAGCAGCCTTGGCACTGAGCTGAATGTTCGTATAGACGACGTTCTTGCTCGTGTGAATGAGGTTGAACCTGCACTCAAGCAATATCAGCTTCACCATTATCAAGGCGAGACGGTTGGGCAACGAACCAGTTCGGCGGCTGTATCATCGAGATGTTTTTTATAAGGACGCGGTCGGCCTTGTAGATCGTCAGCGGGATAGGGCGGACAATGGTCGAGTTGGTTTGACTAGGTTCGGAGGTCGGTATCGATCGAGTGGAGTGCGAGAAGAGAGCGAGACTTACTGCGCCAGCCACCAGGCCTACGTCCGACGCTGAGGTCAACCCTGCAATTGCGCCCACGGATTAGGGACGACATACCTCGCCGGACCCGTCAATCACTCCTCCTCCGTCCACGATGATGTTCTTCCCGCCGAGCAACAAGAATGTGTACGATGCCTGGAACTCTGCACGTCGGATATCAGTACCGTCTGTTCATCCGCGGCTCCTCTCGGTCCCCATCTCCTCCGATAGACTCACCAAACGCAAACGCGTTCTCTACCCAATAATCTACATCGTCCCAATACTTGATGGCACCCTCGAGCCGCAGATGTACGTCACGTAGGCCTGTCGCGTTCACCAGGCTCCGAATGCTCAACGTTTGCGACTTGGGAATCGTGACCCGCGGGCATGTGCGTAAAGCTCGCAGGAGTGCTGGAGCGTCGTCTCCTCCGGAAGCTTTGAGTGTGCATGGGGTGGGAGACGGTCGAGGTGAGGCAGAGACAGCGGCGAGCACGGCGAGGAGGGAGAGTGTTGCAAGACGAAGCATCGTAGCTACCTGACGAAGCAAGCGGGACAAATGTTGCACGTCCTCGCAGAGCGATCTTGCGAGCTCTCTCATCCGGAACGCCTTTATTATATACCAAGAGGTCAAGCGCGAGCAATTGTCGGCGAAAAAGAGAGGCAGCGCGTGACGCCATGTCACGATTCGATGCCTCGGCTCCATGCACGGGCCGTTCAAGCCGTTCAACCTGCAGGCACGAGAAGCTCATCAGACATTCGAACGCGTAGCATCGCTGCTTTCAACCTTGCTGTGGATGCCCAAAGTTGTGTCCACCACGAGTTCGACAGCGGCGCATCGTTAAAGAAAGTAACAATTCATAGTTCATTGCGATACCCGCAAGTATAACCTAAAGCTAATCTGACAGATAAAAGCTGAGCCAATGGTGAGGCTCTAGGTACAGATGATCGATGAAGGAAGTATGACACTCAGTCGCAATGTGTACATAGGAGAATGAAGGAACGATTCACGATTCGTGAAGAGCCAGCCCAAAGAGCATGTACAGACAGCCGGTTAGCAAACAGTTACAGGAAACGGTCTTCGCAGGGAAGGGTTAAAAGACCGATGCAGGTATTGAGACAGATGCAGGCAGTTGGTTGTGCAGTGAACAACGCAGTGAGTGGACAGATATAGACAAGGACAGCGAGTGTGAGAGCAAAGTTTATGACGATGCAGGACAGAACCGACGACAAAGGATGGTGATGCAAGATATGAGAGCGAGAGACGATGCGAGAATCGAACGGAATCAGACCAGACACGAAGGATCTGCGAAACGCCGCTTGTACGGCAGCTACTCGCCATACCCCGAGTCAGTGCTGATTGACTCCTCGTCAGTCTCAGCAACAGGCTCCAGGTAGGTGCGTTGGAAGAGGCGCGGCTTTACGGTGCCACCAATACTGATAGCCGTTTGAACTGGCGGGATACCCGCAGATGTACGACGGGAGGACAAGGTGGGCACAGGGATCGAGGATGCGGAGGACCTGCGCGAAGATGAAGCGGCCTTGGGAATCTTGCTAGATGAGGCAGACACTGGCTTGCGGCCGGACGACGGTGAGTCGTTCTCGCTGCCTTTGGTGCGGGCCTTGGGCGCTGGCAGGCGGGATACGTTCTTCGGTGACAGTGGCACGGATGACGGAGACTTCAGCGCAGAGGCCTTGCTATGCGGTTTTGGGATGCGCGAGACCTTTTGGGTGTGAGGGACGGTCGGAGTGGAAGGCGCAGCAGGTGTATCATCCGAGGTGGGTGCGGCTGGCGCCAGGATGACTGTTGGTGTTGGCGACCAGGACATGGACTCGTCGGCCAAGCTAAGCGACGGCACAATAGTCGTAGCAGTGCTCTTCATCACAGTGGTGGGCTCAGGCGCTGAAATGGCGCTCGTCCGATTGACAGGCGCCCCGACACTAGGACCGTCGCCAACGGGCTGCACAGCACCGCAGCCACCTGAGGCGTGTTGCATCAAGGGTTCATCGAACCTCGACTCCATTGCAGGTTGTTCCGAGCTGATGAGCTGCGAGATGTTGCTTATTGTGCAGTGAAGGATCGACGCCGCGTCGGCGAAGGGAACAGCGTGCAACTTCACGATCCGCCCCACAATGGTCTTGAGCGTCGCATTGAGCTGTACATGATACGCACGTGTCATCTCGTCGAGCTTACGAGCAGCTGCGGCGAGATGCGGATCGCCGCAGTGCAGCGAGCTGTTGGCGTCGAGGACGAGAGCGGCAGCAAGGTCGAGGTTGAAGTCGCGCGTGAAGCCATATCGGTTCTGCGCGCTGCTGATCTCGGACAAGATCGTCGTGGCTGCCGGAGCAACATGGACGGATGTTGGCATGTTGACGCCGATGCCATGTTCCAAAGTGGACACTGGAGGTTGAGGATGGGCTACTTCGGGCACGTGACGTGTGCGCGGTGTCCGATTTCTTCGAATGCGATCGCTGAGTTTGCGCGAGACCGACGCAGCTGTGCTGCCGAAAGCTGACTTGATGTCGCCAATCATGCTGGATGACGCGTGGAGAGCATGTGCACCGATGCTGGAGTATTCGTATGCGAGCCCGCTGCCCCCTAGATTTGCCCGCTTGTGATTGCTATAGCAAGTGAAGCGCGGCATCAGCATACAGGCGATTCAAACGAGCTTCATCTAATGCTTACTCGATTCGTGTGTGTCGAGGCGACCTTTTGGGGGAGGTAGAGTTCGACGCGAGCACGTAGTCATCCTCAAGACTGGTATATGTCATCATCGCGTCTGGCACAAGAGCAACAAGAAAGCCGAGGTGGCTCTAGGTGGCTGGTGAAACGATGCAGGCGTTTGCGAGGCGAATGGGTGAGATGAATGCGAGCGATACGACCGGAAGAGACCAGCCTGTGCGACGAACCGAATCTCCGACCAACCGCCCGTTTCAACCGATTCACCACGTGCCTGCAACATGGCCTCGTATACCACCAAAGAGAGACGATAACATGTACATCAACCACATAAAGATTACAGATCGCACAGCCTGCATACTACAGACGCAATGGGGCTGAAAACACTGGGACGCGACACTCCTCCTGTAGCACGAACTAACAGCGCCGTTCCCTTGATGCACATAACTTATCGCCGCATTATTACACATGCATGCAACAGTTGGCGGCGCTTACTCACATGAAATGGATTAGGATTCGCCCGCAGTGACCGCCACACGCTCCCTTCGATTTTACGCCACATACTCGCCCTTAGCCAGGTCGGATTTAGCTATTAAACCCAAACCACACAGCCCAGCACCACACAGGTATTTAAGCCCCTCACTGTTGACCTTTGACGATATGCAGTGAGTTACCACATTGTGTCTACTTGCGTGACATGTTCAGTGAACGAGTTGAGATCCTACTGGACTGGCGAAACCTTGCATGGCCGATTTCGGGGGTACCTTGCCTGCTCGAATGTCCAGCTTCGGATGGTGCAGGTATTTGCCCGCTCTTTCGTGTTCAATTAGCATGCACGGTGTGGGCAAATAAAGAGATTAGACAGCACGCCGGTCGGATGCCGGGTGATCGACTCGATGGACTACAATACTCATGCTCCTGCTCATCATCGCGTTTTTTTTTCTCGCCAGATGTAGTACTGACCAGATACATTGGATTCAAATGCTCCTCTGGACTTCATCGTGATTCAACTAATGCTGACCAAGTGCTGACTAGCCAGCGTCTACCTCTTTGCAAGACGTAACACCGTAGCCTCGTACGAGGCCGCCGGAAACCGACGGCCATCCGGACGGCGACGAACGGGACGGTGGGGTACCGAGGCTTTGTCATGCCCGTGACTGACGCAATGCTCGCCTTCTCGTTAGCCGAGCTTTGGCTGCTCTTCCAGAAGTTGCTAGGCCCCTATAAATCGCACGCCACATGCGACTCTTTCGCCTCTTGTCCTCGTCCTGCCCATCGCGTCTCCTCCGCTCTAGTACCTTTAGTATCCCTATCACTGCTTTTTCTACGATGGCCGCCGATGCGCCCGCAGCATCCAAAATCCGGCACATTAACCAGCGCGTGCCAGATGTCGATACTTTCTACCCGCTGAACGATCCGCTCATCGGCGCGCCATTCCCTGCGGATGTCTTCCCGCAGAACAAGAAGCTGCCGAAGCTATTCACCCCGTTGACTATCAAGGATGTTACTTTCAAAAACCGAGTTTGGGTCAGCCCGATGTGCCAGTACAGCAGTGACAACGGCCATGCGACGGATTGGCATCTGGTCCATCTCGGGGTGCGTCACTTCTGAAGTTTGAATACTGCCCACCCATTCTCTGATGCGTTTTGCGCTGGTTCTGATAGTCATTTGCTGCTGGTGGCGCGGGTGCTATCATCATCGAAGCAACGGCGGTTGTTCCTGAAGGTGGGCTGTCGCCTTGCGTCCAGCCTACGCATACACACGTTACTACAAGCTAACGCGCTGCTCAGGTCGCATTAGTCCCGAAGATGCGGGTCTCTGGACCGACTCACAGATCGCGCCGCTGAAGCGTATCGTCGATTTCGCCCATACTCAGGGTACCAAGATCGGTATCCAGCTTGCACATGCTGGCCGCAAAGCAAGCACTTATGCACCGTGGGTTTCAAACTCTCCCGGAAAACCTCGTCCGAACGGTCAAACGGCAGGAGACGATGAGAATGGTTGGCCGCAGACAGTCGTCGGTCCCTCTGTCATCCCGTTCTCCCATCGCTACCCCACTCCTCAAGAGCTTACACCAAACGGAATTAGTGAGGTGAAGAGCGCCTTCCTTGCTGCTATCGAGCGCTGCAAGCAGTGTGGCTTTGATTTCATCGAGATTCACGCTGCGCACGGATATCTACTCCACGAGTTTCTCTCGCCGCTCAGCAATTCACGGAAGGATGCGTATGGCGGATCGCTGGAAAACCGTGCTCGGCTGACGCTGGAAATCACGGAAGCTGCGCGTGAAGCTTGGAAGGATAAACCGCTGTTCGTGCGTATCAGCGCAGACGATGTGACGAATGGCGAACCATCGGAGAAGGAAGGCACGGAGTGGAAAAGTTGGGGAATCGAGCAGAGCAAGTGGCTCACTGACAAGTTCGTCTCCTTTGGAGTCGACCTTGTCGACGTCACGAGTGGCGGTAACTGGGCTAAATCCAAGTTCGATGTCAAGGAGGGCTACCAGGTCTGTCGCGAGTCTGAATGTAACTTGAAATGGCAGGCTAACTTACGAATCACCTTCAGGTCCCGCTCTCCCACGCTCTCAAACAATCCTCCCCATCAATCTCCATCGCATCGGTGGGCATGATTACCGATCCGGAGTTCGCGGAGAAGACTCTGCAGGATGGGAGTGCCGACGTCGTACTGCTTGCTCGGGAGTTCCTCCGCAGGCCGAACTGGCCACTATACGCCGCGCATGTTCTTGGCGCTGCAGTTCATCCCCCAGTTCAGTATGAACGCGCATGGCCGGGTCTCATGGCTCCAAGGACCGACGCGTGAGTGTGTCGGCGCGTGCCAAGTTGACTATGGCCTCGGTTGACGACGAAGTCGTGACAGTACCCGGACAGGGGCAAGGCTCTAGACTTTAAATACTATTTTGCGAATAGAACCGTGCAGATGGTTGAGATTGAGTTGATTCGGGCGGAGCCTCGGATTCAGAACGCGCCACTGGAATGTGCCGACCATCACTCTTTGACATTCGATCTTCGCCGTTTAGCCGTTTACAGGACTATCCTGCTTGTCACCCCTCTTCAAGGCCTCCAGGAGATTCCGCAAGGCACCACCTCGATGCAGCCGGATATGTGGTAGCTTCATTTGCCGCCGTCGCCACCGCAGATGACGAGTCGCGACGCGCAACGCAATGTGCAAGATGACCACTGTGTCGTGTCGCACCAGAGCAGCCCGAGCCAAATGCTCTGCTTTTGAACGATATTTTCTCGAGCCTTTTCAACTTCCCGTCTGCCAGCACCAACTCAAAGCTTGCCGTCACGTAGTTAGGGATCAGCAAGAGAAGGCGAAATTAATTTTGCCTTGAATGACAGCCAGAAAATTGTTTGAAGCCCCCTTCGACGCAAGCGTGCTGGCTTCGAATTCATGGCTCTCCGAAGAGAAATGCCAAAGAGGGCATAAACCGGGTAACCGCCGACGCACTCTTCGCCTCGTCTTGAGCTCAGATGATAGCCGCGCCGGCTTCGCAGCATCACCCCTTGTAGATCGAATGAGCCTCCACCTCTGGTGCGCTTTGCTCTGGAAGCTTTTATACCTGTTATTCACTCACAAAGCTGGTGACTTGGCATCTCTACGCTTTCTTTTACAGTCTTAACTACTCGCCCACCTTCATCACCTGCCAGTCTAATGCGAGCGGAATCAGCATTATTATTCTTTGCACTCGTGGCGCATGCTAAGTTCGTGTGAGCTGATTGCAGCACATGCGAGCCATGCTTCCGAAGTTCCTTCGTAACGCGATGCACGCCCCACACACCGCCTCAGCACTCAAGCTTCTTGAGCTCGCTAAACGCATGATAATGAAGCTGTCGTATTTATACCCACGCCCATTTCGGCAGCTTCACCTCTTGTCGTCGTGAGGCTCTCTTTCCAGCCCAACACTCACAACGCTTTTTGTCTATCCGCTCCCCGTTATGAAGACCTCTCCGGCTTTCTTGCCTCTTTTGGGTGCCATATTCTTGGTATCCACTTATGCTGCGTCACCTGCGGATATCTATGCTGGTGTTCAAGTCATCCGCGTCCCAACTGGCTCGTCTCGAGCGGGCGTGGCCGCACTTGAGAACCTCATCGACGCACTGCAATTGTCATCGTGGTCTGACGCACCGGTCGCCAATTCGCACGTCGACCTCGAGGTGCCGGCTGACAAGCATGCCGCCTTCATCAACGGAATTAGCAAGATCCTGATATCTAGTGGCGCAAAACAGCAGGGGTTTGATATCGAGATCATGCATGAAGACTTGGCCGCGAGTATTGCTGCCGAGGCAGAGGGCATGTACGACTCGTCTGCCAGACTCCAGGGTGGGTCAGATTCCTAGTCGCTTATTAGCGAATCTGACCTCTCAACAGCCGGTCTCGTGGACGACTCGTGGTTCTCGTCCTATCACCTTTACGATGAACACCTACAATTTCTTGAAGATCTAGTCGCTACGTTCCCAAACAACTCTCGGATTGTCACGTCTGGTACCAGCAACGAGGGACGTAATATTACTGGCATCAACATTTTCGGCGACAGCGGTCCCGGTTCCCAACCTGCAGTCATTTGGCACGGCACGGTACATGCACGCGAGTGGATTACAACGATGGTAGGCTCAAACTATTGTTGAAATCACATGCGCAATGAGCTGACTGGATCAAACAGACGACCGAGTATCTGGCATACCAGCTGCTAACTGGCCTCGCCAACTCAACAGAGGTGCAAGCACTGGTTTCAAGTTTTGACTTTACGATCTTTCCGATTGTCAATCCTGACGGTCAGTTCTTGCCGCATTGCGCTAAACCAGGGTAATGCTAATCATAGTTCGCGACCAGGTTTCGTTTATACCCAAACCACACAGCGCTTGTGGCGCAAAAACCGCCAGCCTCCCGTCTCGGGTAGTACATGCTATGGTAGAGACATCAACCGCAACTGGTGCGCATGCCGGCAGTGTAGGATCTTTCAGGCTGACCGAGGAGTTTAGGGCTCACACAGGTTGGAACGAAACCGGCGGCGCCTCGACCAGCCCATGCAACGATGCTTTCAAGGGTCTCGCCCCTGCTGACGCCCCCGAGACTGTCGGCCTCGCAGCATACCTCGATGAGCGTGCTGCG
>Ga0247815_10003827_pt1 | contig 10705 bp, 10 predicted proteins | sample UWRJL194509B1_FD_181014 | JGI IMG/M metagenome (GOLD analysis project Ga0247815, IMG submission 181014) | Plant litter microbial communities from Arlington Agricultural Research Station in Wisconsin, United States - UWRJ-L194-509B-1 | ecosystem: Environmental > Terrestrial > Plant litter >... | reverse complement strand
AGTCACTGTTACCATTACAAAAGCGATGACTGCGTCAACGGTAGCGGCTAGCCCCAGTACGGCGAGTTTTGAAAAAAAGGCGAAGAGGATATCAAAGAATATTCCGGCAAATACCCATTCCTTCAATCTTAATAAGCGGTTTGGGGTCAACAAGACTGCTACACCCGAAAGTTTGGCAACACCCAAAATGTAAATGAAATGGGCAGGATAACCAAGTTGTTGTGTAATTTCCCATACCACAGGATTTTTGGTCAATTCGAAAAATCCGCTTGCCCCAAACCATAATGAAGTAAGTGCTGCACCAGTCCAATAGATAATTTTTGAAGTTTTCATGATCTTTTGTTTTTAAGTTCTGAGGCAAAACTCGGCTGATTTCAGCAGTGGAAACAGAAGAGATCGCACGAACCAGACAATTTTGAGGTGGAATTAGACATCAGGCAGGACGGGCTGTCTATCTGGCATTCGGATACGGGACCCGCCGGCATTGGGCATGTGGCTCCCGTAAATTAAATTAGTTTTTGGGGTTGTCCACTTCGCCCTACTGAATGTCCGGTTGACAGCCGGCTTTGTCGGAGATAAGGTTTAAGGAATAGAAAAAAGAATGGCCTAATAGTAATTTTAAACTCTGATAATCAGAATACCGTACTGACATGAAAAAGCCTGGTCTAACATTTTATAAAATATCGGCCGTAATATCCATACTAATGTTCATGGGCCTTCAAATAGTCTCGCCGGCCATTGAAAACCCGCAGGTAACATCCAAGATCCTGCTCCCCATTCAGGTGAAGCAGATATTGGAAAGAGCCTGTAGTGATTGCCATTCTAATGAGTCACAATTGAAATGGTATGACAGGCTTGCCCCGGCATCCTTTTTAGTGGCCGATGATATCAATGAGGCGCGTTCCAGATTTAATTTGTCACAGTGGGACCACAATCCGCCAGCTGTTCAGGAGCTACTTCTTTGGGAAATCGTCAATGCGATCGAGCAGGGCAAGATGCCTTTGAAACGCTATCAGCAAATGCATAAGCGCAGCAAAGTTTCGCAATCTGAACTAGTTATTTTGAAACAATATGTAAACACACTTCCCGGGAGACATAAGGTCGATACGGCTAAACTCATCGGGGAACCGTTAAGGGTACAAAAAGGCCTGAATAAAAGAAATCCCGTCTCGCTGAATGGTATTGTATATTCTTCTGACTATAAGAACTGGAAAATCATCAGTGTCACAGACAAATTCGATGGCGGCAGCATGCGGATCGTGTATGGAAATGAGATTATGGTCAAGGCGATTAAAGAGGGCGAGCTTCCTTTCCCGGACGGGGCCAGAATTGTCAAGCTCGTTTGGGGGAAACAGCGACAGGACAAGGATGGAAATGTGCTACCCGGCAACTTTCAAAATGCACAGTTTATGATTAAAGACAGCAAAAAATATCGTGCAACCGAAGGCTGGGGATTTGCCAAGTTCGATGGATTAGCCCTGAAGCCAGCAGGCAAATCAGTGCTCTTTGAACAGACTTGCATCAACTGCCATAGACTTTTAACATCACAAAACGATTTTGTTTTCAACATCCCGGTCAAATAAACAACTAGAAGATGACATCAAATATTTCACTTTACACACTGTTGCTGGCCTTTGTTATTTCGTCCTGCACCTATGAGAAGGCGCCTGAATTCGCGCCGGAATATCTGTATAATGTTCCCGGTGAAACGGTGATTAAATCCATAATAAACAATAAGACAAGGACTATCGCGCTGATTTACGGTAATGATCAGGCACAACAGACTGCCAGGGATCCACTGCTTAGACCGGTTGCCGGAGCGCATTATACATTGGTTACCTGGAAGCAAAAGGCGATGCCGCAATGGTACGGAACAAACATGAACGGACGAATTTATTCGGTGGAAACTTTAAAAATTTCACAGAGAAATAAGACAGGTTTTGCTTTTAATTATGAGTTCCGGCCAGGGCAGTCCTATTTACCTAGCGATCGTCGGCCAGAAAAAGGCCATCGCATCCATTTTATCACTGCTCAGCACGCGGCCATTTTTCCATAACAAACCATTAATTACAGATTTGATCTGGTAAATATTTTATGGTAAAGAAAACAAATCTGAAAGTTTCCAATACAATTATCTGGACAAGCTCGATCGTCATTGGGCTTCTTTCATCAGTACCCCAGCTGGCGTCTCACAGATTCAACCTTTTGGAAGCAGCAGTTAATGCCAGTATAACGGCTGCATTCGCAGTGATCATGTGGTATTTTAATATTTATATGCTCTCACGTGTTTCGTCCCGGCCGCAACAGTATATCTCCTATGCCAAACTCTTAAATTCCCTTCTGTTTGGTTTGGTGACCATGCTTGGGCTGGCTTATATCCAGCAACTCATCCTGTCGCACATTAATTTCGGGCCGATGATGCTAATGGTCGAAGTACGTGGAATCCTGATCAATCTGGTGTTTTATATGTTTTTAAACTTGCTGCAACAGAACTATGAAAACCAGCATGTAAATATGGAGCTCGAGCGTTTCCGGAATGATAACCTTAGTGCCCAATATGACCTTTTGAAACAGCAGGTAAACCCGCATTTTTTATTCAACAGCCTCAATACGCTAAAAGTAATGGTTGAAACAGGTGATGAGCAGTCGGTGGATTTTATATTGAAACTTGCCAATTTTTACCGGCATACCCTCGAAAGCCGCAAGCTGGACCTGATTCATGTGAAGGAGGAAGTGCAGATACTGGAAGCGTATTTATTTTTACAAAAGGCCAGGTTTGAAGACGGTTTCGTTTTTGCCAATGAGCTGGACGAATCAGTGATGGCTACCTTGGTGCCGCCGTTCACTTTGCAATTGTTGGTTGAAAACTGCCTGAAACACAATGTCGTATCGCTCACAAGGCCGCTGCATATCACGATATTTCAAGATGGTGAACAGTTGGTTGTACAGAACCGGGTTCAGTTAAAAAACAGTAAGGAGAGCTCACTTGGCGTTGGGCTAAAAAATATAGAGCTCAGGTACAGTCATTTGCTCGAAAAAAAAGTAGAAATAAACAGTGATCAAAATAACTTTCAAGTTAGACTCCCATTAATTTATGAATATCGTAATCATTGAAGATGAGCTAAAAACAGCCAAATCGCTTCAAAATATCCTGCAACAATTAAGGCCGTTGGCGAAGATTAAAGGACCATATCAAAGTATTGAAGACTCTGTCCAGGCGTTAGCACAAGACATTCAACCAGATTTGATCTTTATGGATATCCAGCTGGCTGACGGGCTAAGTTTTGAGATCTTTAATTCGGTTGATATTATTTGCCCGGTTGTCTTCTGTACGGCCTTTGATGAGTATATGCTGGAAGCATTTAAGCGAAACGGGGTTGATTATGTATTGAAGCCATTTTCTAAGGAAAATATTGTAAATGCGTTGACGAAGGTCGATGATTTAAAGAATTTTTTTCAGCAGAAAGCATCTGCTGACCTGAGCGAGCTTCTGACAAGAATTGCTCCAACTTCGGATAAAACCAGTTTTTTAGTTTTTAAGCATCAGAAGTACACGACGGTGCAAACCGCGCAGATTGCCTTTTTTTACATTCGCAATGAGTCAACCATAATCATGTGCTTTGACGGCCAGGAATTTTCGCTGAACCAGCCATTAGACCAGGTTGCAGGATCAATCAGTCAGAAACAGTTCTTTCGGGTTAACCGCCAATACCTGGTCAATTTTTCGGCGATTAAAGAGATCGAGCATTATTTTATGCGCAAACTTTACGTAAAGCTGGTTGTGGAAACACCCGATCAACTATTGATCAATAAAGAGAAGTCACCTTCCTTTCTGGCCTGGATGGAAAACCGTTAGCATCCTGTTATTCCAGGGTTGCCAGGTCTAACTCGTATCTAGAAATGCCCGTTTGGGCATGAATCTACTCATTTTTGCTATCGGCCTAATGTATGTTTGAACTGTTTTTAAACATGAGAATTTATGAAAACCAAATACGTAGTTGCCCTTGCCCTAGGCATATTGGGACTTCTTGCCTGCATAACAATAGATTCAAGACCAATGATTGAAAAATCTGTGAGTGGAGATGGCTTTGTTGTACTGGAACTATTTACATCAGAGGGCTGCTCAAGCTGCCCGAAGTCAGATGAGCTGTTGGCGCGACTCCGGAAGGAAGCTGGTAACAAGCCTGTTTATATCCTTGCTTACCACATTGATTACTGGGATCATCAGGGCTGGAGAGACATATTCAGTAATGCGGATTATAGCAAACGTCAGTATTGGTATGCAGATAAATTAAATGCACAGGTTTATACCCCGCAGGTGATTGTAAACGGTATAAGAGAGGTTGTGGGCTCAGATCAAGCCGCCTTAACCAGTGCGCTCAATAGCAGTTTAACGGGAAAAACCTCGACCTTGCTCGAACTAAATGGTAGAATCAAGGAGGGGAGACTCAGCGTTTCTTATCAGTTAACCCAGGCAAGTCCAGGTCTACACCTTGTGATCGCCGTTGTCCAAAAAAATGCAGTGCGCCAGATCAAACGCGGTGAAAACACTGGGCGCTCGCTTAATCATATTCAGATTGTACAAGATTTGCATTCCTATAAATTAGAAAAGTCTAGTAATGGTCAGGTAGCCGTTTTGTTGCCAAATGCATTTTCAGAAACGGGATGGGAAGTGATTTGTTTTCTTCAAAATAGAGAAACCGGTGAAATATTCGCAGCTGGAAAAGTTAATCTGAACGACATATCTGCGGCCGAACTTTCAAAATGAAATGAGGTCAATATCCGGAATCGAAAACACACATGTATATTCAAACCTCTTAAATTTGCTTTATTCAGAAAGCATACAAAATCAAAAAAATGGCAGGACTACCCGGCCTGTGGTCAGATGGGAACCGTCCTGATTGACGACATCGGTGGTTATGTTATACTAAATTTGTCCCAGAAGTGGATTACATTTAAGGAGCCAGGGCAATAATCCGGCTAACTAAAAATGTTGATCGAATCCAATGAGCTAGGTCTCCGTGCCTGTAAATCTATCGAAGCAAGAGCCATTTACGGTTAAGTAGACGTGGCTCGCAAAAGACTAGCGGATAACTCCACACCGGGTTTGTCCTGAGGCTTTGACCTTATTGAGAAGATCCATGCGCTGGTTGGTAAATGTCAAGGAAAATCCATGAATTATATCCTGGGTTCTTACTGGTTTTTAGTTCAAAGATAAATCCGTTTCAAAGCCCAGATATTTGCTCTTAATTTTTGCCTTTCCTCTTTAAGGTCCTTGCGTGTAGAAGAGGTGGGCATCATTCGAAGAGATAGTTTTCTGCTTTCCTACCCGATCATAAAAAGATAAGGGTTGATGATTCATTTTTCATTGGCATTGTCTAGAAATCTTGTAAACAGGTTATGTTACCCATAAATTTCCAGGCAACACCATAGAGGGGACTAAACGAATTGGATACCTGTTTTGGATGCCGGCTTTTATATCCCCTGCTACATTTCAACAGCGCGTGTTTGATTTAAAGTGTAGTGAAAATCCCGAAGAGAAATATAGCATTGAGATTGGGCACGGTGCGCTGTTGCTGGCGAAGGGTGATCTTTAAAAGTAAGGAGGCACCGAATTGGTAAATCCGGTCTTCCGCTGAAACTTAGAATGAACTTTTCCTTCCTTATTTGTGGTGAGCAACGAATAAAAATGTCATTATCTAATATATTTATCATCGGCCGGCAGAAAAAATGTCAGTATTCTTAAAAAATTTCTGCCAAAACGGGACTGGCATGGGTGTTGATGTGTTTTCAGTAAAGGCAGAGGGCCTTATATGATTTTATTGTCTAACTTTTAAAACAGGTTAATTATGTCACTCATCAAAAGGAGCGGGGATCAGTTCCCCACATTCCCAGCGCTGTTCGACGATTTCTTTGGCCGCGAACTTTTTAACTGGGGCAACAATAACTTCTCATCTACCAGCACCACTGTGCCTTCGGTTAACATTCGTGAGAACAAGGATGCGTTTGAGGTCGAATTGGCTGCACCGGGTATGCAGAAATCGGATTTTCAGATTCGACTGGATGGTAACACCCTAACGATCGCTTCGCTTAAGCAGCATTCAGACGAAGACAAGCAAGAAAATTACAGCCGAAAGGAATTTAGCTACCAATCGTTTCAACGCAGTTTATTGCTGCCAAAAGATGTGGTAGATGAAGACGGTATTTCTGCAAGATATGAAAACGGGTTACTACAATTGACCATTCCCAAAAAGGAGGCGGCCAAGAAAAAAGAACCCCGGCTGATTGAAATCGGCTAAACATACAGAAGGCTTGCCGATCAGCAAGCCTTCTTTTTTATGGTTTAAAACGATAGATATGGAAACAACCTACCTGATAACGATTCATATGAAAAGGCCGCAGGGCATGCTGGAACTGGGACAGTTTTACATGGGGAAAGACAAAGCCCAGGCGGTAGAAACCTTTGAGCGCCTTTCTGGTGAACATCAGAGTGAAAAGCCCGGTGTACTTAAAGTAGAGCTGGTAGAAAAACAGCAAGGTGTTGATTTGGTACTTGATCGCCTAAGCTGCACGCTGGAACAGTTCACAGAAAATTGCAGGATTATTGCGGTGGATGCCTTTAAATATTTTAGCCTTGAAGGATAACAAGGTTGGACGGAAATGAAAATGTAAACTGATGAAACAAAGCTATCATGGAGCATCTGTTATGGGCAGTAAGCCTGATGTGTTTATTGATTCTGCTGTTAATATTTTTATTAAAAAAATTTAACCAGCCTTATTTGGTCGCTTACATCCTGGCCGGCGTTCTGATGGGACCAAATGTTCTGGGCATATTTAACGATATTGAACATACCACTTCCATCGGAGAACTTGGAATTCTGCTGCTGATGTTCTTTTTGGGCATGGAGCTTGAAATTCCCGATCGGCGTTCTATGTTGCTTAGGCCTGTCATTGCCCAATTAAGCAGGATGTTTCTTAGCATAAGCCTTGTAGCAGCGGCCGGATGTTTGCTTGGCTGGCCTGTCATTACCATTGTGATGATCGGTATTCTATTTATATTTAATAGTACCGCGGTCGTTAGCGAGTATCTGAGGAGAAACAGTGATTTGAATACGGACCTGGGTAGAATGATCCTCAATATCCTGCTCTTGCAGGATGTCTTGCTGGCGCCGGTCTTGACGCTTTTTCCAGTTTTGGGCGGCGAATCGTTACAATTTGGCAAGCTAATTGGTTCAATTACAGGTTCTGTAATCATCTTCTTAATCCTGCGATCTGTACGAAACCGGGATTTTTTTCAGCCACGCATGCAGAAATTACTTGATGGGGATCATGAACTGCAGGTTTTCGCGGGTTGTTTTATCTGCCTTGGCTTTGGGCTGCTAGCGGAATTAGCTGGTTTGAGCGGCGCAATAGGTAGTTTTCTTGCTGGTATGCTGATCGGCCGACTGGAAGCTTTTAGATGGCTGGAAAGAACCCTTAGCCCATTTAAAGTCTTTTTTGTCGCCTTATTTTTTGTATCGGTGGGCCTTAGACTGGATCTGCCTTATATATCAGCCAACCTAACACCTGTTTTAACGGGAACGCTTGTGCTTTTTATTGTTAACAGCATTTTATCTGCCCTGGTATTAAGGCTGATGAAATACAGGTGGCGGGAGAGTCTTTACGGTGGCGCTTTGTTATCTCAGGCTGGCGAATTTGGTATTCTTATTTGTTCGCTTGGTTTTAAGGCCGGCATAATTGATGCCGGCCTATTTAAATCAGCAGTGGCCATTACAGCGCTTTCATTGTTACTGTCAACGGTGTGGATAAGTATACTAAGAAAGTTAACACAACCTAATTGAGATATCAGTAGTTGGATCCTGACAATCTACTTTTTGACATATTCCGAAGTCTTGGGACCCATAATAAGATTGGATGAAGCTGTAAATAAACAACCCACAGTTGTTGCACAGTTTCTAACGGTCATTCGAACAGGTTAACGGTTAAATACATGCCGATGCAAATGATATAGGCATATACAGGCAGCTCGGATAATATATATTGTTAAATGCATGAAAAAATACATTACCGGTTACAACCAATTTTTACCCGGAAACGTCATAGGTGTAAATGAACGCAAATCTGATATGAAAGCATACTCTATTTATGTAGCATTTATTTCGCTGTCAATATTGACAGTGAGCTGTACCACAGACAGTCCAGAACCGAAGACTCCTGGTCCTGATCCTATCGCTGTGGTCACGTTTTTAGGACGAGATAGTATCGTAGAAGGAAACTACCGTGGTATTGCCATCCATAGTTCATCTGACGATGCCTTTACGATACTGGAAGATTATCGAAACAAGAACATGGTCTCTTATCTGGGAGCTGTTAATACTTTTTTTTCTGATATTGCGGATATAAAAAGCCGTTTACATCTTTTCGAATGGCTTGTTCTTGATGAAAAGTTTGATACCCAGTCAGGTGTGCAGCTACAACTAGAATCCGGAAGACTAAAAAGTATTACGTTGAATAGCGGTAAGGCTCTGGCACGATGGCCCGAAACAGCAGGTAGCAGCGAAGCGGTTCAAACCGGTGATCCCGCTGATGTTCTCTACGTTAAACTTTTAAAATTGAGTAAACAAGTAGACTGGTCAAAAAAATTCGAGCGCATTGTACTCCTAAATCGTTATACGTACGCTTTATATGATCCCAAACTAGCTGCGATGCCCTGGAGATTTATCTACAACCCGCAGTCGCCCGATACCACAGAGCAAGTCACTATGTTTTTCAAGGGAAAAAAATTAGATTATGTCCTGGTCGATCACTTTGCACGGCGCTAAATTGTAGAATAATTTTTTTTAAAGACCTGGATTCTAATTTGAGATCGCTTTACACCTGATCGAAATGGCCTGACTGGGATGAAAGAAACAAAATGAATTGCTTGGGAGGGTATTTTAAATATAGCGGATTGGTCGCAATGTGTCGCAGAGTTTGCACAGACCCAGTGCAAGAGGTATCATTTTTCACATGTCTAACATTGAAAAAGTATACAATCATCCGGTAGACCAATTTAGCCAGCATGTTATGGTTTTACAGATGGAGCTCTTGCAATATGGTTCCAACCGTTTGCACAACAGGCAATGCATTATCCGCAAAAAAGAGCGGGCAGTGATCAACTGACAAAAATGGAAATTTTGCTTGACGAATATTTCGAAAACGACAGAATGTTAGAATCGGGACTTCCGGCAGTTCTTCTTTACTAAAAAATAAGATCGATCTCCCAATTATTTGAGCGGTATGTTAAGAGTTACCACAGGATTTTTACTCGTTTCTAAAACAGCTGAAAGAAGCAGCCGCTAGGGTCGGTAGGTGCCTGTTTATATGGGAAAAAGTGCTTTTCTAATCTTTCTGGAAATACCTTCAATTTACTTTCAGGATGACATCAACAAAGTTTTCTTGCCTGGAAGGTCATTATTGTCAGAAATATTTACGGCTTTAAAAGCGGCATGATAGGTGTTTACTAATTGTATCAGTGATTTGACACCAAGTTTCTCAAAAGCAATGGCTTTATGGGTTCCGACGGTCGAGGGGCTGATCCCCAGCTGGATGGCTATGAAGGACACGGATTCACCTTTCATTAAGCCCAAGGCTATCTGTTTTTGGCGATTTGATAAACTATATATCAGATTGACTGAAAAATCTTGGGGCTCAGTGCGGGACAATCCTTTTTGCTGGATGTTGAAATCCAAAGCCTCTTGTGCCATCGCCTCCAGTAACTCTCTGCATAAATAACGCTGACCATTCAAGACTGTACTGATCGCCCTTACGATCTCTTCGCTGCCCGCATTCTGCTTCAAATAGCCATCTGCCCCGGCTAAAAGAAAGCACATCGCATCAGAATAACGGACGGTGCCGGTGAAGATCACAACGCAAGTTGAATGATGTGCTTGTTTGATCACCTGTAATATTTCAAGAGTGTCTTCCGATATATTACCGATAATAATCATATCAAATTTGAGCTCATTGTTCAATGCGTCTTTTGAAACAGTACCGGTTATTGATCTAATGGAAATATCGTCATTGAAATGCCCGTATATAATCTGTTCGAATCCAGTTGCTACAATGCAACTATTGTCTAGAAATAAAAGTTTACGTATGCTCATCATCATATTACATAAGATAATTATAGAAATGCCGAGCCCTGGCCGGTATAAATCACTTACGACATGTAATACAGGGTTGAGTGAAGTTTCTGCTCAATGCGTTACTCCTTGGAGTTGTAAATTTAAGCATATTTAATTCGATTCATAGTAGTATTAGTATTATGATCACCTGGAAAATGGCAGATTACGAATCATAAACCGCTTTGCCAGTCAGTGGTGAGTCTTCTACTGCATATAATGACCGTTTTAAGTATCTGCTTATCAAGAATGACAAATCGATAAAAAGAGGCAGTTATCGGTTTACGAAATATAATCTGCGGGCTGCAACATGTCGATGGTGTACTGCCGAAATTAATCTGCCCATAACTGGGAATGCTTTTTTTATCACCCGGTTTCTAAACCTGCATTGAAATTTGTGATTTATAATTATGGTTACTTTATTAATGGATACTTCACTTTTGGTTAGCAAATTTCTTGAAATACAAAATTTTTCTAAATCTGATTTACAAAAATTAATTCCATATTTCGAACAAAAGACGGTTAAAAAAAATGAACTAATA
>Ga0247815_10003824_pt1 | contig 10709 bp, 8 predicted proteins | sample UWRJL194509B1_FD_181014 | JGI IMG/M metagenome (GOLD analysis project Ga0247815, IMG submission 181014) | Plant litter microbial communities from Arlington Agricultural Research Station in Wisconsin, United States - UWRJ-L194-509B-1 | ecosystem: Environmental > Terrestrial > Plant litter >... | reverse complement strand
GTTTGAACTTTAAAAATTAAAACCTCATTTAAAAATCCGTTTCGTCATTGGAACGGATTTTTTTTTAGCCCCGATGGCAGCGGCATCCTTTTCGAGGCACGAGAAAAGATACAGCGCACAGCGGGAACAGCTTCATAAAATTTACCAAACCATAGTGCTTTAAGGAATAAAAAATGTAATTTTGCAGCCCAATTCATAAATCCATGAGAACCAAGTCTTTAAAAAAGAACAAAATCAACGTTATCACTTTAGGGTGTTCCAAAAATATTTACGACAGTGAAGTCCTGATGGGCCAATTGCGCGCCAGCGGAAAAGAGGTCGCGCACGAAGCGCCTGCCGCGGAAGAAGGAAACATTATCGTGATCAATACCTGCGGATTTATCGACAATGCGAAAGCAGAATCGGTGAATATGATTTTGGAATATGCCGACAAAAAAGACCGTGGAATCGTGGATAAAGTGTTCGTTACCGGATGTTTATCAGAGCGGTATCGCCCGGATCTTGAAAAAGAAATCCCGAACGTCGACCAGTATTTTGGAACGACCGAATTGCCTTTGCTTTTGAAAGCGCTTGGCGCGGATTACAAACACGAATTGCTTGGCGAACGTTTGACTACGACACCAAAAAACTACGCTTACCTGAAAATTGCCGAAGGTTGCGACCGTCCGTGCAGTTTTTGCGCGATTCCGCTGATGCGTGGTAAACACGTGTCTCAACCGATAGAAAAATTAGTTAAAGAAGCCGAAGGTTTGGCCAAAGACGGCGTGAAAGAATTGATTCTGATCGCACAGGATTTGACCTATTATGGACTTGATTTATACAAAAAACGCAACCTGGCCGAATTGCTTGAGGCATTGGCTGCGATCGAAGGCATCGAATGGATCCGTTTGCATTATGCATTCCCAACGGGTTTCCCGATGGACGTTTTGGATTTGATGAAACGCGAGCCGAAGATTTGCAATTACCTTGACATTCCGCTACAGCACATTTCGGATTCCATCCTGAAATCGATGCGCCGTGGAACGACTCAGGCAAAAACGACAAAATTGCTGAAAGAATTCCGCGAAGCAGTTCCGGGAATGACAATCCGTACCACTTTGATCGTGGGTTATCCTGGAGAAACCGAAGAAGATTTCCAGATCATGAAAAACTGGGTTGAAGAAATGCGTTTCGAAAGATTGGGTTGTTTTGCGTATTCTCACGAAGAAAATACGCATGCTTATTTATTGGAAGATGATGTTCCGGCCGACGTGAAACAAAAACGCGCGAATGAAATTATGGAGATCCAGTCTCAAATTTCATGGGAACTGAACCAGGAGAAAATCGGGCAAACTTTCAGATGCATCATCGACCGTAAAGAAGGACAATATTTCGTAGGAAGAACAGAATTTGACAGTCCGGATGTTGATAACGAAGTACTTATTGATGCTTCCAAACATTATTTGAAAACGGGCGAATTTGCGATGATCAAAATTATCGATGCGACCGAATTTGATTTGTATGGCGAAGTTGTAATCAATGGATAATAGATAATATTCCTTTTATAAATAAAAAAACTCCGGACTTTCGTTCGGAGTTTTTCATTTTAACCAACCTTTTATTTTATTATATAACGATACCTTTAAATGACAATGCTTTAGGCGCTGTTTCGGCATTCGTAGTTACAGTTACCGTTTTGGTAAATGCGCCTTTTGCAGCTGCGTTATAAGTTGCTGTGACTTTTGCAGTTTCACCAGGTTTTACGGGTGTTTTTGTGTAGTCTGTTGCGGTGCATCCGCATGACGCTTTCACATCGGTGATCACAACCGTCGATTTTCCGGTGTTTTTGAATTCGAAATCAATTGATTTGGGTTTGTTTTGCGGAATTTCTCCCAAATCGATCAATTCGCTTTTCCAGGTTACGGCTGATGCTACATTTTTAAGAACTTCCGCGACATTTTTTTCAGGCAAAGCAGTAAAGGACATCAAGCCTAAAACAGCTGCGAATAAAGAAATTTTGATGGTTTTCATAATATTTGGTTTTTAAATGAGTACTAATTTTTTGGTATTTCAAAAGTACGGTATGATGACTTTTGCAATTGTTAACCGAAGCCGGTTTGTTTGTTAATGAGTTGTTAAGCGCAGATTCGCATTCTAATTTTGACTAATATTACACACTGAATCCATTCAATTTGAAACTCACAAAACTCAATATCATTATCGTGCTCGGGCTCGTGGCCATTATTGGCATTCTCGTCGCGCAATTGCTTTGGACCAGACAAGCATACAATCTGGAAGAGAAAAAGTTCAGCCAGAAAGCACACATCGCTTTATTGGAAGTGGCCAAAAAACTTTACGAAGGAACCAACCACGAATTGCCATCTGAAAATCCGGTTGTGAAGGTTTCAAACGATTATTACATCGTCAATGTCAACAATGATTTTGAACCGGAAATTCTGGAGTTTTACCTCAAAGGTGAATTTGAAAAAGCCAACATCAACACCGATTTTGAATACGCAATGTACAATTGCCACAGCGATGAAATGATTTATGGCAATTACGTCGCACTCGATAAAACCAAAAAAGAAAGCTCGGTTTATTTTCCAAAACATAAAAACCTGGTCTATTATTTTGCGATCCGTTTCCCGAACGAAACCACGTATTTGTTCAGTTCGCTGAAATTCTGGTTCGTGCTTTCGTTTGCGCTCGTCATTATATTATTGGTCTATGTCTATTCGATTGTGACAATTCTCCAACAGAAAAAATATTCCGAATTGCAGCGCGATTTTATCAATAATATGACACACGAATTTAAAACGCCGTTGTCGTCGATTTTGATCGCTTCGAATTATCTGATGAAACAGGAGAAAATCAGATCGGATGAAAAATTGGGAAAATACACCGATATTATCATTAGCCAAAGCAACAAACTCAACAGTCATATTGAGAAAATTTTGAACATCGCCAAATCAGATAACGCGCCACTCGAACTTGAAAAAGAGAACATTTCGATCATTTCGGTACTTAAAGACGTGATTGAAAACATCAGGCTCAAACACGAAAATGTTACGGTAAACATTGAAGCAGATCGCGATTACGAAATCGAAACCGATACGTTCCATTTTACAAATCTGGTGTACAACCTGATTGACAATTCAATCAAATATTGCGAAAAACAACCTGAGATTACGATCCGAATTACTACCGAAAATAAAATATTAAGAATTGATTTTAAAGACAATGGCATCGGAATTCCGTCCAAAAACATCAACGATATCTTTGACAAATTTTACCGGATCCCGAATTCCAGAAGCAACGAAGTCAACGGTTTCGGGCTCGGATTGTATTATGTAAAGAAAATCTGCAAACTGCAACACTGGAAAATCAAAGCAACAAACAATCCGGATCAAGGCATTACCATTTCCATTTTAATTCCGTTTCAAACATGAATCCTGCAAGAATTTTATACGCCGAAGACGATGAAACGCTGGCATTTTTAACGAAAGACAACCTTGAACAGCAAGGTTACGAAGTGTTTCATTGCGCCGACGGGAACATTTGCATGGAACAGTTTCGGCAACACGATTTTGACATTTGCATTCTCGATATCATGCTTCCCAAAAAAGACGGTTTTGAAATCGCGGCGGAAATCAGGATGCAAAACACCGAAATCCCGATCATTTTCCTTTCCGCAAAAACCTTAAAAGAAGACCGGATAAAAGGTTTGAAGCTTGGCGCCGATGATTATCTGGTGAAACCTTTCAGCATTGAGGAACTGGTTTTGAAGATTGAAATTTTCCTGAAACGTTCGCAGAAGAATGTCGTTTTTGAACCTTCCGTTTATGAAGTTGGACGATACAAATTTGACAGCAAAAATTTTCTCATTTACAACGAATCTGACAAAATCACACTTACGCAGCGCGAAACCGAACTGCTCAAATTATTTCTTGACCATAAAAATACGATCCTCAAACGCGAGGAAATCCTGAAAGCACTTTGGGGTGACGACGATTATTTTATGGGCAGAAGCCTGGATGTTTTCATTTCGAGGTTGCGGAAAATTTTCGCCGATGAAATTGGAATTTCCATTGAAAATATCCACGGTATCGGATTTCGATTTTCGATTTAACGCTGGATTTGATCAAATTCTAATTCAAACCCGCAGAATTCTCATTGGCCCGGCAATTTGCTGAAACTTCATTTATATTTGTGTGGTTAACAAAAACAACCGCATTTTGAAAAACAGCTTCCACTTACATATTTTTTCTTTACTGTTTGTACTTGCCGGAAATTTTTCGTTTGCACAAACGCCTGTCATCGATAGTTTGAAACGTGTGATTGCTGCTTCAAAGGTTGACACTACGAAAGCCAACAATTTTAATAAGCTTTCCAATGAATTCCGTGAAATCCATCCGGATTCTGTGTCGTTTTATGCAAAAAAAGCCTTTGTTCTGTCGCAAAAAAACAATTATGATTTTGGTGAGGCGAATGCGCTGATGAATTTTGGAAATGCGCAACTCATACTGAGCGATTATACAAAAGCGTTGCAATATTTTGGCCGGGCAAAATCGAAGTTTGAAAAACTACTTTCCAATTCCGAGTCTGATATTTTACAGGTTAAAAACGGCTTAGCCCGCGCTTACGCAAGTTTGGGCGTCGTTTTCAGTGAAGAAAACAACTATCCGAGAGCGCTCGAAAATTACTTCAAAGCACTGAAACTCTACCAGGAAACCAATCAGAAACAGAGCATTTCAAAACTTTACAACAACATTGGAATCGTTTACAAATCACAGAAAAATTTGCCAAAAGCACTTGAATTTCTGCTCAAAGCGTTAAAGCAACAGCAAGAAAATGATGAGCAAACCATCGCCGTGACGCTGACAAATATTGGCGCAATCTATTTCGAGTTGCAAAATGATCTCAAAGCTCTTGAATATTACCACAAAGCGCAGCACTCATTTGAAAAGACAAACAACAGCCGCGGTTTTGCATTACTCCAAAATTATCTTGGCGATTATTACAAGAAACAGAATGAAGTTGAAAAAGCCATTTTTTATTACAACGAATCCCAGCGGTTATACCAGAAAATAGACAACAAATTTGGTGTCGCTTTGGTTTTGTACAATCTTGGTGAAGTGTATGTAGCGCAGCAAAAATATCCAGAAGCGTTGCGCGCTGTACAAAAATCGCTAGAATTGGCAAAAGAAATCGGCACGCCAGACCAAGTCAAAGAATCCGAAAAAAGGCTCAGCGACATTTACGGATTACTCGGCAATGAAAAACAAGCTTTCCAGCATTTCCGAAATTATGTGCGCATCAAAGACAGTTTGCAGAACGATGAAAATACGCACAAACTGATGCGTGCCGAAATGAATTTTGAATACGAAAAGAAAGAAGCGTTGCTTCATGAAAAAAACAAAAGGCAACAGCAATTTTCTTTATTTCTGATTTTGGGCGGACTGACATTATTGGCTTTGATTTTTGTTGTTTACAACCGGTTGCAGATCAAACGCAGATTAACTTTGCAGAAAGAAGTGGCCGAATATGAACAGAAAGCGCTGCATTTGCAGATGAATCCGCATTTTGTTTTTAATTGTCTGGGATCGATTTCGAGTTTTATTGTCCAAAACGGCACCGATTCGGCAATCAAATATTTGTCAAAATTTTCCAAACTGATGCGACTCACGCTTGAATATTCCAAAGGTTCACTGATTCCGATTGACAAGGAAATCGAAGGCCTTCAAAATTACCTTGAACTCGAACAATTGCGTTTCAACCAAAAATTCGATTTTAATATTACCGCAAGCCCGGAGATTGAAGACGACATGGCTTTGCCACCGCTTTTAATTCAGCCGTTTGTTGAGAATGCGATTTTGCACGGCATGGTTCCCAAAGATGGCGAAGGAACCATTTTGGTTCATTTTGACCTCAGCAACGACAAACTCATTTGCACGATTACCGACGATGGCATTGGTTTCAACCAATCGAAATTGCTGAAGGAAAATTCGGTGAAAGCACACCAATCCATGGCGCTTGAAATTACAAAAAAACGGCTCGAAATGATGCAGGCCGAAACTGCACAATCGGCGCATGTTTCCATTGAAGAACTTATAGAAAACGAAAAATCGGCAGGGACAAAAGTGGTGATTTCGCTGCCGATACAATACACTTCAGATACAAAAACCAGGATATGATTACAGCTTTACTTATAGATGATGACAAACATTTGCGCAAAGGAATGAAAAGTTTGCTGGAGCGTTACGCTTCGGAAATCCTGATCGTTGGCGAGGCCGAAAGTGTAAAAACCGGCATCGTTGCTTTGGAAAAATACAAACCACAGGTCGTTTTTCTCGACATCCATTTGTCGGACGGAACCGGTTTTGACATCCTTGAAGAATTTGCAAAAACCAATGGAAAAATGGCGTCGCACATCGTTTTTATTACGGCTCACGAGCAATACGCATTAAAAGCATTCAAATTTAGCGCGCTTGATTTTTTGCTGAAACCGGTTGATCCTGAAGAATTGCAGAAAACCATGGCAAAGATCAAACAAACGCTGGAAAAGCACCATTCGTTTGAACACATCGATTTGCTGTTGGAAAACATCCGCAAGAAAGTCGACAATTTTAAACGCATCGCACTTTCGACTTCGGACGGGATTCATTTGTTTGAGATCAGCGACATCATCCGTTGCGAATCGCAGGACAATTATACGAAGTTTTACATCAAAAACCACAAGCCGCTCCTGATTTCGAAAACGCTTAAAGATTATGAAGAATTGCTGGGCGAACATGGTTTTGAGCGTATTCATCAATCGCACTTGATCAATTTGGCCTTCCTGAAATCTTATATCAAAAATGACGGCGGTTATGTGGTGATGGCCGACAATACCAACCTCCCGATCTCGCAGCGCAAAAAAGAACGTTTGCAGGAACTTATTAAAGCATTATAAAAACTATTGGATATGAAAAAACTATATTTTCTTTTGTTGATTTTTAGTCTTGGTACACAGGGACAGGGTATTAATTTTCCGGATGCCAATTTTAAGGCGAAACTGCTTGAGGCGAATGCGTCAAATGAAATCGCTAAAAATTTAGCAGGGGTTTTCTTTAAGATTGACAGCAATGATGATGGTGAAATTCAGGTTACAGAAGCTTTAGAAGTTTCAAATTTAAATATTGAGCAAGCCAATATTACAAACCTGAGTGGCATTTCGAATTTTTCGAATGTAACCAGCCTTACTATAATCGACAATCAATTTACCGAAATCCCTGGTTTAAACATACTGACGAATCTTACATCTCTTACGATTTCATCTAACCTATTTTTCTCTGAGATAGATCTGTCGCCATTAATTAATCTGGAAAAATTCGAAAATGATGGAACAGCACTAACAACACTTGACATCAATGGATTGGAAAATTTACAATCTATAAACTGTAACAATTTGCAGTTGTTGACTTCTTTTAAAGCTTCAGGATTGAATTTACAATCACTAACCCTATTCAATGCTTTGGAACTTAACCATTTTGAGGTAACAAATTGTACTGTTGATAATCTTATGGCGTGTATTAGCTGTTCGCAAAATCTGGAAACATTCAACATCTCCGGTTCATTGCTACCTGATAACTTTGAATACAACACCGAACCCGGGCACATTCAGGTTAAACATCTTGACATTTCAAATAGTACTGGAATAACATCTTTATTTCGTTTTAATACTGAGATTTTGGAGAGCCTGGACATCAGATATTCAAATATTCGTGACCTCACAGTAAGTAACAGTGTATTGACAAATATTGATTTTACAGGAACCAGAAACCTGAACACTTTATATCTGGAAAACAATCCCATGCCTTCTTTAGACCTTTCAGAAACTGCGTTAACAGCCTTTGGATGCAGCAACATGCCTACAAGTTTCATCAATATTAAAAACGGGATCAATACCGAACTTTATTTAAACAACATGCATTTGTTAGAGTACGTTTGTGTGGACGAATCTGAAATCGCAATGATAACCGGATCCGTAGAAGGCAACACCACAGTCGGGTCTTATTGCGATTTTGTTCCTGGCGGCACGTTCAACACCGTAACTGGAAAAACCCGGTTCGACATTGATGCAAATGGTTGCGAAACCACAGGAGCAGCGCTTCCTTTTATAAAAATAAAACTTACAAGCGACACAACGGAGTGGGAAACTTTTACAAGCCAAACCGGCAATTATCATTTTTACACCGGTCAAGGCCAATACAACATTATCCCGAATTTCGAGAATCCGCAATATTTTAACGCCAGCCCGCAAACTGCTTTGGTAAATTTTCCTTCACTCGATGGGCTGGTTTATGTGCAGGATTTCTGTATTACCGCAAACGGCATTCATCCCGATGTTGAAATTGTAATTGCACCGTTAGACAACGCCAGGCCGGGATTTGATACGCACTACAAAATCGTGTATAAAAACAAGGGAAACCAAACGCTCAGTGGAAATATCGCATTTAATTACGACGAAGCGCTTCTAGATTATGTATCGGCAAATCAAACTCCGGCAGCCCAAATTTCTGGAAGGCTTACTTTTGATTACCTGAATTTACTACCGTTTGAAAACAGAGAAATTATAGCGGTTTTAAATCTTAATTCACCTGTTGAACAGCCGCCAGTCAATATTGATGATGAGTTGGTTTTTACCGCCGAAATAAATCCGGTCGCAGCTGATGCGTCTCCAGATGACAATTATTTTACCTTTAGGCAAACGGCTATTGGTTCTTACGACCCAAACGACAAAACCTGCCTCGAAGGCAATGTAGTTTCTACGGATAATATTGGAAAATACCTGCATTACAACATCAATTTTGAAAATACCGGTAACGCCGATGCTGTAAATGTGGTGATCAGGGATACCATAAATATGGGAAAATTTGATCTTGGAAGCCTGCAGGTTTTAAACAGTTCGCATCCGGTAGTAGTCAATATTAAAGCAAACATCGTTGAATTTATTTTTGAAAATATCAACCTTCCGCCATCGATTATGAATCCGATTGGCGGACATGGAAATGTATTGTTTAAAATTAAGACCAAAGGAAATTTGTACCCAGGCGATACGGTAGAAAACACAGCAAATATTTATTTTGATTACAATGCACCGATTGTAACCAACGAAGCCAAAACAACTTTTGCCGTTTTGAATGCCGAACAATTCAACCGCGACACGAGCATCAAATTGGAACCAAATCCGACCAGAGATTTTATAAAAATACGGTCAAAAAACACACTTCAATCCGTGCAGCTTTTTGATGTAAATGGAAGGATTCTTCAAACCGCTATCGAAAATAAAAAAGAAACAACAATCGATCTTTCGGCAGTAACCAAAGGCATTTATTTCGTCAAAATCAATTCTGATAAAGGCAGTAAAATTGAAAAACTGATAAAAGAATAAACCAGTTTTCAGCAAAAAAAAGAGCGCGATTCGTACGATTGCGCTCTTTTTATTTTTCTCGGATCACTTACAAACCAAAATCCGCTTCATTTTTCATAAACTTCACATAAGCATCAGCCATAAATTGATGGTCGGCTTTGCTCGGATGGGAATCACAACCATGTAATTCGAGTTTCGGGAATTTAAAGCTTTTGATATTTTTCTGAGGAAAAGCGGCTTTAATTTTGGCGAGACAATTGTCCATAATCTTGGCTTCCTGACCTTCCAGAATTGCGCTGACAAACACCAGAGTAACCTTTGAGTTGTGCTGATACAGCATATTTACAAAATCGACGTAAGCCGAAACAAATTTGTCAGCTTCAAACGGTTTTCTGGAATTTCCACCCAAATAATAATCGTTGTTTCCAATGCCAATGCTGATGATATCGGGCTTGAAACTGAAATCGTATTTTTTCGACGCACCTTTGTTTAATCGCAAATTTTCATACACGTCCGGCATCGATTGTTTGTCGGCGTATTCGGTATTCCAGTTGCGGTACATGCCCATTCCCGAAACGGAATTTAGTATAAAATCAACATTCAACTCCCGCGCGGCCACAGCAGCATATGAAAAATAAGCATTGTGTTTGTCGTACCATTTCCCTTGATCGCAGGCGGTTTGCGTCGTATCATTTCCTTGTCCGCAAGTCAGCGAATCGCCAATGAATTCGATCTTTCTGCGTTTTGTTTTTGATTTTGGAAGTATTGTTTTAGCATTTGTGCCAATGAAAATGACATCGCCAATATTGGATTCGGTCGCTTTAAAAATCGAAAGCCTGTGCTGTTTTTTCGGATCATCAACTTTGACGTTGTGCGAAAAAGTCTGTGCGCCTTCAATACGAAACCTTCCCAGATATTGGCCATCGAGTTCCAACGCTATGTAATTCTGCTCCAGCGACGCATTTTTGAGTATGATTTCGCAATCTTTTCCTGAAAATTCAAATGAAACCGACGAAGCCGGCCCAATCAAAGCGACCTGATTTTTCGGCAATACTTCTACACGACCCGCGTATTCATAATGCGATTGCGAAAATGCAGCAGCCGCGTTTAAAAAGAACACAACAGTAAAAAAAAGGAATGCGATGGTTTTCGGTAACTTCATTCTGATGGTTTGGTTATTGGTTAATAAAAATAATTTTATAAAGTCAGCAAACCGAATTCACGAAGCGTCTGAATTGGTTTCGAATGCCAGAACAATTCAAAATCTTCCAGTCCGTGTTCTTCAAAATCAGACTTTACTTCGGCAAACGTGTGGATT
>Ga0247815_10003823_pt1 | contig 10709 bp, 20 predicted proteins | sample UWRJL194509B1_FD_181014 | JGI IMG/M metagenome (GOLD analysis project Ga0247815, IMG submission 181014) | Plant litter microbial communities from Arlington Agricultural Research Station in Wisconsin, United States - UWRJ-L194-509B-1 | ecosystem: Environmental > Terrestrial > Plant litter >... | reverse complement strand
AGGTTCAACTCCTCGGTTCTCAGGTGCGTCCTAACTGCTGGTCTTTACCCCTATCCCCGCTTCTTGTGGTCACGTGACTCCGTTCCGGACTCACAGGCTGACCCGGAATACCCGTCGTAGGGAGTCGTTACTGAGCTCTGGCCACTTGTCGACAGCTGGGACAACCAGGCTACTGTCTACGTACCTAAGCGCGTCGCTCTGCCTAGCGGTTCAGACTAGTGCGTGACCCGGTTCATTCGATCGACATCCCGCTAATTCAGGACATTCCTCGTGCTCGCTCCGCTGCTTGGACTTCCCCTCTCTTCCTTGGAACCGACAGCTACCTGCGCTTTGTCCCTAACGGAGAGACTTGGCGTAGTATCTACACCGCGTCGTTTACAATCATCAACAGCACCGCACCTCCTGTGTCCGATGAGGCTATTCTGAGTGCAAAGAATGCACTGAGCGACAAAGCCGTTGCCGCATCCTCTGGGTTTGAGGGAGTGTCCGCAACCGATGCGCAGGTAATCAACAGCAACAGCGTCGCTGGTAGTGCCTCGACCAGCACGCGTGGAATCACGACGAGCTCAAGCGCGGCCTCAGCTCTCGGCACGGCGGGCGCGGACGCGAAGGATACTGCGTGTTACTCTAGCAGTGTTATGTTGGCGGCGGTGACAGTCTGGCCTGTGGTTGTTGGCTTCACGTTGATGTTGTAAACTGACCTATCGCGTCATCCTGTAACACTCTGTCTCTGCTTCCTACTCTATGAGCATTTAACGTAGGTCTCTCGCCTTTCTGGTTTCTGTTGTATTTCTTGATATAGCTTTGTCTGCGCGTGCAACGCGCCTGTATGCCACTGTGCCAATACCGATGCTTGCTTTCATGGCCATACCTACTGTCCCCTCTGCCAACCGCCTGGGGGACAGCTCCGAACCATTGCTTCATGTTTCACATATTATTGTGTCCTTTCGGCATTGGGTTCCTCCGGAGTTCGGAAATGGAAGTGGCGGACCTTGAACAGCTTCCGTAACTTGTCGAGCAACTGCGCGCGCCTGGCTATGACAAACTCCTTCGGCGTCACCAAGGCTCCGACCCTCCGAGCTCGTGCTCACTGTGTCACACGCGCCCGCCAACAATCATGTTTCGAGGACATGGCCGATCTTCACATCATCGCAACGCGTGTTCTTCGACTCGCACCAGTGCGCGGTGTCGCATGGATCCGGACGAACTGTGCCTGAACCGCCCACGCTTCTGCGAACTGAGTTGCATTGGAAATTAACCTTCAACGATGCTTTGACTGAGAGATATGCCAAAATACGAGGGCTGACTGGCAGCAAGACAGGCGAGAGGCTGTGTGTGTGCATGTGTATGTTGACGTTCGCCGGATGCGCGCGCCCTGGCTACCGCGCGGGTCTGCACCTGCAGGCCACCCGGTTTAACGCCGCCAGAGGCACGCTGCACCCTTGTCTTCCTAAACCTCGCGCCACGCTGTGGATTCTTGCGCGTCGTCGGGCGCAGCAGCGAGCTTGGGTCCAGCAAGTGCCGTGACCATCGGACGCCTTCCCGCTCAGTGGTCATCTCATGGCCTGGCTCGATATCGGCCACTATAGGCCGCGCTCAGAGGAGGAGTTCCGCGACCTGTATGTCTTTATCGACTCTTTCTAATATTCCCAGGCTGCCTCGAACGCGATTCTCTTAAACGGAGCCGATAGCGTTGTGGCAACGAAATGCTAACATCATGCATCGTGCTGCAGGCAGACATGGAAGTACTTTTACCTTGTCGGCTTCTCGTTCCTCGTCTGGGACTGGTGTGCGTGTGCGACTTGGTCTCGAGGCTTATAGGCTCATTTCGTGATTAGTGATCACGCTCAATGAGGAAGTCGAACACATATGGAGGAGAGAAAGGACCATGTTCACGTATCTCTGGGCTATGGTGAGATCAGAAAGCGCTACAGCATACATCACTATACGCTTACAACATCTACAGCTGCGATACTTCCCCCTCCTCATGTACTGCGTGGCGACATACAGCAAGTTGCCCGCCTCTTTGAGCATACGATTTATACTAAATTCCGCATTAGCACTATTCCAGAAGACATGGGAACCTGAGGTGCGCTCCCGTTTCCTCACTTTTGACACCCCTGTTGACGATGCCGGCAGAGGTACGCGTGCGCGTGCGCCTCGCGCTGCACCAGAGAGCATGCTCTGATCGCACCAACAGATGCAATCATCTCGCGGTCGTGCCTACTATCTTCGTCATTTCCTTAATCCTGATCGTGCACGTCGTATTTGCTCTGCGAACTTATGCGTGCGTTACCTCTCGCTGCTGTCGTTGCTTAGCTTCAACCTTGCGACAGCCTCTATGGACGAGCCAAAACCATCCGCAACGTTTTCGTCCCACTGCTCATCGTCGAGGCCGGCGTGATGGTCTGGACAGGTATCGACGAACGACTCACTCACGTACCCAAGGGCTGGGGTTGTATCCCTGCGAGCCCACGGCGCATACAAGGCATCGTAACCTGGACCGCTCCGTTTATCTACGACTCCGTGGTCTTCAGCTTCACGCTATTCCGATCCATCCAGTTTATTCGTAGTCAGAGCAAAGTTCCAATCGTTCATGTTATCATTCGCGACGGTGTCGTATATTTTGGGTGAGGACTATTAGCCCGGACAGCTAATTTCGTCAATTTGTGCTAAATTCTGCCACAGGGTCATGTGTGTCTTTTACCTCGCCAATATCCTGTTGTACATTGTGAGTCGAACAGTGTACATCGTCGTTTTCTCGACTGACTGATCTGGTTGTCAGTTTGCGCCGGTGGGTGCACACAACTACAAGCGAAACCATGTCCTCATAATCCCTCCTAGCTCGGCCTCCAAGACATCAACGCAGCTTTTGCAACGACAATAACGGTAGTTTGCACGCAACGCCTAATCTTCAATTTGCGCGATACTCCCTCACGACATGGACCTGAACCAGAATCGACCACTGCGCATAGTAACCAAGTTCCATACATCCTCAGCAAGCCAACGGCTCTCATCCAGTGCGTCTCGCCACAATAGACGGATGGCTTGGTGTCTCATCATTTCTATCAGGACGTGGCTTACAGACATAGGGGGTGTATTGGACAGGCGACATGGACGGCACCGAAGCCGCGCCGGACCACATGCCACTGAACGGGGTGCCTCAGATTCTATTCATCCCGAATACGTGCTCAACGACATTCCGACTCAGCGCGACTGGCACCCGGATGCACGACGAAACTGGCCGCCCGTATGATGTTATGATCTGACCAGCCTGAGTTCGTTGGCCGACTCCTTGAAGGGATAGCGACCTGCGACCTGAGGCTCCTCCCAGTGTAGCACTAGATCTTCCCTCAGAGCAACTTTGACATTTTTGCCGCCGCAGAGCAGTCAATCAGTGGCATTCCAGAAGGCTGGCCGCTGACAGATCTAGAGAAGCATGGTGGTGCGTCATTTTGTCGACGCTTCCTCCTGTCCGCCGACCAATGCAGCTCCACTCGTTCTTCAACTTCTTATGTAGGCATGGTTCCCAGTTTTAGCAGACCTGGTCCGTGCGCAACTTGACCTCGGCCGTCTGGGATACGGAAATCTGTGATTGAATGGCGATTGACGATCCCGATACTTGGGGATTGATCTCCTCGTGATGGGCGCTCGGGGATACGCGTGCGGCGTCGCCGCCGAAAGATTCGGACTCCTCCGCCCAGCGTCTTGCATTCTGCTTGTTACTCCACCTCCACCTCCACCTGCAAGCGAGTCCTTCGCGTTCCTTGCGCCTGTGCGCCACTCCACACTCTTTGTCTTATCCTTGTTGTACAACAGCGCTCGTCCGCCGACAAGCGTGATCTGAGCGCGAGAGACTCAATGGGCCTCATTGGAGACGCACTGGAGGACGTCGGGAACGTACTCAAAGGTGTCGGTGACACTGTTGGTGAGTCGTTTGGAGATACTGTCATGCGTGGCCTCCAGTGGTCTTCGACTGCAGTACTCGCCTGGCCAGCCAGTCCGAAGCTCAACGGTTGTGCACAACAACCGCAGCATGCGAGGTTTGGCCAGGTGACTGTAGCTGGATTTCACTGGTCGCTCGCGTGGTGAAGTCCTCGGAGTTCCTTTGCGCTAACCACAATTGGACCGGCCCCGGCATCGTCGCTGCCTCACACAGACGATACCCTCTCCGTCGACATTCCCGCAGTGGCAGATGATGTGGGCGGGATAATCTCGGACGCTGGTGCTCTGGTTACAGACGTTCTCACCAACGTCGGTGACGTATTGAGCAAAGTCCTTGCCATCCCGACGCCGACTATCACAGTGACCGTCAACCCACCTAAACCAACTGCAACTGCAACCTCTACTACACGTCACACCACCAGCCGCCCTCCATCTAGCCCTCCGCCTACTTCGCAACCACCTACTTCGCGGCCGCCTACCTCACAGCCACCCGCCTCACAGCCGTCCACATCGCCACTACCTACTTCTCAACCGCCTGCGTCTCAACCACCTGCGTCTCAACCGCCTGCATCTCAACCACCTGCATCTGAACCTCCTGCGTCTCAGCCTCCTCCCAACCCAACATCGAGCTCTGGGCAGCCAGCACCGACCGAATCTGGCGTTGAACAACCTGGCGGTACGTCCCCGGGAGGTAACAATCCTACGGGGACAGGTGCCAACGAGGAGACAGGAAGTACAACCGGACGTCCGCCATCCACAACGAACACAGTCAGACCCAACCCTATTGCATTGCCCCATTTGCCCGACTCAGAAGGGGATCAAGGAGACGACAGTGGCGGCTCGGCTTCGCCTGGAACCGGGAACGGCGGCAGCAACCACGGCGGTAATGGCAATGGCAACAGCAATGGCAACGGAAATGGACCGGGTAATCCTTCTGGCGGCCGTCCTGGCGGTTCACTTTCCGGTGACGATTCGGATGGCTCTCTTGGCAGTGGCGCGATTACAGCAATCGCTATCGTAGCCGCAATTCTTACTCTCATTGTCCTGGTCTGCCTCGTTCGCTGTTACTTCATCCGCCGCCGACGTGCGAAGCGTTCCGCTTGGGCAAATCGAGCCGCTGAAGAGGAGAAACGCATAGCGAGCTGGATTGGAGGTCCAGCTGCTGTCACCCCACGTCATTCTAGTGACTCCGGTTTGAGAACAATTGATTCGTGCCATAGCGGGTCGACGCATGACAGCAGTCTGTTCACTGGTCCGCCGCCCGTCCCAAGTTGGAGTCCTGCGAGCGCAACACAGCAGAGGCGTATACTGCGCCTTGGCAATGATAGCGACTCGAACGAAAACTTTGGTCAACCAGTCGATCACGGTCAATTCTCATGGTCCGGGTTGCGGAGCCCGCTGACGGACATGATTTATTCGCCAACTATCCCGGCCTCTGTCTACATCACCAATCACCGTAACACGCACATCAGTGATGATTCAACGAGCCTGTCTAGTCCGGTCCGGGAGTATGCGTCGCAGACACGCAGCAGCGTCGTGCCCTCGCCACATCACTCAACGACTGAACTTTCGGCAATGGGCGTCCCATCGAGGGAGCAAATCGAAGACTCTCCACGACAATCGGAGTCACATGAGAGTGATCTCGCGTACGCCCGCCCTGTGTTGCCCCAGTTACCTGGTCACTTTCCGACCACCACACCAACGGTAGCGTCAGACCCAGGTCTTCCGACACATACGATGGCCCAGCTTCAAAGTACGCCGATAAATATTCCGGCGTACATGATCGTACCCAGCCAGATGCCTACCTCCATTTCTGTTTCCATCCCACTGCCGACCCTGGTACCTTCACAGTCGCGGGTAGCATTACCGCCACCGCAAGTTGCCGCTCAAACATCTTCGTCGATGTGGGCCTCATCGGAAGGCTGGGAAAGCTCTGTTCGTGCCACACAGTCTCCCCCGCCACTTCACTCGAATACGACATCGTCTCCTCTATGGATGGCTCCGACTGGTTGGGGAAGCCCTGCACCTAGAATTTCTTCGCCTCCGCGTTCGCCAATATCGCCTGTGCATGTCCACCCACGCCCTCCGGTCCCTCCGCCAGTGCAACCCCGCACGACGAGTGAGTTGTTCATGGATGAAGATCCCTTCGCGAGTCCGCTGGACCGTGCAGACCGCGCGTGACCTCAACCGGTTTCGACTCTTTGTTTCCTCTCCCTTTGGTTTCGCCCTGCTGACATGAGTCACGTACACGAACCTCGCTCATCTGCCTCTAATTCGACATCCATTTTACCTGAGACTACCACAAATGCATCATCACCGGAGATCGATATAGCTCTCTTAGCCGCCAAATTGATACTTGTCATCGCCACTAAAGCGTTGCCACGCAATCCTCGTTTGACATCAAGGGACGGCTGAGCTGCACCACGTTCAATGTGTCCCACTACTGCGGCTCGGGTCTGAAACCGGAGTTAGGTATCAGGAACTGCAGTCTGGTACCCCGGCCGCGAAGTTCTGCGCTCGTTGACGGGATAATGCGATGCATCTGTCGGTCTTTCCCGCTGCTGCTGCCCTCTCTCCCCGAGAATCCTTTGTCTACAAATCGTCTCCACAAGTCATGCCCGATTGCTCGTTCTCTTCGGATCTCATTCGCGACGAACCTTGGGCCGCCGAATACATTCTTCCAGACACTAACCTGGAGCCCGCCGCCTTGCTCTATCGGTCATGTCTCGGTCAGCCCTTCCCAGCCGGCGCTGTCTGCAAGGTCGGAAACGCCGAGATTCTCGTCATGGGTTCATTTCGCGACGCATCGAACCAAATTGAAGAAGTCTGGGCGGAGGAAGAAGATTTGGACAAGCCCCTGGCGGCCGTGGAGCTACGCGGGAATTTGAGAACTGGTACGCCACCTCTAAGACGCATACTTTCCGCACTCAGTTTCACCCAGGTATGACGACGTTCTTGCGATACATGCTCATTCGTGAAGCTTGTCGCGGCCAACCAGTCGTTCTCTTTGCCTTCGACAACTGGTTCGTCTTTACGCCATCCAGCACTGTCTTTCGCTTCGACGGCAAGAAGCGCGTCCCTGACTTTGGGAACAAGCTATTCAACGGAGTCGTTTGTCTCGTCGACCCCCTTGAATCCGAGGGTTGGAACCTTGGCCCGATCTTTGTTCGGGCAAACATGCGCTTTGTGCAGGTCGTGGCGCTCGAGTACGAAAACCAGTTCTCATGCAGAGATGCCTGTATCACAGTTCAATGCCAATTTGAGGGTCCGAAAATGGACGAGAAGAATAAAATGTGAGTGCTGATAGCTTTGGAACATCCACTCTAATTATTTCCGCTTTCAGTGAAGTCATGCGAAACCGGCTGTCGGATCACCAGCTCGCTGATCGTGCGTCACTCAGTTGGATAATGACTAGACCTGAATGCCTGCATCTGACACGCATACGCCATTCAGATTCCCCTTCCGCCCGCGTTGCGCTTGTTTCATCGAACTCGCCGGAGGGCGGCCCATGTTTTCTCCGCGTCGGCATGGTGGAACTACCCCCTCTATTTCCCGAGCCTGTAATGTTTTGAGTTGTTCATGTCTGAACCATTGTTGGTCTCGTCTGTCAATAACCTCTTTATCTGAAGCGGGAGTTAGCTATCAGGGACTGCAGTCTGGTATCCCGGCCACGAAGTTCTGCGCTCATTGACGGGATATTGTGGTGCACCTGTTGGTCGATCCCGCTGCCCTTGTCCTCCGAGGATCCTTTGTCTACAAATCGTCTCCACAAGTTAGGTCATCTACGCATTCTGGGCTCCGCTACATAATCTCAACTGCAATCGAATTGCACAGCTTGACGACCTTCGGTTCCAGCCCAGGTGATGTCCAAAGTCGATGCAGACTTCATCGGCTTCTGCCCTCCTACACGGCTTCCTGGAAGGCTTCTAAAAGCTTGCTGATTTGTCGTGGAAACGGTTCTCGACGCAGAGCCGACAACTCGGAGTATGATCATCGTGTCGTTGGGTTCATGGCAGTGCCGTGCAACCTGCGCTCATCACACTTGCTTGCGTACAGAAGAGCCACTGGAGAGGAAGAAACTAGTCTGCGTCTCACGATTAAAGCGTACAGATGTGAACACATGAGATCCAACTCGAAGGTCTGTGTGTTCCTCAAATAATTGCTCCGCACATTGATTCGACACCGTAGCATCGCCCGTCTGCTCTTTCCTCATCATCTTCCCGACAGGTCATACTCCGGTGGAGATGCTCCGACCATGATGTAGGCAGCCCGGTCCTATCGGTCACTCACTCATCTGGTTCACATGATGCGACTATAACCAGCACGATCGTGTCCTGGCCCTTCCCGCACCCCTCAGTTCTCTCCATATTTCTAGACTGCAAAATGCCTACCATCTTCGACTACGAGTTCAAAACCCCGACGCTCAACAAGCGAGTGACGTTCCCGACAGGCCTCTATATCAACGGCCAATTCGTCGAGGGTGTTGAGGGGAAGACCATTGAGTGAATATTTCGGCGTTTGAAGCGATGTTCTAGCTTGACACGTCCCAGTGTAATCAATCCCTCCAACGGTCAGGTGGTCGGTAAAGTCGCGCAAGGAACGAAAGCGGATATCGATGCTGCAGTCGTTGCAGCAAGAACGGCGTTCAAGACTACATGGGGCGACAAAGTACCAGGATTTGAGCGAGGAAAAATGCTGTACCGTCTAGCGGAGCTTATCGAGCAGCATCGCGAAGTACTTGGAGCACTTGAAGCCTTAGACAACGGCAAGTCGGTCATGATCGCTACACATGGAGACGTCTCCGATGCAGCATCTGTGCTGCGCTACTATGCTGGCTGGGCCGACAAGGTGCATTTGAGCACCACGGATGTTGAATGCTGAACTCACGGAAGTTTACAGTATCACGGGCAGACCATCGAGACACTCCCGAGCAAGATTGCAATCACATTGCACGAACCAATTGGCGTATGTGGGCAGATTATCCCTTGGAATTATCCAAGTAAGCCATGGAGCGGGCGCTCTGGATTTTCAACGAGCTCACGCGCCGGTGCAGTGTACAATATGACCTGGAAACTTGGCCCTGCTCTCGCCACCGGCAACGTCTGCGTACTGAAGCCAAGCGAATACACACCACTCACCGCCTGTTACATCGCACAGCTCATCAAGGAGGCTGGATTCCCGCCGGGTGTCGTGAATATCGTCAACGGCTACGGGCAAATAGCTGGTGCGGCAATTGCCGAGCACATGGACATCGACAAGGTCGCCTTCACAGGCTCAACGCTGGTCGGTCGTTCCATCATGCAGGCATCCGCCCGAACCAATTTGAAGAAAGTGTGTCACAATTGCTTTCTAGCTTACCTCAGCTCACATTAAATACCGTCAGATCACGCTCGAACTCGGTGGCAAAAGCCCGAGTATCGTCTTCAACGATGCTGACCTCGATGAGGCCGTCAAGTTCACGGCGTTTGGCATCTAGTAGGTCATCATTGAAACCCTACTTCATCTCTCATCCTGTCGCCCATCCTTAGCTTTAATCACGGCCAGGCTTGCTGCGCTAGTTCGCGCCTCTACGTGCAGTCTGGCATCTACGACAAGTTCGTCGAGAAGTTCACCGCACGCGCCCAGGAGCCTGAAGTTGGCGACCCGTTCAACCCAACGACGTTCCAAGGACCACAGGTTTCGCAGCAACAATATGATGTGCGCTCTCGTCCATCTCCGGCGTTGTCACACAATTGACCAGTTTCTAGCGCGTGATGGAGTACATCGAGTCTGGCAAGCAGGAAGGCGCGACACTCCATCTCGGGGGTGGCCGTCACGGCACCGAGGGCTACTTCATCGAACCTACAATCTTTACGGATGTCAAGCCGGAGATGAGGATCGTCAAGGAGGAAATCTTTGGCCCCGTTGTCGTAATCTCCAAGTTCGAAGACGAAGACGGTGATTCACTCTTGCCCATCATCTCTCGTCTCTCGTCGTCTATTCCCCACTGAACGTGTGAATCTTTCTTCAGAGGTTGTGGAACAGGCAAACGACACAATTTACGGCTTGGCCGCGGCAGTATTCACTCAGGATATCTCGCGTGCATTGAGTGTCACGAAGAAGCTGCAAGCAGGCACCGTCTGGGTGAACCACTATTTCAAGGTACATCCAAACGTACCATTCGGTGGCTACGGTCAGAGCGGTATTGGGCGGGAGCTTGGGCAGCAGGCACTGGCGAATTACACGAATGTCAAAAGCGCGCACCTCAACATCAGCCTCAAGTGGGCCGACATGGGTTTCGGAGCTTAGATAGATGTAAATTAATTGAGACACGCTAACTCTCTTTCAACATAGAATTATCCTTCTGCGCATGCATGTAGAGTTGATGCTTTGTCCCGCGATATATCTTTCAGTGGCACAATCTCAGTTGGACGACACAAAGGCTTGGGTTGTGTCAAGTTCCCATTAGGTTTGCTCTATCACATTATGTCAGCGGTGTGTGGTACCGCAACTGGGTATAATTCAAGGATCAATAAACGAATGGGGTGAGGTGGGATAGCGCGTCAAAAAAGGAATCGTACATCCATCCAGATGGAGCTGAAAGCTAAGCGAGTGTGTGTGCGGCTCTGACAATTCACAGAGCGCAATCCAAAACCGATATGTGCAGCATATGCCAAAGCATAGAGATAGATGTTGAGATATGTCACCAGAGATAGCTGGAGGAGAGAGAGAGAGGGGGGGGAGCGAAGCGGGTTAGCTAGATCAGCCCGCACGCTTTGCTGATG
>Ga0247815_10003822_pt1 | contig 10710 bp, 9 predicted proteins | sample UWRJL194509B1_FD_181014 | JGI IMG/M metagenome (GOLD analysis project Ga0247815, IMG submission 181014) | Plant litter microbial communities from Arlington Agricultural Research Station in Wisconsin, United States - UWRJ-L194-509B-1 | ecosystem: Environmental > Terrestrial > Plant litter >... | reverse complement strand
AAAGGCACCACACTCACAACAAAAGCTTCAATCCGTGCCGATATCTTAATGAGCAGGTCCTTGATCTCTGCGATGTCTGCATTCGATTCGAGAATACGTTTGGCTGTTCCGCGTGATTGCTTGGCCTCCACGCTCGCCGTCAGTCGGGAGAGCAACCTATGCCCGCATCAGCTGTAGTTAGTGTCACTATTCTGTCGCCACGTACTCGGCGATGCTATCGAGGCGCCGCATCAGGTTTGAGTTCTGATGGGTGCGCTTGCTGAGCGCTCCAGTAACCGCACCAAGGTGCGCGAGCCTGCTCTTTAGATTGTCGTATTGCTCTCGAACCTCCACGGTACGCTGAAGCAAACATTTCAGCGCAGCGTGTGATAGTATCAATTTGGTACCTGCCTCGCAGATCTCAAAGATCTTGACAGCGCCAACCAGTGCCGCCTTGAGCGGAAGACACAGATCGGAGCCGTCGCGAGCAGCCGCCAGAAACTCGTGGACGACTGAGCCCGTTGTCTGTAGGGCCGTTTGAGGAGCAATCGGATCTGCGTATTCATACCGTCCGGTAGACGGCGCCTGTGTTGATGAGCCCGGATCGGGATCAGGGGCGCTCGGAGAGCGTGAACGAGAACGGCGGCCTGGATTGAGTTTGACTATGAGCCGGCTGGCACTCTGTTTGGCTTTGTCGAACTTCTTTTTCATATTCGTTGCGAGTTCAAGTGTTTAGAATGGCGAGTCTGGGCAAGACAACGAGAGCGACTAGAGGCAAGAAGCAGATCTGACGGCACGGTCTAAGGCCGAGCAGACGCTCACAGTGCGCACATAGCCGGTTGTGCGTGCTGTCTTCACAAGCCAGAAGATGATAAAATAATGTATGCTGCAGGCGGATTTCTTAGCCCGTATGTCCAGAACAAGAAACAAGCGGTCAACTAGTTCACTTCCATGCAGGCAATTGATTTCTGGCATAGCCAGTAGCTGCCCGTGACAAGTCAACATCCACAAGGACCGTGTTGTTCTACGGAGCGAAACATTTGTGTCTAGGATGCTGGTGCCGGCGCCGCACCCTCTTCCTCTATAACCGCGCCAGACTTGGCCCTAGGTTGGTCACTCTGAGACACACGCTTCGCGAGCGTTGCGGGGAGCTCCTAGCCAGAGACGACCTGAGCGAGAAAGACAAATGAGCGCGCTGCGCGGAGGTAAGACGTGAATGACGAGAGCGAGTTGACTCGCCTGACCAAAGACAATGTGCTTGCCGTCCAACCATGGCGTTCGCTTGAACCCATTGAAGAACTGAATGTAGGGCTGTGTTAGCTCTGAATGAGCAGGTTGAGGAATGAGATGACCAACCTGGCTTCCGTTCGTGTTCTTGCCGGAGTTTTGCCATGCTCATAAGCCCACCTATGGCGTGTTTGATTGTGATGTTTTCGTCTGTAAAAAGGATGGAGGGCACGAAATTTCAACTGTAGCGGTTGAGAGCGCCGGGGCGGTAGGTGAGATGCGCTGTGGAGCGTGATGCTAGCAAAGCGTCATGCGGTCTTGCTACAGCATGGAAGACAAAAGTAGTGGTATAGAGGACTTGGAAGCTCGCCGTACAGTCTCGCGCCGGAAATAAGCACAGATGATGACAAACCCTTGAATAGAGGATGCCCCGGCTTGCCGACATCGAGACGAGGTTCGGAAGCGCGCGGTGGCACACGTAGTGGGAAAGGGAAGGGGAAACCGCAGGAACGACGACAGTAGGTCCTCCCTTTCTAGGAACAGGAAATCACAAGGATCGGAGTGTATGTGTTGACAAGGAGGTGGGTGGAAGCGCCCAGTTTGGGAGCACGAAGCACAACCGCTACCTCTCGATCACCGCACAGGCCCCATCTCAACGGATAACGAGAACATCACTTTGAAAACGGCGAGATGTCTTCAGCGCTTGTGGTGCAGAACCACACGGTGACAGTAATGACTAAAATGAGGATAGCGTGAAGAATCACGGGTGGCGGCGTCGAGCGGTGGGCTTCAAGCGAGCGAAAGCGGGTAGGGGATCATCGCGGCGCCACCAGGAGTGGTTCAAAGTCGAGTACGGCGGGATATAGGGATGAGAGTGAAGAAAGGTGAGAAAGTTTCAAAACACGGAGTTCACGCATCATTGGCGCGCGAGAGCGACCGGGAGACCGCGCGTGCGCCATCAAGGCTACAGGCTGAGGCTGAGGCTTGTCGTCAGAAGTAAGATCAACAGCGAAGTAATACCGTATTCCCCTGTATGCGTGCTTTCATCCAATATAATGCACTAGTGCGAGTTCCAAAACGCGTACTACGGGGCCGGGCACGGACCCGGGTAACTGACCTGGCGCAATCCTTCACCCGAGTGGCCGTCTTATGAGTAATGAGAAGACCCTTTGTCCATTGAAATTCCTCCTTAGGTTGCTTGTGGGGATTGCTGGCGGGGGTATTGGTCGTCGAGGCAGATGGATGATGTGCGTGCACTGCGAGGACGAGCACAGTCGGTCATCCTGTCCTACTGTGGTGTGCTTGGTGTTCGAGATGTTATCCGCGCACTTATGTGTCAATCATCGACAATAAGAAGAGGAAGGACGCGCGACAAGCACGAGCGCACGAGTCGAGAGCAGGAGGAAGACATGTTCCAATGCCGTCCGCATCAACCCGATAGCCGAAGACGTCACTGCCTCAAGTCCATCAGGTGACCCATCAGCATGCAGCGTTGTTTGGTTGTGAATGCAGGGCAAGAATGCCGATTTGAGCGGAGAAAGTATTTGAAGGCCACCCGTAGAGGAGCTATATTCGTCGTGCTCTTCGAAGTAGTAACTCACTCTCCGGCATGTGTGGGTGGTTTCCGTCATCGGCCGCCTCTCGCATTGGCGTGTGCCGGCTCCCCAGGCTCCTCACCTTCATAATTCACTCCCTAAGTCGCACTTTATTTCTTCAAGCACACAGACGCAGAAACTATATGAATGATTTGACGAGGTAATCGGCTACATTGAATCACAGCGTCGTGGTTCAGCCCCAGCATTTGATCCAATCCTCGCCGGCATGCAAGCCACTAGCGTCCGCAGTAATGACAACGCGATGCCGGGCAATGAGTGTTGTACAGACTGGCACCTGGAGATACGTCTGGTAGTCGTATGGAACCCAGAGCAGTAACTCCCCTGATGGCCCCACAAGCCACCCATCAGTGAGTCCGATGATGGCCAGTGCCTCGATGGGATTCAGATTGTTAAGTGTATCTTCGATAGCGAGAATTCTGTCGACGTCCCAGAAGCAGATTGTATTATCCCCGTGGCCTGCCGCAATGAAACGACAGTCCGGCGTAAACAGAATAGAAAGCGGGATTGGGCGGTATCCATGTCGGTAGATCTGAGAAAGGCAGGCGCCAGTGACCGAGTCCCATAGACGAACTGTGTTGTCCGCAGAGCCTGACGCGAGGAGGCGACTGTCAGAGGAGTACGCAACAGAATGAACCTGGCGAGTATGGCCTTCGAGAACTGAGGCCTGTTGCCCTGTATCGGTATCCCAAACACGTAGCACGGAGCTACGATCTCCAGAAGCAATGTGTCTACTATCAGGTGAGAAGCTGACCGCCAGTACGTGGCTATCGCGAGCCTTGAGTGGACTACACACGGGAATACCGGTTTCGACATTCCAGAGACTGATATGTCCACCGTCACCTCCCGCTGCGAGCAATAGACCATCAGACGAGAAGGCGAAAGCAACGAGGGAATGCTGGCAATGCAGCAAGTGCACGCTCAAAGACTGCCCTGTCGCCACATCCCAGATTCTGATGGTCTTGTCGATTGATGCTGATGCGAGACGAAGTGCATCGGGCGAAAATGACACAGAATTGACACATTCAGCGTGTCCCAGGAGCGGGTCACCGACCGATGCGCCTGACATGGCATCCCAGAGTCTAACAGTGTTATCGAGCGATCCTGAGGCAATAAGACGTCCATCCAGCGATACAGAAACCGAGGCCACTCTGTTCCCATGCCCTGATAGTGGTGGGAGCATCTGACGACCAGTATGAACGTCCCAGACGCAAACCGACCCATCAACCGAGCCAGATATGATGATGGCTCCACTGGGTGGCATGCACACGCAGCTTACCGAGCCTCCATGAGCCCGGAGCGGTTCAATGGCCTGTAGATTGTGGCCAATGTTAAATATTTGTATGTTGTCGTCATCAGAAGCAGAGACGATGTAGAGCCCATCAGGGGAGTATGCAACTGTGTTGACCCATAACGGATCGTCGCGGATAACGACTGACGAGTAATCAAACGCGTCCTGTTGTTGACTGTAGACAGCTATTATGCCATCGTCACAGGCCACAATCGATTTCCCATTTGGCGCGAATTTGACACATGTCGCTCTGTCGAGATGACCCCTCAAGCTCGCAATACTCATTCCGGTGCGAGCGTTCCAAAGTCGAGTTCTTTCGCCGAAGTAGCTAACGGCAATTGTGGTACCGTCGGGAGAAAATGACACGCCCCGGACACTTCTCGAGATGTCAAGTGGGGCAAGTGCGGGTTCTCCGGTTGCGACATGCCACATTCGAAGTGACTTGTCCTCTGAGCCCGAAGCTAGTACTGTACCGTCTGGAGAAAAGGCAACAGCATGGACTTTCATCGTGTGATCGATCAGAACCTTTCGTACTTCCCCGATTTCCACGCTCCAAAGTCGCACCGTCGTGTCAGCCGATGCCGATGCGATGAGCGCGCCATCTGGTGAAAAGACCACAGCAGAAACTGGACCCGAGTGACCCACAAGACGCCGAGGGTTTTCCTGGTTTTCGCCAATGTTCCACACACATACCATACCTGAATCGGTCCCGGAGACAATGCGACAACTATCGGGAGCAAATGCTACACAATGAACTTCGCCGTCGCCGCTGCGCAGAGGAGACATGCTCTCGTCGCCAGTACGGGGATCCCATACGCGAACTGTACCATCCAAAGAGCTAGAGCATATGAAGAGACCATTGGGAGAGTATTCGGCTGAGGTCACCGCCGCTTCATGGCCTGAGAGCGTCATTGCGAGCCTGCCTCCATGCCGATCGATGCCATGTGTGTCAACCGAGATGAGACCCTTGCAAATGGGGATGAAGGTCTGATAAACTAGAGAGTCCTTCGCAGCCAGTGGAAGGGCTGATAAGTAGATGTGTGGTGCACTCCGTTCGATCGCCTCGCGCGACGACGCGACAAAGAAGTTGGCATCCCGAAGAAATTGCGATAGATCAGCCGACCGAACCTTAATAGGGGATGTGTTAGCTTTGTTGCACGAAAGGAATGGAAAACGTACAGTTGCAGCTGCAAGCATAAGCATCGCGGTGGCTCGCCATATATGGCCTAGAACAGACATAACCTCGACCCAGAATAAGAACCGTAGTTTGAATGCGTTGTTAATGCTTTCGTCAAAAGAAGATGGTTCAGGCGAGCTAGAGACGTGATAGATCCACTGGAGACACGCATACTCGAGCGCGAGAGAAATAAAGTCCGGCTTTGAAGATGGGTTTGGCTGGTATGAGGAGCGGCTCTGCGACACATTGAAATGCAACCGTTTGGCCAGCACTTGCAAACAGCTGCGAGCAAGAGTTTCTTCGCCATCCGTGCGAGAAACGCGAATGCCGTCAGAGGCTCGCTCAAACAAGTAGTCTCCAAATGACGCATGAAGTGCACGCAGGCCAGGTTGATCGAGCTCGTCAGGAACATGCGTAACTGCACGCAAGCGGTGCAGCGACGCGCGGATCACGTCGACCTTTGCATCTAGAAGCTCAGCCAGAGCACTGAGCGACAGTGGCATGCGGGCCACCAGAATACACGACAGTACCTGCCGGGTCTGGGCAAGCTCGTGCGGCTCTACCTTGGTCGCGTTTGATGCCCGAGTGATGACAAACTCGTAAATCTTATCTAGCGGTCCAGTGGCTACCTTGCTATTCTTCATTGTCGAAAGAGTCGTCCTCAGGCGATCCTTTCGGTGGTCTACGGCGACTGTGTCGAGGATGTACTCAATGGCCGTGGAAGCAAAGATGAAGAGACCATTGGCAAGATTCGCGAGAGCAAAGACGTCGGCGTCCGAGTACCACGGCTCTGCACCAGGAAGCGGATGCTGAGCGAACATGTTCTTAATGTACATGCGGATATCCTCGAGGACCTCATCGGATCCGATTGTGTGGAGATGCAAGATCTCGTTCAGGGCTTGATCCGTGATCGGAGTGCCAAGGATGTGCGTCTCCGGACGAGACGTGAGTATGAACTTGACGTTGGCCGTGCACTGGAATCCGGCGATGGCCTTGAGCAACGCAGACATTTCGCGTTCGTCACTGCACTCGTCAAGCGCGTCGATCACGAAGATGATCGGACGAGTTTCTGAAGCTAGTGCGGCGAGTGGATGTTGTAGGAGTGGACCGATCTGTTCGCTGGCCGGCTTGCGTACCGCAGCACCGGCACCCGGCTTCAACTCTGCCGCTAGTTCCGAGGCAAACTTTGGGGAAGTATCCGCGAACAGAGCAGAGAGCGTGGGGATAATTCGGCGCACGTCGGCTCTCCCTTCCTCATTTGCCGTACGCGAGCAAAAGAATGTACCGCCCAGCAGCACGTCAGGGTCCTCTTGCAGCATGCGGCAAAGCGTCAGAGCTATGGAGGACTTTCCCGTGCCCGCCATCCCTGCAAGCCAGAAGATGCTCTTCGGATCGTTTTTGACCCACTCGACGAACTTTGACAGTACGCCTACTCTAGTCCCTGGCATGCAACCTGCATCGCTCGGTTGCGAGTCATGAACCGCTTCATCCACGCGTCGTTTCTCAAAAGCTGGAAATATTTAGGCAATATCATATGCACAGACAGGGAGTCTCACCAGAGCTGATGACCTGCACAATTGCGCTCTGTTGTTGCAGGCAGAGTGTTAGCAAAACACCTGAAGCATCCGCCACACGCACCCATTTAGCCAGTTCCTTTTCGAGCACAAGCTCCTCAGTAGTTGGAAGTCTCTAAAGGGGTTTCATATCAGCTCAGTCACTGATAAATCAAGGAAGGAACACATACGGTGAGAATGGTTTGCACATCGATCTCCACACGAATCATACTCTCGTACTGTCAAGAGCATGAGAATTAATATGACCCCACGAAAGGCACCACACTCACAACAAAAGCTTCAATCCGTGCCGATATCCTAATGAGCAGGTCCTTGATCTCTGCGATATCTGCATTCGACTCGAGAATACGTTTGGCTGTTCCGCGTGATTGCTTGGCTTCCACGCTCGCCGTCAAGCGCGAGAACAACCTATTCCCCCATCAGCTGCAGGTTGTGTCTCCATTTTATCACCACGTACTCGGCGATGCTATCGAGGCGCCGCATCAGGTTTGAGTTCTGGTGGGTGCGTTTACTGAGCGCTCCAGTAACGGCGCCGAGGTGTGCGAGTCTGCTCTTTAGATTGTCGTATTGCTCTCGAACCTCCACGGTACGCTGAAGCAAACATGTCAGCGCAGCGTGCGAGAGTATCAATTTGGTACCTGCCTCGCAGATCTCAAAGATCTTGACAGCGCCAACCAGTGCCGCCTTGAGCGGGAGACACAGATCGGCTCCGTCACGAGCGGCCGCCAGAAACTCGTGGACGACTGAGCCTGTTGTCTGTAGGCCAGTTTGTGGACTACTCGGGTCGGCGTATTCATACCGTCCGGTAGATGGTGCCTGTGACGATGAGCCCTGATCGGGATCGGGGGCGTTGGGAGAGCGTGAACGGGAACGGCGGCCTGGATTGAGCTTGACTATGAGCCTGCTAGCGCTCTGCTTGGCTTTGTCGAACTTCTTTTTCATAGTTGACGCGGGTTCAAGTGTTTAGACTGGCGGGTTTGTGCAAGACAGCGAGGGCGTGCAAAGGCAAGAAGCAGATCAAACGGCGCGGTCATAGGCCGAGCAAACGCATACGGCCGGTTGCATTTGACGGCGGGAGTCGTGGCCGGAACGCACAGAACAAGAAACAAGAGGTCAACTAGTTCACTGCTATGCGTGAAATCAACGACTGGCATTGCTAGTTGGTGCCCGCGACCAGTGAACATTTACAAGTACCCTCTTGACCTACGAAAGCGCAACATTTATGTCGAGGATGCCGGCGCCGGCGCCGCATCCTCTCCCTCTACAACTGCGCCAGACTTGACAATCTTGATCTCGGCCCTAGGTTTACCACTCTGAGAGCCGAGCTTCTCGAGCGCTGCGAGGAGCTCTTGGCCAGAGACGACCTGCACGAAAGAGACAAATGAGCGGACTGTGCAGAGGTAGGACGTGAATATTAACTTGCCTGACCGAAGACAACGTGCTTGCCGTCCAGCCATGGCGTTGGCTGGAACGTGATGAAGAACTAGAAGCAGAGCTGTGTTAGCTTTGAATGAGTAGGAGGAGGAAAGAGATGACAAACCTGGCTTCCGTTCGTGTTTTTGCCAGCGTTCGCCATGCTCAGAAGTCCGCCTTTGGTGTGCTTGATCTCAAAGTTTTCGTCTGTAAATGGAAGGAAGAGCATGAGCTCTCAATTGCAGCGGATGGAGAGCGTCGGAAGGGTAGGAGAGATGGGCGGTGGAATGTGATACCAGTAACGCGTCACGTGGTCGTGCCACAAGATGTGCACCTCATCAAAAGAGCGCGATAGCATACATAGCGAGGAAGGGACAAGGAATGCACAGCGACGATGAGAACAAGAACGAGGACGGAGCAACAGAAGCAGTGAGGTACAACCCCGGCTTTGAGACACGAGAAATGACGAAGAGCAACATGCAACCGCTGGCCAAATCTATCACGTACCTGCGAACTTTGCGCCGTAGATCGACTTGCCGCCAGTGCCGTTATGGTTGGTGAAGTCGCCGCCCTGGGCCATGAACTATATGAAAGAGAAGTAGTGTCAGAGATGTAGATCAATGTGAGGAAGTTTGTTGGCCAGCGAGAGCGTGAAGGACGTGAAGCAACAAACAACCGTTGGAAGGGAATCCAGGGAGGGGTGGTTCAGACCAGTGAGGGGCCAAGCTCGGCACCGGATGGAAAGAACGCAAGAGAAAGGACTGAAGTCAGGAGGTGGACGAAGATGAGGGTACAGTGAGAGTAGGAATGCGAGTAATACAATCCCAGTGACGAGCAGATCAGACGAGTATGACGGAGGAGCGCAGCAGGAAGAAGGACGGCTCTGGGTTTGCAACTGAGCACTCACGCCTGGGATAATTCTGTGGAAAATGGAGTTCTCGAAGCCGAAGCCAGGCGCGCCGGTACACAGTTGGCGGAAGTTCTGACGAGGAATTGTCAGCGCGAGGGTGCCACATAAGAAGTGATTTGGACTGACGTCTGTTGTACGGGGGACGGTTTCATCGAACAGGGAGAACACAATACGGCCGGAAGGTGCGCCGTTGATGGAGATGTCGAACTGATAGAGGAGGAAGGTGTCAGTAGGTGAATGGCAGAACGTGGCTGGTACGAGGCAGCACGAAAACGCAGGGAAGTGTTTTGCATCAACACGATGTACTGCAGATTTTCGTGCTGGAAATTGCAGCGGAGTCGGAGCTGACACGCGCAAAACACGAGCCGGGCATCGCGCGAGCGTGTTCGGTTTACGCGTCGATAGTTCAAGGCACGAAAACAGACTAAAAACGTACGAAAACGTTTTGCCTACAATGAATTGAGCAACAGAAGACGTCAGCGTCTTATTCGACACACGAAAAATTTAGATCTTGCTCACCCAGAGGCTGTCGAGTTGAAACGCACAGCGCCACGGAAGGCGTTCGGGCGCATGCCAACGCGGGTAGCAGTACGAGAAGCAGCAAACATGGTGTGAAGCATTTTGGCGAGCGGTGGTGCGGACGGCGGCGACACGAGTGGAGTGAGGAAAAGGAGCGTGTAAGCGCCCGCAGCCGAACTGAGCCGACCCAGATTCTCGCTCCGCCTCACACCTTTGGCAACAAGTACTACACCAGCGGGCGACTCGGCGTGTAATCGTGCAGCAATAGTTCCTAACGAGTTCATGACGGGTTCCGAGAAGGAGAGCGGGTTAGGTGTTCGGAGTGAGTGCGCACGACTCTCGGCTGCATGCAAGGCTTTATCTCTGCACGCGCTCAAGCAACACCGGCAATTACAAACATGACGGAAGCCAAGCACGGGTCGACCCTCAGATGCATCGTGCCTCTCTTGTTAACCTCGTCACGCCGGACCCGCTCACGAAATGTCAACGCTACTGCATGCCCGCACCTTCCCCGCACCGATAAGCGTCCGCGGAGCTCAAACATGACGTCTCCAGTTTCACCCCCGCGAGCTTTCGAGCTGCATCGAGCCGATTGGTCTGCGGGGATCCGCTCACTTTGTGCGGGTTCGGCATCTGGCGCGGCACACTCGCTCTGGTATCCTGGATTGCGTGCTGCCCTCGCCACCCTCCCGGCGCCTTATCAGTCTTCTGCCTCCGTCTCCGCGGCGTTCCAGGTAATTTCTACGCCGACGGGTCGACCCCGATCCGAGCCCGTCTTCGCACCCTCGCCCTGTCACGACCGACCGCCGATCTCCCTCGCAACCGACCCCAGCTCTCGCGGGACCATTCTTGCATGTCCTGCTTGGCCGCGACATTAACCCGTTCCCCGCTTCTCGCGGTGGTTCCCGCGCGCTCATTGTCCGCGCTCAAAATCCTTTGACCTGTGTGCGCGTCCGCGAGCCGCTCGGATGAGCTGGCATCGGCTTGCGTGCTCCGATGTCGCCCAC
>Ga0247815_10003821_pt1 | contig 10713 bp, 7 predicted proteins | sample UWRJL194509B1_FD_181014 | JGI IMG/M metagenome (GOLD analysis project Ga0247815, IMG submission 181014) | Plant litter microbial communities from Arlington Agricultural Research Station in Wisconsin, United States - UWRJ-L194-509B-1 | ecosystem: Environmental > Terrestrial > Plant litter >... | reverse complement strand
TCATATTGAAGGTCCAGACTGCGCAGATTATCAGTTATACCATCAGATATTGAGAGGTTCACGCACTGAGACCACTAGTTGGAGCAAGCCCGCCATGCACGAAGAAGATCCACTGCTCGAGCTCACTGGTCTCCTTGGGCTGCGTGACAGGGTCGAACCCAAACTTTCGCTGCGTGTCAAACTTGCGCGCGAGATACAACAGGATGGCTGCACTCTCATGGATGGTGAAGTCGTCTGCGGTTTTGTCGACGAGCACGGGGATGCGGCCGTTCGGGTTGATCTTGAGGTACCAGTCCTCCTTCTGCTCATTGGTGCCGTCGGTAGCGTACATCTTGAGCGAGCGGTAATCGTAGTCGATGGAGCCAGGGTACGCCAGCTTCAGCTCCTCGAGGAAGAGCGTAGGGCGACGGCCATTAGGTGTCTTGCTAGTCCAGAGGAATAGCGGCTTGATAGAGGTCGAAGGCGAGGACATGAAGAATAAGGCTCGAGAAGAGGTCGAGTGAGATGTGATATTACTCACTCGATCGTGCTCGCCTTTTATCTGTTTGGCGGTTACCACCGTATTTTGAAATGTGGCGTGCAGTGACTCGTTGTCTCACATACATATTGACTGATCTTTACCTCTGTGAGGTTCAACCTACTTCTAAAATTGCGTAATCTTCTCCAGTAGATCTAACCAATAAATTCGACGCAATTGTAAGTTCAAGAACTATTTGTCGCACAGGACTGACCAATTGTGAAATCCCATCAAGCGGGAGGTACTCACCCAGCTGATAGTTTGGAAGCTATCAGATTCCGTGGCCACCATCGGGCCACCAGTAGACGTGCTGCGGCATCTCAACCGGTAGAGGCGATTGAGGTTCACGGGGCCCGAAGACCTCCGAGTCATCATCTCGATGACGTAGGATGTACCACTTAGGTGCTAATTCGATCTGTCATCGAGACGCTCTGTGTATTCAAACGGTATGGCATCAGAACGGAGTGGAATGTGAATAGGTAGCAACGAAAATGGTCGCGGACAAGACTAGTATATTCGCGACAGGATTACCAGCATGCGATACGGGCTACTGTCACAGTATGAACATGTAGACTCGTTCCCAAAAGTTACGGGGTTGTGGTTCAGGAGCAGGTGAATGCGGAACGCGACCCCGGGCGAAACGCATCTCCTCGATCGGAACGAAGCGGGTCTGGTATACAAGCTTATAACCAAAGAAAAGAAGCATGAAAAGTCCCTGAAATTGACCAAGTCAGTTTCATGAAGATAAATTGCATTGCGATAGCGTACGACGGGCAGGTAAGCAACGATGAAGGAGAATGCGAAGTCGCCGACGTCCGGGTTGGCGATGACCTTTTGGTCACCTTCAAGCTCCGCGATACGTTTGACTCCCGGGAGCGTGAAGACATACCAACCCTGCCCGAGCAGAATTGTTGTGCACGCAACAAGCCCATACCAGGCAACCTGCCGAACGGGCATGTTCAGATCGACGGTACTGCGTGATTATCATAGAACTCACATATGGCTGACCCCAGGCTCTATTGTCGTATAGACTTGCCTTGTGAGTACTACGGAATTCGGAGTCTTGCCTTTCCGCGTAAACCGTCCCACTGTGAAACCGAAGGTATGCGATGAGCATTGCGACCCAGCTGACCAGCGACGCGCAGTTGATCATTGTTGTGAAAAAAGAAAGGGCCTATTCCAAAGGGTCAGCAGTTCCCATTAACGTTGCCAGAGGGACCGACGCACGGCTTCAACCTTGTTGTCGCTCCGCGCTTCCGGCACCATGAACACTAGTAACCCAACTACCCCACCAAACAGCACCCCAACCCATGGAACCACAACCTCAGAAGAAGATGAATGTTTAATCTCATGTGATCGATTCATTCGCGGTTCGGATCCTGGCCTGGTTGCGTTGCTCGAATTGAGACGCTCAGCTGCCAGGGAATCTGCGGACGCTGTCGCGGCGCACGGCCCGGTGCTTGATCTCGTCGTAGTTGTTACTGTTGTTAGGGACTGAGAGACCGCTGTGCTGACAGACTGTCTTGTTGGCGGTCGAAAAAGCGACGGCGTTGCTAACACTGCTGTTGCTGTGGAACTTGAAGTCAAGGGACGCGGACAATCTTCATTCAATGGAACCGGTCCCATGAGAGAGATTGCTGGAAGCGTTATAGGGCCAGTGACTGAGGGTATTCTTCTATGAGGTTCCAGCAACGCGGTCGCACTCTCCGACGAGACCAGCGAAGCGAATGACTCGCCGGTGTGCGATGAGCTGGATGCTCGTGCGACACTCTGTAGCGGCGTAGGCGGCGTGCAAGGTGGCGATGAACCGGTCACGAGCATGCCCGGCGAGGCAATTGAGAGCTCTTCATGCGAGTTTCTTGCCTGCAAGACGGGTATGACCCCGTTGTTTACTGGTTGGTAAGTCGCGGGGTGACCTTCGAAGGGTAAGATTGACGTTGTGGGATTGCTCTGATACAGAGAGCCAAAAAATGAAGGTGCATGTCCCCGGCGAGCAAGGAAGAATAGATAGCGACTGGCGACCCAGACATTGGGACTAGCAGCACTGACTGCACTCAGCATGATGAGGAGCGCGAGAATATATCGCGGCTGCGAGTATATCAGCGACTGGTCGACAGATCGAGAGGTTCAAATATACCACATTGCTCTCACTCGCCATTGAGAATGCAATGACCCATGGTGAACCAGTGATTGGTGGAGCTTCCATCAGATTAGGGTGGTTGGATGGAACGACGAGTCCGGCAGCGACGACAGCTAGAATGTATAGCACGGTTCTGTAGATGCGTTAGTGTTTCATTGAAAATACCCGATGAAAGCTCACATGCGGATCCAAACTCGCCGGATAGCTCGCGGGATATTCTGTACGGGTATGGTTAATGCATCCCACAGCACGGGCTATACCTGACATACACGAGTTGGGTCTTGAATCTGAGGGAATACATTAGTAAAGAGAGATGAATGGGGCAGAAAGTCCCACCTCTCTTCCAGGAGCACTGGCAATATCTGCACCGTAGAATGTGAAGGCTGCCTGAGCCGTGATTGAATACGCTGCGTCTGCCTAAGAACGGTGATGGCGTACTTGAATCATGACCGTAAACACTCCCATAATGTTTCCACCAACGCCTGTAGTGTGAGCAGGCCGCACAAAAGGTCCAGGACAGTGCCAATAAGCACCCCCAATATGCACGTTCATGCTAGTTCCGGCAAATTCCGGCATGCAGCTGGGCCGTAACTCAGCTTTGTAGTGAGGACATTCTGCTGGGGCTGGATATGTGTTGCAGCGTGGAATAGATATCCAATCAATTATGAGGGCCGTAACGACTGCGTTGGGCAATATCAAAAGATATATACCAGAGACGAGTGATTAGACGGACTGAGGACAACGAGAGTGCCGATCTTGATGAAGGCAAAGACGACGTGTATTGTGCCGAACTTCTTTGCGGAGAGGAAGTTGATGGAGACGGCGAACACCAACTTGTGCCCATTTAGCGACACTTCTCGGTACCGCATTGCTCAAGAGTAGCTCACAAAGGCTGAGATAGTGATATAGAAGACGATACTGACCAGCGCAGGTTAGTCTTAGTGCCGGACAAGAGGAAGTGACGCACTTTGCGCGTTTGGTTGCTTCCAAGGAAACCAACGACGCAGCGAGCCGACCCGCTGCTCCGATCTGAACTGGTATAATGACTGACCACCCGTACCTGCCAATATTTAGGCATGAAATTTCTCCAGCGGCAGATAAATTAAATTACCAGTTTGCCCAGCCCATCGCAAAACCCTGCGCGCCCAGATATAAAAAGTCAGGATCGGCCTGGTCCGCGGAACGCCACCTGGCACACACCAAAGCTGGATCGACGAAGACGTCGGCAAGTCCAATCTTATGAGTTGGCCAAAAGAATTTTTGGCCGAGGCTTGTTAGTAAATAAGGTACTTCGGTAGCCACAGGCATGCAAGCGGAACTTACAGGCCCGCCGACATTGGGCATGTGTGCCATCATCTCGGCATTGGAGATTGCAGTTGCGTAGACTATGGTGGAAGTTATGAGGTATGCCTATCAAAGAGTCTAGTGTAAGATTTTGCGAAGATTTGTCGAGTCATAGATGCCAACGGTAAGGACGCCGGCGGGACCCGCCTCCTGGAGCGAGGTTTAGCAACGGTTAGCTCGAGTCCAAGATGTCTCACTCTTATAGAGGTAGAAAGCGACGCTGAGAAAGTGTTCAACGAAGATCTGCAGTCGTAGACAATAACAAACAAATGAAGATTCCGGTGCCCATGGTCAGGCCTGGAACAAGTGAGTGAGAGTCCAGGGCAACGCTGCCTCTGCCATGCGCACAGATAGAAATTGCGCTAACTATGATATGATTTCGTATCAATCTCAGGATGGCCACAGCACAATGACTCTTACTGTGTCTGTACAATGATGTATGAGGCATCAGCGTAAAGTCCAGAAATGATTTCAGAGCGTGTGAACTCACTGGACAGACTGCTGAGGGGGGAGCTGGGAGAGCTTGTCAAACCACTGCTTTCGGAGCCTGCTACGCGATGTCATGAGATTCTGGGAGGAAAGACGAAAGTCAAGGAGGCGGAGCGGCGTCTGAATCCTGCCTTCGCTTGTTATTTCTTTGCCCCTGCTGCGCAGGGGCCGACCTTCACCTGTCACCTGTCACCAGCCCCGATAACAGCCACTCCACCTTGGGATCCTCTCGCTCCCCGAAAACGGCATATCGAGTGGCTAATTTTCGGTCTTTAATTTGAGCAGCTTGGTTGTTAGCCATGTGTCCGTCCCAACAATGGATTCTTCGGAATTCAGGGTCCATAAACACGTTCTAGGCGGATTGTGTCAGTCTTCTGTTGTTCATAAAAATATGTCCTACCTCGTGATGGAATCTTCCTCGCGTAGGACGAGGTGCATTTAGGGTCGTTCATGCCCGATTTACGGTAGGATCATCTCGTGTCGTGCACCTATCTTACCCGAGCGCTCATCAAGTCACTAGATACGTGTAGTCGTAGCACACACGTCACCGCCGTAGATTCATGACTAATCTGACAGCAGCACTCCTCATTCCCGGTATGTTTAGTCCTCTTCGTTGGTGCTATGTGACCGGATGCTGATAAGGAGGGCTGTGACGCTCTGCCACGCAACAATCGGCATTCACTGTGCGAAGCTGTCTTGTCTGGCCGGAATTGTTGTGGTGCTTCTCCAGCTAGTAAACCGTGAATCGGACATGGTGGCGTTAAACCCGGCGGCCTCGAAACGGATGTTTGGGTACCCGACGGGCACTCATCGAACAAGCCAACTCTGGCGTATCAGTACAGGGTGCCATGTGCCATATGTTGTACCAAATTCTTTGGTCACGTTATCGTGCATATCTGCTCTATTGCGCCTCGCTTCGTAGTCTGTGTGGAAAAAAACTGTACGGCCAACACGCAAGCTGTTGCCGTCCAGTTTGTCACATCAATGAAGCCGCACTACGTGCTTGAGTTGTATTTCAACCCTGAAAGCATTATTTTAAACCTGTGCAAGTAAGCACTGGCTGCTTTTGGCTCTGGTGCCTGTGGGCGGGCTTCAGTGCAGGTGTCACGTTATGCTTGTTGCTTGTCATTTCAAGCACCTACCCATCCCACCAGTGGCATTCAAACAGATGCATTTCCATCCTCATAAGTTCATTAACCCTTCCATAATTGCCGCCACATGGTTATCCAGTCCGTTCATCGCCAAGCCCCCCGTTCCTCGGATTTAGAACAACCGAAGTTGAACAATGAAGCAACTCTTTTCAACTCATTATACAAAATAGGAACCGGTTCTTCGTTGGATTAGATTAAAATTACGCTTTGCTCACATGTCCACCAGCGATGTTTCAGCTGGGGGCGACCGACTGAAGGTGATTAATAGATCGAAGCATCGTTCTCGGCCACTCCGCAAAGGCAGCTCTTGCTGCCCGGATGCAAGTCCAGAAAGAATCGCAAGCATTTCAAACTCGCAAGCATCTCCTATGATTGAGTGGGGCATTTCCGGCCAATGACAAGAGGGTTGGGAACAGGGCCGAATGAACGGATGCTCTGTTGCCAACTTCCTCCTCTTCGTTAAATTTTCTTGTTTGTGATTCATGCAACTCGTAATAAAATTTGGGAAACTAAAATTCAATCTCAACGATTCTCTAAGCATAGGTTTAAACCAGACATGGAGACGAACACGGTTCGATTCGGCTCTGTGAGATTGTTTGTACTTCCGCTGTCCAATTTACGCACGCCAGAAGCTCGGGCTGTGTTGTTTGCCTTTCTTCGCCGGTTCAGGGGATGACAGCGCGAGTAATCCATTCCGTTGCTATGAACAGAAGCATAGTACATAAAAGGAGTGACGATCTTGATGCAAATGCGTACCGGTCTAGACACATAGTTGCCTCGAAGTCGCCTGAGCAGATGCCTAACAGGTCTTCACTCGAGTTCAAGAAGATGATATATGCTGTCCTCGGCGTTCCAATGCCTCCAAACGGGTCGCCACGTCATATTCACCGGTCCGGCGCCGGATGTCAGAGACATGTCGCCACGGCATATGTCAATCTCTCAGCCCATAAGAATGGCATGGACAAAGGAAACTCCTTCGTACATCCAACTGCTCAGCTGAGGTGTCTATGTCAGCACAGACAGAATCCGAGTACGTGCTCGATGGGCCGAACGAGACGAAGCGACTGGGCTATCAGCACGAGATTATAAAGGATGCAATGCCTGGCAAGAGGCTTCTTATATTCCCCGTCAACGTGAGTGGACCACCATTGCGCGTTCTTGACTCGGCCACAGCAGACGGTAAGCACTTGACTTCAATGCGCCGTTCTTACGGATCGGGCCTGACGCATTCGCCACGACCAGGAACCTGGCTTCGCGACATTGCCCAATATCTTCCCGCAGGTTCGACCCTTGTTGGCACCGACCTCGTCGAGCACTTCTTCCCTCCAGCTGTAGACCGCGGCAATAACATCACTCTTGAGATCCAGGACATCACCAAACCCTGGCCTGCCGAATGGGAACAAAGCTTCGACATTGCACACCAACGCCTTGCGCTTCCTGCTGCCGGACCCAACGGACAGGCCATAGTAACCAGCTTTGCCAACCTTGTCAAGCCTGGTGGCTGGATTCAACTCTTTGAGGGCGACGTCTACGCGTCGCATGCCGATAATGGCGTCGCAGCGAACCAGTTCATCAGCCTCATGCGTTCGGCGTTCACGATGATGAACAGTCCAAAGACGCTTGTGCACCACCTCTCTGGTTGGCTCAAAGCGGCCGGGTTTGAGAACGTCGAAGAACACTCAGTGCTGCCCAAGTTGGGAGCAAATAACTCCAATGCAGATTTGGTGAAGAAAGCGCTATTTTCGAATGGCGTGGCAGCTACAGGGCTGGTAGCGATGGCGAAGAGCATGCCGTCGCTGCAACTAGAGTTTGAAAGGAGCGAGTTGGATACTCTAGGTGCTAGGCTGGAGATCGAACTTCGTGAGCATGAGATGATACTCCCTCTGACGGTGGTAACAGGCCGTCGCCCTTTGTAATTCGTTGTCAATGTGCAAATACGATATGCTAGCGTCAATCGCACCCAGATGCCCTCTTTCGACTCGCTCATAATCTGCCCCGTCCCTCGCGAAGGGAGGATCCGTCCGTCCTGCATGCCGAGGAAGACGAATGTCGGTTTCGCCTCGGCACCGTCTCCTCTTGTCTTTGCCACTGACCAATTCATTTTGTTCAACCTGGCACTCCTCCAGTTTGAAATGAGTGCGATCTCGCCACCGGGAAGGTTTGGCAGCAACGGGGGCGTTCGTCCGCGGAACTGACGCAGCCACACAAGCTCACTGCGGAAGGTGTCGAGGTTGTCGGTGAAAGCGATGAGCGACCGCCGTAGCGCGAGTGCAGTGAGATGAAGAGGCTGCGCGCCGAGCTGATGCGCTGGAACCTCTGGTACCACAACGCCCGTCAAATTATTGTGCAAGTACGGGTGCGTGAAATCTGATGGCAGGATTCGACGCAGGTTGAGCAAGGTGTGAATGTTGATTGGTGCGGAGTCGGTGCGGCCGACATAGATTGTCTGTAAAGTCAAGTTTAACCAGACGAAGAGTGTAGCTTTGGCGTCACACACCTTGTAGATATAAGCTGTCAAAACGTCATTACTACCAACCCAGTCCTCGGAATTGTTCTGCTTGAGGCTTGCCATGCATTCCTCCTTACGCTTCTCCAGCCATGCCGCGGGTATCCATATCAGCCTGGTCTGTTCGGTAAACGACTCGGAGAAAAGCCTCCACGCGAATAGCACGGCGAGCTTCAGGGTACTCCACCATGACAGGACATACAATCCGCGGAATGGCTGACCGCTTGGTTGGAAGTGTCGACCAGAGACAACATGCTCCTCCGCGATCTTTTCCAAGGGCGTGTTGATTCGAGGTGCAGAGGGAAGCGCATCGAGTTGGTCCTGTCCGTGCAGCGAGGCGAGCCAGTACTTGCACAAGGTCGCCACACCTTCGATGTCGATCATCATATGCGACGCAGTTATGCCGAGTAGAGTTGTGTCGTCATAAGCGGCCACATGAACATGTATGGCTGGGGTGTTGGGTTCCAGGAACGCTTTGGTATCCTGCGGGGTGCCAGGTCCGCGGAACAGCCTAATCGCGTCCTGTCCGCTGAAGTCTGTGACCAATGGTGCCGTCGCGTCGGTAGGCATACGAGGAGGTATTTTGTGCTTTTCATGAGGGAATGGCGCGTTGTGGGTGATGCTGGTGAAGCCCGCGGGTGGTACCGCTGCGGAGAAGGTCTGCGGGATCTGGAATTCGAACAGCTGCCTCACCCCGCGCAGTCAGTGACCATCCCTACTACCAGTTGGCCTGACGAACGTACACCGTTGCGCTTTGCAAGCCTCGCGCCTGCCCGAGGTAGTTTATTCACGATGACCGTGAACAGGCTCTCGCGCAACTTGGTCACGTCGAGAGGAGCCGGGACTACGAACGCGTAGGTCATAGTTATGCTTTCCAGCATCACGTCGGTCGCGCTGCAAACCACAGTATCGACGTCTGCAGGAGCGTCTGTATTATTAGGCGTGTGGCGCAGAAACCAGAGCATGATGACAGTGTATAGAGTGAACCTGGATTGGTGACCTTGCGGCTCGCGTTCAAATCCTCTGGCCGATCCGAGTTGACCCGATGTCGACCGAGTGGCGCCGGCGCGCCGGCAGCTCGATCAGCGCGGGAGCAGTAATGAAGTGGTATGATGCGCAAAGCGCAGTGTGTCGAAATCTAAGTTCAATCATGGAGAATACCAAGCTGGCCATGCGGAGTTTCAAACGTGTCTTGGCCTCTTCTTACCTCGGAGTTGGAACTAAATCGTGACCTGGTCCTGTTTCATGTCCACAAGACTTCCTTTGGAGCTGCTACTCAGCATTTTTCGGGAGGCGGCCGAGTTGTTCGTTGTGTCCGACCGCGGAACGGTGACATCGTTGGCGCTCACCGCCACCTTCTTCCACGCCACAGTTCGCCGGATTGCTTTCCGAAGAATCGTCGTGACCAAGGGAAATCAAGACCATATAAAACCAATGCTAGAATCCGGCTCGATCAGCCACCTCGTTTGCGACCTCACGCTGTGCTGCAGCGACTGGAGCGACAGCAAGACTGCGGCGGCCCATCTTACCAACCTGGAAGCATTGAGAGGCTACAGTGATACATTAGAGTCCATTATGCGCCACCTTCCATCGAATACTCTTCTGCGCGCGTTACAATTCTGGGATTTTGCTGTACAAGCGAGACTCGGGGCGGTAGTGCCGGCATCAGTCAGCCACGCAAGCCTCTTCATCGATGTCTACGATCTGGAACACCCGGAAAAAATCGCAGCGTGGATGATGGACTTGCCTTCTGTTACGCATCTTGGAGTAGAGCTAGTAGAGTTGGGACCGGGGTCGGCACTTCCAGCTGATCCAGAGGAGCTTGCGACGTGTTTGGAAGACGTACTTGCAGCCATAGGTCAACGCATAGAACAGTTGTCGATGCGCCTCTGCGCCAAAGTCTCCGACGAGCTGCGGCTTCGCTACGTTGCGGCACTTCAAACGCATGCTCAACATGATTCGAGAGGTCTCGACATGAATCGCCGGCTCAGGATCTGGTGGGACAGTCGCGCTTTTGACGACTCTGATGCGGACATCGCTGCGAGCGAAGAAGATGCAAGAGAACACAGAGATGTATGGAGTGAGGCGATTCCTTTGGCTGAAATGGACGCCACGCTGTCTTCGGAGGCTTGACTTGCGGCTGTCCCGTGGTGCTGTGATCACCAAGATCGCCTTGTACGCAATTTTTGTAACGAAGAGATACTTTGCATTGAGTAATTGCACAAAGGATGCCGGTTAACAGCGTAATATTCAACACACAAATGAGTTGTTTCCTAAATACGAAGAACGAATATGGCTCAAGCCGCTGCGACAGCCTCCTTAGGTCCACTTCCGAGCCCATCCGCATACTGAAACTGGTCCGAGTTCTCATACTGTGCAAATTTTCAGCCCTAAGTCATCGAGCCCAAGTTCTTGGACTCACCTCATACATATCCAGCGCGACCACGCAACTCTCCCTAACCACCCTCGGAGCCCCATTTCGACTCGCATATTCCCTCAGATGCGGCAACACATCGTCTGTTGCAATCCCACCCAGCGCCTCCGCCGCCTCATGTCGCACCATCTC
>Ga0247815_10003820_pt1 | contig 10716 bp, 12 predicted proteins | sample UWRJL194509B1_FD_181014 | JGI IMG/M metagenome (GOLD analysis project Ga0247815, IMG submission 181014) | Plant litter microbial communities from Arlington Agricultural Research Station in Wisconsin, United States - UWRJ-L194-509B-1 | ecosystem: Environmental > Terrestrial > Plant litter >... | reverse complement strand
GAAATCATCGCAATCATGGCGAAACATCCGATGCGGTTCTCCCATGCGGCAACTGGCGCGCTGTTTTGTGCTTCAATTGGTGTGGGTAAGACGCCTGTTTATGATCTGTGCATGCCATACCGGTCTCCTATAGGTTTAGTGCTTTAGTTGAACGTTGCGGCTTTGCTTTCAGTTTTCAGAATCAACAAAAACTGATCACGTGGAGATTATCCGAATTAGTCAAGCACCGCAAGACTCCTAACATCTCTGTGGCATGTTCCGCAGCCACTGTAAACCCCGCTACAGCCTTCTGCCCTTTCCCAGTTCCCTTCCACATGGTCATCGTCGCAAAGTTGAATGATGATTTAACCCAAGCTACATCACGCCCGTACCTCGAAAATGATTGGCGATCGTTCGCACCACCAGCGTACAATGCCATAACCTCGTTCGGTCCCGTCAATCGCAATGGAGGCAGCACCGTTCAGACAACGCAGGTCACCACGAGACCCATGCTCATTCAGGACTACTACGATGACTTGTCTGCTGCGCGTGTTGCGGCGCCTACTGCTAGATCACCGTCATTTTCGTTTGCAGCCCTGCCGTCGTCGTTGCAATTGACCAGACCCACGATTCTCCGAGTAACAAGTGTCAGGAAGATGCGCCGACTCGCTTTCCTTGCCTTTATCGTCTTGCTGTCCACTGTAATCCTTTTGGCCCTCGCCAGACAACAGGGTTGGTCAGAACAGATTTGGCGCATTGCCCATGGGGTACCGAAACCACTCGCTACGAAACCACAACAAACGGACGGGCGCGTTGTCAAGCAATTTAGCACCACGGGTTCCAACTGGACCCAGATGCCACCCAAACGTATCCCTGACGGTTGGGCCTACAGTTTTCGATTGGAGCTGGACCTCCCGCTTCATGATTTGCACGGCTACTATTTTGTCCTTCGGGGCGGTTCCACTGGTGACATTCAGGTCAATGAAGGTGCTCCAGGGGACAAAGTTCACATTGATATCACCGCTCAGTATCGTGAATGGGAACGTGTCGTTTGGAATTATGAATATGCTCCTCTATTCAAAATGGCCAGCGCATACCTCCTGGAGCGTCGCACAACTGAAACTGGTGTCGGTCTTTACCTGCCAATAGTGGAGCGCCAGCCAGATCTTCTTGTGACCATCACCATCCCTCGCTCGCTCGAGCGACTGACCCGCCTTCAATCTCTGCAGATCGACGCCGTGCAGCTAAATGCACGATTCACGCTCGAGGACGGCGTTGCAATTGACTACTTGACGGTTGCGGCCAATAAGATACACTCGAAAGCCGCGTTCGAGACCAGTACCTCGAATTTGCTGTCAAGCTGGGAGATCACTGGGCAGCTCTCTGCATGCAAGCAACTACGGCTGGAGGCATCCAGTCCAATGGGAGCTTTACGTGCCTCCTCCTTCCTCGGGCACGGCGCGCCTGTGGGTTTCACGCCCAGTATCGAGCTCAAGAGTCAGGGGTACGTTTATGATTTGCCGTGAATCTTCAGTGACTGTGCCTGTCCTGTGCTGACCAGGTGCTGCCATTTACTAGGACCATAGGTGGCTCAGTGGCTCTACTCGATGCCAATCATTTTCGAGTTCGCCTTGGTGACCAAGATTATTCCGGCGCCGAAAACATATACTACGCCGTTGAATCGCTCCCAGTTAACGCGTTTCTTGATCTTGAGGCCTACACTAGCTATGGAGACATAGAGGTGCGCGTCCCACCGACGTATCAGGGCTCGCTCGATCTATGTAAGGCGGAACATGACGCAGATCCTGTACGCGTGGCCCAGGGCTTGCGGGACCCAACGGGAGGTGGAGCGGAGCATGTTCTTTCCACCAGTTGGTCAAATGACAGGAGATGGCGCGGGAATGTCGGTTGGGGTTCAAACGACACTCGCGGGGGCTCTGTGCGACTCCTCTCCGAAACCCATGGTCATTGTAGGCTCTCCATCTCTTAATCCATTCATCCAAGAAAACTATTATCTCGCCTTTCTATCCCTCAACCCAACCGTGCGTATTATTTGTGCCCCAGGGCAACCAAATGACCGTTCAAACGGTCAATTCACAAGCTGTATCCAACCAGATCGCAGTCACCTCTAAGCCGCCAATAGCATCATACCAAAAAGTATCAGTCAAGACCTTTCAGTTTCCGGCACCGCGGCTGAAGAATCACATCAACACGCCAAGCCCGAGAGAACAACGTCGTTTCCAGCCCACTCAAGAACTACTCGACACTACACAGATTCAGCAGAATAGACCTCGACAAAATGTAAGAAAACAGAAGATGCGACAGCCACGACACAGCATGGAGATGACGAATGATGTACACACTACAACGAGCTGGGAGATACGACAGACAATGCAGGGACGAGGCGAGAAATGAAGACTTCGTGAGGATGAGCGAGCGATCTAGGATAATCCGAACAAGTGGAGGGACGAGATGGGACTAAGCGTGTTCACGCGTCCTCGCACCAGATCTCGAGCCTGCCTTCCGGCTTGCCCTTTGCACCCTCACGAGCCATCTCGATCGCGAGCTCGTAATCCGAGTCGTCCTTGAGCGAGATGCGTGCTCCTTCCTCGTCCTTGAACTTGAGGTTCAGCCCGTTGATCGTGCGGCCAAACTTGCTGGTGACGCGCTCGAGGAACTCATCATACGGCGTGTTCGGGTCGATCGTCATCCCGCGCCTGTCGTCGCGGTAGTGAAGCTTGACGAGCACTTTGACCATATCGTAGTCATCGTAGTCGCCTGGGCTCACGTAGTCCTCGTCGTCGTACACCGTGCTCGTCTGACGGCTCCGTCCGCCGATCGACGGTGCACGCCTGCTCTGCTTGCGTCGCATCCCAGGACCGGCGCGCAGAGAACCAGCACGCGATACAGGAACAGACCCCGGGAAGCTACTCGGTGGCGCCTGAGCGGGGATCTTGCTCGCCCAGTTCGCCACGCGGCTCGAGTCGACCGGGGGAGGTAGCGGCGGAGCAGGCTCGTCGAAGTTGGCATAGTCATCGTAGATCTCTGTCAACCGCTGTGCAGGTGGCTGAGCCGGAATCCGAGGCGGACCATCCTTGCGTGGCGGGGCGGGGCCAGCGGCGTCGCCTGGCCGGCGCACGCTGAGACCGCGCGTCGGTCCAGGCGCGAGGCTCGCGATACTCGCACCGCGTTGTAGGCCCGTACCGCGCGGTGCCGCAGCGTCAGGTTTAGACGTGTCGTCGCGGCCGCCGACGCGGGCCTCTGCTGACGGCTGTGTTGGCCTAATTTGTGTACCCGACCGCTCCAGTCGGGTCGGTTCCAGTCCAGCGCGTCCCTTCTCAATGAGAGTAGCCGTCGCAGCCGACCTGGGCTTCTCCTCGGCAGGTTTCTCGATCTTGGCACCAGACGGTCCTTGTCCGCGCGAGAGCATCTCAGAGCCAGTGAAGCCAGTGAACATGTTGGACGAATCGGTGGCAGCGACGAGCTTAGCCTTGCCGAGGTAGTCCTTGGCCTTGCTGTTCTTGATCTTGTTCTCCGGCGGACGGTAGAGGACGCCGACAGGCTGAAGGGTGTGAGGTCAGAACCTGCTTCGGGACGATATGCTTGGTTCGCCACTCACGATGCTGAAGACAGTATAGCCATCACCTTGCTCGCGGATGCAGTCGTCGATTACGTCGTGCTCCGGCGTAACCTTCTCCTTCTGGGCGGTGCGCAGGTCCGCGAGGCCCTCGTCCATGCGACCGAGGTACATCTGCGCGAGTCCGCTGAATGTGTGGTATGAGCCATGAGCCATGGCTGCCAATGCCAAAGGAAGCGTGAGGTAAAGTTGCTAACCGGTTGAACAGCACCTCGGCCGAGTATAGTGTGAACTTGAGTCCCAGCTGCTCGTACTTGCTGCATGACGACGAGGGGAATCAGTATGCGATGTCAGGCAGCGGATCTGGACCAGGCGAGAACACGGTGCGCCGAAATCGAGCCCAGGCCGGACCTCATCGCACTGCCGGCTCCGGCCACTGATGGCCAAGCGAAGGTCGAGGTGTGACGGGAACAGGGGGGCGGATAGTGCGCCGGGACGTGGTATGGGCCGAGACGAAAGAGACTCGACAACGTACATGGATTCGTTACCGCGCAGATAGAGGTAGGCCTCTTCGAAGTCCTTGTATGCGTAGTCGTGGCGGCCCATCAGGAAGTTGGACACGCCGCATTGGAAGTATCTATATGCAAATCTGTCAACGAATGCAAATCTCTGGTTACCAGAGCAGAACTGACGCCACTGCAAGGAACTGATCAAGCGAAGTGGCTGAATTGAAGTTTTCGACCTGTATAACCCGACCGGTCAGGTTATGTATGACCGCTGATAAAAGCCGCGGCGACTGACCGCAGCCTCGTGCTCGCCGAGGGTGGCGTGAATGAGACCAATGTTGGTCAGAATCTTGGACGAATCCGCGATGCGCTGCACAACGCTCAGCAACTAGATACTCTGGAAGATCACACGAGACGCACGCCGAACATATCGAGGGCTTTGTCAAAGTCCTGTGCATCGTATGCGGTGAGCGCATCGACCCAAGTATCAAGCTCTTGCTTCAAAGACATGCTGATGGTACTGAGTGGAAACTGGAACTGGAACGAGGACTCGGGGCGTTAAAAGAGGGGCTGGTTGTGGGGTCTGCGTGCCGGACGCTGAGCGTGAGTGTCGTGAGGTGTAGGAGGGTGAGGCGCGCTGGTTGCCGGAAGCGGATCGATGCTGTGGGACCGAATGCGGACGCAAGGTACAAGACTCTCGAGAATGCCGAATACAAAGCGATGCTAGTAGGTGACCGGCCTGCCAGCAGCGAATAAAGCGGAGTAGAAAATGAAATGAGAGCGACGGCTGGTGACACCAGTCGAGGAGTCGAGGGGAAGAAGAGCGAATCGGAACAAGGACGCGCGGTATCTGCTCGCCCCCTTTTGAGTTGCCCGCCCATCACGACCAGCAACGCCCCGTCACTGCCTTGCCAACTGTGGTCATTGCAGCGGCCTCTTCCGCTGACAAACATCTGGACAGGTCTTAGCCGGAAGCGCCGAGTCAGTGGAGATCACGGTGCAGGGGGGTCGCCTTGGTGCGCTGGACCAGTACAACGGGTAGACGATTGTTCAGAGCAGCGAGCGGGAATGAAGTACGTGAGGCGGCTCCTGACCGGACTAGTAGGGCTGCGATCGGCTTGTGCTCTATGACTAGTGTGATGTCACTTCGTACCCCAGCAGTCCCCCAACACTGTAGGCCCATATCAGCCGATGAACGGACTTGCAGCTGCGAATCCATAACTGCATCTGAGATGAAAATTGACGTCGATCGTTGTCAGCAAGCGTTAAGCGACCAGGGCCGCTTAGCGATGACACCTGCTTCGTACCTAGGGTAAATCAAGACGCCTGAGGTTGCCGAGCACCACAAACGCAGATATGCAGTTTGTTTGATCAAGTTTAGTTGATGGCGGGGAATGCCAAGCTCGAGAAGTAGGTCGTTGAAACTCCGACTGGCTATAGCTTCATCCGTATCTTTGCTGGCTCCTCAGCAGGTCTGAGGGAGAGTCGTGCTACTCTGCCTCGATTTCAAAATCGTGGGAAAAGTCGTCGCCGCTCTTTCGGCGAAATCTCTACTGGAGAGCGGAACCCCAGTCCAATGGTTGTTTTCGAGATAGTTGTTCAGCTGCCCTGCATCTCGCAACTAAAAGCATCAGAAAGACGTCTTTCCCAGGGGCGACTCTGAGCTCGAATACAATGGTATCGAGCCCGTGCGACTGATGTGCTCCGATTATGGCAATGGGAAGAGCTTACACACAGGGGTCTAGCAGCCACTAACCCACCGTACTTACAATAGCCAACGCCCGCACACCACTGGGTCTTCCTCTACTGTCTCATGAACAACTTCAGCCCAATATCTCAAACCCACTGCATTGTAGTTCGACCCCGATACTACTTCGTACACGTTTGACCCGATCCGTGCAGGAAAATCTGCTATCAACTATAGCGTACCGTTGCTCTTTACAACCTGGGGATCTAAAAGCTGCTCGCTTGGGCACGCTATCGCAATTCGAGTAATTCGATCTACTGGCAACTCGTATAGTCGTGGTTCGTTTCAACACAATCAGTCCATCCGCGGTGTGCCTTGCCTCTACCATCAGCCGTAATAATCACGCACGCCGTGGCTGAGACGCATGCATTCCAGCCACTGAGGATATCGCAGGAGCTTAATGCTAACGCCACGGCCGCCTCCTCTTGCTCTCTCTCGCGTTAAGGCTACTCGTTGCTCACACGAGAAAACACTGAGGCTCGCCATAGCTCTGGGGCTGAAATCCGGTTTGCTACCGACGCTCATGTGAGATCGATGAGACAATGCAGGCAAAATGAACTGTGGCGGCCTGCTTCCTCGTGCTGACCATGCTGCACCTGCGTCACTGATCATAGGTTGCCCGATTGTGAGACCTGGCCCGTTTCAAGAATTATTACAATAGCATCCCCCTGAGTTCTATACGTCAGAATTTGCCACGCAAACTTTGCCCAGGTCCGTGCGTCGAGCGAGGATAGGTGTTTGAACTTTGACCGTCCTCGAGGTCGGCCGGCTCATCTACAGTTACCGAGAGCTGGGGCACATGATAGCGAGGAAATCTCGATTGCCCAACGGCATCTGCATCTGTGTGTTTCCGATGTTTTCCAGGATTGGAAGCTTCAGACAGGCTTCGCGCGCGGCTGCAGGGTCACAAACTCCTTGCCGCTTTGGCAACGTTCAGTCGCTGGCTTCGGTGACGCTGCCGAGTATCTCATCTGCCGAGCGCTCGTGAAGGTCGGTCGTTCACCGCACCTCCCGGACTAGAATCACTGTCTGCGTGGGGCTGGCTTGTTTTGGCCTGTAACGCACGCGGCGCCGTACTAGGACCCTGCAGCAAGCCAGTGCAAGCAAGCTAGGGAGCATTGTTTGGGGCGTTGGGGCGCCTACGCACCAATTCCCGCGGTCTCAGTATATCGGATAAAGAAGACGAGTGGGACACGCGAGGAGCAAGCGAGGAGGGTTTGCGCATCGCGGGACCATTCGGCTGGGGAGAGGTCGGCGAGATTAGATCGATATGATAAGATGCATCGGGAAGCGGCCGGCACCTGACGGCGGTTGCGGTTGTCCGCGCGCTGATTTCGGTGGGTTGCCTGGTTTCGCTGAAACACGGGAGTCAGAGCGCCTGCGCCTCTGCCTCGCCCTGTGCCGCTAGTCAGCCACATACAAACCCCTCAGCAGTCCTATCTATGTCTTCCTCAGGCTCTCGCTTTGGTTCACACCGCAGAAGCTTCACTGCAGAGGACGGCGCATTACTACGGGCGAGCATTGTCACAAACGAAGGTGCAGCAGCAGGACTTGCAGTCGCCGAGAATTACCCCCACCCGGAACGCCTCCAACGACACATACGCGCCTCGAGTGTAGACAGCAGCAGAGACGCCCTTGAAGATATGCAGATCCAGGCTCGTCCCTGGTGGCGTCGGCCATCCATGTACTGGTATGTCGATTTGGCGCTGCTTTCAGGAAATACGCTCGCTGACCCCACGGGCTTGTAGGATGCTGCCACTCGCATTTCTACGCATGACAACTACTTCAATGCAAATGCCTGTCTATGTTGACATCATCACTCGTATGGCTTGCTCAATCCACAGACCAGACATTGCCGTCGAGTTCCACGTTCCCGGCACTGGTCGCGGTCTCTTTGACACATATGATATTATCAACTTCGCCGACACTCCTTCAAACCATACACTTTGTGCGCGAGACCCTCATGTCCAGCGAGCCGTGTCGTCAGTTCTTGCAAGTGCGCCCGGGTCTGTGCCGATCCTGCGAGCCAGTCTAACGTGTTCTGCGGACAGCGCTCACGTCCCTGACTGGCATTCTCACCATGCTGACCGCCGCTTGGTGGGGCCAGGTTCGTCCCCCTCGTTGCATTCGCTTTCTCTCTGTTGTTGTGCTGACTCTCCGGTCGCTCAGAAATCCGACCTCTGGGGCCGGACCCGGACATTGACAGTTGCGGTGGTTGCGCTGGCCGCGAGGTGCGTAAACATTGCAGTTGCCCGTCCCCTCTGTCTGAAATCTAATCGCAGCGAGCTCAACATGATCTTTGTCGCACGGTCCATCACCTGGTTGCCTGGCAAAGCGTACTGGTTCCTCATTCCGGGCAGTGCCATCCTTGGAATCCTCGGAGGTCCGTCTTTGCCCTCCCACCGATCTTGCCACAGTCTCACATCCCACTCAAGGCGGGAGCGGCACCGTGCCCACTCAGGCGTACCTCGCTGATGTTAGCTCGCCCGAGAACCGTGCCAGTATCTTCTCCTTCTGGGGTGGCACAGCCTGGATTGCCGTCGCTGTCGGGCCAATTATCTCTGCACAGCTCATCAAACTCTCACCCACCGGTAACCTACTCAACGTCTACTATGCCTCGTTCGCCGTCAACATTTTCCTCTTTATCGTCTACGCATTCATCATGCCGGAGTCTCTCTCAGAAGACAACAAGCACGCGAACCAGGTTCGCTGGGACGAGGGCCGCGAGAAATCGACCGGCCACCCTGTGATCATGTACCTGCGCGACCTCGTGTCACCCTTGAGCGTTGTGTTGCCGAGACCGAGGGAGGACGGGCGAAGGGGCCTAGACTGGAACATGACCTACATGATTATGGCGTACTCCGGTCTGGTCGTGGTTTTCGGCGGCACGGTCTACATCGTTCAACTCATGCAGGCTGAATTTGGCTGGGACTCTGTCCAGGTACGAACGATAGTGAGCGACGTCATGCATAGCGCTAACCTGCCGTAGATCGGCTACTGGGCCAGTGCACTAGGCTTCCTTCGCGCTGCCTACCTTCTCGTTGTGCTCCCAGCTGCACTTACATATTTCCGCCCCAAAGCCGAAGCCTCCTATCGGCTCAGCACTTCTAGCGCTGCTTCGGCCGAATCTGAATCGCTCCTGCCCGCCTCCGCCTCGCAGAACTCCAATTCGTCCGATGATCCGGTGGAGCACTCACCCGAGTTCGACCTCGCCGTCGTGCGCTGGAGTCTGTTCGGTGATGGTCTCAGCTATCTCGGCATGCTGGTCGCACAGACTGTCAATCAATTCGTCGTCGTCTCGATGGGTCTCACCTTCGGAGGCGGCATGATGGCTGCCTTCATGAGCCTCGGCCTCGCGCTTAGTCCTACAGGAGCTGCGGAGGGCGGCAAGCTGTTTGGCACGTTTGGCTTCTTCTCGTCATTTGGGTGAGTGCTTTCTATACTTGTGAAGTGTGAGATGTAGGAAGCTAACGGAAATGACAGGTCGGACGTGTTGGGCCAGTTGATCCTCGGCGGCATCTCGTACTTCTTCGCACCACGCGCGATGCTGTTCGCATGCAGTGTCATCCTCGCCGCCTCCTTCATCCTCACCCTCTTCATCCGTCTCAGCCCGTCTGTTAGCAGGCGCGCGTCGTACATGTCGCAACAGTAGGCCTGTTCCTTCTTTCTTGTTCCTGCACATGCATGCATACATAAGTAGACGACTGCCGACCCATCCATTGCGATAATCGCATCTTGGTAGATGGGTTGTGGCGTCTGACTAGACTCGAGTTCGTTTTGTTTCCCTTCGCTTTCCCTTCGCTTTCTTGATTCACGCTTGTAGCATATGCGTTCGTGTTGTAGAAGCTCAGAATTATTATAATCAGGTCTCTGAAGACGATCCAGGCTCCCTCTGTTCAATTCAGGACAGCAGAATGCATTCTGTGGCCCCACTCGGGCACGGGCTTTCTAACGATCTGGCATCCTCAGGCGAAAGACGCCAAAGGTGGTCCGTGGGCGTAGGGCGCGATCGGTCGAAAGAGTGAGCACTGCCTTCGGAAGATTTACGACGCCAACTACATTCTGCCGAATGGTGAGCAGGAGCGAACATACGGGTAACAAAACTGAGAGGATTGCTGAGAAAGGAAGGTGAACAGATTTTGGGCGATCTTGCGAATCATAATGTTTGTATTCTCATACAGCTTCCTTACAGTGTGCGTCGGCCATCTCCTCAAATCTAGAAAGAACGTCTACGCTGGAAAGAGATGCCTGAGATTCGGTACATGAATCGCCGTCCTCGACTTTGTGCGCTACCTCTAACAGCTGGCGTCTCCACTGGCTTTCGGTCTCAGAGAAGTCGATACCAGATGTCCGAATTACATCCAACAATACGGATTGGTACAAGACCGCTTTTTTGAGGACACGATATATCACCTCAACGGATATGATCATGCGACCGCGAAGGCAGCAGGCGTGCTGCGGCGTTGCAGCACATACCTGCCGATCCAATTTTGCGTACAAAATCACCACTTCGCATAGTAACGGGACCTCCAACACTGCGCTACTTGCATCCCACAAGAAGACATCGTCGAAAGATGCGTAGCGGCTGGCATTGCGATACTGGGTGCACCGTCCGACAAATATCGTCAAACTCGTCAGAGCTGGCAACTGTAGGACCGCTTCCTTGGGCCAGAGGAACTGGCAGATCGAGAGTGTCTTAAGGAGTGGGTGATGCGCGTAAAGTGACGGGTCAAGACGCGGGTTCGAATCCTCCGCCACGGAATAGATCTCCGGTCCGCGGCTATGATGCAGCAGTATCCTGAGGGCAGGGCTCGGAGACGGCCGCCGCAGGACTAGCTCGGTGATTTCGAACCCGAATGCCACCTGCGTGTGGTGCTGAATCTCGTTCGCAAGAGCTTCCCACCAGG
>Ga0247815_10003819_pt1 | contig 10717 bp, 8 predicted proteins | sample UWRJL194509B1_FD_181014 | JGI IMG/M metagenome (GOLD analysis project Ga0247815, IMG submission 181014) | Plant litter microbial communities from Arlington Agricultural Research Station in Wisconsin, United States - UWRJ-L194-509B-1 | ecosystem: Environmental > Terrestrial > Plant litter >... | reverse complement strand
CTGCGCCAACAGAGGTTACCGAGCAGTATTTGCTTGATCTGGAAAGAGAAGCATTCCTGTCGCTTTGCGGAGAACGCAAAACCCTCGAACGCATACAGAGCATTGTAACCAAAGGCAAGCCTTTAAGAAACTAATTACGAATAATAACCAGAAGAAAAAATGGAAGCTTATATAATAGCAGGATATCGTACCGCAGTAGGAAAAGCACCCCGTGGTGTATTTCGTTTTACTAGAGCCGATGATCTGGCTGCAGAAGTAATCAGAGAATTAGTCGCATCTGTGCCCAATCTGGACAAAGAGCAGATTGAAGATGTTATTGTGGGAAATGCAACACCTGAGGCAGAGCAGGGTTTGAATATTGGACGCATGATTTCCCTGATGGGACTGGATACCGACAAAGTTCCGGGCGTAACGGTAAACAGATACTGTGCATCGGGATTGGAAACGATAGCGATGGCGGTAGCCAAGATTAAGAGTGGCATGGCCGACTGTATTATTGCAGGTGGGGTAGAAGTGATGTCGGGTATGCCCTTTGGTGGATGGAAAGTAGTTCCTAACCCTGAAGTGGCGCAGAAAAACCCGGACTGGTATTGGGGCATGGGCTTAACAGCAGAAGCTGTTGCCAATGAATATAAAGTGAGCAGGGAAGATCAGGATGAATTTGCCTTTCAATCTAACATGAAAGCTGTTGAGGCCATTAAAAATGGACATCTGAAATCAGGTGTACTGCCCATCACTGTAAATGAAAATTACCTGGACGAAAACATGAAACGTAAAACCCGCAGTTATGTGGTGGATACGGATGAAGGGCCGCGTGCAGATACTTCTATTGAAAAGCTCGCTAAGCTAAAGCCGGTATTTGCTGCTGATGGCAGCGTAACAGCAGGGAACTCTTCTCAAACTTCTGATGGTGCTGCATTTGTGCTGATCGTCTCAGAAAAGAAAATGAAAGAGTTGGGTGTAGAACCGATAGCAAGGCTGGTCAGTTATGGTGTTGCCGGAGTACCTCCGCGCATTATGGGCATCGGCCCGATTGAAGCCATACCCAAAGCATTGAAAATGGCAGGTATGCGTCTGGAACAAATGGATCTGATTGAACTGAATGAGGCATTTGCTTCACAATCCCTGGCCATTATCCGTACACTCGGTCTGGATACCAGTAAACTGAATGTAAATGGCGGTGCCATCGCATTGGGTCACCCGCTGGGCTGTACGGGTGCTAAACTAACAGTGCAGCTGTTCAATGAACTGAAAAGAAGAGATCAGAAATACGGTATGGTAACGATGTGCGTTGGAAGCGGACAGGGTGCTGCCGGGATTTTCGAAATGTTATAAGCTATAAACCTAAAAGGGGCGCTGCCCTGAAAAATATAAACGTATGGAAACTACTGATAAAAAAACAATTAAGGGTGGCGAATTCCTGATTACGGAAACCCAGTTCCAGGATGTATTCATTCCTGAAGAGTTTGATGAGGAACAAAGCATGATTGCCCAAACCTGTCGTGATTTTCTTGCTGCAGAGGTTTTTCCAAACCTCGACAGAATAGATAGTCAGGAGGAAGGTTTGATGGAGTCATTGCTCACTAAAGCCGGTGAGCTTGGAATCCTCGGGGTTTCTATCCCTGAAGAATATGGTGGTTTTGGAAAAAACTTCAACACTTCGATGCTGGTTGCCGATGTAATCGGTGCAGGACATTCCTTTGCTGTGGCCTTGTCTGCACATACAGGTATCGGTACGTTACCAATTTTGTATTATGGTAACGAAGAACAAAAGTCAAAATATGTACCTAAACTAGGTACGGGTGAATGGAAGGCTTCGTATTGCTTAACAGAGCCGAATTCAGGTTCTGATGCCAATTCCGGACGCACAAAAGCAAAACTGACTGAAGATGGTAAACACTATGTGATCAATGGTCAGAAAATGTGGATCACCAATGGTGGATTTGCAGATATTTTTATCGTTTTCGCTAAGATCGATGATGATAAAAATCTGACGGCATTTATTGTAGAACGCGATTTCGGCGGTATCACGATGAACCCTGAAGAACATAAAATGGGGATCAAAGGATCTTCTACCAGACAGGTGTTTTTTAACGACTGCCATGTTCCTGTTGAAAACATGTTGTCTGATAGGGAAAACGGATTTAAGATTGCAGTAAACATTCTGAATATCGGAAGGATTAAGCTGGCTGCGGCGGCTGTTGGTGCTTCTAAGACAGTTGTGGATACTGCCATTAACTATGCCAATGAGCGTGTACAGTTTGAACGGCAGATCTCAAAATACGGTGCCATCAGATTTAAAATTGCTGAAATGGCGACTAAGGTTTATGCGGTTGAATCTGCAAATTACCGTGCCGGACAAAATATCGATGATGCCTACGATGCGCTGGTTGCCGGAGGCATGGATGCCAGTAAAGCAAAATTGAAATCAACAGAGCAGTTTGCTGTGGAATGTGCCATTCTTAAAGTTTGGGGTTCTGAAGTGCTGGACTATGTAGTAGATGAGGGCGTTCAGATTTATGGTGGTATGGGCTTTTCAGCCGATGCGCCTATGGACAGGGCATACAGAGATGCCCGGATCAACAGGATCTTTGAAGGGACCAATGAAATCAACAGGTTATTAACTGTGGATATGATGCTGAAACGCGCCATGAAGGGTGAACTTGATCTGATGACCCCTGCTACGGCTGTGGCTGCTGAACTGATGTCTATTCCTGATTTTGGAGAAGCTGATGATACGCTATTTGCTGCAGAGAAAAAGATCATCCAGAATTTGAAAAAGGCTACGTTGATGGTGGCGGGTGCTGCGGTGCAGAAGCTGATGCTCAGCCTGTCTAAAGAACAGGAAATCCTGATGAACATCGCAGATATGGCAAGTTATGTGTATATCGCGGAATCGGCCATGTTACGTACAGAGAAACTGGTAAGCCTGAAAGGCGAAGCCGCTGTTGCCGGACAACTGAATATGATGAAAATCTATTTTGTAGAGGCTGTTGATGGTATAGCAAAGGCTGGTAAAGAGGCGCTTTGGGCTTTCGCCGATGGTGATGAGCAACGGATGATGTTGGTTGGATTGAGAAGATTTACCAAGATGGAGCCTTTCAATGTGAAAGAAGCACGTCAGAAAGTTGCCCAGGAATTGATAGCTGCCAATAAATATTGTTACTAACTAAAGATTTGTCTTGAAGATGACCGTCCCATATCTGATATGGGGCGGTTTCTTTTTTGTACCTGTCTTCACTTGTTAAAATTCGTTAAATATTGTGCTATCCCTAATAAAAGACTATTTTTGTGCAATATGTTGAAAAATGCATTTTTAGCAATGTGTCTGCTGCTTGGAGTAGCGTTGGTTTCCTGTGAGAAGCCACCGGTTTATGACAGGGAGGCGCAGCTGAAACTGGATGTTGACTCTATAGCCCGATTTGTTGCTGCCAACAATATTGCTGCAACGAATGATGGTTCTGGTCTTTACAGTCAGATCCTGACCGCTGGATCGGGAAATGATACGCTTAAGGCAATGGATCTGGTAACGGTGGTCTACACTGGCCGGTTATTGGACGGCTTAGTGGTGGAGAGAGCAACTGAACCCGATAGTGTGCTGTATTCAAGCTTAATTGAAGGTTTGAGCAGGGGGCTAAAGAAAATCCAGCCTGGTGGTAGGATCCGGTTGATCATCCCGTCTACAATGGCTTATACCAATAAAGTTGTAGGTGCTATACCTGCGAACTCGAATCTGGATTATACAATTGAACTAATAAAGGTTACAAAATATAAAATACCATAAACTAAATAAATATCAAATGCTTAAAAAGTTATCATTATATACTTTTGCTTTACTGAGTGTAATTATCCTGATCAGTTCATGCAAAAAGGAATATGAGTCTATTGAAAATATTGATGATGCAAAGATTCAGCAATATATCACTGCCAATAAAATTACTGCTACGAAAAATGACAAAGGTATTTATACCCAAATTGTAAGTCAGGGTACTGGAGAGCTGTATAAAAATACAGATTCAGTGTTGTATAGACTTACTGTAAAATCTGTCAATAACGGGACCGTATATTACACAGGTTCTGTAAACGGCAATTTTGCAAACATCGTTGCCTATACAGAATCGTTTATAATCCCACTTCAAAATACTGCCTTATCGCTTCCGGCGTTTCGTGAGGCGCTGCTAACTTTGAAACCAGGTGGTGTCTTCAAGCTTTTTGTACCTTCAAATCTTGCCTACGGCAAAAACGGTATTGAAGTAGCTAACGTGATCAGTATACCGTCTAATGAGCCCTTAGAGATTTCAATTACTACACTGGCTGACAAGTCGCAGGCGGCTTTAGATGACCGATTGATCCAGGCTTTCATTGCAAAGAATAATTTAACGATGACTAAAGATCCTTCTGGTGTTTATTATACTATCGTAACCCGGGGTGTAGGATCTGTTATTATCAATAAAGGAACGACCTTCAGTGCTAACTATGTAGCGAGGTTATTGGATGGAAGTGTGGCTCAATCTATTACGGATGGTACATTTACAAGTCAGGTTCTTGAAGGAAAAATAGTGGGCTGGCAAAAGATTATTCCAAAATTAACTGCAGGCGGTAAAGTAAGGATGCTAATTCCATCAGGACTTGCGTATGGTGATTCCTATTCCGCAACGCTACCCGGAAATGCTATTTTAGATTACGATGTAGAAATTTTAACTGCAGTAAATCAATAGTTTATTGCACTTATTGTGCAAGTGCTTCCTTAAATACCTTTAAGATTCTTTCTCTTGCAAAAGTATGCTCAACAATCGGTTGGGCATATTTTTTTGTGCCAAATTCCGGAACCCATTTCTTGATATATTTAAATTGAGGATCGAACTTTTTGGTTTGAAGTTCCGGGTTAAATACCCTAAAATAGGGTGCAGCATCATTACCACAGCCACACGCCCATTGCCAGCCGCCGATATTACTGGCCATCTCGTAGTCGAGGAGCAGTTCAGCGAAATAGGCCTCGCCCCATCTCCAGTCGATCAGCAGGTGTTTCGTTAAAAAGCTGCCGACGATCATCCTAACCCGGTTGTGCATATAGCCCGTCGTGTTCAGCTGACGCATCCCGGCGTCAACGATGGGATAGCCAGTTTCCCCTTTGCACCAGGCAGCAAACTCGTCTTCATTATTCCGCCACTGGATATTATCATATGCGGGTTTAAAGCTATTCGTCTGTATCTGTGGGAAATGCCAGAGAATCATCATGTAGAAGTCGCGCCACGCTAATTCCGAAAGCCATTTCCCTGCTTTGTGCTCCAAGGCTGTTCTTGCGGCTTCGCGAATGCTCACCGTGCCGAAGCGTAGATGCAAACCAATACGTGTAGTTGCGTCATCTGCAGGGTAATCCCTGCGTTCCTCGTAGGCAGCAAGCTTCTCTTCAAAATTTAGTGCCGGAAATTGCTGCGCTGATTTGTCAAATCCCATATCCTTTAAATCAGGGTTTTGGAATGGTTTAACCTTGAGCAAATTTTTGAAGTAGCGCTGTGTAGGGTAGGCGCTGACATAAAATTCATTCAGCTTTTTCTCCCACTGCCTGAAGTAAGGGGTGAAGACCGTATAGGGTTTTCCATCGGCCTTTACAATTTCATCTTTCTCAAAAATAACCTGGTCTTTAAAAGTTTTGAAGTCAATCTGCTCAGACCGCAGATACTCACCCAGGCTTTCGTCTCTGACCTTTGCATAGGGTTCATAATCGTGGTTGGTGTAAACAGCTTTCACACTATAGGTATCCAGTAAACTCCTCCAGGCTTGCTCAGGTGTGCCATATTTGATCAGCAGATCTGAACCCTGCTTTTGTAAATCCTTTCTGAGCTGCTGCAATGTGTCATAAATGAACGTTACCCGGGCATCGTCTTTCTGGCTCAATGCATTGAGTATGTTCGTGTCGAAAATAAAAAAGCAGAGTACCGGCGTTTTAGATTTTAAAGCATGGTAAAGGGCCGCGTTATCTTGCAATCTCAAATCTCTGCGCAGCCAGCAAATCGTTATTTCTTCTTTCATTTACCGTAAATATCGGATAATGCTGTTTCCAGCTGTGTGTACTTAAATGCGTATCCTGCATTTAATATTTTTTGAGCGGAGGTATTGGTACTGCTTAAGGCGATGACACTCATTTCACCAAGCAGGATATCCAGGACTTTAGCGGGCACAGCGAAGGGCCAGATCGGACGGTGCAGCACATGTCCTAGTGCCTTGGTCAGCGTTGCATTAGTCACCGGGTAAGGCGCACAGCTGTTAAACGTGCCCATCAGTGTATGATCTTCAAGCCCTTTCAGGTAAATGCCGACCATGTCATCCAGATGAATCCAGGGTATCCACTGCTTTCCGGTTCCTAGAGGAGCTCCGGCAAAGAATTTAACCGGTGTGGCCATAGCAGGCAAAGCACCTTCTTTTTTTTCCAGGATCACTCCTGTTCTGAATTTAACGATCCGCAGGCCAAGACTTTTTCCCTGATCTACCGCATTTTCCCAGGCCGTACAGCAGTCGGCCAGGAAACCAAATCCAGGGTCAGCATCCTCTGTAAGTATTTCATCCCCGCAATCACCATAGAAACCAACCGCTGATGCAGAGATAAAAGCTGTCACATCATGTTTAATTTTACGTAAGCTCCGGTAAAGAAGTTCAGTAGAGTCTACCCGACTTGCCACAATCTCTTTTTTGCGTTCTGCCGTCCATTTACCGGCAGCAATATTTTCACCTGCCAGATGGATGATTGCAGTGACACCGTCGAATGCCTTTTCATCGATCTTGCCGGCATGTACATCCCAGCTGTAGACTTTAACCTGTGGTATCGGTTTGGCATTTCGGCTTAGGACAGAGACTTCGTATCCTTTTTCAAGTAACACCCTGATCAGCCCTTTGCCAATCATACCGGTCGCGCCTGTAATTAAAACATGATTCCCCATACTAGTATAACTTTTCTCGTTCTCAATGGTTTGACAAGGGGCTAATTAAATGTTTTACATAACTAATTTGTTTTGGCTATGTAAATATTACTATTGGTATGCGTGCTATGCATAAAAATCGTATATTTTTGCAAATCTAGAAAGCCCATCCGACATAATGATGAAATCCAGGAAAATATTGGTTTGGTTCAGGAACGATTTACGTTTGCACGACAACGAGATGCTTGTTGAGGCAATAGCGAAATCGGACAGTATCCTTCCGGTCTATTTTTTTGATCCCAGACATTTTGAAGAGACTACGGGCTATCAAAACAAATCAGGTCTGATCAGAACCCAGTTTTTGATTGAAAGTGTTCATGCCCTGAGGAAATCTTTTGAGACGTTAAATGGAAATCTGCTGGTGATGCAGGGAAGGCCTGAAGACCATATCCCCGCATTGGTTGAGCAACATGATATTGCTGAAGTATATCACCACCGCGAGGTTGCTCCTGCCGATACAGAAGTTTCGGCAAATGTGGAAGACCGGTTGTGGAAGTTAAAAATTAACCTGAAACACTTTATTGGTCATACCTTATATAATAAGGAAGATCTGCCTTTTCCGATCAAGGATATCCCGGATGTTTTTACACTTTTTAAGAAGAAAACGGAGCGGGATGCCATTATTAAAGCGTGTTTCCTGGCACCCAAAGAGATTGCTTTTGCTGAAAATGATGATTGGGGAATGATCCCTGAACTGGCAACGCTCTATCCGGATAACCTGATTCATGCGGTTGATACTGACCTTCATGGTGGTGAGCAGGCCGGATTACAACATCTGGATGCAATACTGGCTCCGGGATCGGATATTTATCTTAAAGGAATTAAAAGTACAGATAAAAGCATGTACGTTTCCAAGCTTTCTCCCTGGCTTGCTGTTGGTTGCCTTTCGCCCAGACAAGTATACTGGTGTGTGAAAGCTGCGGAAGACCGGAATGGAAGCAATGCAAATTTCAACCAGATTCTTTTAGGTTTGCTCTGGCGTGATTATTACCGCTTCATGTTTAAAAAGCATGGCATTGCCTTTATAAAAACGGCTTTGGATCAACTGGAAGAGTTAGCGGTGTTGGCCGATGAGGAATTGCTGCTCAATCAGTGGAAAGATGGGACTACCGGAAATTCCATAGTGGATAACTTCATGCGTGAACTCAACGCATCTGGATTCATTTCTTATCAGGGCAGAATGCTGGTTGCTACCTTTCTCATCCATATCATGAAGCTGGACTGGACAAAAGGTGCTGTTTATTTTGAAGAAAAACTGATCGACTATGCGCCGGCCAGTAACTGGGGCAACTGGGGAAGGATTGCTGAATCCGGAAAAGATCCTAAGTCTAAAAACACATTGGATGTTGAAAAGACCATTAAATTCCTGAATTCCTTTGACCTGGTCAATTAACTACCGCCAACCAGCAAAAAAAGTGTAAACAAAAATTGTTTTTTAAACAAAGCTGTTGAACATTTGTTGTTATAGACGTGAGGAAATTTTCAATAAGTGACATAGAAGGTCTGATAGGCATCAAAGCACATACCATCCGTGCCTGGGAAATCCGTTACAACATTGTACCTCCAAAACGCACCCCGACCAATATTCGCTATTACGACGAAGCTGATCTGAAAGCTTTGCTGAATATTGTTGCCTTAAATGAAAACGGGTACAAGATCAGCAAGATCGCTCAGATGAGCAAAAAGAAGATCGCTGATCTGGTTACGCAACTCCGGACCGACTGGAATAACAACACGGTACAGGTCTTGAGTCTTTCTGATGCTACGCTGAAGTATGATGAAGTTGCTTTTTCAGAAATACTTGCCGGTTGTATTAAGGAAATGGGGCTGACCAAAACCATGGATATCGTTTTATTTCCTTTTATGAAACGAATCGGGATGCTTTGGCAAACAGGTACGATCGATCCCTCACATGAACATTTTGCCTCAAATCTGATCCGCGACAGGATCATTGTGGAGATTGATAAATTGAAGAAACCGCTGCTGGATGAGCCCAGGCGCTTTTTGCTTTTCCTGCCGGAGGCAGAAATGCATGAGACGGGATTGCTTTTTGCCAGATATCTGCTGAAACGCTGCGGTCATGATACTTTGTATCTCGGTCAGGAGATTCCTTATGCTGATGTCAAAAAGGTAGTCGAGTCCTACAAACCTGACTATGCCTTTATCGTACTAACCTCGTTAAATCTGGGAAAGGATATTAATAAAATATTAGGAAAAGTAATGGAGAATCTCAATGTTCCGTTATTAGTTGCAGGAAGTTTAATCTCAGAATTCGATATTCTGGTTGACGATCATTTAAAGCCACTCAAAAATGTGTGCGATATCGTCGATTTCCTAGAAGAAATATAAAGAATTTTGCCTGTTTTGTGAGGTAAAATCCTAATTTTGCAACACTTATACCAATTATAACATAATGGATAATTTATCTTATCTCAGTGGCGAAAACGCCGAATATATCGATTCCCAATATCAAGCGTATAGACAAGATCCTGATTCAGTAGAATTTGGCTGGCGTAAATTTTTTGAAGGCTTTGATTTCGGAAGGGAAACTCCTGAAGCATCGGTGAGTGCAGCAGCACCGGAGCACTTTTTAAAAGAAGTAAACGTACTGAACCTCATCAATGGATACCGTACCAGAGGGCATTTGTTTACCAAGACCAATCCGGTTCGCGAGCGCAGGAAACACACACCTACACTTGCCCTGGAGAATTTTGGTTTAAGTGATGCGGATCTGAATACCGTTTTCAACTCTGGAGTTGAGCTTGGTATCGGAGCAGCAAAGCTTTCTGATATTGTTGCCTTTCTTGAAAAGACCTATTGCGGATCTATCGGTGCTGAGTACAAATTTGTGCGTACACCGGAAGTATTAAGCTGGATTGAGCAAAAAATGGAAACGGTGCGCAACACCCCAAGTTTTTCTATCGATGAAAAAAGACGCATCCTGAAAAAACTCAATGAGGCTGTGAGTTTTGAAAGCTTCCTGGGTACAAAGTTTTTGGGACAAAAGCGTTTTTCACTGGAAGGTGCTGAAGCACTGATCCCGGCACTGGATTCAGTAATTGAAAAAGGCGCTGCGCTTGGTATTGAAGAGTTCGTGATTGGAATGGCACACCGTGGTCGTTTAAACGTACTTGCCAACATCATGCAGAAAACCTACATGGATATTTTTGCTGAGTTTGAGGGTAAAGGTTACAGCGCAAGTTCTCCTTTTGGAGGCGACGTGAAATATCACCTGGGATATTCTACAGATGTGACCACCAATAACGGTAAAAATGTTCACTTAAGTCATTGTCCGAACCCTTCTCATCTGGAAACAGTAAATGGAGTGGTTGAGGGAATGACCCGGTCTAAGATCGATTTTAAATATGATGGTGACAATGCAAGGATTGCACCTATATTAATACATGGTGATGCATCGATTGCTGGTCAGGGTATTGTATACGAGGTGATCCAGATGGCTGGCCTTGATGGTTACAAAACTGGTGGAACAATTCACCTGGTGATCAACAATCAGGTTGGATTTACCACAAACTATAAAGACGGACGTACCAGTACGTATTGTACAGATATCGCCAAAGTAACCTTATCACCGGTGTTCCATGTGAACGGAGATGATGTTGAAGCTTTGGTTTATGCCATTAACCTGGCTATGGAATACCGTCAGCGTTATAAAAATGATGTGTTCATCGATATTCTGTGCTACAGACGTTTTGGACATAATGAGGCGGATGAACCTAAAT
>Ga0247815_10003817_pt1 | contig 10717 bp, 13 predicted proteins | sample UWRJL194509B1_FD_181014 | JGI IMG/M metagenome (GOLD analysis project Ga0247815, IMG submission 181014) | Plant litter microbial communities from Arlington Agricultural Research Station in Wisconsin, United States - UWRJ-L194-509B-1 | ecosystem: Environmental > Terrestrial > Plant litter >... | reverse complement strand
CGGTACGCCGCTGAGCAACGACATGCGCAAGCGGCGTATTCTGCGAACTCTCCGCATCCGCATCTCCTGACTCTTCCTGCCTTCCCTTAGCCTGCTGTCTTCTCGTCGTCCTCGTGGCTGTCTTCGTCTCCGCGATACCCAGAATAAGCGCTAGCGGTACCGGCTGCGAACTCGCCTGCTCCTCGTCCTTTGGCGCCGAACTATCAAACGACTGGCTATCACTGACTATACCCCCACCAATTCCGGGCCGAGAAGGTGACTGCGTTGCTTGTACCGCTGCGAGGAGGAATTCATGTGGATGGATCGACCGTTCGCTCGATACGCTGCCGGGTATCACGCTCGACGAAGAGTTGGGGAAGGTAGAGCGCTGAGAAGGTTGCGATGGGCCCGCATGTTGGGTAGATGGCGATGGAGGGCGGGGCTTAGTTGGCGACTGGGTTCGAGCGGGTGTTGCTGTTGAAGTCGAGGAAGGAGCAGGATTTGGTACGGGAGGTAGCAGTCCAGACTGAGGTGGCGCGACGCTTGTAGATGCGCCGCTATTCGTAGAGTTCTCGCGCTGCGTCGAGCGGAGAGATGCAGATGGTAACTGGCGGCGAGTCCGTGGACGGGGAGGAGAAACGAGCTGTGTCTCGGGTTCCATTGCCGATAGCATACGTGGCGGGGTACCCTCGCGCTGGTCATCCGAGCCATCCCCTATGCTAGAATGCATGAATGGGTTGAAGGTGTAAGGAACCGCATCTGCCAATGATAAAGTTAGGACATGGTCACGTGACGCTGACACTATGGGGGACGCACTGCGGAAGCGTTCCACGTTCACCGCTCGTCGATGGCGGTTTGGATTGGATTGTGCGAGGAAGTTTGTCTGCCGGGACGACATGCCTGTACCGGTGGAAAAACCTGTCTCGCCAGAGTCCATCGTACCCATGGTTCCGACAGTACCCATTGTGCCGCTCGCGCTGTGGCCTGATAACAGCTGTCAGCTTTGTTGAAGGTCATGATACGAAACGACATACCGGCGAACACGCTATCCTCTATCTGAGTCGGCTCCATCGCCTCCTGTGACTGTTCAGAGGTAACGTCGTATGGCGAGCTGTGGACTGCAGGTTCGACTGGTGCAGACGCCTGGGAAGGAATACGATCGAATAACGACGCGTCGTCGTAGTAGACCTGGCTGCTCTGACCCTCTGGACCCTGTGACTCTTCACCACCGCCACCTCCTTCATTGCCGCCGCCAGGGTGATGCTGTGACTGTGACCCCGCTGGCGACTGTGTTCCCGCAATCAAGATATCTCCTCGCGAGCGTGATAGACCCACGAGATCATCAGGCGCGATGTCATGCGAGTGGTCCTCGCTGCTACTGCTCTGTGTTTGAGAGCTCTCCTGCGACGCTTGTTGAAATTGACCGCGACTGTGGCGCGAGTGCATGCTGCGACTTGAATCTTCTGCACCAGTCGACGCTTCTTCGACAAGTCGTATGAGCGTGTCCCCGTGTTCCTCGAGGGCACGACGCGCGTCTTGGCTGGCTGTGGTCTGGCCAAACGAGTCTTGGGGTTCCAGCCGGACGGCGGCGCGGGTACCGGCGCGATTTGGTGCACTTGAGCGAGTAAGCACACGTGACGAGGACGCGTGCGCAGACTGTACAGGTGCCACTGTTGCTTTGGGTGTCGAGAATGAAGACGCAGAAGAAGGGGCGCCGGGGACCTTGAAATGTGGTTTCGAGCTGCCTTTTGACGAACCCGTTGTGGCTGTAGTTGCAACAAGTGGTCCAGATGAAGCAGCCGCAGCAGATGAAAGTGGCGCCGAGAGCTGAGACAAATCCAGGCCCTGTGCGCCGGGTGGTTGTGTTAATGACATGGCTGGACCAAGCGGGTCCATTGGCGGCGCAAAGGAAAGAGGCAAGAAGCCAGCCGGCATGGCGCCCGTTCGCGATCCCCCTAAAATGCTTGATTCGCCAGCCAGGCCATGCGTTTCATATGGAACTGGCACCGCATTTGCCGGTAGACTGTCGGGTAAAGGCGGCACACGCTGCGACTCGCCGTCAGTGGTCGTATTGGCGGAATCTGTCGACTCCATGGAGAGGCCACCCGTCCGTGGATAATTGGAGTGAATAAGTTGCCAGATGAGGTCGCCTTGCGACTCGTCCGCTTCCTGTGTTCCTGGCGCCGAGTCTGTCATGGTCGGCGCGCGCACAACGCGCTGTGGTCGGAGGTCAAGACGCGTTAACCGATGCTTGCCGTTTTCGGACGGCCAGCGCTCAATCGCCAGTTAGCCGAAAGTAACCTCAACCAATCAGGCACATCGAGTGATCCGGCTTTTAAATGACGACAGACTCACGCGCATAACGGATAAATGTTGGAAAACTACGACAAGCCTCGTCGTCATCAGGTTGTCAGGATTTCTGAAGGTCCAAGGCTTTCGATCTGCCAAACTCGACCTTCCAGGCCAAATCACAGCGAAAGGGCTTAACATTCTCAAAAAGGAGCGATATGAATTATGCGACACGAGGAAGCAGAAGTGTTCTTGGTGAACGAGTGGCCGATGCTGAACACGTTTTAGGCTGAATCTCGCGCACGCGCACATCTCAGACGGTCTCTAGTTGAATAAATACACTACATGATACTAAAGCCTATTAGGCAGAGACAGCGGGGCTACAAAAGTGCAACTACGTGTTGAGGTGACTGGGAACGGATGCGTCGGCTCGCCAACAAGAGGTCCAGCACTGCCCGCGATGCCAGGCTCCATCGTCAACTGACAGGACGACCCGTCGTGGACTACCTCGGTAATTTTTTAGGTGCTGATGGTATCAGTTGGCACCCACAGTAGTAGCTTGCCGGAAGGTGCTTGTAGCCATCCGTTGCTGAGGGTCGCGTCATGCAGCGACGCTATGGCACTGTCATTGCCTACTGGGTGTGCACCAGAGGCATCGTAAAGATACCAGACACGAATCTTACTGTCCTTGGAGCCTGAAAAAAATTGATCGTCCGTCGGGAGCAAATGCCACGGACAGCACTGCACCGTCGTGCCCGCGCAGTACTGCAAGATTCGGCGCACCCGTCGTCGCGTTCCATATACGAACCGTCTGGTCTGCAGAGCCAGTCACAACAAGCAGACCGCTGGGCGAGTAAGCGGCAGAGTATAAATCATCTCCGTGACCTCTGAGAGCAAGGACTTGAGTTCCCGTGCTAATCTTCCATATACCAGGAGGTGCCGTCGGCCCTACCACGTCGGCCCATGCGCCGCCAGCCACAATGTGCGTGCCATCGGGGGAGAACCCAATGGTGTACACCTGAAACGGTGCCTGAATTGGGCTGAACACTGGCCAGCCAGTATTACAATGCCAAAATCTGATACAACCGTCCCTGGTTCCTACGCCGATAATTCGGCCATCGGGAGAAAATTTGACTGATTGCACTTTACTATTGCAATGGAGCGGCTCCGCTGTGGATTCATGATCCGCTGTAATGTTCCACACGCGTGCAGTCTGGCCCTCCGATCCCGATGCAAGCCACCGGGCGTCGGCGGAAAACACTACTGCATTCACCTGGTCGGAGTGGCCCTGGATTGGTTGACCAATAGCCTCACCCGTTTGCCGATCCCACAGCCTAATCGTCTTGTCGTGAGATCCAGAAGCAATGAGGAGCCCATCAGACGAAATGGCCACGCAGTTAACAGAGTCTGTGTGCCCAAGCAGTAGCAAGATCGTTGCTGTGGTACCTGGACGTGCATTCCATACACGAACCGACATATCAATGCTGCCAGATATAATGAACTCGCCATCAGGTGACACATCTATAGAAGTTACTGCGTCTTTGTGGCCTATTAGCTCGCGAGAGTCTGACATGATGAGTTTGGAGGCCACCTCCAGAGCTTTACTGTCGTATGGTGCTACCGGAAAAGTCTGCAACTTGCCGTTGGCGTTCCAGATCCGAACAGTCCAGTCATCAGAAGCCGAGGCGATGTATAGACCATTTAATGAAAAAGTCGCAGCGCGAACAGTCTCAGAATGACCATCAAGCACAACGGTGGATGTCTTCACTCTGAATCGCGGTAGAGTCGTGAGGCATACACCATTACCGTACACCGACACTAGCGATTGTCCGTCTGTTGACGCGTTTACAGATAGGACTGGGCTAGAGCCGCTGTGAAGCGATGTCGTTTTGTTCCCGGTCTGGGTTTTACAATGGATGATGTCTTCTCCACAACCCGCCGCGATCTTCTGACCATCCACTAAGAAGCAGATGCCGTTGATCGGTGCACCCTGATTATATGGGAGCTCATATCTGGGCTTGCCTGTGGCTATATCCCAGAGCTGGATTGTGTGGTCTTCGGAACCTGTTACCAAGGTCACACTATCTGGGGAGAAGGCGAGTGAGACAACCTTCCCAATTTGGCCTTTCAACACCGCAAACTGCTGGTTCGTCTCGGCATCCCACAGTCGCACAGTACTTTCCAACGAAGCTGATGCGACGCAATACCCGTTTGGTGAAACCGACACGGATGAAACTGTGCCAGAATGGCCCCTCAACCGCTGTGCAGCAATGTGAGCATGAACAAGGCTCCACACACACACAGTACCACTCGCAGTACCCGACACAACGTTATTGCAGTTGGGATAAAAGGCGACCGACCAGACAGCGCCATCCCCGCTAAGCAGTGGCGTGATCATCTCCTCGCTGGTACGCATGTCCCAGATTCGGACTGTCCCGTCGGTTGATGCTGAGGCCAGGAGGCGATTATCAGAAGACCATGAGACCGAATTTACAGGGCCCTCGTGTCCGTTGAGGGTCATCATGAGCCTTCCGACGTGATTGGAAATACCCTTAAGGTCAACGGAGATGAGGCCAATGCATAGAGTGGCAAATTCTTGATAAACGAGCGAGTTCCTGTCAGCGAAAGGAAGAGCGGATAGATAAATATGAGGGGCGCTCCTCGATATCGCCTGCTGCGAAGATGCAACGAATGAATTAGCATCGCGGAGAAAGCGCGAAAGTTCATTCGCTGGGGCTTGATAAGAGGGTTGAGCAACCTATCGCAGTTGTCAGCTTGAGCGACGTACTGTGATCGTTGCAGCTGCGAACATGAGCATTGCAGCGGCACGTTGAACCTGACCAAGAACACTCATCACCTCGAGCCAGAACAATAGCCATGGTCGGAAGATATTGTTGATCTTCTCGTCGGAACTCGCCTGGTGGGACGGTCGTGATGTACGCTGCATCCACGGCAAGAACCTCGAGCGGAATGGACTTTTGATGCTTGGTCCAGGTGTAGACATCTCGAGCAGAGCGGATACATGATAGATCCATTGCGAGCAGGCATATTCGAGAGACAGGGTGATACTGCTAGGTCTTGCCTCCGCGTTGGATTCAAACGAGGACCGGCTCTGAGAAACATTGAAGTGCAGACGCTTCTCCAATACGCGAGAACATCCATCTGCAAGAATTTCGTGTCAGAGATACTCAGGTATGCGGATGTGACTGGATGCTCGTCCGAAGAGGAAGTCACCGAAGGAAGCGTGCAGCGGGCGTAGACTGGCATCACTATCGTCATCTGGCACGTGGATGACGGCGTGCAAACACGACATCCTGGCGCGTAGCTGTCCAGTTAGTAGCTGCATCAGATCTGCCAGTGCAGCAAGCGACAGCGCCATGCGGGCGGACAGCAGTGTCGCAAGTACGCGCAGCAGATTATCTAGCTTGTCGATCTCCACCTCGTCAGCCTTGGCCGCATCTTCTACGATAGCAGCGTACATGCGGTCAAGAGGAGCCGCGGCTCCAATGCTTAGGCGATCCCGAGAAGCGTTGAGCAATGACTTGAACCTCGCGACGGCGACGTCAGTCCCAGCTCCGAGTGCATGTTGCAGGGCCACAGCAGCAACGATGAACAGACCATCACAAAATCGACTGAGCGTGCTGACATCATCATCGGTGAATAATGCACGAAAAGTAGATGTAAAGTCGAATGTCGGCAGCCACTTGCTGTTTGTCAACGGCGTGTAGACGCAGAACCTTGCTGAATGTGACATCGGAGACGTGCATGTCACGGTTGTGCGTCTCCGGCCGCGAAGTGACGAAGAACTTGACTGGCAACCTGACGGTGGCTCGCGAAATGGTAACCAGAGCCTCAAGCATGTCGGAGTCAATGCGGTGGGTGTCGGCGTCATCGAGCGTTCCGTTATCGGTCAACTGGCCGCCACATTCGTCGAGCGCGTCAATGACAAAGATTATCGGATTAGGTGATCCTTCGAGAGCAAGTAGCGATGGCGCTCTTCCCAGTTCCTGCCATTCCTGCAAGCCAAAAAATCTGGGGACCCTTGAGCTCTTTGATCCATGCCTCAATCTCGCGCAGTATCTGAACACGTGTGTCCTTCATGCAGCCCTTTTCGATTTGCGCGCCGTAAACTGCTTGAGCAACATCTCGCTGTTTCAAACTTTGAGGCATCAGATTTAATCTCACCGCCGAAGAAACGATCTTACTGGCGGAGATCTTGATCTGTATGGCGTCCTATTAAGGGTCAGCTCGTAACCCGGCCAGATTGTGTTGATAAAATGCACCCATTCCTTAAATGTAATCATCAAACACTGAAAGAAGTACCATATGCACTGAGTACAGAGAGTAGTCATCAAAACAGAAATCCGATATGTGTTCCAACCAGTAGCCAATTCACTCAGTACTGACTATGTTCACAGACATCGCGGGGTATCGTGGCCAATCCGTTTCCGGGACGTCCATCCCGGAAACGGTACTGGGGCCGAGGGGAAACGGCAAGGCAAGTAACAGCACTGCGCAAGCTCCGAAACGCCGCAGGCATTTGGAGTTGGTAGACTACAAAGCCAGTGCGCAACAACCGAACAAGGTTTCAAGCATGAAATAAGATTTGGCACTGTACAGTGCAATGAAAAAGCACAGTCAACTGCTTATAAGGGCAATAAAGATACACACCGGACTATTGTACACATACCTATCATAAAAAATGAGGTTTTCCTCGGTAAATTCCGATCATGTCGAGAAACGCGCCAGCAACATGAGCGATTACCGGGCGAAAATTTTTCTTTATCATCGACACAATTTTTTTTTTCGAATGGTGATACATGACTCACCGGCACGGACGGAAGCTGTGGAGTGCTTTCTATTCACACTCAGCGCATTGTCAGGCTGTAGAGGTGTGTCAATTCAAGATGGAGGGAATAGTGAGACAGTGTGAAGCAATATGAACATGGGCATTGCGACGAGACAGTGCAGCGTCAGTGCCAGGTCACGTCCCTGAGATCGTCGCGGTTGCGCAGGTGCAGAAACTCGTTCAGTGTCGGTGTGGACTCGTTGTGCTCTTCAAGCATTGTGCGATGTTGGAAGTGCGCAACGCATGCTCGTTGCCCGCCCCTGTATGTGACTCCGTGTGCGATCATGCCACCGCGTACAATCACGATTGTCCCTGGCCTATAGGCCGGTGCTACACCAATCTCTGGGCAGTTGAGTTGGCCCTCCTTGTAGTTGCCGAGTGTGACGAGAGGTGTCAGGTTTGCGAAAGGGTCGCTGAGGTCGATGTGGATGTCTGTTGCGCGGTTGAAGATGATCGACCTGCCGTGGAAAATCGACGGCTCATTCTTGTTGATCGAGTCTTAGGTGTTATTCTCAATCCTGAGCCGCGCGTCGAACTGCTTCATCTTCTTGTACCATTTGCCGTCGATGCAGAAGCACAGGTGCTGCACCCGCTCAGACAACTGTGCAAGGTTCTTGAGGAGATCGAGAGAAGCGTTGAGCCGTGGTCCGCTCTGGATCATATCTTTCGATGCCGTCGGTGGTTTGTTCTGTGCGTGTGTGAGCATCTGCTGTCAGTGTTTGGTCAACACGGACCTTCGAGTAAATGCCCTTCCACACAGCGAGGTTGACGCAGCCATTGTCACCGCCCTCCTCCTGCGGAATGACCTTCTAGGTGGATGCCTTGTCGCGACCCCCAGCATCTCGGCGCTTTGCAATCTTCACACCGCCATCTTGACCGAACTTCATGACGTCGGCAAACAATGCCTCCTGTAAACAATGAATGTGCGATTTTGCGGGTACATCACAGTAACGTACTCTTGAGGCGTGCTTGATGTGTTGCGGAAAGGACGCAACTAAAACAACATTGTCGGCTGTGACGACGATCCATGGCCGAGTGTCATCCTGTTCCTGCACATGCCATTTTGTAACCAGCGGGAGTGGTTTGATGCTTTTGCCCGTACAATCGAAGTAGTCGCAAGCTTTGAAATGCAAACGAACTGTTTCGGTGTAACGTCAGTCAGAGTCTTCGTGTTTGCAGTCATGCCGGGTAGACCACGCACTGATGAGAGAACTGCTCATGGCCTTGTAGTTCTCATCCCGGAAGCCTGTTGCCGAGCGCTTCAGATCTTTGTCAGACGGGCCTGCATGTGCGGCGCGTCGTTTCTTGCTGTCGGTAATGTGAGTTGAAGTGGAGCAGTAGTCGAAAATATTGCCGACCTCTGCAACTTCTCGCGCTCGCGTCGTCTCGCGCCCTTGCTTTTCTTGCCTGACCTCGCGACCTGTTTCTTCGGCACCGTCGGAGCCGCTATTTCCGGTGGACCAGTCCGCATGTCGTTTTGCTTCAGTGCCGCGAGGAAGTTGGCAACCGCCTCCTCATTGTCGCTATCAGGGGGCGTGACGTGGGGGTTGTCGATGTCGAGAAGCGCACTGCGCTGTTGCAGACACCATAATCGCTCATTTTTCAGCCGCGCGACAAGTTCAGCTGCGTCGGTTTCCATGTTCTCGTCGGATGTCAGCGGGGACGGCCTTCCACCCACAGACGGACAGACAAACCGAGCGCATCAACCACGAGCTCGAGAAGTACCTATGGGCATTCACCAAGTCCAATCAGACCGACTGGTCGGAATGGATAGGCGTGGCCACCTTCGCCCTCAACAACCGGGTAGCCTCCGCCACTGGATATTTGCCGTTCTACCTCAACCATGGACGAGACCCCCACACGATCAATAACATCCCATGATCTAAGGTCAATGAATCAGTGGACGACTTCATCTCTCGACTCGAACGTGCTCGAAAGGACGCCACAGCAGCTATCGAACTCATGAACGCAGAGATGAAGAAGCAGACGGACAAACATTGGCGCCCAAGCAATGACATCGCCATCGGAATGGAAGTATGGTTAGATGCCTCAGACATCAAGATCCCCAATGCACCGAAGACCATGAAGAAGCTGTCGGACAAGCGCGTCGGCCCCTTCAAGGTTCTTGAGAAGATTGGCGCCTTGGCTTACAAGTTGGAATTAACGGAGCAATGGAAGATCCACCCGACATTCAACGAGTTGAAGCTCACCCCTTACGTCCCGCCACTGGCGCAACACCAGAAGCACCCCCCACCTCCGCCAGCAGAGGTAGTAGGCGGACACGAACGGTATGAAGTCAACGAGATCCTCAACTCGTGCAAGAAAGAAAGATACGGCATCGAATACCTCATCGATTGGAAAGGCTACGGACCTGAAGATCGCACATGGGCAACCCCAAGCGACATTGAAGTGGACGACTCGATCAAGGTGTTCCACGAGAAGTACCCAGATCGGCCCAAGCCCTATGTCAAGAAGACGGCCCGCGTCAGATTCACCGACATCGAAGGACGACCACACTTCAATAGGGTCACATTCCCCGCAGACTTCTTCAACCCGTACATTCCCGGAGTATATGGACCAGCCACAGTTACAGTGCCAGAACCGCTCATGACGGGCATCGACCTATCAATACCAGACAAACTCACATGCGCCCAAGAAGCATGGAGACAGAAGCGTGGTATATATACTGAGCGGACCCAGTGCCACGGCTTGCCATCCGGCCCAGACAAGTCATGTCCACCCCTCTGTTTTACCCAACTACGACGAAGCCCCGAGCTCCCCCGATACACCTTGGAAGCCACCTCCCAAGAGTCTCAGCCCAGTTCCCAAGCCCAACAACACAGTAAAGACAGAGGGTGACCAAGCCGACTCCGCCATGATCCAAACCCGTTACCCGCCTCCATCTTCTTTCTGCTCATCTGCTTCCACCCCTTATGCTTGTCCTCCTCGTTCTCGCACGCTTTCACCCAACCCGCTCAGAATCATGGCCAAAACCCGAGTACACACACGCCCACGACGCAACTACATCGACCTCACCATCGAAAGGCAGACACCTCCCGGCCTCCCATCTCACGACAACGTAGTGATGGACTATGCCCAGCACATCGCCTGTGGCTGCCGCACCTGCAAGGAAGCCCCATCCATTGGCATCAAGAGCTTCGACTGGCTCAGCCGCAAGCTCCTCTGGACACTCGATCCAGGCAAGCACAAGTCATTCAGCGCCCTCGCTGGCCAGTATCGCGACGTACTCGTCGAGGTCCTACTCCTCCACCACATCATCAAAACCGACCGCAACCAGCTCTGCCGACTCCGCCGCCACGCATTCTGCAGCGACTGCCAGATGCCAATGCACAAGCACCGCCCACAGGTCTTGCAGTGCGGACACATGTTCTGCACCAGCTGTGTCAAGCACTACATCAAGAGCGCCGAGGAGGCCGGCGACAAGCCACGCTGCATCGACTGCCAGGAGGTCATCACGAGGTACAAGCCGAACTACCAGCTCGGCGAGCTCGTCGACGAGCTCGAGGAGCCCGTGACCTGAAGGGGGGGGTAATGTTGTGGAAATCACGTTTGCGCCCTCTTCTCCCCCCCCCCCCCCCC
>Ga0247815_10003816_pt1 | contig 10717 bp, 13 predicted proteins | sample UWRJL194509B1_FD_181014 | JGI IMG/M metagenome (GOLD analysis project Ga0247815, IMG submission 181014) | Plant litter microbial communities from Arlington Agricultural Research Station in Wisconsin, United States - UWRJ-L194-509B-1 | ecosystem: Environmental > Terrestrial > Plant litter >... | reverse complement strand
ACCTCTGATCTGAGGATTATGCAGTGTTGAGCTCAGAGTGAAATGGACACCTCCACCACTGATGGAGGCTTCAGACACCATTTAATGCACTTCTACTCACATTGACTTGCCAGCTAGTTTCATCAGCATAGCCTAAGCTCAATTCGATTTTGTTTGCATGGCTGAGTGTGCATGAATATTCAGAAGGTGTTTGTCAATCCATATCTCACCTTCAAGTGACAAATGACTTCGAGTTTCAATCCAGAGTTGAAGATACTGATTTAACGCATTCAATACACTCACCGCATGCTAGCAAAGCTATCTGGCAAGTCAATATGAGTAGAAGTGCATTAAATGGTGTCTGAAGCCTCCATCAGTGGTGGAGGTGTCCATTTCACTCTGAGCTCAACACTGCATAATCCTCAGATCAGAGGTGCACAATCACCAACCCGACCACCGATACAAAGACTTACAAAAGCACAAGCTCTGGCCGTGACTGCCTGAGGTTCAGGAGGGGTACAAAAACCGGAAATTTCCGAGTTTTGACACATGCACCAACCCATGATTTATCAGTCAATTGCCACTCAACTTGATTTATCCATGCTATATGAGGCTGAAATAGTTCAAATCTTGATGCCATATAGCTACAGCAGCTAGATTCACACTTGCAAATTTGTCAGTAACTGCTCCTCGGGTAACAAAAAAAATTCAGAATCACGAGTAAACGTTTTAAAACTGTCATTCATATCGTTTATAGCACCTGATGTGGCTTGCATGATGCCTCACAGCACGAAAAAGCGGAGTTCTCACGGCTTCAAACTCCGACCTTCCTCGAGTCCCTCCCAGTTTCAACATCTCTAGGCTTCAGGTAGCATGAGAATTTGTGTCTAGAGTAACTAATTCCAACTGGAATGCTTCCTAACAGGCCCTATGCCCTCTTTAGAACTCTAATTAACCTCAGTGCAAGATAATTTAACCACCATTGAGTGTGCAGGCAAGAAACATGGTTACTACACCTCAATCAATTAATTCTGGCCAGAGAATCTGCTTGTATCATTTACTCAATTGCCCTAGAGCTAGCTACTGTACATTTACCAACTACTAATGGGGCCCATGCTGCACTCAAAGACCCTGTAGCTGCTGTGTCATACTGCTGACACAACTGATGACAGGGATCATCTGACACCAATGACAGATGCACTCACTTTGACAGCTAACCGCCGATATGACAGTTGGGCACTGATGTGACAGGTGACATGTGTCAATATGCGTGGCAGCGCCTTTGACAGCTAACTGATCACCATTTCTGTAACCTCAGGTAAGTAATATAAACTCTTACTACAACATGGAATGAACTGTAGGGATGTCTAGACAATTATTAGAGTTACTTGGCTTATTTATTTCATTGAATCAATCATCAAAGATTTTTGAACATCATTACAAAATTTATTAACAAAGTTTGTAATGTACATTTGTAATGCTTGGCACCAGTAGGCGCAAGGTGCGTCGCACCCACCAGCAGCAGGCGCGAGGTGTGTCGCGCCCAGACACAGAGTGTGTCGCACCCAGGCATGACGAATCTCGCACAAGGGCGCGGGATGTGTGGCACCTGGGCGGCGGCGTGGCGCAAGGCAGGCTGCAACCGGCGCAACCTGCACCGCGCCGGCGTGCAACAGTGGCGCATGGTGCATTGCGCCTGGCGTGATGTGCACCGCACCCGGGCGCGACAGCGGCGTAAGACACACCACACTCGGGCACAGTGGTAGGCGCCAGCCAGCATGATACCATGCCACAGCCGGCGCAAGGCTGGGCGACAGCAAGGCGCAAGATTTGTCGCACCCGGGCGCAAGGTTTGTCGCACCCGAGCGCGACACTAGCGCCGGTGCCGGGCGCGACCGTGTGCAGCAACCAGCGTGCGGCACAAGGCTGGGCAACAGCGCGGCGCAAGGCAGGATGTGGTGGCGCGACCTCAGGCGCGAGGTGCGAGGTTCGCGCCAACGGCTCACTTCTATATGTGGTCACGCCAAACAGCCTGTCACCGGGAGTTCCCGTTTTGAATCCCTGAACCTCCGCCGAAACGCGCATCCGTTGCCTCCCCTCCGCTCTGCGCCCTTCCGCCTTGATTTCTTTTAAAGCACTCTTTGTATACTTAATAACATTATCTGTGAGAATTTCAGCGCATTTTGACGTCTCTACTCTGAATCACTTGGCCAACATGAACACCGAACCCAATCCTTATTGCGAACCCCCATTTTTTGCTCGCCGAAATCAAGTAGCTGTTCCCAAGTTTATCCATAGGTATTTGCACAGCTTAGACGTGCTCAGTTGCATGTGACCTTGGCACAGGTGCCTGTGATCCCGGTGTCCCTGTTCAACATGTCATGGTGAGATTGAGTTTATAACTACCAATTGTCGCATTTTTTTTTCGGTGATGTATTCTATGGGCTATTATCTACACTCGTGAATTTTACAGGCGTTACAGGAGGTCAATCTATGATCCAATCAGCATATGCAACAAGTGCTGCCCTCCATCTGGCAAGTATCTCAGATTTGTTTCCACTGAGTCTCAACACTTTAGCAACATGCCCTTCTGGTAGGCCTCGTGCTTGGTGCCATTCGAGCTGAGACCGGATCTGGTCACAAGTGATGGTCTTTGCACCTGCCGGTGACATAAACCAGGCGGCATTTGGGTCAAGCAGAAGCCTCCCTCCAATCTCTAGCTCGTTGCAGCGCACAGCACATGTCTGCGCCTTAGCTGCATCCTCGGATTCGCGTGCCTCTTTGCGTGCCTTGCGCTCCGTGGCAACTTGTTGGAGATGTGCGACGGCAGCTGCGCTGGAAATGCGAGTGCCACTCTTCTGTGCCTGTTTCCGTGCCTCCTGCCAGACAAATGCGTGATCCGCTGGAGAAAGTAGTGCCATGCTGCTTTCTAAAGCATTGTGCTTGTAACTCAGTGTTGCTGAGAGCATTGCATCCGAGATATTGGGCTTGTGGCGATGCGCACAGCGCGCCTGTCCAAGGGTGCCCTCGTTGCAATCGTTTGTGGATGGAAAAAAGACCAGGTCCAGATCTTCACTGGAAGTGTGTGCAAGTGGTCCAGATGATGCAAACTCCTCCGTGAAGTCGTCCCACTTTGCCACAGCATCCATCATGAAACCCGAGAGCACCAGCTCAAAATCGGGGAGGAGATCTGCATCGTAGAAGCGCCGGATGGTCGAAAGGGTCTCAGGGGACTGATATGGCTGGGATCCCAGCGCACACTGCAAATGGGATGTGGCCGGATCTTGGAGGACAAGTGACGGATCGTCTGCAATGCGACGGCAGAGATCTTTAACTGCCACATGCAACGGTCCCAGATCAATGGCATTGAGAGACTCGTCTCGCGTCGAACTGGCATATGGAATGCTCATCGTTTGGTGTACAACTGCCAGCACAGCAACATCGGTAAGTGTTGGGAGGTCATGCAAAGCATTGTAAATGTTTTGCTCAAAGTTGTTGAAGCCGGGCTGTTTCTTCGAGTAGTAGTGGAGGTCCATGAAGGCGATGAGATGGTGATAATTGGCCAGAATAAATTCGCAAACTCCTGTGGTCGTGTGGAACCGAACTCGTCCCGCATCCGGGCAGGGGGTGGAGCGACCAATTATCTCGATGGCGTAGTCATTCCAGCCGCGCTGCACACCCTTTTCATGATGTTTGTTACGCAGAAACGATGCCATTGAAATGCCGAGCTTTGCGCCACCGCTTCGAGACTCGCGCTCCGCACGCGCCTTGAGTTCGGCCGACCCAGACTTTGCTGCCGCCTCGTTATCCTTTTTCAGCCATTTCATGGGCTGAACTAGATCGAAATCATCGCGCACACGCTCCATTCCCACGCAGCCGGCTTTAATGACGTTCAGTTCCTTGTGCATCATGCACCCGAACCAGAACCAAAGGTCAACCGTGGCTTGCTGCGCTGGGGAGAGCTTTGCAAACTCTTCCTCGCCAAGTTGATGCCACATCCGGTTATAGCCCTCGGCCAAAAGTTCCGCCTGCTCCGTGTCAGGTAGTGCATAGAAGGTAGATGTGCCACCATTCTCCTCAACAACAGAGTCGATAACCTGTGCACAGCGAGCCTGGCTGGCGAGGTAGTCAAGATTGGCCCATGATGCCTTTCCTCGCTCGATACGATCGCATTTCTGTTTCAGCTCCCCAAGCAGGCGGTTTAGCTTCTTCATGTCGGCGGCATGATCGAGGTTTGTCCCTCGCATGACACGCAGTACGTCAGAGAGAGCAATTGGCGACATCGAACCAAGTGGGCTACGGTTCCAGTAGTCGGATATCGCTGTGATGACATCTGTGAGATCGTTTAGCTGTGTCTCACTTGTGTGATCTGCAAGACGCCGGAGCCCAAGAAAATGGCGTTCAACACTGCCATCCTCGAGCTTAATAGTGCACCAAGTTGACTGGTAGTGCTGCTGGCGGTCGGAGGTGCCATCCGTGCTCAAGGAAATCGCTGAAAATGCAGGTCAGCCACCTCTGATCTAACACAGGCAAACTATCACCCACATGAAGCGCGCTTGCAAAGTTCAACAAAGCGCATGTGCGATGCAATTCCGGCCTCTCGGACGCAAAGTGCAACTAAGGAGCGACCAAATGAGCCGACAACCTGTAGGTTGGCCGTCTCACAGACAAGTTTTACTACAGGCCATATGCTGCGCTGCGGCACATTGTGCAGGCAGTACAGCGTTTGAATCATGCTGCGAATGCGTTCAGGGACAGCCCCAGACTGCTTTATGTGGAAGAGTCGCGAGGCGGTGTTGTTTGACTCCAGATTGCGCTCGTGGACTCCAGAAATACGATAGAGACGAGAAGACTTGAGCCGCGACAGATGCCGTGTGTCTGCAAGCTTTTTGACTGCCTTGTTGAGCTCGCGCTTAAGCAACCGGTTCTCTGACGTAAGAGAAGCAATTTTTTCGTCCTGAGGGGTCGATACTGGTGTGGCTGCCGCCTGCTGTTGCAGGTAGCTGATGCTACGTTGTACGTTCTTTTTTTCGCGCTGGAGCTGTTCTGCTTGAGTGCGCAAGGCTGAATTTGTATTGGTAAGGCTGCTAAGTGCGGCCCTTTGCTGTTCCACTGTCGATTGGAGCTGAACGTAGCTGCGCAATGGCGCACGCGTGGCGGATATGCCGGAGTCGGCATTTTCCGATATCTTGCGCCGCTTTGCATCGTGTCCCGCTGCGCGCGCGTCACGGAGATGGCGTTTTTGCTTAGCACTGGACATTCGCAATATCCCGAGTAGCAAGTCAGAAGACAAGAATGATGAAACATGTTTCCTTCGAGTGCAATTGCACCCAGCCATTCACCTCATCGTACTATCATCGCACACTACCTGCTTTCAACCTCAATTAAGCTTTATTGAATGTAAATCATGTGTGTCCAATCTTATGCGGGTGACAGGTGTGCCGAGAGACACAATTCTCGGCCCAAACAGATTGCCGCTGCTTGTGCCGACTTTTTCATTCATTCTGTCTACAGAGTCCGACAATAAGTATTCTACCAGAAGTAAATCATCCGCAAAAAGTTATGAATAGAGCCGGATTTTCAAATAATGTCTGTGCTGGGACTCCAGCTCTCATTTCAGGCTGCCGGGTTCAGATATGAGTGGGTCCTACATCGGATATTGCAAATATCTCTCTATATGTTTGTAGCTCGTACAAATTAGGCTATACTCTACTGTCCAGTAGGACTACAGCATTTGTTACAGCTCGTAGAAACTCGGGGGGAAACGGCTCAGCCAGGGTCTGATAAGCGCTCGTTCGGGCTTTGTCAGCCACGTTTGGCGTGACCACTATATGAGTGCCAAGCCGTTGGCGCGACCCGAGCGGCCTGTATGAGGTGTATTCCTGGCAGAGCCATCGCCAACAAGAATTTCAGGTATCGCGACACTCCGCGGAGAGAAAGGAGGATTGCCCAGCTTGACGGCGCAGCGGGAATCCAGGCAATGTTTGTAGTTCACGTGCGCCACCCCCTCCCATAACATTCTCGATACTGCGGATCATGTGCTGAGAGCCTGGCCGAGCTCCCCATACTTGGCATTGTGCCCTCTCCTGAGGAGTCCGCTGCTTGATGTCGGGGTCGTTGGCCATTTGAACAATAGATAGCTATGCGTCTTCTCTGCATCGAACCCAAGGGATTCTCATTGAGTCATCCTTGGACATTTGCTGTGATCTGTGCAGCTTATCTGCTGCAGCTTTGCGGCCAACAGGAAACCTGATCAGCTTAAAGGCTTCAAGGAGCAACCATGACCACAGCCAACAGCGAATCCCCACGCCTCGCCACTCGTGCACGACTCCTTTACACGAGATCTGCACTCGAACTATGCCCAACACGAGGACCTACACGCTTCGCGTCGTCTTTGACCGAACGCAACTAGAGAAACTGCGTACCGTACGTTTGTCAGGGTTCGATGTTGGATCGTCACTGGATGCTTTGTAGTCTAAATACCAAATATGCATTGCCAAGGAAGTTAATAGTAAGTATGATGTTGTATGGTCCAGTCAGGCGTACGTCACAGCATCGAGCTGTACCATCCACCACGGCTCACAGCTGTGACAGCGTATCCAACGATAACGTCTTTCAGTGGACCGAAGAGGTAACTTCGTCTGAGATACTCACTAATAGTCAAGCTTAATTGATGATACACTACGCTATCAGTATCAAATATGCACAAGAAAAGCAGATTACAGGAATCCTTACGCTCCCGAGAATTCAGTTGAAGTAGCCTTTGGTGCGTAGCAATTTAACCGTCACGTCTCCACTGTTTCATTCGTACTCACAGGACAAACGGTGTTCTTTGACTATGCCGGCTCCATGAATCGTGCCTCCGGTCCGATGATGGCAAATTCATTCACAGGTAAGCTACTCTGTCGGTGGGCCATCCCCTGCGCTCATCTTGCTCCCTCCGAGTAATGAGGCCTCCGAGTGGCTTTGAAGTTAGGCAGAAAATCGGGGGCATTTTCCAGTCCATCCGGTCCAACCAGCCTGCTGCGTCCAACGGCTTAGCAGTTTTCACATCCACCCCCACAATCATGGCGTTCCTCTCCCTGAACAGTTATACAAACCGGTACATTGATGAGACGCACTGTACGGCCATCCCAGTCTCTTTCGTCGGAAATCTGGAACAAACGGTGTCGTACGTCGCGAATCCCGATTGCGTCCAGACGGGTATTTGGATTATCGGCACTATATCCTCACCCTCATCCGGCACGTTTGCTGCTACAGGCCCAGGTGCCAAAGCTCTATCTTTAGCAGTGGCTTCTGGAAAACTTTCGGCCATGACACCGCATAGATACTCAACCGCGAATGGTTTCGAACCGCTGGGGAACAGTGCCGACGCATTCAAGATAGCGGAACTCATCAACTTCTACATTCACGAGTTCAAACCTGCCGGTGAAGCAGGGATCCAGTAGCTTGGTTTCAGCGTGCTTCCTTGCTCGTATTGGGTTTTCTAGGTCTTGAACTGTTACAGGCTACGCCCTGTCGCAATGATGTCTCTGCTGTACAAGTATTACTTTCTCAAAGTGCGCCGAAATTTGAGTACTTCTACGTTCAAGCCCTCAAGAGACGCTCAAATGATCCAGCTGCGTTCGTCTTATGAGATGGGATTAGAACTAGAGGCCAATGCCTATCTGCAAGCTGGTTTGGTCGTCTGCAACATTCGTAGCTGCGATTTTGCGGGCACGTTCTGCAAAAGCGCTTTGAATCGTATTCATAAGGCCAGCAGTCACCTCTTCGAATAGAATTCGAGGTACGCAACGAGACTGGAAACAGAACACATGCGAAAAGTGGGCCACCGCGCTGAATGAACACTCGTGCATATAGCACGGTCCGTCCTATTTGTTGATGCGAATGGCGAAGTACTCGAGATTACGGGAGGTGGCTGCGGATCGTGACGTCATTTACAATGGAGGACAGGGTTGACCGAGTAGAGGGGAGGGCAAGGAGCGTGCGAGCGCTTCCGACAAGTCCGCTCTTGGAATTATCGTCATGACCGCGACACCAGCCTCGCCCGCCGCCGCCGCGCCGCCTACGGCCACCCCTCCTTCGCCCGCGCGCGAAATCGTGGGTCAGAAGGTATGCCATTCCCCTTCAGTTCATTCTGATATACTTTGCTCACTCGTGTGGTGCCAGTTCGACTGCTGCGGCGCGCCACACATTTCGGTCCAGCTCTCATAGCTGACCTGGTGAACGCACACACACGCTTAGTAACTGGTCATATAGAAGCGTACGTGCATCTATCCACTGCGCCAACACTTCATTGTCTCTTTTTTTGTACAGCGGTCTCGGCTTCGGCGTCGGCGTCGGCGTGGTCCTTTCGGTCCTACTCTTCAAAGGTTCGCCTAGCCTCCCATCTTCGCGCGTGTTTGTCCCAACATGGCCTGTTTCGTTGTCGACCGGCATTGATCTCGGCATGGCATACGCAGGCTGCGATCGCTCGTTCAACCCAGCGCGGGTCCCAGACATGCGTGTAATCCCATAAACCGCACCTTTCACTACGACAACCGTCGTGTCCACCCTGCGCTCAAAATTCACATGGCACCGCGCATCACAGACAGTTGCCTCCAGGAGCAAGCGTGGCGCCCGGCCCAGCATCAACGGCTCATTCGCTCAATGGCCGCCACGCTCAACCTCGTACTTGAACACTACGTTCTGATGCCCGTGGCCCACCTCATCGCAGACTAGCTCTCCTTGCTCGATGCACGGCAATGCCTCTTCGGTATACCTAGCTAGCCTCCACAAGGTCTCCCCTTGGGCATCAGGTCCATCTTTGGCGCACCACTACAGCGGGTCAGAACAATCCGACGGAAGTCTGTACTTTGAGCGCAGCCCCCCAACCACTGCCGCTTCCGGAAAGCTTTCGGCGAGGAACCTTTACTATTACTCTGTTGAGCGAGGGGTTTGCGATGCTGCCGCCAACGCGTTTAGGATGGCGGCGCTGATCAACTTCTCCACCCATTAGCTCAAATCATCTAATCTACATGACATGGTGGACTAGAAAAATGATTGTGCATCATAATTGGCTTTTATCGTCAAAGGTCTGGACTAATGCGAGCTAAGTCATAGATAAGTACGATAAGTTGCGGGGATGCGTTCGTTGTACTCGGACTTCTTAACGTACATCGAGACTTGTTGTCAATACCTCCGGCCTCGATAAAGGGGCAACAAGATGAGTTTCAGAGAGTGCCGGGTGACTCCTCGCAAAGAAAGAATGTCACCGCAGAGTGCAGGAGCGCGGGGTGGATTAATTTCTGCAGCCCACCGTTTCTGCGACCAAGTCCAGGTAATGGTTTTAGCTCGTGTGTGCGAAGCCCTCTCATTACCCCAGGAAACTGGCATAAAATGCCTTATTAACCCTCACGTAGCTGTCTTCGCTCCCTCTCCTGAGGATTCCGCTGCTCCATGATTGAATCATAGGGTCACAGGCATGCAAGCGATCGATGGTAAATGGCCCTTCTGCGTCCAACCCGTGACCCAAGGTATCCCCATCGGGATGCATCCAGAGTTTTGCCAGCCTCGTTGCAACACTGCTGCCGCTGTTTGGTCGCGGGCTGAGATTCTGATCAGCTTTAAGGGGACGACAGTGGGTCAACATCAACAGCGAATCTCTTTACCTTAGCACTCTCTCACAGCTCTTGCACTCGCATCATATGTTCAAAACATGCCCAACACAAGAACGTACACGCTTCGCATAGTCTTTGACCAAGGGCAAGTTGAGACACTGCGTAACGTACGTCTAGCGCAGTTTGTCGTTAGATCAGGTCTGCATTGCCAAAGCCATGAACAGCAAGTACAGCGTTATGTGGTCCAGTCAGGAGTACGTTGCGGTATCATGATTGAGCTGCACCATCCTCCACCCATCACGACTCATAGCCTTGACAGAGTTACCAACAACAATGTCTTTCACAGGACTGAAGAGGTAACTCGGTATGCCAAATGGACTAATGTAGAATCTGAAAAGTCCCTACCATCCCAGTATCAACTGTGTACAGAAAAATATGATCAGTGAGATCGCACGAACTACAAGACCGACTCCGCCGGAGTAAAGTTTGATGCTGCATCAGGAATATGGATCATCGGCCCGACGCCATCACCCGGCACGTTCGCCGCTTCGGGCCCAGGTGCTAAAGCGCTGTCCTTGGCGGTGGCATCTGGCAAGCTGTCAGCGATGACATCACAACAGTACTCGGTTGAACGTGGTTTCGAGCTGTTGGGTCAGGGTTTCGACCCTTTCAAGATGGCAGAGCTCATCAACTTCTACACTCGTGATTTCAAGCCGGCCGGGGCGGAAGATATGCCGTAATTGGAGATAATCTTGTGTATCTCTCTGTTAGGCTTTCCAGATCCTGGACTAATACAGGCTACATCCTGTGCAGCAACGTTCCCTCCCCTGTACCCTTAGTAGTTTCTCAAAAAGCATCTCGGACCTGTGCCGCTTTGTCACGACCAAACGTTTTTGCGGCCTAACAAATTCAAAAAATATGAGGAACATCGCCACCAAATGCTATGGTGGGCGAGTTCACCAAAAGTTGTGGCAAATTTTCAGACATTGACGGACGCTTTTTTTTCGGGGGTCACTTTTATTTATTTATCAGACCAAAATGAAATAGATAATTAATGGGGCTCTTGGGCCGGGCCTTCCGAGGGAGGGAGGTGGCTCGACCGGTTGCGGGACAAATGAACAGAGAAGACAAGCCGAGAA
>Ga0247815_10003814_pt1 | contig 10719 bp, 10 predicted proteins | sample UWRJL194509B1_FD_181014 | JGI IMG/M metagenome (GOLD analysis project Ga0247815, IMG submission 181014) | Plant litter microbial communities from Arlington Agricultural Research Station in Wisconsin, United States - UWRJ-L194-509B-1 | ecosystem: Environmental > Terrestrial > Plant litter >... | reverse complement strand
GGGCATGCCCCTCATGACCCATGGCCGAGAGGTGTATTATGCAATCGGCGACCCAAAGCTACCCGAGATCACGCAGTGGGTCATTGGCAACCCTAACCGTATCAACCTGGGTCGAATTGGGCTCAAGTACCGGAATGAATCGCTGGCAGCAAGCGCCATTACCGATACTAGCCAAGTCCTTGATCTCTGGAACGGCGTCATTACCTCGACTTTCAAGGTTGGAGGTGAAACTGTCAAGGTTGTCACTCGGTAAGTCGTGCCTGTCAAATGTCGCACGTTGTTGACTTCGTTCTGGCAGCGGCGATTTTGATACCGATGCTGTGGCGTTTGAGATCGACTCGACGCTCGTCTCGTCGGGTGACCTCGCTGTTGAATTGGACTTCCCCTACCCGCCACGCCACTCAACGGCCTTCAAGTATGAAGTCTTTGCAGGGGTACGCTTTATTTACGTCTCTCTAACCATATGCTTATGATTGTCTATAGGTGTACAACTTCCCGCTGAACCACACGACTCAAATTGTCGAGTCCAAGAAGGGCCAAGCCACCATCTACCACGAACTTCAAGAGACCAAGTACTTTGTCAACCTTGGATGGGACACCAAGCAGACCCTCACCCTTACACGAAATGAACCTGAAGGTTCCGCCACTGTGACTGCACATCGTTACACCTTCGCGCCGACATCAGCCAAGTCGTCAAAGATCGCATTCACCGCGCTCTTTTCTCAACAAAAGCAACGGGCAGACGGCGTTAGTGCAATTGCCAGACGGAACGCGCGTGAATGGAACGAGTATTGGAAAGAAGGCGGGTTTGTGGACGTGACCGAATCATCAAATCCCAAGGCGAACGAGCTGCAACGGCGGATTATCGCGAGCCAGTACCACGTGCGGGTCAACAGCGCGGGTGAGGGACAACACCCGCAAGAAAGCGGACTGATGAACAACGGGTGGTATGGTGAGTGTTTTCCACGAGCCGACTGAGGTGGTTGATCTGACAATGGTTGCAGGCAAGTTCCACATGGAGGTACGGGCGGTGTCGGGTGTGAGCATTCAACTGCTGATCATGTCTTTGAATCATAGATGGTCGTCTGGCATATGGCACATTGGTCAACGTGGGGTCGCCAGAAGTACTTTGACAGAGTATTCCCCGCCATCTACGAGAAGTTTCTGCCGTCGTCCTACGCGCGTGCCAAGGAAATGGGCTGGGAAGGCGCAAGGTCCGGCGTTTTGTTATTCTGCGACATATTACTGACTATGTCTGCAGATGGCCTAAGATGACAGACCCAATAACAGGCCGTAGCTCGCCTGGCGCGGTCAATGGGCAGTTGCTCTGGCAGCAGCCGCATCCGATGTACCTTGCGACGCTCGCTTACAGGGCCAACCCAACCCGCAAGACTCTCCTCAAGTGGGACCGAGTGTTGACCGCGACGGCGGACTACATAGCCTCCTATGCCTGGAAGAATGAGACGAGCGGTCATTATGACCTCGGACCCCCGTACGTCATCTGCTCGTTCATCTCGTCCCTCGAGACTAACGTTTGTATCACAGGGCATACGGCGTCACTGAGAACTCTCCACCTGTTGAAACACTCAACTTGGCGTACGAGGTTGCATATCACCGTTACGGTCTGGATGTTGCGCGCGACTGGAAGCGCAAGCTCGGCCAGTCCGTGCCTGACAAGTGGACCACCGTCGCTTCTCAAATGGCCAAGCCTCCCATCGTTGGTGGCCTCTATGCTCAATATGAAGGCCTCAACTCGACCTGGTGGGAGGACCCGAAGCTCAACGCCGACCCGCGCAGCCTCAACATGCTTCAGGGCGTCTTGCCTGACACACCTGCAGTGGACCCAGAGATCTCTCGGAAGACGGCCGACAAGATTTGGGAAATTTGGCCTGACACGAAAATTCGCGGATGGGGACGGCCAGTGCTAAGCATCAACTCGGCAAGGATCGGCAACCCGGAGCGGGCGGTGTACCATCTCACGGCATACGAATATTGGATCTTCGACGATGCCGGCTTTGCAGTTCGTGGCGGCGATGGAGGAACGCCGCCGCCGTTTATGCCAGGTACGTGAGGTTGACAGGTGTATCCTGCAGCTTGTTCTGATCCCATTTTGTAGGCAATGCTGGCTTCTTATACGCTGTCGCGTACATGGCGGGAGGCTGGGAAGGGAGCAAGGGCAACGCACCTGGCTTCCCTAAGGACGGCACCTGGACGATCAAGAGTGAGGGCTTGCTCAAAGCACCTTGATGGGTTTACTTTATTGCGCAAACCTCGCTATCAAACGCGACAGTGTAATGTACCTCGCATTGCAATGCCCATCTGGAACCTTTACATAGATCATCGAATACATGCTTCTTATTAACGTTTGTTCCGCAATTGGTGGTCGCCATGCCCTCTGCACTGCACTTTCGCGCACGGCGCCATCTTCGGCCACTACCTCGCGAGCTTGTGTCATTACTCGCTCGCTCAGTACACTACGCACGCTTTGCCTATTGGATCCGAGCGCAGTTGTCTTTCCGGCGTTACGAGAATCCTAGGGGATCGAGATTTCTTTGCGGTCTCAAAGTGGGCAGGTGAGGCGGGCACCGAGCGGAACGCGCTCAACGCCTCCTTGATAGTTCCGCTCAATCACACAGCGATTCGCCAGGAACCCTCAAATGAGCTCCCAATTGTTGGCATGAAATTGCCCAAATTTCTCAAGGGCTCCGCTGGAATCTTCGAATTAGGACCTTTCTTCGCTCTTGCAGTTCTGTACCAGCGGCGTGCTATGATTGGTATCTTCTGTGTCTGGGCCTGTGTGGGTCATCATTGCAGTTGTCGTCCTCGTCGGCGGCGGCCTTATCTTCTCCTGCTGGTCGCAAGACCGGTGAGTCGGTGTGCTTAGCCTCCCGAGTTTTGACTTATCACTCGCTCCCAAATCAAAAGGGAGTCATCATGTCAGTGCTGTGTATTGGATTGCAGGGGTGGGGATTGAGTCGCTGCGCGGAAAGTTGTAGTTGCTCAGATTGTTTCACCTGACATCGTGCTGACGGGCACTGCGACGTGAGCCGTCTATTTAAACAAATTTCGCAATCTCACAGTGCTGATGCGGCGCTTGGTAGGAACTTTAAATGAGGATGGTGTCACGCCAGCAATGGAAGTGAAGGCGAACATTGGAACAAGGTTCACAATGCGGCACCATGTCGCATGAATCCTCAGATCGAAATGACAGGCGTTCGCCAACCTTGAGCAACTGCTGGCGTAGAAACTTGCAGAATTCTGCGTGCATGTTCTGCGCGTTACGCCGATTCATCACAACTCAGAACGAGTTACCGCCTGTTATGTCAAGCCCTTGAGCTCAGCCTATAAGCTTACGTTTAAATTAAAATTCTGGTTACGTTTATTTATTTAGATTATCTCGTGTTGATCTCGCTGGGCGATTGTGGGGGTCGGGAATGCGCGCCGCATGCTTCTTGATCGGTGCAAACGGCGTCATAGGTGCCGCAAAGCGCCGCTACGGCTGTTCGCCTCGTACCACTCACGACCCCGCCATGTCCTTCTCAAACAGCATTCGCCGCGGCCATCCTGGTGCGTCCTAGTGATTGTGCGCGCGTTCGGCCCGGCTAATCATATTTTCTGAGCAGCGCTATTCATCTTAATCATTGTCCTCGCTATAGTCGAGGTACGTTCGCACATTCACGCACGGTGGCATTGTATCTCACCCAGTAAACGTTTTATTAGGGCTCAGTGAACACGTGGCTTGCAGTCAAGTATCACAGCAACCCAGGCTCGGCCGTTACATCTGGCATTCGCTCGCGCACGGCTTTCCTCGCGTTCGCGTCCTGGTGGACTGTCATCTTCAGCATCGGCTACACCGCCCTTTTCTGGCACTCGAGCAATGGGAGCTTCCTGACTAGTGTTGCCAGCCACGGAATCTTGTGCGTGCTGCTCGGACGTCACTACTCAGACGCTCACCGAATTTTCGCATTTGCAGCCTCATCTTCACTTGGATCTGGTGGACCGCTGGGGCTGCTGCTATTACCGAGTCGATCGGTGGTGGAAACAACTGCAGGTACGTCCGCATGCCGCAGCAGGCGACATTGTGTCGACCCTGCCGCCGACCCATCACCGGCGGTTGAACGGCATGCTGACGTTGTCACCCGCAGCACGATCCAATACAACCTTCCGTACTGCAACCAGCTGAACGCATCCATGGGCTTCGCATGGGCCGTATGGTGAGTTGTGAATGGTTCATATATGAACTGGGCTAACAAATGTGGCAGGCTCTGTGTGACGTTCGCACTTGTCGTGGTCATCATTCGCGGTCTCGCAGCGAGACGACGCGGTGAGGGCATGGGTGGTCAGCTCGTCTGAGCTGCACCTTGTCCATGATCTCTGTCTCCCGAAAATGATTTGCTTATGGAGTGTTGCCAAGAACTCTCTACGCCGCTCGGACTTTGTGCTTATAATGTTGTAGCAACCATGTTCCAACATGAAATTGGTATCCTTATCCCACTACCAACAGGCGAAATCACTTCGTGCCCTCACTTGGAACTACAACCGTTGGATACCGACGCTAAAGATCACGCAGCTGAATCCGCGTGTTGATTTGGCATGTCGTTCTCGTCATCATTGGTTTCCAACGAAGGAACCAGGAGGCTTCGAATAGCGCGTGCTTCAGTCCAGACAGACCGCCTGACGTGGCCATCTTTGAGGACAAGCCCGCGCCAGTTCTCGCCATTTGTCAATCTATCGTCATTCCACGCCCAAACTCGTTGTGTTCGGTCTTCAGCTTCGACCTGCTGCATCATATCTAGCAGCTTGGGCCAAATGATGCAGAATTGGCCCACGACACGGACTACAATGACCTGCAACTGGCTCCCATCCGTACGGCGGTACTCCAAGGCGGCCAACAGCGAATCTTTGAGAAGATTTGGATCGTATCTCGCTACCACACGCCGCCCACTGCCGTAATTCACCGCATAAAGCTCGAAAGCCAAGTGAGTGAGGTTTGGAAGGAGCTCTAGGATATCGAGGATCCACTGTCGAGGTGCTGCGTCGAATTTAGCTTCGGAAAAGTTCTCGTCATCTGGTGCACAAGCGAGGAAGTGAGTGAGACCGTTTCGAGTGCGTAAAGATAGCTGTCGGGCACAAGTGTGCGTGTTATTCCAAATGCTGAGGCGTCGTAGCGGCGACGGTGGGATGGCAAGTCTAGGAGACTGCGCAGCAAGTTCCCCGGCCATATCATCGTTGATCGTTGTGATCGCACGTGCAATCTCCTCTGATACATGCATTACTTCGATATTCTTCAGGAACATGCATGGAAGGCTGGTGGGGTCATCGATGTTGGTATGTAGCTCTCTCGCGTATTGAAAGACACGTTCAGCAAGCGACGGCGTCGCCGATGAAGACAGTTCAATGAATTTCGTGAAGCCCTTTCCATACTCGCACAGCGATATCGAGTAATAGATCAACGGCGCGATGACGGCGTATACATCCTTCGAGGTTTGCGCCAGATGAATAAGTGTCTCGCGATCCTCGACCAGAAAGAGGTCAACCGCATGCTCAATCGCCAGTATCACGAGTTCTGTGGGAAGACTCTCGTGCATGTTGCGAGGGTGATGTTACGGTGACCGGGAGAAAACACGTTCGGCAGAATGCGGCTTCCAAATACCCACTTCGTACTTTAATTTGGCAACTACAGCCATGAATATTGGGTGTCTACGCTAAAAATCACACAATCGAATCACCCGCGAACGCCGAGTTCTGATTCGGCGTATCGTCCTCGTCAGCGTCGGCTGCCAACGAAGGAACTCGAAGGTCTCGAACAGCTCGTGCTTCGGTCCAGACAGACCGTTTGGCGTAGCCATCTTTTACGAGCATGTTACGCCAACTTTCGCCATTTGCCAGCCTGATATCGTGCCAGACCCGCAGCCGTCCTGTTCGGTCTTCGTTTTCGACCTGCTACATCATCTCCAACAATTTGGGCCAAACGAAGCCGAACTGGCCCGCGACACGGACTGCGACGACCTGCAGTTGACTCCCATCCGCACGGCGATACTCTAGAGCGGCTAGCAATGACTGCTTAAGAGGTTTTGAGTCATATACGGCCACCTTGCGGGGCGCGCTGTCATAGATTTCCGCGTAAAGCTCGAATCCTAAGTGAGTGAGGTTTGGAAGGAGCTCCAGGCTGTCGAGGATCCACTGTCGAGGTACTACCTCGAATCTGGGGTCGGAAGAATTTGGTGTAAAGGCGTGGAAATGATTAAGCGCATGTCGCGCGTGCTCAGACAACTTTGGAATCCATGAGTGGGTACAGTTCCAGATACTGAGGCGTCGCAGGAGCGGTGGCGGGATAGCAAACTGACGAGATTGTGCAGCAAGTTGCTTGGCTATGGCGTTGTTGATCATTGTGGTCGCATAAGCAACTTCAGAAGACACATTCATTGCCTCGATGTTCTTCAGGAGGATGCATGGGAGGAAGCCAGGGCGATCGATGATGGCATGTAGCTCTCGCGTGTGCTGAAAGACACGTTCCGCGAGCGAAGGGCCTGCTGATACATACGATTCAATGAAGTTCTGTTAGCCTTTACCGGACTCGCACAACGATATCGAGTGATAGATCAGCGGTGCGATGACGGCGTATATGTGCTTCGAGGTTTGCGCCAGATGAATGAGTGTCTCGCGATCCTCAACCAGAAAGAGTTCAACTGCATGTTCAACGACTAGTATCAAGAGCTCTGTAGGAAGTCTCTCAAGCATGTTGCAAGGTGATGTGGCGGTTGACGGGAGAGGACACGATGCCCGGCGATCTCTGGATCCTGACTCACGCTGCCCTCGTTGACGCCATTCACAATCATCATGTCACGGCAGCTATGATTTGCAGAGCATAGGAATGGGCGAAATAATGCGAGCTAACGGTGTGGCTAGCACAACTGAGAGAACCCGATTGATAGCTCGTTTCAGCTTCACTAAACGATGGTGCTGTACAACGTCTCAGTCGCGCTCAAGGAACAAAGCCCCCAAAAAATGCACTCACAAATCAATGCAGTTCTGGTAAGTCTGCTTGTTGTTGATCGCATACCTGTAAAGGCAGGCCATGGTCAATATTGTGGTCAATGCACATACGGCATAGCCGATATAGATGTTCATTGGTGTCGCCGGTGGTGACGATGACGAGAAAACAGCCGAAAAGCTTATCAACTCACCAGTGCCACTGAATGACGCAAATTCCGGCAGTTGCGCAGGTATTGCTCAAACCTGAGGGGATGGTCACCGTGAAATCGGCTGTTGGTGTACTAATCAGATATCAGCGACGTGAAATTGATGAACGGCTTACTGTCATTGCGTGGAGGTCCAGACGTGCTATCCGGCCAGGCCGCCCAGGTGACGAGTGGGGCACCGATGAATTTATTCGTCCTCGTGTCGATCTGGTTGCAGCGAAGTCAGTGGCCCTGCTGAGTTTCGACACACTGGAACGAGCTATGACTTACAACAGAAACATTGGCATATCCGGGACGGTGACCGGCGATAAGGTCGATGTGAACCGGGAAGGATGCACCAGCGCTGAGATTCAAAACATTGACGCCTTCGAACTGATCACTGCTGGGTCAACATTAAAGAAGTCATTGTCATTCTTGTACTGACCTGGTACCCGCGGCAAAGGTAAGGGTTGCACGCTGTAACGTTGTAGTACTGGTCGATCTTGCTTAAGGTCGCCTCGATCGGTCCAGCCTTGTCTATGAATGCAGCTCAGCGTGCTGTTGCGTCTCACAGGCACCGGCACGCGTTTTCATCACGGCATCTCAAACTACGGAAGTCCAGCAGGGTGGGAATGTGATGTTATGAACACTCACCGCGGTCAAGATCGTCGGTCAACCCAGGTCCGCACCTCGCAGTTTGGTTTGGTCCCTTCTGTACAGAACGTCAGCACCCAGTTACCGCACAGACACCCGAGACTTACACGACGGTTTGCAGGTGTGATCATGACAGCATGACCCATCACTAGCGCCGCAAGGGATGCGCCGAAAAGTACCGTAGTGAGACGCATTGTAGGATGGGCTTTGAAGGAACACTGTCCTAATTTCCGATGATGACCTCGAGGTAATATACAGCAGCCCACAGACTCGGCGGTCCGCCGGGCCGGAAACGAAAAGACTTCAGCGCGAAGACCTCGGTTCGGCAAAAAGAAACAAGGGCATCAGGGTCGGGTTTAACCGGCGTGTGGGGTATGAGGTTTGTTGAGCCGGCGTGAGCTGGCAGTCAGTTGACGCACCAGCCAATGCGAAAGCTTCGAGTAAGCTCATAAACAAGTCTGAGGCTTTGGATATCACAGGCGTCCGGTTCAACAGATGTACGACAAATGACCGAGCGGTCCGTTGCAGGGACGAGCGCCATTTCCCACGACAATCAGTTTGTGAGATCAAAATGTGTAAATATGCATGGGCGTGCTCTAGTGTGTACAGGTGGAGTCTGAATGGTACACGGCACAGGGTACTGTCTACATGGTGGAAACGATCAGGGCCACAACAACCAATGAACTATTTTACGGAAGCATACAGTGCAGCAAGTTATACCCGCGGAAGTTGCGCTCAACGCAATGCTCCGCTCACGCTTTGGCCGGAGCAGCCTCCTCCGCCGACTTGGCCGCGTTGGCCTTCTCGATCCGAGCCTCGATATCAAGCAGCGACAGATCGGCCAACAACTGCATCTGAGAGACGACGATGAAAGGCCTCAGTCCGAACGACAGGCGGCCCGCGGAGATAGAGTCGAGGCCATAGGCAGTTAGCGGGACTTCGGGCGAGAAATCGTCCAGCGACACGTCGACGAACTGCAGGATGAGCGTCTGCAAAGCCTCGCGCAGATTCTGACCATCGCCACCAGCGTCCGCGCTCTGAGATGTCCGGACCATGTAGTCGTAGAGAACCGACGGGCCGAGATTGCCTTGAACGACCTCGAAGTCGACGGGCGGAATGTACACACTGTGCTCTCCATCAACGAGCTTGCGCAGACCGTCTTCGAGGTAGTTGCAAATTTCTATTCAAATAGGTTAGATACTGCTAAAGAGCAAACCCATTGAAGATTGACTTACCCCTTGGTGAGCAAGCCCAATCGAAGACTGTGCTGCCGGCGTTCGCGACGGCAGTGATCATGGTGTCAAAGATCAGCGGCGCCGCGACGGAGAAAGCATTTCGGTGCTTCTTGATCTTGCCATCGAGTGCAGTGTTCGCGCTGCAAGTCCTGTTAGTAGGCTGATCGTGTGGAAGGAAACGATGGATCTCACCTCGTATAGTTGACCTGGCCGGGGTTACCAAAGATCGTGCCCGAGGACATCGAGATGAGGAAGTCGAGCGAGTCGATGTTGACGGCAGCGGCAAGGGCATTGTACGAGCCCACCTTGGCTGTGAAGGAGCGGTCGAAGCTGCTTTGCTCCTGCGAGAAGAACATGCGATCGTCCCAGGTAGCGGCGAGGAGGAAGGCACCGCCAAGCGGGTACTTCTGGCTCTGGACCAGTTGAGTCATAGCAGCAGCGTCGGAACCGTCAACTGGCTCAACGCCAAGGTTGAAGTCGTCCCGCGCTTCGAGGTAGTTGAAGACATGCTCAGGCAGCGAATCCTTCATCTTCTCGAGCGTCTTGCGGCCAGAGCGAGACGTCAAAACAACGTTACGAGCGCCATTCTGCGAGATTTGTTAATAATAATGTTTCAACCCCACCAAGTCAGCTTACCTGGTACATCCAGAGTGCAATATGCGGGCCAAGACTGCCCATTCCACCAACAATGATGTAGGACTTATCACCACTGAAGAGTTGGGCCGTGCTTGGCAGTGAGACCTCCTGCAGTGCCGGCGAGACCGCCAGCAAGGAAGCGACATCCTGCAGGTCAACGATGGCTTGCAGCGAATCCACAACCGCGCCGGGATGACGGCGAATAGCCGACTCGAGTACGTGGCTGGAGGTCCACGATGACAGTGCCGCCTGCTTGGGGACATAGGTGTTGAGCAGAGGCTCTTTGTCGTCCGAAGCAGTAAGCACGACGTCCGATTCGACGAGCTTCAGCGAGTTGAGCTCTTCCGCAGTGTAGTTGGAGCCGACGGTAGCCAAGCGCAGCTTGAGAGCCTTGACCAGAGCAATAATACTGGTTCCATGAGGAGTGTCTGCGTGCGTGACAACCACGCGGCCCTTGAAGCGGCTTGGCCTAGACATGATGCTGGTACCGAGAACGAGAACTGCAAACGTCAAGGCTGCAGCGGAGCTGGTGAGCGCCTTTCCATCGACGCCGGCAGGGACAGTTGCGACATCTGTCTTCGAGATGCGCACAGGGCCAACAGGAGGCTCAGATACCAGGGCAGCGACAGTATTGCCAACGATGGAATCGTCAACTGCGCCGCTGCGGATGACCTTGCCGACGATGGCCCAGACGCCGGACTCTGCGGCTGCGACGTAGGTGCTATCGATCACGACTTCGTCGTCCTCCAAGACAAGCACCGGAGCTGAGATGGTCGGTTGCGCCGTTGCGGTCGGAGCGGCTCCGAGAACAACACGTGGGACCTTGATGTCGAGGCTCGCGCCAACCTCAAATTCGCGGTTCGCGCCGGTCTGAGGAAGGTACTGCTCAATGATGAACTTGCGGTCTGCCTCGGAGTAGCAGCTGGCAAATGTGGCAAGTCGGATGTTCCACTGCGGGAACTCGCGCTGCAGTGTGCGACCGAAACCGGGGAGACCGTCGGCATCGATGCCTT
>Ga0247815_10003813_pt1 | contig 10720 bp, 7 predicted proteins | sample UWRJL194509B1_FD_181014 | JGI IMG/M metagenome (GOLD analysis project Ga0247815, IMG submission 181014) | Plant litter microbial communities from Arlington Agricultural Research Station in Wisconsin, United States - UWRJ-L194-509B-1 | ecosystem: Environmental > Terrestrial > Plant litter >... | reverse complement strand
AAAAAAAATCGGTTATTTCATAAAATCAATTTAGACCGAGTTGGGGAAATTGATAACACAATTATTTACCTGCTGCGCCATTGTAAGATTTGACGCTAACAATAGTGTGGCGATTAACATTTTTGATATAGCTGTATCTTAGTCATTGCTTTCGTATTTTTTTAACAAAATTATACTGTAATTATTGAGTTTTGTTGTACAAATCAGTTGCAATTTGGTATTTTTGTTCCATGCAAAGTGAACATCTCTACAGGCCTTTTTCCGTTAGTTTTGAAAAAATGGAAGAGTATACCAAACAGGAACATCAGCACAGTTTTTTTGAGTTGGTATATATCCTTTCCGGAAAAGGAAAACAATGCATAAATAATTATAATTTTGATTATCAACCGGGGCATATGTTTTTGATAACACCCCAGGACTGTCATTCTTTTGAAATCGAGGAGAGCACCGAATTCTTTTTCCTGCGGTTTAATGACATATATATCAAGTCGAAGGGTATTCACGTAGAGAATGTAGAGCGCCTGGAATACATTCTTCACAACGCTAATCATAAACCTGGCTGCATATTGAAAAACCAGTCGGACAAGGCTTTGGTAAAACCAGTTGTTGAGGCATTAATCAGGGAGGCCATTAATCGGGATATCTACGACAAAGAAATCACTGCACAGCTGGTTAATACTATTATTGTAGTAGTGGCCAGGAACATAGCTAAATACATGCCTGAACAGGTAGACATGAGCTCGGATCAGAAAATTGTAGATATCCTCAACTATCTTCAAAGTAATATTTATGAACCTGAAAAAATAAGGGCGTCCGCAGTTAGCCTCCACTTTGGAATTTCTGAACATTATCTTGGAAGATTTTTCAAGAAACATTCAGGGCAGACTATGCAATCTTACCTTAATAACTATCGGACTACTTTAATTGAGCACCGCTTAAAACACAGTGATAAAAGAATGAATGAAATTGTTCTCGAACTTGGCTTCACTGACGAAAGCCATTTAAATAAGTTTTTCCGTAATCAAAAAGGATTAAGTCCGAGAGAATACCGCAAAACTTTCCAGAATAATGCTCTTATGGTTTCATAAATTTATTATGAGCGCAATGTCCGTGCTATGACAGACATCGCGCTGAACACATTACTCAACTTCCTATTTAAAAAGATATTTCTTAAGTTCTGCTGAGGCCTGAGTGAACAAATCTTTTGTCTGCTGAATATGGGCAAGGCCATTCAACAAGCCCCAGTCATGGATTACACCATTGTAGCGTACAGTTGTTGCTTTTACTCCGGCCTCAAGTAACAATCTGCCGTAAGCTTCTCCTTCATCACGAAGGATATCATTTTCTGCAACCTGAATTAATGTTGGAGGTAAGCCGCGCAGCTGATCAGCTGTGGCATGTAAGGGAGAAGCCAGTATATCAGATCTTTTTGCAGGATCGGGAATATACATATCGTACATCCATTTCATTAACGGGGTTGTAAGGAAGCGGTCCGCTCCGAATTGCTTGTAAGACCCGGTTTCAAAGTTTGCATTAACAATAGGCCACATCATTATGGCAACTTTAATCTCTGGTCCCTTCCGTTGTTTAGCGAGTATTGATGTAACAGCAGTCATATTACCACCAACGCTGTTTCCAATTACGCCAAGGCGTTTTCCATCAACACCTATTTCAGCACCATGTTCTGAAACCCATTTTGTTGCAGCATATATTTCGTTAATAGCTACCGGGTACTGTGCATCTGGGGTTCTTGTATAATTTACAAAAACGCCTACAGCGCCGGATTCAACGGCGAGGTCTCTAACCATTCGCTTGTGTGTAGGATAGTCTCCCAGTACCCAGCCGCCACCGTGGATAAAGATAAAAACCGGGAGAATTCCCTTAGCGCCGGCAGGACGAACAATATTTAGTTTTATTGTCATCCCATCAGTTGTAATGGTCTTTTCAGATTCTGTAATACCAGAATAATCTATCTTTACGCTGTTCTGCGCATTTACAAGTACCATTCTGGCATCTGCCGGAGACAATGTCTCTAAACCTGGTCCCCCGGTGTTTAACCCTTTCAAAAACTCCCTGACTTCGGGTGTCAGATGTTCATCGGTCCGCCAGTCTTTTACCTGAGCTCGCGAGACCGACATTGCGGCAACTGCAATCATTAAGTTTAGAAGTAACACTCGTACTACGCTTGTTTTGTTTGTTTTCGTTTCCATGAGAATGTATTTGTTTTTAAGTGGTTAAGAGGCTATCATTTATCGATTGATTTCATGCGACTCTGACGCTCCTATTCCAATACTAATGCCAACACATAAACACTTATAAATGAATTAATTATAAAATAATAGCTAATTTAGAACCACTTGTAATCGCCTTCGTTTGGTGAAATTATGAAATATCGCCAGTGACCTTATATCCGTTCCCGCATCTTCGAACTGTACATATTATTCATTAATACCTGATCAAAACTTCAGCCTTAAAACTCTACAGCGTTTTTCCAACGCTATTTGGCGATATCTCGATTTATCAGAAAGCACTTAAAACCTTATAATAAACTGATTATAAGTATTTTAATCAAATGGCATTCTTATTGGATTGGTTGACTTATATTTTAGAACCAATCAGTTTAACCTTCTTATATGATGACAATTTTTACACTCATAGCGCAGACTGGTGGATGAAGAAATATCAAAATGGATTAACACAATAAATATTCCAAATGAGAGAAGAAAATAATATGTCCCGCAGAGACTTTATAACATCTGCCGGATTACTTGCCGGAGGCCTGATGGTCTCGCCGCACCCGGTATTTGCAAGAAGACAAAATAGCCCGGTTACAATGATTATTGCCGAGGCTGCGAAGTCACCCCTTTCGCTCCAGAAGCTTCGGGGAAATCTTACGCTGATAAGTGGCTCCGGGGGTAACATAGTCCTAATGGCTGGAAAAAGCGGCAAACTCATGGTAGATGCCGGAATAAATGTCTCCGAGATTAAAATGAAAACCGCGCTCGCAAGTATCAATGATGCACCATTAAAATACCTGATCAATACGCACTGGCATTTTGACCATGCTAGTGGTAATGAATGGGTGCATAACGCAGGTGCCCAAATCATTGCACATGAGAATGCAAAAAAAAGACTGATGCAACAAGTAACAGTTGAAGACTGGAACTATACCTTTCCACCTTCACCAGCAGGTGCAATTCCTGCAGTAACATTTGCTAAAGAGCACAAACATGTTTTTGAAGGGGAGACTATTCATTTAAAGCATTATGGGCCTGCCCACACAGACGGTGACATTTCTGTTTTTTTTCCTGAAGTGGATGTCCTACATGTTGCAGATACCTGGTGGAATGGATATTATCCATTCATTGATTACAATACTGGTGGTAATATTAAGGGTATGATCAATGCTGCAAAAGAGAATGTTGACAGAACAACGGAAAAGACCTTAGTGATTTCTGGCCATGGACCGATAGGAAACCGGTCTCAGCTCATAGCATACAGAGACATGCTCATTGCAATTGAACGCAATATCAGTTCTCTTAAAGATAAGGGAATGGGACTGAACGATATTATTGCGGCAAAGCCCACCAGGGCGTATGATGAAAAATGGGGTAAGTTTGTAATTGGCCCCGATCTTTTCACTAAATTGGTATATAAAGGCCTTGTATAATAACAAATTCCGGATGCAGAAAATGTATCCGGAATTTTAGCAATCCAAAATTCTGCTTCGTTCAAAATTAGTAGTGCTCGCCAGGCGAAATATGGGCACGCTTAATGCCGAGCCGCTTGATTTTTGACGTTAGTGTTGTTGGCGGAACTCTTAAAAGTTCTGCTGCACCACCTTCGCCAGCAACCCTTCCCAAGCACCTTTTCAAAACAGCAAGAATATGGTCCCTTTCGTTTTCCTCGAAAGACTTGACGTAATGCCGGTTCTCCTCCTCATCCTGTTCAACGTTCCTGTTTTTTGGAAGTGTAACATCGGTGATTACATCACTTTTGGCCAATAGCACAGATCTTTCCATCACATGACTAAGCTCACGGATGTTTCCTGGCCAGGAATATCCAACTAACTGTTTCATCACAAGATCCGATACTGACCGTACGGATTTATTGATGATTGCACTGTATTCGTCAACAAAAAATTGTACAAGTTCGGGTATATCGTTCCTTCTGTCCCTTAATGGTGGGAGTTCTAAAGGAAATACATTAAGCCGGTAATAAAGATCAAGCCGGAAGCGTCCTTCAGCTACCTCCTTTTCCATAATACGGTTTGTTGCTGCGATTATCCTAACATCTATCTTTTTCCTTTGATTACCGCCTACCCGCTCAATCTCTCTCTCCTGCAGAACCCTAAGCAACTTAACCTGCGATTCCATTGGTAATTCTCCGATTTCATCAAGGAATATTGTTCCACCATCTGCTTGTTCAAATTTGCCAATTCTTTTTTCACCTGCTCCGGTAAACGCACCCTTCTCGTGACCGAAAAGTTCAGATTCAATCAGTGAGAGTGGAAGTGCCGCACAATTTACAATGACGAATGGTTTCATCCGTCGAGGTGAAAGTTGGTGAACGGCCTGAGCTACCTTTTCCTTTCCAGTACCACTTTCTCCCATGATCAAAACAGATGTTGATGTAGGTGCCACAATTTTTAATTGTTCTATTACTTCCAGGAGCGCCGGACTGCTGCCAATAATACCTTCAAACACTTTTTCCTGACCACTGTGAGGAGATTTTCCTGCACCCCCAACTCTGGTTGCCCTCTCCCCGGGCGATGATAACTGTTCTTTTATTAAGATACCTTTGAGTGAATCTCTTAGCGTGTCTTGAAGGTTTTCAAGTACAAGAATGTCCTCATCTCCAAAGCCATCGTTTTGCCTGCTAAAAAAACTCAGCACTGGCAGTCCCTCGCTTGCAGGGAAGGGAAATAACAGGTGCGACTCTATTTTAAACTCATTACTGAGGTGTTTTAATAATGGCCAATCCATCCTCAGTCGCTTAAATCCGAGATCAGCTGAATAGGAAGGTGATCGCTCCCTAATGAAAACCCTTTTCATGTTTATGTATTCATGTTGGGAAATACCTAAATGCCTGGCTAATTCCAAGCAGTTTATCATGCTGTAGCTATTCTTTGGGGAGCGGCAAATAAATATATCGTTTTGCAAAAACTTCGTCCCCTTGTCGGCACTTAAACACAGCACATCGAAGTTTACGTAAGAATGCAGGGCATCAGCAAACTTGATCAAACCTGAATCCTGGCTGTTCCGATCTTCACCTAAAAGCAGCGGAGCAGTAAAATCCTCACCCGTAATCATAATTTGCTCTGCCTCCATAATTTTTTCATGGCGGTCCCTCGCGATGTCCAACATAATCAATAACTCTTTATCTTTAAAAGGCTTGGATAAAAACCCATATGGCTTAGTTTTTTTTACCTCCTCAAGGGTGCTTTGATTCATATTCGCTGAAAGGAATATAAACGGGATTTTTAAATCTGAGAGTTTTTGAGCAAGGTCAATGCCGGAAAACTGGTCATTAAGGCAAATATCTAATATGACCCAGGTAGGTTTTTCATTTTCAATAATTGCCAATGCGTCACTGTAAGATGACGCTATTCCGCAAATCTGGTGACCAACCTTTTCCAGAAATCTTTTCATATGCCCGGCAACAAGATATTCATCCTCTACTATTAGTATTTTCTCTTCCATATGATTTGATATTATAATTTAATAGTATTTTGTTAATGCTTAAATATGTGTGTAAACTGAATTCAACGGCAGATTGAAGTAGTTTTACTTTCAAAAATGATATTCAAAATTAACCAGATCACCACCTATAAGAATAGTATATATCAGTGATTTTGATGTAACTATCCAAGGAAAATAGATTTTCCATATATGGTGAAAATAAATTCAGGCCAAAAGGAGCATTTTATAGCAATTAAAGGCTAGAGCTTAAAAATGGTATGAATAGAATGTTATGTTGTACGATACGTTGAAAATCACCTTATGCTGCAGCACCCCCTGCTATTCAATTGTAATTTTGCCGTTTTTCCATTAATTTCATGCTCTATTTATTCTATTGTTACGAGCATGATCAAGCTTAAACTATTATTGCTGCTTTGCCCCCTGGTTTGCTCAGGAATATCAGTCGCGGGACAGAGTACAAAACCAGAACTTGCGGTGGTTCGTGAAAAAGAGCAAAGCCCTGCGGCTGTGCTGGTGAAGGTTAAAGATGGGACGGAAGACACTTCACAAATCCAAATGATCCTGAAAGCGGCCCGTATTTATTATAATAACGTCACTCCCGAAAGACATGAATTAGATACGGTAATCATGCTCGCAAAAAAGGCTTATCTCATGAGCAGACGCCAAAAGTATGGAGAAGGTGTGGTAGAATCTGCTTTTTTACTCTGCAAGGTGCAAACAAAACGGAAAAATCCGGAAGCAGCAAAACGATACTTAAACCTTGTAAACGGCGAGGGTAAAGTCAGGCTCCTGCTTGTTATTGCTGAGTTCTATTGCTTCAATTTTGACTCAAACACTAAGGAGTTCAAAAAAAGCTTACCCCTGATCAACCAGGCCCAGGGAATCTGCAAAGCAATAAATTCGTTCCGATGGCTGGCCGAATGTCAGGTTTTGCTTGGAAAATTTTATTTCAGTTCAGGTGATATCAAAAGCGGTATACATTCTTTCATGATTGCTATTAATGTATATGAAAATAATAAAAGATTTGCTGAAGCCGCCGCAACGTGGTCAAGACTAGGCGGCAATATCCCTGAAAGTGCGGCGACATTTGACGAAATTAAGAAAAGCCATGAAAATGCTATTAAAAACTACTTGCTTGCTGATAATAAAGAACAAATGGCCTATTGCCTTAGAGACCTCGCTATACTTAATGGAAATTTTCAACACCTTGATTCGGCGGAGCAGCAGCTACTAAGAGTGGTGTCTACTTTAAAGTCTGTAAAAGCGCCAGTTAAATTCACAACTTATAATTCGCTAGCAGATTTTTACAGGTATACCGGAAAGTATGACAGAGCTTTGTATTACGCGCTGGAAGCAAGAAAAGCACCAGATATTAATAATAAAAAACTAGTTGATAGTGATTGGATCCTGGCCGGCATATATGAGAGAAGTGGAAAGAAAGAACAAGCTCTTCATTATTATCAGGATGCACACAATTTTTTGGAGCCTATTGATTATCCAGGCATGTACTTAACAGCCTATCACATATCAGTGCTCCAGGCAGATATGGATCAGGACCAGGCTAAAAAAGGACTTATCTTTTTAAACAATTTTCTAAAAAAACATAAACCGGAAGACGCTGTCAATAAGCAACGTTTTGCTTGCGCGTATGGAGATCTATTTACAAAATTGGGAGACTATAAGAAGGCAGAATACCATTACCGACAAATGATTGCATTAGACAGAGATGCCGCAACGGAATTGAGTAAGAAAATAATAAGTGATAGCGACCGGCTGACAGGAAGTGCTTCTGCTTTTGTAATAGGGAAATTTTATCTTGGCCGTAAGCGATTCAGTGAAGCGAAAGCCTTCCTGCAAAAGTCACTTATTGCGCCAAATTATACTGATTCAGAGCAATTTACAACTACTTACCGCCTGCTATTCAAGGCTGATTCCGCCTTAAATAACTACCCTTCGGCAATCAGTAATCTTCAGCGGTACCAGGTTCTTAATGATTCAATAAATAGCGTGACCAGGGCCCGTCAACTGGAAGAATTGAATGTTAAATATGAAACTGATAAAAAAGAAAAGAACATAATATTACTTGAGAACAAGCAAAACCTACAGGAAGCAACCATTCAGCGTTCTAAAACAGTTCGGAATTTTATTATTTGGGGCGCTGCAATGTTACTGCTGGTACTGGTGAATAAGCAACGGAGTAATACCAAACTCACGAGGCAGCGCGAAGAAATTAACCAAAAAAATCTTGCTTTGGAAACGCTATTAGCTGAGAAGGATAGCTTTCTTAAAGAAAAAGACTGGCTATTGAAGGAAATCCACCATAGGGTAAAAAACAACTTGCAAATTATTATAAGTCTCCTGAGTATGCAATCTGAGTTTCTGGAAAATAATATAGCGCTGGAAGCCATTGAGGAGAGTCAGAACAGAGTGAATTCAATTGCGCTGATACACCAGAAGCTTTATAGGAGTGATAATCCAGGTTCCATTTTTCTGCCCGAATATGTATCAGACCTAATAGAAAACTTAGCTGACGGATTTGATACCTGGAACCGCAATATTGTGTTTAAGCAGCACATTGAACCATTTGATATGGATCTATCGCAGGCGGTGCCATTGGGCCTGATTTTGAATGAAACCATTACCAACGCAATTAAGTATGCCTTTCAAGGCAAAGGTGGTATGATTGAGGTGCGTATTATTTTAAGCGAATCCAATAGAATAACACTTTCAGTTGAAGATAACGGATGCGGATTGCCAGAGGATTTCAATATTAAATCGACCAATTCGCTGGGGATGGAATTAATTAAAGGACTTAGTAAACAGCTTAGGGGTGAGGTTGAATTATCGGGATTGACTGGAGTTAAGGTGAGTGTAGAGTTTGACCTGCTGAAAACATTTGGCCATTAGTACCACTGTATCTCCCAATGGATAATACAGTGGTCTTATTCTTTAAAACTTAATCAGCACCTTACCAAACGGCCTGGCTTCCATTAAATAACGCTGAGCTTCAGCAACATTTTCAACATCAAAGACCTTTGCGACAATCGGCTTTATCTGGCCTGAGTTAAAAAGCGGCAGCAATTGCTGCCAAACGGCTTTTTGAGCCGGGTAATCAAACCAGCCGTTTAAGCTTTGACCACGCATTTGTATGCCCTTCCATACAAAGTCTGTAACATTTGCAGTAAATCTCCGTCCAGCAGCATACCCTATAGCAACCAAAACTCCTTCACGTGCTAACGCCTGCAGTGCCTCACCGGTAAGATCCCCTCCTACACTGTCAATTACAATATCAACACCTTTACCCTCAGTCAAACGGGCTACACCCTCGCTGATCTTTTCCGATGATAGGTCGATAACATTTGTGATACCATGATCACGTGCCAGTTCGGCCTTTGATGCCGACCCGGCAGTAGTGATAACCAATGACGCTCCCTGCGCCCTTGCAAGCTGGATTCCTGCATTACCTACACCACCGCCTGCAGCCAGAGATAACACGGTTTTTCCAGCCTTGAATCCTGCCTTGTTTAAACATGCCTGTGCAGAAAAAAAACTAACCGGAAAGGCAGCTGCTTCCTCATCGGATATATGTTCGTCAATAGCTATCAGTTCCTGAGGGTATAAAGCCAGATATTCCTGCCACACCCCATTTACATAGATGCCACGAATCTGACCGCTTGTTGTAAAACAAGATATCATCACCCGTGTGCCTTCAGGAAATTCTTCATTGCCACTCACAACAGTGCCAACGCCTTCGTTCCCCAATATTACAGGGCCATTACTTTTTGGTAACAGTCCGCTCCTGACAGTATTGTCTACGGAATTCACTGCTGCCACAGTGACCCTAACCAGCAGCTGTCCGTTCTCAACCTCAGGTATCTCTTTTTCAATTACCTTTAAGACGTCATAGTCGCCTGTAGATTTAAATTCTATTGATTTCATCATCATATGTATTTATCGTTTTCAGCGTTATCCAGATCAATAATCCCTGGTGATTATCTGTTGATAGCTAAACAAATGTAAAACTACAGGCACCCTCAACGAAGGTATAGCTGATAGATTTTATGGTATGTATTCATATCTAATATAGATGCACTTGATAGGTGCACTTGTTTCAAAAGGCATCCTTAGGTAAAACTTTAGTTTCTGCACCAGATTGATCATAAAAATCTTTAATTTTATACTCCTTTCGGATCTATAATTTTATGATCCTTTCTGCTTTGATAGATGCATACATTAATTGAATTGGTACAGGCCTACGGCCTTTGGATAATCTTTCTTATTACGCTATTGCAAAGCATGGGCTTACCTTTACCTGCATTTGCTATTCTTATGGTAACGGCAGCAGTCACTCCTACCAGGGCAATTGATATCCTATCACTCCTATTCGTCGCAACTGTTGGTTCCTTGCTTGGTGATATTGCCTTATATTACGCCGGTAAACGATTAGGCACTGGTATCCTTGGCAAATTTTGCAGGATCTCATTATCACCCGACTCCTGCGTAAGCAGCAGCGGGAATATCTTTAACCGTTATGGGCCACCAGCCCTGACCGTTCTAAAATTCGTTCCAGGGCTTTCCACATTGGCCCCGGTAATAGCCGGTGTTTACGCGATGCCTATATTTTCATTCACAGGTTACTCTTTGATTGGCGCCGCGCTGTACAGCTCAGTAGCCGTTAGCCTGGGCGTAATATTTCAACATCAGATTGGTAGTGTAATCGCCACATTAACCGAATTTGGTAAACTTGGTGTTGTCATCGTTATCATCGCTTTTGTGATGTACCTGCTTGCAAAATGGTTTCAACGTTACCGCCTGATCAGGCAATTCAAAACTGACCGGATGACTGTGAGTGACCTGCTTATGTTGATCCAGGAAAGCTCAGCGCCAATCATATTTGACGCGCGCCCGCAAGACCAGCGAACAAGAAACGGTTTTATCCCCGGCTCAATACCCATCAGCGATACTAATTTAAGTGAGATCGCGAATCTTTACTCTGCCCATGACGAGATCATTGTCTA
>Ga0247815_10003812_pt1 | contig 10720 bp, 16 predicted proteins | sample UWRJL194509B1_FD_181014 | JGI IMG/M metagenome (GOLD analysis project Ga0247815, IMG submission 181014) | Plant litter microbial communities from Arlington Agricultural Research Station in Wisconsin, United States - UWRJ-L194-509B-1 | ecosystem: Environmental > Terrestrial > Plant litter >... | reverse complement strand
ATCGCACGCCGATGGGTGCACAGCAGGGCGAGCCTAGTTCCCAATCGAGAAGACGTGACTGAGAATCTGGTTTCGGGTCATCTATGGTGCGAATCGGGAGACAAATCGTTTCACGTACCGAGACCATCCATCGCAGCTTTGCGAAGTATTGTAGAGCAACCTGGAGTATCCAACACTTGGTCACGTCGCGAACCTGTCTTCTCAAAGTGGCGATCGACATCATCCCGCGGTCCGGATATTTTCTCTATCCGTCTCACAGCCATGAACAAGCCAAAACACCTGCGGCCGCAACTGGGGAGCACAGCTGGTGTGCTGTCCGCAATCTCTGCCGCACTGCCGAGGCGCAACTGCGGAGAAGCGAATCGGAAACGGCCCCTGGTAGTAATGACACACACAACTCTTGGCTGTGCTCAGATCTGCGTCCTCATAAGTAACGGGACTACGTTCCGTCGTCGTCACCTTCTTTTCTTTCTTCGATCTTATTTTTCTTCGTTTCTTCTTCTTCTCATGCGTTTTCTTCGCCGAACGGCCTTTTCCTTATTTATTTGTTCTATAGCATGCACATCAGCTGCCACACTTCCGGCCAATTCGACAACGTCCGAGCTCGCCGAGGTCCGTTGAGCCTTTCACTGACAGAAGCATAATACTGAGCAGACTCATCCAGCGCCAAATCATGCATGTTGGTGACGAGGCTGACTTTTGGTGCGACCGCGTCCTCTTCAAGGACTATGAGAGCCGCAGCTGCGACGGTCGCACTTATTACACTGGTCGCAAACCTCTTGTCATTACGAAGAACACAAACATCAGGAGTATCAACGCCGATGATAGTGTTCTGGATATGGGTAATCCTGTCGTAAGCTGCTCTTCAAGTGTACGCCCTTACGGCTGAGCTGAGTCTATGACAGGGCATCGGTCCACCCGTATGCGACTTCGTTCTCGTGAGTTAACAGCACATACCGCAACTCTGGATGTTGAAGATTAGCTCGCAGTCGCCTTCATTTGTTCTAGAACGGCTACGCAAATCCAAAGCGTGCCAGAAGGCTGCTGCCGATCAAGCTACCGGAAGAAGGACTATCACCACAGTATTCTCCAAGCTCGACGTCAGGGCTAACCGGCGTCTACTTCAGCGGTATGTAGCCAACAGACTCTCTTCGATTACCGGAGCTGACGGCAGGATCAAGCGAGAGACTCAGAGATTACAAGTCTGCACTCCTCGGGAAGGGCCTTATTAACATTAACATCGCACAACCATCAAAGCTCGAGCAGGTGAATGCAATACTGTCATTGCGGATATCAAATGCTGATATCGCCTACCTGCGGCTCAGTTTCAACTTATGTCCTACATGTAAGATTTGGCATGCTGACACGGGCGAACACTATGCTCATTGTTTGCAGCATTAGGGCACATCGCACGACGCTTCCCATTGCGAAAGCAATCGACGGCGATATTCAGATGAAGTACCACGTGCAGACCGGAATCGAAGCCGACTGGAATGCGCGCATGAAGAAGATCCTGGGGAAGTGGAGGAGGCTCAAGGAGGATATTCGGAGGGATATTCAGTGCCTTGGAGGTAACAGCCCGCCCAGTCCCGGCTCGCCCATGGATACGAGTCTCTGGAGGAAGCGCAACAATAAGCTTCAGGCGAGGTTCCTCAGCATTCTTGACTCTGCTGGAGAAGGATTCTCGGCACTGCCGTTATCGGCTTTGGAGCGTCGAGCGGGTCCGGCGCGGTCGGGACCCAAGGCTGCCAAATGCCCAACTTGTCCGAAGAAGAACCAACCACCCAAGAAGACTGTACCGCGCAGTAAAGTTCAGCCAAAGCCCAAGCCTGCGGTGAAACCACGCAAGCCAGCCAAAGCTCCTCAGCCGCGGAAACCATCACCGACGAAGAAGGTGACCCCTCGTCCTGCGGTAAATGAAATTTGTCCCCGGTTCAACAGTGGTTTGCTAACAAATAGACACGCAGACACGCTCGCGCCGCGTTCCTGGAAATTCTGAGCCTCCGAAGCGTACGACTCCTAGAGTCAAGCCACGAGTCGTTCCGAAGCCAACTCGGAAGCCGAAGGGAAAGCCTCGCACTCGGCGCCGCAGGTGATCCACCGTAGGCAAAGCATTACCAATATACATCCCTTTGTTTCCTTTCAAAGACACTTAGGATAAAAGGGGATGGGAACTCTGATCAAATCCAGTGCGAAGAAGACAGTGGCGCAATAACAGGTGCATGATGCTTTTTACCGTCGTGATCAACTGCGTTGTCGCATTCTAGAAAGTACCAGTCTCGTAGGTGATAACAACAGCGATAATTGAATTTCGCTACGAGAGCTTGGCCGACGGCGTTTCATACAGAAAAGCTGTGAAGAGTTGTACCATTCCCGATGCCGTGAAATACTGACGTCCCGGCCTCGAGTGGACCGTTGGCGAACGGAAGGAGTAGCTTGTTGCCGTGGGCGTCGACCGAAGAATGCCACTCCAGAGGCTGCGGCTCGTACTCCTCCAGATCCTCCTCAGTCAACCTCTCGCGAAGAGAACGGCGAAGATTCGGCCGGTCGGGACAGTACGACTGATCTCCAGTTTGTGAGTAGATCATCCACGGAACTGAGCCTTCTCACCGTTGGTCCTGGGAGAGATCTCACCACCTTGAAAAGCCCAGTTTGAATCAAAGGTCTGCAGGCTGCGACGCCGTTCGAGCGAATCAGCTTGCATGCCGCAGCGTCGTCGATGTTTGCCTCATTGAAGCCAATCTGGCTGCGAAGGCGTAATCATGGTCAAAATGAGAACACCAGAGTAACATTCACTTACAACTTTGCACCGTTACCCAAAGCCTTGGTATCATAAAAGCTTTTCAAAGCTCGCCCGTGTGCCGTATTGTGAGTAAGCTTGGCACAATGTGTTACGCCGGTGGTAGCGATTTCGGACTTCGCGCCGCTAAATCGACTGGTGAGACATCCTAGGCCGCCTGTGGGTATCCATCAGCACTTTCAGCCTCATCTTCTGTGACTTCCCTTACCATCATAGGTACTCGCATAGCTAGTTTAATTGGAATTCAGAGATGAAACGCCATTGCAAGCAAGCATGCACTCACGGAAACTCATCACAACTCAGACCGGTTCCTCGAGTAGTGCAGTCACTACTACCACAGCCAATGGCCTGTTTTATCTCATTATTAAGGAGTTAAGTTGTGGCAGCAGAGTGACGTACATTTCGCCGGTAGTCTGCTTCTGAAGTTGAGGTACCCGGCTTGGGCTGCTCGATTGAAGAATCTTCGGCAAAATGAAGATATCTGCGTAGTTGAGACTCGTCACAGTGATGACAAGATGGCGACAGAAACCCACTTTGCGACATCGCGGAAGTTATTACCGCCGCGAGTTCCAGAACCGCTGCACGCAGCCGCAAAGCTACAAGAGCGCTCGTAAGACACGAATCCGTCAGATGCCAAATATGGCGCGTACCAGTGAGTGTCGCAGGCCTCTGGATAGCCTGTCGCTGCTGAACAGTCCAGCGTGAAGACAGGAACGTCACGAGCGACAACCATCGGCGGCACAAGAGCCACAGCAGATAGAATAGAAAGTGCAATCATAAGAAAAGCGAAAGCAGAAAATAATGGGTGGAAAGTGTGAGGCGAAGAGGAAAGGAAGAAAAGCGAAAGATCCGGCGTTCTCGTTGAGAGACGAAGTATTTGAGCGGAAACAAAGAAGCAGCTGGGAGGCGTCAAAACGCGCCAGACAATTTGGCACATGTCGTTTCCATCACTCGCTCATGTCACCCCTCATTCGAGTGTCAATCGTGTCTCACTACATACTGACAGTTGTGAACGGCAATCCGCAGCAGTGACATGACAGTAGCGACAGGTGCGCAGTCTCGCTGGTCAACGAAATGCTCCTCTGTCGCTCCGCCTCCATAAGCTGATCAAACGGCATAATGGAGACTGACTTCAATAATCATCACTCAGCTTGGAGCCAATGGCGGGTAGTAGTCCTGAGCAAGAGAACCCAGCCAGCCCATTTTCCATCAACGAGATCTGCGGTTCCGCCCAGCATTGATCGCAAGTCAAGACGTCAAGTCAAGCACGGCCAAGACCACCTCATTGTCAGGCGAGTGGCAGGTACAGTTAGAACCATACGTCGTGACTTCACAACGGATCAACGGGAAGCGAACGCGCCAGTCTGAAAAGGCGCTATCTGCTGCGGAACGTTCTTTTGACGTTAAGCATAGGCACAGCGTGCCGAATTTCGGCAGTGATCTCACACGGTAGCATCCAGTCACCTTGGCTTCTGTCGTTATTAAAGGACAGCAGGAACCTGGGTGTGCACTACACCGCCGTTCACTTTGCTTCCACTTTCGCCCCAAGCCACTCGTGGCTTACTCTTTCTTCATCTTTTCTTCTCAAAATTCTCTTTCATCTTTATTTTCAATGGCAGCTGCTTGCCAAATCTTTATTTCCTTGTTTCTTTATGCTTTCGCATGCGTGACTGCTGCGACATTGCCCACCGCAACGGTCAATTCGACCACACCTGAACTTGCCAAGGTGCGTCCAGTTGAGTATCAGAATTCGAGCCACTCTACTGACCGTCTCTCACCAGCGCCAAATCTTGCATCTGGGAGATGCCGAGGATTTCTGGTGCGATCGTATTCTATTCAAGGACTACGCCAGCGATAGCTGCGACGGACCCACCTATCACTCTGGCCGCACACCACCCCAAGTCACAAAGACGACCAACATCAAGAGCCGGAACGCTGGAGACAGCGTTTTGGACAAAGGTCCTGCACCGGTGAGTTATTCGTTTACACTTGCGTTACACAGCGAGCCGACTCTTGGAACAGGGAATTGCAGCCGTGTGCGACTTTTTTCTCGTGAGCTCACGGATTTAGACCCAAGCTGAAATGTGCTGATATGATCATCTCTAGCCGCCATCGTTTGTTCTTGAGCGTTTGCGCAAGTCCGGAGCGTGCAAGGAGGCTGCAGACGATCGTATCACTGGGACAAGGACCATGACTGCCATATTTAACAAGCTCGACGTCGCGACTAACCGAAGGCTGCTTCAGCGGTAAGTTATTCGATCCTGCGACATAATCGGCGCTTGACATGAAGTATCAAGTGAGCGACTTAGGGATCTCAAAGCTGGACTCATCAAGCGGGTACCACCGACCAGTACACTGCCGAGCATCTCGCAGTCTTCGAAGCTCGAACGCGTGAGTACGAACTCACTTTCGCAGGTTTCAATGCTAAGTTCTCCGCTTTATGATTTAGCTTCAAGTTATGTCTTATATGTAAGCCGCTCGCATCTGAGGCGGAGCGGGCCTTACTGACAGATCATCGCAGGCTCAGCGCGAACCACCCGACACTTGCCATCGCCAAGTCCATCGACGCCGAAATGCTGTCCAAGTATACCGTGAGACCCGGAATTGAGAACGACTGGAATATTCTCATGAACCAGGTCTTGGCCAAGTATAAAGCACTTGAGGAGGAAATTCGGCGCGAGATCGAGTGTATGGGAGGGAATAGTCGTCCCGGCTCGCCGATGGACACGAGCCTTTGGAGACGGCGCTCCAACAGGATGGAGACGAGGTTTTCGAGCGTTCTGGGCTCTGAAGGGGAGTTCACGTTGCGACCTTTGTCAAGTCTGCAACGGCGAGGAGGATCCACTGGAGCCAGGTCAGGACCAAAGGCAGCTAACGCGCCTAGTTGCCCTCTGAAAAACACACCACCCAAGCAAACTGTACCGCGGATTACAGTCCAGCCGAAGCCACAACCCGCGGTGAGGCCACGTATTCCAACAACTGTTCCGCAACCGCGGGCACCGTCGCCAGCGAAGCAGGTGGTGCCTCGCCCTGCGGTACGTGGTTTGACTGCCAGTTGGTACTCTGACTAAAGTATTACAGTCACGTCCACGCCGCACGCCTGGGACGGCAGCGCCTCAGAGGCACATCACCCCGAAGGTCCAGCCACGAGTTGTTCCGAAGCCTGCCCAGAGACCGAGGGGGACACCTCGGCCACGGCGCCGTTGATCTTACAAGCCCAGCATATTTTAATACATTTATACTTTCATTTCCACTCGTGAATTAGACTTTATCGAATCTACCTGATTGCTCCCGCCAGCACCGGTCTTCACCCGCACACTTGCATGCAGCCTCACATGGAACAATCACGGGACAAGAGCATCTCCAATTCTCTTTGCCCTCATGATCATATTTAAACTAGTTATTTGTGTGGGAATGATTGAGACCTGGTGTCGCGGCTCAGTCGCCGTCGGACTTTTAGCGCACGATCCCTCCTTTACCTCTTATTCGCACGACTGTCACCATGCCGCCCCTGCCTCAACCTACGGATGCCCTTCGCGCGTGCTCACTAGTACTTTGTTCATGCGCAGCCGGATCAGCGGCCAGGTAAAGTAATTGCACGAAGTTTGAGTTCTGCCTCTGCTTACTCTGTTGCGCCACACCTTGTGTCCCACGGTTTTAGTCGCAAGCACGCGAAATTCTGCCGCCAAGGCTGCTACTCGTTCCACTGATTCGCATGCGCTTTATTTGTCTCGACGGACCGATAATATACGGAACATTGACACCACCTGGTGTCCTCGGGTCACTCTGAACTCCTGGAAGGCGTGGTGGCTGCGTGAGCGTAGGCCGCTTGTTATCAAGTGCCGTGTTGACCCTGCTGGACTGACCTATTCTTGCAGAAGCTTCCGCATCACAACCTGGCAGAAACTCTAACAGCATTGTAACACACCCACAGGCGTGCCAGCTCTGGCCCCGACGGCTGGGCCTCGGAAGCCAGTGACGCCCCAGCCGCCCTCGATGACCATCCACTACAATTGGCTTTGCGTGGATTCGCGGCTTCTCGCGCGACCGGGCACACCATTACTCAACGTTACCTGAGGACCGCGTCGGATAATGGCCTGTATTTATACGTTGCACGACACTCCTGGTCTAGCTCTCTCCCATCTACCCAGCCCATGGTTCGACGACTCTCGCCGATCGGCTTCCTCGGCTAGGCTGCCAATCATCATTGGCTACAGCACACACTGCCGAGGTTTCTGCGTCCACGAGACCCTCGGGGACGCCGCATCAGATAATGTGCGTTGTCCAGCGCATAGAAGCCCGTTACGCCGACGCTTATGCGCACACTATATATGAAGACATCGCCAGGCTGGCGAATACGACATACCACCCCCCACGATTGCTACTTCCCTGTCAGCAACATGCGGCTTGTCTCGACTCTCGTGACTACGGTTGCCGGCCTTGCGGCCGTCTCAGGCAAAATCATTTACGCTGGCGTCAACGAGGTGCGTTATTGGTCGGTACCGCAATGCTATCTTGCTGACGTAGAGTCCAGTCTGGTGGAGAGGTATGCATGCTTTCCTCTTTGCGCGATGTTATTGGCTCATAGCGCGCTCAGTTCGGCCTCTGGTCTGCGAACTCGACCCTTGGTACAGGTCTGCCTGGCCGGTTTGGTGTCGACTACGGGTTTATCAACAAGGTAAACTTGTTGGGGCTCCTCGCCGTCGGGATGGATAGGGACTTATCATCCGCCGTACAGAGCACCGTCGACATCTTCGTCAAGAACGACAAAATCAACTTGTTCCGCGTTGCCTTCATCATGGTTTGTCCCGAACATTCTCAGCGAATCGAACGAGAGTTAATGCGAACTCAGGAACGACTTGCGCCTTTGAACATCACCACGGGCAAGGGCCTCGGCGGCAAGTTCAACGAGACGGTACGTACCTTCCTCAAGACTAGACTGAATCTGATATTCTCTCTGTAGTACTTCGCATACTTCAAGGATGCTGTTGACTACATCACGAATGTCAAGGGCAAGTACGCCATTCTTGACGTGAGTTTCACCGCTTTGTTCGTCCGTACTGCACTCTAAGCATTCACCACAGCCGCACAACTACATGCGCTACAAGTTAGTGATGTCTTTGCTCGACCTTGTTATAGCTTATCGACCAACGCGTCTTTAGTGATCCGTCGCAGCAGCCTTTCACTGGCAGCGTGAGTTACTTGCTCGCGCGTGACTGCAGAGCACTCATTTATCACAGGTCATCGGCGATACCGCCGACCCTCGCGCTGCGACAACTCAAGAGTTCTACCAGTTCTTCTTTGAGCTGGGCCGTCGTTTCCGCAACAACCCACGAGTCATTTTCCTTTCGTCAAACGAGCCGCATGTAAGCTTACCTGCTACACTCTTCGTGACGATATCCTCATATACTACTTCATAGGACATGTCAACGGCTCTCGTCCTCAAGAACAACCAGGTCAGTCAAATTTTGCTGCGGCTAATACACTTGCCTGACCGATCGCCTATCAGGCCGCCGTCAATGCTCTCCGCGCCGCTGGTGCTCGGCAACTCTTCCTCCTTGCTGGTAACGCCTGGACAGGTGGGCACTCCTGGACCGAAGGAACCGAGCCGTCATCCGACTACATGCACAAGCTGGTTGACCCAGCAAAGAACTGGGCCGTCGAGGTGCACGAGTACGTCCTGAGTGCAAACAAGCCGGTTCGGGGTTGTTGACCGTTTCGTTGTTGCCGTCACGTTCAGATACCTCGATATCGACTACAGTGGCACCCACGCCGAGTGCGAGCAACCTGGCCCGTCGAACCTGGAGAAACTTACAGCGTGGCTGAAGCAGCATAAGCTCAAGTACGTCTGCTCTGCGGGCTCCGGTGTCGGTCATGCTCGGTATTGACAAATCATCCTGCAGGGCGTTCGTGAACGAGTTTGGCGGCGGCAACAACGCCAACTGCCACAGCGTGAGCTTTAGCTATTACTTGATGCCGCCAGATATCTGATCCTAGCTCTAGCTGATCGGCGAGATGCTCGATTACCTCGCTGCAAACGACGAGTACATTGGTTGGGCAGCCTGGGCAGCTGGTCCTCGTGCGTTTCTTCAACAGTGTATCCCATGGCGTATCTGTCTGCTGACTCTATCCTATGTGACAGTTTGGGGCACTTTCCGCTCATGCTGTGGCGACGAGACCGGCAATTACGAGCCAAACACACTGACCATCAATGGCGAGCCTGGGTCAGTAGTCCCAGCCAAGAATTCTATGATGAGCTGACTTGCGTCTATAGCGCGTACGACACGATCTGGATCCCGACCATCAGGCCACGCATTCCTAAGGGTAAGTACAGAAGATGTCTTCATGGATTTGCAGTTCGCTGACACTGAGCGCATTCATTTTGCAGTTCTTAAGTCGCAGGGCATCTCCAGCATCGTGCTTTGAAAAACCCGATGGTTGCTCGACATGTTGCTGTCCACTCTCGCACGCTATACACGCGATGAAACGCCTGTTGCATAAATAAAGTTGAAATGCGAAACTAAAAAGAAGAGACCAAGAGATAAACTGATTCAAACAACGTGGCTTTGATGAAGAGAGCCGTCGTCACGCATGCGGTAAACGTGCGTCCCGCTGGGAGGCGGTCCGCCAAACGGATACCACAACCTACCACCATGAGCATCCGAGACTGTATGCGCGGTACGATTGACATAGATGTCCCAGCTGGGTGTCGTCGCGTTACGCAGTAGCGGATCAAACTGCGCGTGCTCGTCTTCGGTCTGGTCGTCACGGCGCCGATCACCCCTCTCGCGGGGACAGTATGCCTACGCGTGTTCGGTCAGCCCCTGGTCACACCATACGCCGTTGTCACATACCGTCGTGCTTATCTTTGTTGTCCAGTGGGGATTCCGCGTGGCTGAGCAGGCACTCATGCCAAGTTGACGAATGGCTCTACACAATGGAGCCTGGTCAACATTGGCCTCGTCAAATGCAACCTGGCTGCAGATAGTGTACGGTAAGAGCAAATTAAAAAAGAAAAGAAATCCCCTATTTCGCAGTCCAACTTACTACGGATCATTATTCTGCATGTTTGTGTAGAACTGCTTCAGGTGATTCCCGTGCTTGCCGTTGTCACTGGCATCTGTGCAGTGCCAGACACCCCACTTAGGAGGCGTCTGCGCGGCCTTGTAGCGACGGATGTGGCAACCTAGTCCACCTGTATAATTGTGAGGTACGTGAGACTCGGAAGGACACAGTAGCCGCTATATACCTCTGCGGTGGTATGAGCCATGGACACGGATCGATTGCAGAACTACTCACTCATAAGTTGACTGTAACAATGTGTGTGTCAGTTTCAAATTGTGTAGTGACTGATAATGTGATCAACTCACTGCATACGGGAACTCGTCACTGCATCTTGTCAGTCCGAAGGCATCTCGCACAATCCGGATCCAAGCTGAACGCACCATTGCAGCGGTGTTGCCCCAGATTTGCCCGCACAGCCGCTGCTGGCACATCCAATCGCCTAGATATGTGTCTGAATAGCGACCGACATGGCACTAAAACCTGTGGACGTACTGTACGGCGAGACGAGGCCTCGTCCGAAGTGTGACCACCTCCAACTTCATTCTGGTCAGCATCTTTCGAGTAATGAAGATATCTCGTGACGTCCGTCGCACTGGGGCTCTGGCCGACGGTGCATGCCGCGGCGTAACAATGCGTGTCACACTGAGCAAGATATGTGAACAGAGCCGAACCACTTCGAGTGAGAACGCGTACCACGCCGGGATATTCATTGCATTTGAGAACAAGAGTTGGCGGAAGTTTTGCCGCAACGGTTAATCCGGTGATAGAGACAAGTGAAATGAAGAAGAGAAGCATATCGGCAACGAAAAAATAAAGAAGAAAAGAACGGACGGCGGACGACGAACAAGAGAAGAC
>Ga0247815_10003811_pt1 | contig 10721 bp, 16 predicted proteins | sample UWRJL194509B1_FD_181014 | JGI IMG/M metagenome (GOLD analysis project Ga0247815, IMG submission 181014) | Plant litter microbial communities from Arlington Agricultural Research Station in Wisconsin, United States - UWRJ-L194-509B-1 | ecosystem: Environmental > Terrestrial > Plant litter >... | reverse complement strand
AGCCCCTCCAATTACTACTAAGGCCGCATTTCTTTTTAGTGACCCCCCGCTTGTACCAACATCGGGCGAAGTGAACAATATCGTATCTCCCGATATTCTGTTATCCTCAATGGCCCCGCTTTGTGAGTTTGTTGCTATAATACCAATATTCCTAACAACTCCTGGGTCTATGATATTGCCTATTATTCTTACACTACCGTTACGGTCTGCATTAATACCATGTTTCCATCCACCAGCAACACCTTTTATAACATTGGTTTCAATCGTACCTCCATTCGTATATTTATTAGGCGTGGCCCCTCCAAGTCCATACTGTATTGCAACCGAACTATCGCCAAGTGCGCTAATAGCAACTATGATATTGTTTTTTATGACAGTCCTTGTTTGGGTGTAGCTAACACCAACACCAACGTTTACGCCTATAAATTTACCGCTATTTTGACCTGCTATATAACTACGCTCTAAAACCATTTCAGAACTTGTATTAACCCCATAAAGGCGGCAGTAGTCCAAATCTAATTCGGTAAAAGAGTTAAATGTTATCCCATTGTAATCTAATCCTGTATCGTACCCTATCATTGAAACGGAATGGGTTTTAATGCTTTCTGTACCTAGTGGGCCAGATGAGTACGTAGCCGGCTGTATATACATGCCTGTAAATGGCAATGTAGAAGTGAATGTGTTGTCTACGCTGCACGTGATGTCACTTAAAGAGGTTTGAACTACTGAACCAATCATGGCGATGGCGTTTCTAACCGAAGTCATACCAACCCTTGTAATATTTACCCTAAAGGTAGAACTTAGCCTTATGCCGCCGCCAAAACCGCTACCGCTACCACCACCTATTTCAATATCTCTTATCGTTATTCCGTTTACGTAAACTGGGCCCGTAAATGTATCAACACCTGGGAAGTAAATAGCATAATTATTGTTGCAGTTACTTGCATAACTCATTATTGCAAAATCAGAATACGTCGCCGCACTTCTGCTATAGAATAAATCAGGTTTTACTACAAATGGATTTATTGCAGCATCAACATTAAATACTGTTCGTATTGGCCCAGAACCCTGAAAATTACGTTCCCGTAAATTTATTGGTGTATGTATTCTAAATATACCTTCTGTAAATAAAACACTTTGGTCTGAATTAATAGCCGCTTGTATTGCAGGCGATGAGTTATTAGTTCCAGTCGGGTCAGCACCCCACCAGCAAGGGTTTACACCTAATGACCTATTGTATTGTCTTTGCCAGTAACCACTGCCTTTTCCTGTCGCTGGATAAACCAGCCCGCCATCAGATGTTAAGCCGCTTGCTACATAGTTGAATGTGCCACCGCTGTTAATGTCTTTTACAATAATACTTGTTGCTCCGCCTGAATAAGCTTTTAATGCTGTCGTGTCAGCAACCGTTCCTATTGCGCTCGATAATGTGCTAAAAGGTATTTCCTTAACCTCATTACCGTCTCTTGTTAGTATGGTGTTGGAGGTTGAGCCAGCGGCAACACTATATAAACTAAGTTTAGGAACAATCTCAACTCCCGAACTTGCGCCAATTGCTATTTTTGTACTGTTATTAATATCGAAATTTAATATACCGCCCAAACCCGCCTGTAAAACAGTTGACCCATCACCGTAAACTTTTAAAGCGGCATTGTTAGCTGTTTTGGTTGCAATGTCTTTAGCCCAAATTGCACCGAATGATGAGCCGTAACCTAGTGTTAAACCATAATCCGAGCCGTCCCAAATGTTTTGGGTGCCTGTAAATGTGTTACCGCCTAATAATTTAGCATACAATCCGTTTGCCGTTGCCTGTGTTAAATATCTATTAGCCCATATTTTGGTGACTATGTTGGCGGTGTCGACTGTAACGGATTGCGCAGCACTGCCATTAAAACTAAATGAATTAATACCGTACCCATTGCCTAATGTATAGGTAGTTGTGCCGCCAGAACCGCCGCCGCCTGACGCATTGATAGTGTTACCCACAATGGTAATGTTAGTGCCGGCAATTAGTTTAGGCTGTATAAACTGATAGGTTGAATTTAGCGGGTTATAGAATTGGTACGAACTTCCAATATAATTCCATTGTGGAGTAAACGATATGCCACCTGTTTGCCTTTGCGCTGATGCGAATAAGGGTAACAGCGCAAGGAGTAAAAAGTATATTCTTTTCATGTAGGTAAAAATAATTGTTTAAAGGCATATAATATAATGCTAAATTCTTTATCTTTGTAAAGAAAAAGAAAGCAATATGAGATTAAACGAAATTAAAAAAGCACTGTACAAGGAAAGGCCTTTTGCAAGAATACATGAAAAACACGCCTACCATTGGCATTATTGCGCACATCTTTCAAGTTTAGGAGTTGTTGATTTTCATGTTCCTATATCAGATATGGGAGATATGCCATTTAATGATACAGAACAAGCCCAATTACTAATCAGATATATAGCATTATGATAAAAACATTTCAACAATATGCCGCTGATCGTGGCATTAAAACGCAAGCCATTAGCCAAATGAAAAAGCTAAACATACTCGAATTGCCTGTATTTATAGAATATGAAGGGCAAAGAATTGAACTTGGAAAAAGAAAAGTTGTATTAATTGATAAATAATTATTCTTTTTCTTGCAAAAGTGAAAGTAAGCTTGTATCTTTGATTTATCAAAACAGATAGAATTATGAAAACAGTAATAATCAACGGCAGGGAATACACAGGTGTACAACCACAAGGCATGAGTGATTTAGCATTTAAAAGTATGCTAGTGCGCAATGCAATGACTTTATCAACTGAACAATTAAAAGCTATTGCGGAAAGGTTTAATCATGGAAACTAATCTAACCGCATACGAGCAGGGGATACAAGCCTGCAAAGACGGTGTATCTATATTTGATGCTCCATACCGTTTCAATACCAAAGCTTGCGAAGAATGGATGGACGGTTTTATGTATCAGGATCATGTGGTTATTTACGGGTATTAAGATGGTAGAACATAAAGCTATATTACAAATAGGCAACGACCTAGAAGTCGGATTGACAGCAGATGGTCAATTGACTTTAGTAACTATGACTGACTGGATATTCTTAGACAGCCAACAAACAAAAGAATTAATTAAGTTTTTACAAACCCATAATGCTTAAAGCTATGAAAACATACATAAATAAATTACAAGACGGGGATAATACCGCCCAGTTAATCGGTGTTGCAATAGGAATGGTTGTATTGTGTGCCGTGATATTATACATGCACTCACATGGTTTGGTTTGGTTTGATAAGTATTAGGATGGTTACACCTTTGATAAAGTAAGAGGAAAGAATGAGAAAGTACCAATTACCAAAAGAATTTGCAGAGAAATGGATTGAGGCATTGCGTAGCGGAAACTATCAACAAACAAAAGCAAATCTTCAAAACGATAGCGGTTATTGCTGTTTAGGTGTTGCTTGCTGTACCATTGGCAATACCGAGGGTCTTTATGGTAAAGCATACCCAGACTCAAAACTATTACCTATTAACGGAATGTATGAAATGGTAGAAGATGAAGTTGCGCTGTTTTCTGTATTAGCTAATATGAATGATGCAGGACATCCCTTTAATGAAATAGCAGACTGGATAGAAGCCAACGTAGAACTTCTTTAACCCCCAACATTTAATAAAAGTTAAGGAGATAAAAAAGATTATGAATAGCAAGGAAGAATGTATCCATTGTGGCAGTAGTAAGATTGTTGCTACGGATAGTACGTACAGTAATACAGGTGAAAATGCGGGGCATCTAACTGGAATTATTTTTACCTGTCAAAATTGCGATGGATTACAAATTGATAACTATATATCTGGCAAAACAGAACCCTTTAACTATTAACCCCATTTAACCATAATTGAAAAATAGAAGATGAACGACGAAATACAAGACGGATTTAATAGGCTAAAGGAATTGGCTGATAAAATCAGAACTAACCTACAAGAACGTAGAATTAACTTAGCCGAAGCGCAATTTAATGTGTTAATGAATAACATCGATGTTTTAGAGGCCGAACTTAAACTTAATGATGAGCAACCATGAACGACTACACCCGAAAAGACTACGAACGGATGCTAAATAAACGACCACTTGTAACAATAAGCAAACAGCGTAAACAGATATATGAGATTATTGAGATAATATTTGGAGTGGGCATGGCGGGTGCGTTTGTGTGGGCATCAATGTATATTAAATGATTATGAGCGAACTAAAAGTATCAGAAAAATTCTACCGAGGCTATCAATTCCTAATAAGGGTAATACAGTCTTGCAAAACAATGGATCAATTTAAATCAGCTCGTAAATTGAGTTGGGTATTTATTGATAATAATCTATCATGGAATGAGTATTATTATGAATACTTAAAGTTAATAGCTAGTGAATTAGATAATAAGAGAACACAGTTATTTAACCCCCACTCCGAAATCCAATAGAAAATATGAAAATACTAAGAAAACGAAAAATAATATACGGTTGCGAAGCACGTGGTGATGCGGATAGCCCATACCTAACAAGGTGGGAATTAATATCATGTCGTTGGTTTGCTATCTACCTGCATAGATTTGAGCGTAGTGATGATAGGTCAAGCCTACATGACCATCCGTGGGATTTTATTACAATACCTTTAAGATATGGATATAACGATTGCCAATTTAACGGTGGTCGAGATAGTGACGGTAACCCGACATTTTTACGTACACGAATGAAAACATTTCGTGTTTATTATCGCCCTGCAACACACGTTCATTTTGTTGAATTGTTACAAGATAGCAATGGTAACGAAAGAAAGGCATGGACTTTAATATTCAGGTCGAAATATACAAGATGGTGGGGATTTTGGAATAACGGTATATTTACACGATTTGATGAATACTTTATTAAAATGGGATGCTAACCATGAAAAGAATTCATTGTAAATCATACCAAAACGATCAATATAAGGTTGCTGAAAATCGGATTAAAAAATCCGCATTAGAAGCGTGGATAATTTACAATCATTGCATGTACCCGTTACGATTTTCTAAAATTAAACGCTACCAACTAATTTAACCTACTTTTCTTTTAATGTTTGGAGGGTGAGGTATGGGTGTAATAAATTAAGAAGTTATGAATATTAAAGAATATCTATTATATGCACCTATAAAGGAATGGTATTGGGAATTTATGATATATTTATATTGGGTAATGTTAATTTCACTATCATTTTTTAACTAAACTGCACCACCGTATCCTCTGCATTATTCCCAACCCCATCAGCGTGCAACTGAACTTTAACCTCTGTAAAGGCACCGACAATACCCGTATAAATAGGAAATATATCAAAGAATTGCTGACCGCTACCTGTTACAATGGCTACAAAATTAGGATAACGTGTGTAAGTATTTATTACAGCTAATTCAGGCCCAGATAAAGTATATAAATCGGGAATTGTTGTATCTAAGGTTAAAACAAGAATTGTACTCGATGCGGTTATGCCAGATAGGGCCTGCTTAGTAATGTAATCATACGGCCCAAAGTCAATATATTCACGCAGCCCCTCATCGGTCATTAAATCACGTATTCCAACCTTGCCACCCATTATCGGGTGCATTATCCTATCTACAGACTTTTGATTTTTATTATTTGCTGCCATGATTATAACTTAATAAACATTAATACAATATAACCTAATGGTGTAATGTCTACAGGCACGCCTAAGCCCAATGGCGCACTAAGCCCAATATTAGCTTCAGATGTAGCACGTTTCATTTCATATGCTTTTCTTGTTATGCCACCTGGATCTGAAGATACAGCCACTTGACTTGTTGGTGTTGGTATATCGTTAGGCGCATCATTTTGAATTTGCGCTAATGTATGAACGCCCTTCGCTGGTAAGTTATCCATTATTAGGGTAACCTGATTGGTACCAATTGAAGTTTGCAACGTAGCAGGGTTAGTACGATCCCAGTTTATTAAAACCATATCGGTAATATCATCGGTGCCATTAGTGCCTAACATTACACAACCCTCAAATTGCGTATCTATTGCACCTTGCCCCGTTGCTACGTTCCAGTCAATATCAATATCACCTGGTGCCATTTCATAGTAGGTATAAATGGTTTTGGGTAGATATGAGCCTTCGCTGCCTACGGGATTTAACACAGGCGCATCTAACTTATCATAAACTAGGTAGATTTTAAGGTCGGCTCCAGTAATACCTGTTATATTTAACGTTTTTGGCGAATTAAACACCTTAACCAATTCCAACGCTTCGGTTAAATTAGTACCGTCAATTTCGAACTCGCCTATAACATCTGTACCATCATCAATAGTTAACGTAAAAGCATCACCGCCATAATTCCATAAATCAATACGGCATAAGGTAGTGTTATCGGTAAACACCCCCGCCACAACTTGGTCGGTGGAAATGTTATCCCCTACCTTATACGCTTTTCGTACCACTATTAAATCTCCTATAGGCTCATCGCCTGTTTTATATTCCTGAATACCTAAATTCTCATCCTGTATTACTGTTATTTTTGGATAGCCCCTATCATCTTTTTGAGTTGGGCGTGTTACTTCAAATTTTGCACCGTCCGCTTTGTTGTAATATTCGTTTTCAATTTTCTTTAGCTTACAGGCAAATATGAAGTTTAGTTTTTCAATTAGCCAGTCAGGATATTGCTGTATGCCAAATGCCCCTATGTATAAATCAAATACTCTATACGGTATTGAGTTAAGACTAACTGAATTATATTTTTGGTCAACATAATCCTCATCGCTAGATGATGGCTGATAGTTGCGTAAAATACCCTCAACTCTGAAATTAAACTCTATTCCAGTATCGAAAATTACACCTAGTCGATTAACAACATCAGTATATTCAAACAGAATAGTGTCTGGATGGTCGTTTTTAACGTCTATTGGTGGTGTACGATAGGTTATAACATTTAAATCCTCATCGGTATAAGTTATTTCACCATAATAAATATCTTCGGCTAAGTCGCTAAAATCAATTGTGCATTCATATCCCTTAAAAGTTGCACCTGTAATTGGTATGCCTATGGCGGTAAATGGTACGTTAAGGGCAAAGTTGCGGGTGTACTGATTGTAAAAGTTCAACTCAACATCTGCATAGTCAGATATAATTTGCAACTTAACCGCTGTATCTGTACGGGTGCGCTTAATATAATAGCAATCCTCGCCAACTTTATCAGCAAAAGGACGGTTATTATACTTAGCATCTACAACTAAATCAGGGTTGTAAAATGGTAAAGGGTTAAGTGTTGGGATGCGAAATACCATTAGCGGATATTGTTAATATTAAGCACTTCCTCTAACTCTGAATAATCATTATCGGGATTATGGATTTCCAACTCAAAAGAAAGTTTTTCCATATTCTTTTTAAGTTTATAAAAATCAGCTTCAATTTTAGCTAAATCAAGCAATATTATGTTTTTACCTTCCATTCTACTAATGTACTAAATTTAATAAATCATTATCGGGTGTAAGCAACAATTTAAATGTCTGCGCTGAATTTGACCCAACATCGCTACCTATCTCATTAACAAAACCTTTATATTCTACATCATTATAAGTAAATTTTATATCACCATAAGGCGTTGGGAATAAGGTAAACATATCTAAACCGGCCAATACAGAAACATAGTAAGGCTGGAATATCTTAGCAGGTAGATTTGAAATAGGTACATCTGCGCTTTCTGAAATCTTTTTACCGCCCATTGTAGTTGTTATTAATGCTGTATTTTTTAAAGCACTTGCCAGTCTAATTGTATAGCCAGCCATTTTATCAAATATAGAAGATAAATAAGGACCTCCACGATCTAAATTATATTTAGGCGTAATATACCAGTTGTAATAATTAACATCATCTATACCGCTATATGACATTAAAGCATCCATTTGTAACGGCTTATAAGTGCCGTCTATTTCAGGTGTTGACTTTAAATAGATGAAATGACTATCATTGTCTGACCTGGATGCGGCACTATCTACTGGAGTGGTTCGCACTTGCTCAATAAAGTATGGCGCACCGTTAATAGGTGATACTAAATCTAATTCTTTTTTAGGACTAAGTAAGTCAGTTATGTATTGCTGTGTTGAGTTGACTTCCTGGGTGCCGTTAATCTTATCAAATTGTTGGTCTTTATAGCCTACCTTAATTGAGTTACACATCAAATCAATAGCTTGCGTTAATTCAAAATTATTAATTGTTCCTAAATTAAGTGTGCCCCCAGCCATTCTAAAGAAATAACTCATATCTTCTAAACAGGCTAAATTATTATCTTGTCCGAAACCAATGTTACCGCCTTGCAGTCCACGCATAGCAGCGTAAAATGTCTTGAATGATAGTATGATTGATGGAGTTGACCCGACCTGTTCAACAAAGCCATCTGCAATAGTAGTAAAGCTATCAAAGCCTAGTTTAAAATTAAAATATTGGCCTGATGCATAAAGTGTGCTATTGTAGGTTATTGCGCCACCTCTTACCAAATACCGCCCACCTGCTTGTAAAGTATCGCCTACTTGATATATCTGACCTACTACGGAAGGTCTTATGCTGTCCGAACAGGTAATAACTAAATCCCGCCATGTATTATTTAGTAAAAACGATTGATTAGGTACGGGCTGATTTGGTACATTGGGCGAAGTTGTATTCATTAATTGTAATAACTTCGTATAAATATCATATACTCTGTATGCCTTACAAGTGCTATCTGGGCTAATTGTTTGATATGATAATTGCATATCGCCTTTAGATACCTGAAAGCCGTTATTTTCGCTTATATTACTACCTACGTGATCCCAGTAGAAATATAGTCTTTCACCCGCTAGTACATCAACGTTAAAATCAAAGTCTAGACTATATGGCACTGGTGTCGCATCTGGAAGCGTAACATCATATAATGCTTTAACTAAGCCAACGCCCGATTTAAACACGCCCATTGTATAATGTCTAGGGTTATTAAATGCGAAAACAAGCCCCTCTATGTGTCCTTTGATATTAACAGTTGTATCAACTTGGGCTATATAGAAATAATTATTATCACCATTGGCCCATATAGGAAAGCTATCCGCATAAAAACCAGCGTTCTTTACACTTGCGTTTACAGAATTTGGCGTGTAATTAACCAATTGTAACGCAGGGTAAGCATCACTCCTGAAATCAGAACTAGGTAAAAATATAAATTGTGGTTGCTCTTTTAATTTTAACCCTGGCAATGTTACCGTTAACGCATCATCTTCTAAAGGTATAGCGAAATCTACATCTTCATAAGCATCTAATTGAATACCAAAATCATTATCAATAGCGTCAATTTCAAATCTAGTGTTTGTATCTTTTGCTTTGCCGAAATCTAATTTTGCGCTATATATTTGCTCATATATGTACGGTTTGCGCCACATAGCAATGGTTAGATAAACACGGGCTAATATCCCATACTTATAAAACTCTTTACGTAATAGGTAAGCTGCCTTTAATGTAAAACCGAATGGAAGGGTTAACGATTTTAACAGCCCGTTATATTTAGATGAACGCTTATAGGTTATAGTCGTGTCCAACCAGCCATCAGGTGCATTATCAGTTACTTCCTGTAATACGCCCCTAATATCAAGAGTGTACTTAAACCTATGCGGATCAATGCTATCTTCTACCATTAGTTGAAGTATTGATTTTTACGTTGCTCCCATTGTGCTGATGCCCGTAACTCTTTATGCCACCCGTTCATTACTGTTTTACCTTTAACTGGCTTATTACGCTCAATTGCCGCTATAACCCCGCTCATATCCGTAGCTTGCCCTCCTGCATAATTCTTAACATCCATCATTCGGGCTGTTTGTAAGTGGGGTATTACTGTTGACCCTTTTGGTATATCCATTAACGTAGGCTTATTAGGAGTTAGGAATGTTGCACCCTGTGGCGTTATAACATATTCTGCACCTTTTTCACCTACTAATGAAGTACCACCTTTAGCGTTTTTAGTACCCTTTTCATAGGCTGGGATGGGTGTAGCTAATACGGTTGCTAATTGTATGGCACCTAAAGCCGCTATTAAGCCAGCGATACCTGGATATAAAGGTGCGGTTAGTGGATTTGATAGGTAACTAAGGGCCGCTATTTCTGCTTCTGCTGTTGACTGCACAATCCTTGCCAAAGATATTGCTTTATCGAACTTAGCCTTTTCAATATCGGTCTGCTTTTGTTGGCGTTGTAATTGTTTTTTCTGCGCATCAGCCTGCGCCTCGATCAACTGTATTTTTGCCGCTTTATCAGTATTTGAAGTTAATGAACGGTTAACAGCATCAATTTCAGCCTTTGCATTTTCATCGGTTAAATTAATTTGCTCTTGTAACTTGTTTTTACGATTTTCAAACCCTGCATCTACTAATTGTATTACGAATTCTTCGGCTGCTTTTTCTACTTGTTTTGTTAGATCGCTTAGTGCTTTACGGGCCGCTTTCTCTTTTTCAATATCTGATAATGTATTATCCAGTACCAACTTGCCACGTTTGATTTTTAATGCCGCTAATTTATCTTCTTCGGCTTGTGTATCTTTGCCAAACGAACGTTGTATTTCAATGAGATTTTCAGCCTCTACTATTGCGCTATCAATTGACCGCAAAGCACTTTCACGTTCAATATCTTGTTTTATTTGTTGAAATTCTTGTTCTGATATTAGCCTGTCTTTGTATTGTTGTTG
>Ga0247815_10003810_pt1 | contig 10727 bp, 10 predicted proteins | sample UWRJL194509B1_FD_181014 | JGI IMG/M metagenome (GOLD analysis project Ga0247815, IMG submission 181014) | Plant litter microbial communities from Arlington Agricultural Research Station in Wisconsin, United States - UWRJ-L194-509B-1 | ecosystem: Environmental > Terrestrial > Plant litter >... | reverse complement strand
GAAGGACTACGCGCTCATGCAGGGCGTCTTCCTCGTCATCACGCTCTCGGTGCTCGTCGCGAACATCCTCGCCGACGTCGCCTACGCGTTCCTCGATCCTCGTACACGTCAGACGGGTGCCTAAACCATGACTGCTCCAATGACCATCGTCACCCCGCCGACGCCACGCACGCGGTTCGGCTCCGCCTTCGCGATGTTCCGCAACCGCAAGTCGATCGCGGGCCTCATCATCCTGGGGTTCTTCGTGCTCGTCGCGATCTTCGCCGACGTGCTCGCGCCGTACAGCCCGACCAAGGTCGACCCCATGGCGCGGTTCCAGCCGCCCTCGGGCGAACACTGGCTCGGCACGACCCACATCGGCGAGGACGTGCTGAGCCAGGTCATCCACGGCACGCGCGGTGTGATCGTGGTCGGCTTTCTCGCCGCGATCATCGCGACGCTCATCGCGATAGTCATCGGCGTGGTCTCCGGCTACCTGAGTGGATGGCGCAGCGAATCGCTCTCCGCGCTCACCAACGTCTTTCTCGTGATCCCGGGGCTTCCGCTCATCATCATCGTTGCGTCGATGTTCGAGGATCCCCCGCTCTGGGTCATCGCCGCGGTGCTCGGCCTCATCGGCTGGGCCTGGGGTGCGCGGGTGCTGCGCGCGCAGACCATGTCACTGCGCAACCGCGACTTCATCCAGGCCGCGCGCGCCAACGGCGAGCCGCTGCGGCGCATCATCGCCGTCGAGATGCTGCCCAACCTCATGGCGCTCATCGCCGCGAGTTTCGTCGGTACAGTGACAGCGGCGATCCTCGGACTGACGACGCTCTCCTACATCGGCGTGATCCCGGTCACCACCTACAACTGGGGAACGATCCTCAACTGGGCCAGCGCACAGGGGGCGTTCCGGCAGAACCAGTGGTGGTGGTTCCTTCCCCCGGGGCTGTGCATCGCCGCCATCGGCGTCGCGCTCTCCCTCATCAACTTCGGCATCGACGAGTACGTGAATCCCCGGCTGCGTTCCGCGGGCGAAAGGGCGAGAGCCATGAAGAAAAAGGGCCTCAACATCAACGACGCCGTCACAGCTGTTCGCACCACAGCCGCGCGCACCACACCGACAAGCGAGAACCGATGACCATGCAGTCCACCACGGGACTTCTTCCCTACCTCGACGCCTCACTGCCCACCGCGCAGCGCGTCGCCGACCTGATCGAGCGGATGACCCTGCCCGAGAAGGTCGGCCAGATGATGCAGTACGACGCCCGCGAAGAACTCGACCACATCGTGCTCGACCGCTTCGCAGGGTCGATCCTCCACACCTCCCCGCAGAAGGTGCTGCGCGCCGCAGAACTCACGGGGCAGACGCGGCTGCAGATACCGCTCATCGTCGGCGAGGACTGCATCCACGGTCACTCCTTCTGGGAGGGCGCGACGATCTTTCCGACGCAGCTCGGCATGGCGGCCACCTGGAGCCCGGAACTCGTGGAGCGGGTGGCACGCGTCACGGCCGTCGAGGTCGCTGCCACCGGCATCCACTGGACCTTCTCGCCCGTGCTGTGCATCTCGCGCGACCTGCGCTGGGGGAGGGTCGATGAGACTTTCGGCGAAGACCCGTTTTTGATCGGCGAGCTCGGCGCGGCGATGGTGCGCGGGTACCAGGGCGACGGCCTGCGCGACACGACGGCCATTCTCGCGACCGCGAAGCACTTCGCGGGGTACTCAGAGACGCAGGGCGGGCGGGATGCGAGCGAGGCCGACATCTCGCGGCGCAAACTCCGCTCGTGGTTCCTGCCGCCGTTCGAGCGGGTGGCGAGGGCCGGGTGCGCGACCTTCATGATCGGGTACCAGACCACCGACGGCGTGCCGATCACACTCAACAACTGGCTCCTCAACGACGTTCTCCGCGGGGAGTGGGGCTACACCGGCACCCTCATCACCGACTGGGACAACGTGGGCCGCATGGTCTGGGAGCAGAAGATCCAGCCCGACTACGCGCACGCGGCGGCGGCCGCGATCCTCGCCGGAAACGACATGGTCATGACCACGCCGGCGTTCTTCGAGGGCGCACTGGATGCCGTCGCACAGGGACTCCTCGCCGAGACCGACCTGGACCGTGCGATCACCCGCATCCTGACCCTCAAGTTCGACCTCGGGCTCTTCGAGAACCCGCGGATGCCCGACGCCGCGCTCATCGAGACGGTCATGGCCGCGCCGGAACACACCGCCCTCAACCTCGAGATCGCCCGACGCTCGCTCGTGCTGCTGCGCAACGATGGCACGCTGCCGCTGTCCGGCGCCCAGAAGCGCCGCATCGCCGTGGTCGGGCCGCTCGCGGATGACGCGCAGTCCCAGCTCGGGGACTGGGCCGGTTCCTCCGGCCAGGTCGATTGGCTCGAGAACGGCCAGCCGCGTGCCCAGATCTCCACGGTGCTCGACGGGCTCCGTGCGCTCGCCCCGGAGGGCTGGACGGTCACCCACGACGAGGGCGCCGCCATCCTCACCCTCGCGGAGAACCCGGCCGGCCCGGTGTTTCCCGACGGCCAGCCGCGACCGAGAATCGTCGTGCCCGCCGAGGTGGATGACGCGCAGATCGCCGCGGCCGTTGCGGCGGCGCGGGAGGCCGACGTCGTCGTCGCGGTTGTCGGCGACCGGATCGAACTCGTCGGGGAGGGTCGCTCCACAGCAACCCTCGAACTGATCGGCGGCCAGCGCGCCCTGCTCGAGGCGCTCGCCGCGGCGGGCACGCCCCTTGTCGTCGTGCTGCTCGCATCCAAGCCGCTCGTGCTGCCGGATGCCGTGCGCGACGCGTCGCTCGTCTGGGTCGCCAACCCCGGGATGGAGGGTGGTCGCGCGATCGCCGAGCTGCTCTTCGGCGAGATCGAGCCGTCGGGTCGTCTGCCGATCTCGTTCGCGCGGCACGTCGGACAGCAGCCCACCTATTACAACCAGATTCGCGGGCAGCACGGTGACCGCTACGCCGACCTGACCCAGAGCCCCGCTCATGCGTTCGGCGAGGGGCTGTCGTACACCACCGTCGAGTACGCGGACGCCGCGATCTCGACGCCCACCGTCACGGCTGCCGACACTGTGCGCGCGACGATCCGGCTCAGCAACACCGGCGCGCGCCCTGCGCACGAGATCGTGCAGGTCTACCTGCGGGACTCGGTGACCTCGGCGAGTTGGGCAGACAAAGAGCTCAAGGCGTACGCCCACGTCGATCTCGCGCCCGGCGAGTCGACGGTCGTCGAGCTGCAGATCGCTGTGGCGGACTGCTCGATCATCGACGCCGCGGGCTACCGGGTCGTCGAGCCCGGTGCCTTCGAGCTGCTCATCGGCTCGTCGTCACGCGATGAGGCGCTGCACGCGGTCGGGTTCGAGGTGGTGGAGTAGCGCACGGCTCACTCTGGTTGAGTAGCGCGCGACGAAGGAGCTCGCGTATCGAAACCCGTCGCGCCTACTCACCCACCGGTTCTGGACCGGTGCGCCCGCACCTTGGCGCGGTTGCCACAGCGCTGCATCGAGCACCAGCGGCGGTTGTTCGAGCGGGACTCGTCGAAGAAGGTGAGACCGCAGGTGGGGTCGGCGCACCGACGGATGCGCTCGAGCGACTCCGCGCCGAACACGGTCACTGCCTCCCGCGCGAGTGCGCTGAGCGCCTGGCCGGCGCGGGCGTGGGTGCGGCCGGCCTGACGCGTGCCTCCGGGCAGAGCGGGAGGGATGTCGGGGGTGGCGGCGAACAGGTTGATGACGTCGACATCGGCCGCCTCGACGGGCCGCGCGTTGCCCGCGGCGTCGAGCGCGCTCGCGATTGCTGCGCGCAGGGCCTTCGCATCCACGAGGTCCCGCTCGCCGGTCTCGACACCCGGAAACCGCGCCGCGAGCCACGCGCCCAGTTCGTCGGCAGAGTGCAACTGCTCCCAATCAGGGTTGTCGCCCATGGCACCCGTGTACGCGAAGTCGAGGGCGGTGGCGCCGGCGTCAAAGAACCAGGCGTGACCGTCGCTCGCGGTGAACCATTGTCCGGTCGTCGTTGTCTCAGGCATGTAACCACGGTAGCGGGTTACGTCTCGGCTCGGCACCCGCTGCCCGTACAGTGGGGTGCATGAGCGACACGACGGGTAAGACGAAGGATGCCGGCTGGGAAGTCGGGGTGCGCAAGACCGTTCCAGCCTCGGGGCCGGTCGTCTGGAACTTCCTGCTCGGCGACGGACTCCCGCTGTGGCTCGGCGACATCAACGAACTGCCGACCGAGAAGGGTGCGACCTACGAGTCGCGCGACGGCGTGCGCGGCGCGATCATCTCGTACATCGACAACTACCGCATCCGCCTTCGCTGGAAGCCGGCGGACTGGCCGCACGAGACTGTGCTGCAGATCACTGTCAAGGCGTCGACGACCGGAACGACCATCGCGATCCACCAGGAGAAGCTCGCCGACCGCGAGGAGCGCAAGATGATGCTCGGCTACTGGAAGAACGTCATCGAGCACATCGCCGGAGAGCTCGGCGCCCACTAGCTAGCGCTTGGACCACGCGATGAGGTGCGCCTTGTCGAACCGCTTCGAGCACTTGCCGCAGGCGAGCGGCCGGGTCGGCGTCTTGTAGCGGTAGTGGATGTGCCCGGCCGGGCACTGCCCGATCCACGGCGCGAACTCGTCGGCGATCGCGCCGGAGTGCAGCCGCTTGCCCTCGTAGCCGAGGTCGGCGGCGACGGCCTTCCACTTCGCTCCGTGACCGGCGCGGGGGCCGGCGATCGCGTGAGCGACCTCGTGCAGGAGCACCTGGTGGATCTCGTCATCCTCGTAGCGCGCGGCGAGGTAGCGCGAGACGGAGATCCTCTTGTCGGTGTAGTTGCACAGGCCAGCGCGAGTCTTGGCGTTGTCGAAGGCGAAGCTCCAGCTCGGGTCGAGGTGCAGGTCGATAAGGGCTCCGGCCCAGTGCCGTACGCGTGCGAGATCTGCCACCCCGCAAGGGTACGCGGCGCGGACGACTCCCGCCGGACGCGTCCACAACGGCTACCCCTCGACGAGCTCCCCGAGCCGGTACTGGATGAGCTGGTCGTCGCCCTCGCGCGGTGCACCTCGCCCGTCGGTGTTGTTGGTCACGAGCCAGAGGGAGCCATCGGGGCCCTCGGTCACGTCGCGGATGCGCCCGTGCTCACCCTCGAACCAGGAGACGCCGTGCATGTCTTCGCTATCGGGGTAGATCACCCAGACGCGCTCGCCGCGGAGAGCCGCCATGAAGAACGTGTCGTTGATGAAGGCGAGGCCGCTCGGGCTCGCCTTATCCGTCGACCACTGCGCGACCGGATCGACGTAGTCGGCGTTGTCCGACTCGCCCTCGACGACCGGCCAGCCGTAGTTGGCACCCGCGTCGATGCGGTTGAGTTCGTCCCAGGTGTCCTGCCCGAACTCTGCGGCGTAGAGCTGGCCCTCGTCGTCCCACGCGATGCCCTGCGGATTGCGGTGGCCAAGAGAGTAGACCGGCGAACCGTCGAAGGGGTTGTCCGACGGCACGGTTCCGTCGGCGTTGATACGCAGGAGCTTGCCGCCGAGGTAGTCGACGTCCTGGGCGCCCTCACGATTGCCCGCGTCGCCCGCCGTGATGTACAGCCTGTCGTCGGGTCCGAAGGCGATGCGTCCGCCGTTGTGGTTGCCGGCCTTGGGGAGTCCGGTGAAGATCGGCGAAGCAGCGCCGAGGGAGTATGAGCCGGCGTCACCCTCGAGAGCGAGCCGCACCACGCGGTTGTCGGAGGCCGCGGTGAAGTAGGCGTAGAGCCATCCATCCTCAGCCTCTGAGACGGCGAGCCCGAGCAGGCCGCCCTCACCCTGCGCGACGACGCCGTCGACAGTGCCGACCTCGCGCACGTCGCCGTCAGCCGTGTACTCCTTGATGAATCCGGTGTCGCGTTCGCTGATCAGGGCAGAACCGCTCTCGAGGCGGATGACCGACCACGGCGCCTCGAGCCCGGTCGCAAGCACCTCGGGGTCGCCCTCGGGTTGCACGCCCGAAGCCTCCGAGGTGGGAAGGCCCGACGGATCGGCGGAGCACCCCGCCAGCGCGAGCACGGCGAGAACCGCGAGCGCCACCCTCATAAGAAGGACTCCGCGACGGCGATCGCCACCATCGAGCTGTCGACCTGCTCTGCCGGTGCCTTGTCGCGCACGCGCAGGGTGAGGGCGTCCTTGAAGTCGGTGCGGGCTGCCGCGTAGTCCTTCTGGTCGAAGTGCACCTTGCCGCGGTGTTGCAGCGCGAAGGCCTCGGCCGACGACCAACCGTGCGACTTCGCCTCCTCGACGCAATCGCTCAGCTCTGCGAGCGCCTCGTCGAGCTTGCCCTTGAACTGCTGCACCTGTGCCCGACGGATGCGGGCGCGCACGAGCTGCTCGCGGTCACCCGCGAAGCGCGACTGACGCACTGCCTCGTTTGCGACGTCCCATGCCTCGTCGAGCCGGCCGAGTCCGCGCAGCAGGGTGACCTTCTCGCCGAGGCCGTCGATCGATCGCAGGTCGCCGAGTTCGGCGAGGCGCTCCTCCGCGGCCGCCACGTCGAGCTTCTCGCGAAGGGTGATGAGGTCGTAGCCGAGAATGATCGTCACGGTGTGCTCCTGGTGCTTTGGTGCCGCATTGCAGCTTCCACCCTAAGCGCACCGGCTCAGTTCTGACCCGGCTTCAGCTGGAACACACTCTTCGAGGGCAGCGGCGAGGCGGTTGCTGTCGCATCCATTGAGATGGATGCACCGGCGATGAAGTCCCTCAACTCGGCACCGGCCACGACCTTCGAGGGGTGGGGGCCACCGGCGAGGAGCCGTGGCATCCACTCGAGGGGGAGGGGCTCTGTCGACCCGACGAGCACGACGTTGCCGAAGCGTCGCCCCTTGAGCACGGAGGTCTCGGCGAGGGCGGCGACGTGCCCGGTGACCTCGAGCAGGGTGGCGGCCTGGGAGCGCGCGAAGGCGAGACCCGGGCCGTCGGCGACGTTGACGAGCACGACCCCACCGGGGCGCAGGAGCTCGCACGCTTCACGGTAGAACTCGAGGCTCGTGACGTGGGCCGGGGTGCGGGCTCCGCCGAAGATGTCGATGACGAGCAGGTCGGCGCTCTTGTGCAGCCCCTGCGGAAGCTTGTTGACGACGTCGCGGGCGTCGCCGTAACGCACTCGGATGGATGAGGACTTGGGCCACGGCAGGTGCTCGCGCACGAAGTCGACGAGCTCCTGCTCGAGTTCGATGACCTGCTGGCGGGAGCCGGGCCGCGTCGCCTCGACGTAGCGCGGGATCGTGAGCGCGCCCGCGCCGAGGTGCACCGCGGTGAGCGGCTGACCGGGGAGACCGAGCTGGTCGATCACGTGCCCCATGCGCTGGATGTACTCGAAGAACAGCTGGCTCGGGTCGTCGAGGTTGACGTGGGACTGCGGTGTGCCGTCCACGACGAGCGTGTAGCTGCCGGGCACCCACCGGTCGGACTCGATGACGGCACGGTAGCCACTGTGCTTGAGAGTGATCGACGGGATATCCACTCTCCGACCCTGCCACACTCCCTGAGCGAACGCTGACGATCGAGCGAAAACCTTGCATGCATAAGGTTTTCTTGTGACCCTGAAAAGCATTCGAACAAAGGAGTTCCCATGCGAAGAGCAATTCTTGCTGCCGCAGTGACTGCCGTTCTCGTTGCATCACCCGCTGTCGCCAACGCCGGCGGAAAGCACAACGACCTGCGCGAGTACGCGAAAGACACCTGGACGTCTCTCGACGCCATGACAGTGAAAACCACGGGCCTCACGGCCGACAACATCGAGGGCGACCTCACCGCGCCCGCCGACTACACGAGCCCCACCAACATCGGCGGCTACCTCTGGTCGACGATCGTCGCGCGCGATCTCGGCATCATCACCCAGCGCGATGCACGGGCCCGCCTCGCAACGACGCTCGACACTCTCGGCTCGATCGAGCGTCACGAGCCGAGTGGCATGTACTACAACTGGTACTCACCTTCGACGGGTGCCAAGCTCACGACCTGGCCATCGAGCGGAGACACCGTCTACCCGTTCCTCTCCACCGTGGACAATGGATGGCTCGCCACCGCCCTGCGCGTCGTCGCCGAGGCTGAGCCGCGGCTCAAGCGTGACGCCCTCGCGTTGTATGACTCCATGGACTTCGCCTGGTTCCACGACCTCAACGCAAGGGAGGGCGTCTCGCTCAACCGCGGTGGCTTCTGGGTCGCACCTCCCGGCGACGGCTGTGCCGTGCCCGACAACTACGGCCCTTCGACAGGCTCAGGGAGCGAGGTCGATGTCTACTACACCTGCCACTGGTACGACACCTCGGTGAGCGAGGCACGCATCGCGACGTATATCGGGATCGCGAAGGGTGACATCCCGCCGACCGCCTACTACGGTACCTACCGCACGATGCCCGACCGTGGCTGCGACTTCGGCTGGCAGGAGCAGAAGCCCACGGGCGTCACACGCACCTACCTCGGCGTGGACGTCTACGAGGGCACCTATTCCTACGCGGGGATGCAGCTCGTCCCGGCCTGGGGAGGCAGCATGTTCGAGGCGCTCATGCCCGACCTGTTCGTGCCGGAGTCCCAGTGGGGCCCGCGCTCGTGGGGACTCAACCACCCCGCCACCGTCAAGGCGCAGAAGTACCACGGTCTCACCGAGGCAGGCTACGGCTACTGGGGATTCTCGCCCGCGAGTGACCCCTTCGCCGAGTACCGCGAGTACGGCGTCGAGGCCGTCGGCATCAGCGCAGACGGCTACGCGAGCGACGTCGAGAAGACCGACGTCGACCTCGGCTACGAAGGCTGCCGGGATGCCACGAACCCGAACCCTGACTTCGGTGACGGCGTCGTGACTCCTCACGCTGCGTTCCTCGCACTGCCCTACGACAAGAAGGCCGTGCTCTCGAACCTCGCCGGCCTGCGCGCCAACGAGGGGGCCTACGGCCCCGGCGGCTTCTACGATGCCGTCGCGGTCGGCAGCAACACCGTCGCCGAGCGCTATCTGAGCCTCGACCAGTCGATGATCATGGGTGCGATCGGCAATGAGCTGCTCGACGATCGACTCAAGGGCTACTTCGTCGACAAGAAGCTCGAGAAGGCGCTCAAGCCGCTCGTCGCGGCACAGCGGTTCGGCACGAAGCTGCGTTAGACCGGTGATCGAGCGAAGTCGAGATCAGATCGAGCCTGTCGAGATCTCGGCTCCGCTCGATCTGGTCTCGACTTCGCTCGACCACCGGCTACTTCGCCGGAGTGAACTTCACAAGCTCCATCACAACTGACCCCGAACCGAGCAGGCCGGGCACCTCGGTGCGCACGAGTCCGGTGCCGGGCGCGAGCCACGACTTCGCGGAGATCGGGAGTCCGTCGATCGAGAACGACGGAATTGAGACCTTGAGGTCCTGAATGAGGAGCCGCGCGTCGAACGTGCCGGCCTTCACCGTGACGCTCTCGACGCCGCCGCCCGCGATCGAGAAGTCGACGGTCTGGTCGATGGTCTGGCCGGATGACTCGACGCTCGCTTCGATCGTGCCCGTCTTCACCGTGCCGGCCTCGAACTCCTCGTCGGTCGGCCACACCATCGTGCCGCTTGTGACTGTCACGACCGACCCGCTCGAGTCGGGAAGCGACTGGTACGGCACCTCGAGAGAGCCGTCGTCGTGGAACACGTAGTCGACCGAGTCGACGACGTCTTCGGTGAATCCGCTCTCGTAGTGGAAGGTGCGCTCGATCGTCGCCCGCACCGCGTCGCCGTCGCGCACGACCTTCGTCATCGTCTCGGTCTCGGTCACCGTGCCGATGGGGGCGGGGAGCTCCAGCGAGTACACCCAGGTGTTGCCCTCCGCGACGGGATAGTACGAGCTGACGTCGCTGAAGTCGTCGGCGGCGGGAGCGGGGGACTCAGCGTCATCCACCGGCGCCGTGGGAGCGGCAGTGCACGCGGCGAGTGTGAGGGACAGGAGCAGGGCGGGAAGGATCGCTGATCGAGTTCGCATGCCTGTCACGATAGCCGCGCAAAGCCGCCAGAACAGTAGGGTTTCGGGCTAGTCAGGGCGCTTATAGCCCAAACGCAGAACTAGGTCAAGATTCGAGTAGACACGGCGCGTCAGATCGGCCTATGATTGTTCTTTGCGCTCCCACGTCATCCATGCCGTCATATTGCGGACAGCTGGTGCGCCCCGAGTATAGCGGCGGGGCGGATTCTTGAACGGTCCGTGCGAGCAAATTCATTACCGACAGTCGGTTTCACCGGCATGAGGATCCGACGGGGTCCACGGAGGTTATTTCCTTGGCTGCTGCGCGCAACGCGTCCACCACAAACTCTTCTTCCAAGAAGGGGTCCACCAAGAACGGCCGCGCAGCTTCGCGGCTTTCTTTCGCAAAGATTACTGACACCCTGACAGTTCCCGATCTGCTCGCATTGCAGACCGAGAGCTTCGACTGGCTCGTCGGCAACGATGTCTGGAAGACACGCACGGCGGAGGGTGTGGCTCAGGGCCGCACCGACCTTCCCTCGCGCAGCGGTCTCGATGAGATCTTCGAGGAGATTTCTCCCATCGAGGACCTCGGCGAGACGATGCAGCTGTCGTTCACCGGACCGGAGCTCGAAGAGCCGAAGTACACGATCGACGAGTGCAAGGAACGCGGCAAGACCTTCGCGGCTCCGCTCTACGTCAACGCTGAGTTCATGAACCACCTCACCGGTGAGATCAAGACCCAGACCGTGTTCATGGGTGACTTCCCG
>Ga0247815_10003807_pt1 | contig 10731 bp, 10 predicted proteins | sample UWRJL194509B1_FD_181014 | JGI IMG/M metagenome (GOLD analysis project Ga0247815, IMG submission 181014) | Plant litter microbial communities from Arlington Agricultural Research Station in Wisconsin, United States - UWRJ-L194-509B-1 | ecosystem: Environmental > Terrestrial > Plant litter >... | reverse complement strand
TTATACGGAATGTCAACTGCTGCAGCTTATGTGCAGTCAGGGCGATACAAAAAAGTACTGTTAATTGGTGCCGATAAAATGTCATCAATTGTAGATTATACAGACAGAGCAACTTGTATTATTTTTGGAGATGGAGCGGGAGCTGTTCTTTTCGAACCAAATTATGAAGGCTTAGGCTTGCAAGATGAATACTTACGAAGCGATGGTGTAGGACGCGATTTTCTTAAAATTCCTGCCGGTGGTTCTCTAATACCAACTACTTTAGAAACCGTTCAAAACAATCAACACAATATTATTCAGGACGGAAAAACCGTTTTTAAATATGCTGTAACGAATATGGCTGATGCAAGTGAGTTGATTTTGAAAAGAAACAATTTGACTAACGAAGATGTTAATTGGTTAGTGCCGCATCAGGCAAACAAACGTATTATAGATGCTACTGCAAGCAGAATGAATCTTGAAGAATCAAAAGTATTAATGAATATCGAAAGATATGGTAATACAACTTCAGCAACGTTGCCGTTGGTATTAAGCGATTTTGAGCACCAGTTCAAAAAAGGAGATAATATTATTTTTGCCGCTTTTGGTGGTGGATTCACTTGGGGATCTATTTACCTAAAATGGGCTTACGATAAGAAATAAATTAAAACTAAAAACAAATCATTATGGATTTAAAAGAAATTCAAAACCTAATCAAATTTGTAGCAAATTCGGGAGTTGCAGAGGTAAAGTTAGAAATGGATGATGTAAAAATCACTATCAGAACAACTTTAGAAGGAAATGTAACTGAAACTACTTATGTACAACAATTGCCTGCTCAGGCTGCCTTGCCACAAGCAGTTGCTCCTCAACAAGCTCCAGCGGTTGTAAACGTAACTAGCGAAGCATCTGTTCCGGCAGAAGATTCTAAATTCATTACTATTAAATCTCCAATTATTGGAACTTTCTATAGAAAACCATCTCCAGACAAACCAGTATTTACTGAAGTTGGAAGTACTATTTCTAAAGGTGATGTTCTTTGTGTAATTGAAGCAATGAAATTATTTAACGAAATCGAATCAGAAGTTTCAGGTAAAATTGTAAAAATTCTTGTTGACGATATGTCTCCTGTAGAATTTGATCAACCTTTATTCTTAGTTGATCCATCATAAATAAATTTAGATTTTAGATTTTAGATTTTAGAAGGATTCACAATACAAGTTTTGTTAATCATCTAAAATTATCTAATTATCAAATTGTCTAATTATCTAATTAAAGTAAGATGTTTAAAAAAATATTAATTGCGAATAGAGGAGAAATTGCACTTCGTGTAATTCGTACATGTAAAGAAATGGGAATCAAAACTGTAGCAGTTTACTCTACAGCCGATGCGGAAAGTCTACATGTTAAGTTTGCTGACGAAGCGGTTTGTATTGGTCCTCCTCCAAGTAACTTATCGTATTTGAAAATGTCAAATATTATTGCCGCTGCAGAAATTACAAATGCAGATGCAATTCATCCAGGTTATGGATTTCTTTCTGAGAATGCTAAATTCTCAAAAATTTGTCAGGAACACGGAATCAAATTTATTGGTGCTGCTCCTGAAATGATTGATAAAATGGGAGATAAAGCTTCTGCAAAAGCTACAATGAAAGCAGCAGGAGTTCCATGTGTGCCAGGTTCTGAAGGAATATTAGAATCTTTTGAGCAAGCACAACAATTAGCCAAAGAATTTGGCTACCCGGTTATGCTTAAAGCAACTGCCGGTGGTGGTGGAAAAGGAATGCGTGCTGTTTGGAAAGAAGATGAATTATTGAAAGCTTGGGAAAGCGCACGTCAGGAAGCTGCTGCTGCTTTTGGAAATGACGGAATGTACTTGGAGAAACTTATCGAAGAGCCACGTCATATCGAAATTCAGGTTGTTGGAGATTCTTACGGAAAAGCATGTCACCTTTCTGAAAGAGATTGTTCTGTACAACGTCGTCACCAAAAACTAACTGAAGAAACGCCTTCGCCTTTCATGACAGATGAATTACGTACTGCAATGGGAGAAGCTGCTGTAAAAGCTGCTGAATTCATTAAATACGAAGGAGCCGGAACAGTAGAATTTTTGGTTGATAAACACAGAAATTTCTATTTCATGGAAATGAATACCCGTATTCAGGTAGAGCATCCAATTACAGAACAAGTAATTGATTACGATTTAATTCGTGAGCAAATTATGGTTGCTGCCGGAATTCCAATTTCAGGTAGAAACTATTTACCGGAATTGCACGCTATCGAATGTCGTATTAATGCCGAAGATCCTTATAACGATTTTCGTCCTTCACCAGGAAAAATTACTACGCTTCATATGCCAGGAGGTCACGGAGTTCGTTTAGATACTCACGTTTATTCTGGATATACAATTCCACCAAATTACGATTCGATGATTGCTAAGTTAATTACGACTGCTCAATCTCGTGAAGAAGCAATTAGCAAAATGCGAAGAGCTTTGGACGAATTTGTAATTGAAGGTGTAAAAACTACAATTCCTTTCCATAGACAATTAATGGATGATCCTAGATATATTGCAGGAGATTATACAACTGCATTTATGGATACATTTAAAATGAAACCTATAGAAGAATAATATAAAGGCTGTCAAAATTTTGGCAGCCTTTTTTGTTTTATAATATTGCTAAACCCGATACATTTCATGCTATCGGGTTTTGTCATTTAATTACCTTCATCAAACTGTACGTTGTTTTTGTTATTCCGTTAGGATTATTTCGTTTGTAGAAAATAATTACAAAGGAATTATGATTCAGATGTTTTTAGTTTTTGCCACATCTAAGTTTATCCGTTTTATTGCTTAAATTCTCTAAGTAAACACTATTTGTGTATACTTTTTACACAACATTTAAGAGAATTACACACTTTTTCACAATCCTTAATTTTGGCACATATGGCTTAAGTCCTTTAAAAATAAGGAATTAAGCAGTTAGGGAGGTAACGTTTGCGTTGCGGCACAATATTTTCATTATCTAAAGCGTAAACAACTATTAAATAATTAAAATATATACATTATGAAAAATCTATTTTTATCAGCCGCAATTGTTTTAGGAAGTTTAACTTCATTCGCTTCAACTACTCCTATTACAAATACAATCGTAAAAACGATTTCTATTGAAGACGAATACACAGAAATTAAATTAGAAGAATTGCCAGCTCCAATTGCTGAGTCTTTGAAAAAAGCTTATCCGGATGCTGTAATTACTAAAGCATATAAAAACGAAAAAGCAGAATACAAATTGGACGTTACCGTTGGTGACAAAGTAGGAAATCTTTTTGCTAATGCAGACGGAACCTGGATTAAAAAATAATTTAGCTAAACTTTAGATTCTCATGCAGATTCAAATTAGCAATACTAAAATAAAATTAACAATATTAAAATATAACTATTATGAAAAATCTATTTTTATCAGCCGCAATCGTTTTGGGAGGTTTAACATCATTTGCTTCAACTTCTCCAGTAACAAATACAATCGTAAAAACAATTTCAATTCAGGACGAATACACTGAAATTAAATTAGAAGAAGTGCCAGTTGCAATTACAGATTCTCTTAAAAAAGCGTATCCGGATGCAGTACTTTCTAAAGCATACAAAAATGCTAAATCAGAGTATAAACTAGACGTTACAGTAGGGGACAAAGTAGGTTCACTTTTTGCTAACGCAGATGGATCTTGGATTAAAAAATAATTAAAAAATAACCGTAAAAACTATCACTATGAAAAAGTTAATATTATCGGCAGCTATCCTGTTAGGAGGGTTGTCAATGCAAGCAGGGAATGTAGCCGTGACAAGTTCAATGGTTCAATCAGTAAACATTCAGGACGAATATAAAGAAGTTGATGCCGTACCGGCAGCTATTAAAACAGCGTTAGACGAAGCTTATCCAGGTGTAAAATTGGACAAAGCTTATGTAAACGAGAAAAAAGAGTATAAAATAGAAATCACTGTTAGAGGTGAAAAGTCTACCGTTTATACAGACGCTACTGGTAAAATTATCAAAAAATAATTAAGTAACCCATAAAAACTATTATTATGAAAAAGTTAATCTTATCAGCAGCAATCATTTTAGGAAGTTTGTCAATTCAGGCAGCTAATCCGGTAACAACTTCAATGACTCAGTCAGTGACAGTTCAGGATGAATTTACTGAAATTGGTACAGATGCTGTTCCGGCAGCTGTAAAATCAACTGTCGAAAAATCTTTTCCGAATACAAAACTTGAAAAAGCGTATAAAAACGAAAAGAATGAGTACAAGTTGGAAATTTCTAGTGGTGACAAAAAGTATACTGTATTTACAGATGCTTCTGGAAACATCATTAAAAAATAATTAAAAAGAGAGCAACATGAAAAAGTTAATCTTATCAGCAGTAATAGTTTTAGGAAGTTTTTCTATTTACGCAAGTAATGAGACAACTCCGGAACAAACTAAGACGGTTGTTTCTGCTCAGACAGAATATACAGAAGTAAGTGCAGATGCTGTACCTGCTGCTATAAAAACCGCACTGCAAACTGCTTATCCAGGAGCAAAACTGGACAAAGCATTTGTAAATGAAAAAAAAGAGTATAAACTCGAAATATCGGTTGGTGACCAAAAGGCTACTGTTTTTTCAGATGTCAATGGCAACTGGTTGAAGATATAAATTAGGTGAATTTAGATTTATGTTTTTGGTGAAAAAGAGATTGCATTACGCAATCTCTTTTTTTTTGCATAATTTTGTGAAAAGACAATTTTAATAGTCTTATTTTAGCAAAAAAGTCCCTAAAAACAAATGCCAAAGATATTACTCATAGAAGATGATATTTCGTTTTGCAAATTATTAGAAAAATTTCTGGTAAAAAAAGCCTACGAAGTAACCATTGCTTTCTCTGCAGCAGAAGCAAGATTAGCCATCAAAAAGGAATCCTTCGATTTAATTTTGACAGATCTTCGCTTGCCTGATTCTGACGGTATTGGACTAATGTCTGAATTTAAAACGGCTTACCCGGAAATCCCTGTAATTCTTATGACAGGATATTCAGATGTGAATACTGCAGTAAAAGCGATTAAAAACGGGGCTGCTGATTACATTTCGAAACCCTTCAATCCTGATGAGGTTTTACTAGTTATTACCAATGCTTTAAAATCTTCAGAAACAGAAGAAGAAATTCCTGTAAAGGAAAAAAAATCTGTAAAGAAACAAACTGCAAATACCGAAAACGAGTTTGTAAAAGGAATTTCGGTTGCATCCAAAAAATTATTAGATCACATTCATTTGGTAAGTCCAACAGATATGTCGGTTTTGATTATTGGTGAAAGCGGAACAGGAAAAGAAATCATTGCCAAAAGTATTCATCAGCAAAGTTTAAGAAAGAACAATAATTTCATTGCAGTCGATTGTGGAGCTATTCCGAAAGAATTGGCGGCAAGTGAATTCTTCGGACACTTGAAAGGATCTTTTACCGGAGCTATTAGCGATAAAATGGGGTATTTTGAAGCTGCTAATGGCGGAACTCTTTTTTTAGATGAAATAGGGAATCTTTCATACGAAAATCAAATACAGCTTTTAAGAGCGCTTCAGGAACGTAAAATTAAACCTGTTGGAAGCAATAAAGAAATTAATGTTGATATACGTATCATTACCGCTACCAACGAAGATTTGCGCGAAGCAGTAAAAAATGGCGATTTTAGAGAAGATTTATACCATAGAATCAACGAGTTTTCGATTCAGTCTCCGTCACTAAAAGACAGAGATGAAGATTTAATGGTTTTTGCTGATTATTTCTTAGAAAAAGCCAATCAGCAATTGAATAAAGACATCATCGGATTTTCACCGGAAGTAGTTACTATTTTTCAAAACTACAACTGGCCGGGAAATTTACGTGAACTTCAAAATTGCGTCAAACGTGCTACACTTTTAACTCAGGGCGATTTTATAAAAAGCGATGTATTGCCGGTTGAGTTTTTTCAGATTCAAAAACAACAAACCAGTAATGGTGATTTTTCACTTTCGGAAAACGAAAAAGAAGCTATTATTCACGCTTTATCAAAAGCACAGAATAATAAATCCGAAGCTGCAAAATTGCTTAAAATTACCAGAAAAACACTTTATAATAAATTAAAGCATTACAATATAGATTAAACTATTTCTGTGTGTAAAGCTTTAAAAAGCACATCTGTTTTTGCTTTCAAAACCTTAAAAATATCGTTTAAATCAGAAGTTTCAAGATCCTTATTTTCTAAGACTTTTAAAATTTCACCAATTTCACGCGCCTGAATTTGCTTGAACATTGGCGCAATTCGGTGTGCAACTGAATTAATTTCGGCTGTATTTTTATCGATCATTGCATTCTCTAATAAATTCAGGTTTTCAGAGCTGCTTTCGATAAAAGATTTTAAAACTTCTTTTAATGCTGTAGTATCATTGCCTAAAAACTCTTGTAGTGTTTCAAGCGAATACAATTTGGTACTGATTTTTTCTTCTTGTTCATTAATGTTAACATTGGGTAAGGTGTCATTTTCTAAAATAAGATGAATGGTCTCCAGTAATATTTTTGGCGAATACGGTTTTTGTATTACGGTTGTAAAGCCGGCTTCGTTATAAACAGCCGCATCAAGATCAGTTCTTCCGGTAAGTGCAATTACAGGCTGGTTTTTATAAGTGGAATATCCTGAATTTTTTAATTTTTTCAAAAACGCAAAACCATCCATTTCCGGCATTTGTATATCTGTAATAATAAAATCAAAATTGGTGTTCTGGATTGCTTCTAAAGCTTTTATACCGCTATTAAAAGACAGCACCTGATGTTGTTCCTGTCTTAAAACTCCGCTTGTCAAATTCAAAAGATTGATATCGTCGTCCAGAACAATAAAAGTTTGTTTTTTGGTGTTGCGAACTACAGGTTTTTTAACCTCAGGAACTGAAGTCTGACTATTATCAAACTGTAACGGAAGTTGTACTTCAAAAGTACTTCCTTTACCAAATGTACTTTCCAGTTTTAAATCACCACCCAAAATCGAAATTATTTTTTGGCAAATAGACAATCCCAAACCAGTTCCGCCATATTCTTTTTCAATATTTTCATTCGCCTGCGCAAACTCTTCAAAAACTAATTTCTGATTTCCTTTTTCGATTCCTATTCCCGTATCTTCAATTCTAATGGTGTAAAACTTATCATTCTCCGCAATATATCCGCTAATTTTGATAAAACCTTCTTCAGTAAATTTATACGCGTTTCCAATAATATTACTCAGAATTTGTTTTAACCTAAAAGGATCTCCAACAATTCTCGAATTCAGTTTCTCATCTACATTAATAATAAGGTCAATGTTTTTATGTTTGTATACGGTCTGAATACTTTTGGCGACTTCATCAATAATATCAGGTAATAAAAACGGAACTTTTTCGATCGTAATTTTGCCAGCTTCAATCTTCGAAAAGTCCAGTAAATCCTGAACCAATTGCGTAATATATTCTGATGAGTTTTTTATGTTTTTAATGAAATACGATTGCTTTGTAGTAACATCAGAATTACCCAAAAGTTCAGAATAACCCACAATAGTACTCAAAGGTGTTTTTAAATCGTGACTTACCGTCGAAATTAACTGTTCGCGGCTTTTAAGCAAATTCTTGGTTTTGAAATTCGCAATTTCGAGTTGTTTTTTATAAACCTGCGATTTCGAATAATCGCTCACAATCAGGATCGAGAAAAACAACGTTAAGACCAAACCAACAATAGCCGAAACGGTTACGATCTCATTGACTTTTTTAAGTGATTTTTCTTTTAATGAATTGTTTTTTATCGAATTGATGATAATTTCTCTTTCGATAATTCGAAGTACTTTACGAAGCTGGTCCGAAATGGCGATTTCGTTTTTCAGTAATTTATTTTCTTCAAAATTCAGTGATTCTTTTTTCTTTTCGGCCTTGATTTTTACATTGCTCAGCAATTTTTTCGAATTGGCCAAAATAGAATCGGAGGCTTGTTTGCTCAATGTATTTGTGCTGTCATCAGGAATATTCTGATTAAGATAATCAACATATTTTTGCAGTACATTGCGCTGATAGCTTCCCAATTGATTCGGGTTTTTATTGAAATCCTGAAGTTCTAATTTTCGAAGTTTAAACTCCATTTTGGTAATTTCATCAATAGCCGTATTAACCGATACTTCATCTTCGGCTTTGTTTTTTATCGTTTTTAATTGTCGAATGTTTTTCGTTTTTTCAGACAGTAAATACGTAACACTATCCAGTAACGTTTTTTGATATTGAGTGGTAACAATTTGTTTTAAAGTATCGATTCTTGATTTTAAAGAATCGGTTTCGATAAGATAGTTTTTAAAATCTTCTTCAGAATTGTTTTGGATCGTTTTTCGGGCTAAACTTTCAGTTTTATAAACATTCGAAAACAATTTACTAACCCTAAGAATCTTGGTTTTTTCGAAAGCAATTTTATCTTCTAATTTTTTATAAACTACATTTTCAGAATATAAAAACCATCCAACAGTAACTACTAATCCCAAAAGAGCAATGTAACTAAAAAGGACTTTGAGTGCTGTATAACTTTTTTTACTCTCCATAGATTGATATTGTAGGGATTCAGAAGATTTATGTTGGGAAATTGCTGCAATTTATTCAAAAAATCTGTTTTAGAAATACAAATAAATGCTAATCTTTTACATAATTAAAAGGTCTAAAAAACAAAACAGCCGTAGATTATATAAAATCTACGGCTATTTTTATGTTTAAATTATTTGATTAAAGTGTCTCGTCTAACCATTTAAAAAATTCACCTTGCCAAACCTGAGCGTTTTGAGGGTGTAAAACCCAGTGATTTTCATCAGGAAAATAAACAAATCTCGATTTGATTCCTCTTAACTGAGCAGCCTGAAAAGCTTCTTGTCCCTGTCCAATTGGTACACGGTAATCTTTTCCTCCCTGGAAAATCAAAATAGGTTTGTTCCAGTTTTGTACCAAAGTTGCAGGGTTAAAAGTAGTGTACGCTTTTTGCGCTACAGCATTATCTTTTTCCCAGTAAGCACCACCAAAATCCCAGTTGTTAAAGAAAACCTCTTCGGTAGTTCCTAACATACTTACTGTATTGAAAACTCCATCATGAGCGATAAAAGTTTTGAAACGGTTTTTATGAATTCCGGCCAAATAAAATACTGAATATCCACCGTAACTTGCACCAACGCAACCTAAACGTGATTTATCTACGTAACTTTCTTTAGATACATCATCAATTGCTGATAGGTAATCGTCCATAACCTGTCCGCCCCAATCTTTACTAATTTGCTCGTTCCATTCAACACCATGTCCTGGCATTCCACGACGGTTTGGTGCTACCACAACATAACCTTTAGCAGCCATTAATTGAAAATTCCAACGGAAAGAATACGATTGTGTCAACGGAGATTGAGGTCCTCCCTGACAGAATAATAAAGTTGGATATTTTTTAGAAGCATCAAAATTTGGAGGTAAAATTACCCAAACCAACATTTTTTTACCGTCTGTAGTTGTAACGTAACGTTTCTCTGTTTTGCTTAACGCTAATGTTTTGTACGTTTCAGTATTTACATTCGTCAATTGTTTCCAGCTATTTTTCTTTAAGTTAAAAGAATAAATTTCTGGAGCGTGATTCATATCATTTCTGGTTACGATAATATCATCGCCGGCAAATCCTACTAAATCATTTACGTCAAAATCTCCTTTTGTTAATTGGCGAACCTGAATCGCAATTCTGGTTAATCCCGGAAAGTTTACCGTAAACAATTGTTTTGTACCATCAACAGCAGCTACAAAAAAGACGTTTTTTCCATCTTTACTCCAGATAAAATTATCTACAGTTCCGTCCCAGTTTGCTGTTAAGTTGGTTTTGATTCCTTTAAATTCGACAATAATATCGTTTTTATCAGCTTCATAACCATCACGTTTCATTTGCAGCCAGGTTAAGTTTCCTGTTGGAGAAAATTGTGGTGCCGTATCGTAACCTAAGTTTTCTTCGGTTCTGTTTGTCGTTTTTTGAGTTTCTAAATTGTACTCATAAATATCTGTATTGGTAGAAATCGCATATTGCGTTCCAGCTTTTTTCTTGCATACATACAAAATACTTTTACTGTCAGGAGACCAGATATAATCTTCGTCGCCACCAAAAGGTTTTTGCGGAGAATCAAAATTTTCACCTTTCAAAATGTCAATTCCTTTTGCGCCGTCTTTGTTTTCTTTATAAAAAACGTGGTTAAATTTACCTTCATTCCAGGTATCCCAATGACGATAATCTAAACCATCATAGATTTGAGCATCAGATTTATCCATTTTTGGATAAAAATCTTTACCTAAAACCTTGTCAATTTTTACTTCTTCATTGTACACTAAAAATTTTCCGTCTGGCGAAACATTTTTGTCGGCCAAAACTTCTTTTGTGTCTTTAATTTCAGTTGCATTTCCGCCATTTACTGGGATAATGTAAAATTTAGAAGACGATTTGTTTTCTTCGATCGAAGGCGTCGAAACCTTAAAAACAACATTTTTCGCATCTTTCGAAAGTCCAAGAGCACTTACTCTTCCTAATTTCCATAACAATTCCGGAGACATCACATTCTGTCCGATAGCGTTTAAACTCATCATTATTAAGGTTGTAAATAATACTTTTTTCATAATAAAATTCTAATATTCGTGGGGCTAAAAATACAACTTTTAAATTCCAAATAGTTAAATT
>Ga0247815_10003806_pt1 | contig 10732 bp, 15 predicted proteins | sample UWRJL194509B1_FD_181014 | JGI IMG/M metagenome (GOLD analysis project Ga0247815, IMG submission 181014) | Plant litter microbial communities from Arlington Agricultural Research Station in Wisconsin, United States - UWRJ-L194-509B-1 | ecosystem: Environmental > Terrestrial > Plant litter >... | reverse complement strand
GGACACCCCGTCACCAGGCTGCAGGTAGCTCGTATTGTGGTCGGTGCGTGGTAGAATGAGACCGCGCGAGGTCGCGAGGATAACTGGGTGGCGTTTTAGAACAGCTTGAGCTTCAGCGGAAAGGAAACTCATTGTAAGGCGCGGCAGTGCAAGAAGCCAAGTCACAATCTCGGGGTCAGAATCTCGCGCCACCGGAACTTTTGTAAGAGCCCCAAAATGGAAAAGATAAATTAAAAAGTAAGGATATCAACTGCGCCCAGAATATTTCTGGGATATTCGTTTACTACTTCTGGTATACGCTCATCCTGCCCATCTCCCAGTATGCGTTCTGGAACGCCTGCGGGTTGGCCTCGACGTAGCGGTTGCACGCGTCCATGCCGCGGTTACCATCGCCCATGTCGAACGCATTGCCGGCCCAGTCGCCGCAGTAGGTCAGGTTCTGCGCTACAATTAGCGTGTGTCCGAGGGCTCAGTAGGAGCAAAACCACGTACGATGATGAACTTGTTCGGGCCAAACTTCTGTGCCAGGTTGCACGAGTCGCTGACAAAGTGCGCGGTCGGTGTACCCCACTGGCTCGGGCTGACGGAGCCAAGGCTGTTCTTGACGTCGTTTGGCACATTCTGGTCGTCACGACTCCATTGCCAGACCTTGATGAAGCTCTCTGTGCGTTGGACTGCGTACCAGCCGCCGCCACCCTGGTTGAAGTTTGGTCCGATCGACGTGGGCGAGTCGCTGACAACGCCGCAACCCTGGTTGCCCATAGGGCCGTAGGCATCACAGTTCGTATACGAAGCCGTGCCTTTCATGTCGCGCGTCTCGGGCTGTGTGCAGTCTGCACTGGTGTGGAGCGACATGAGGTTGCGATCCCCGTTGTTGACGGCCTGTGAGAGTCCGATGCCGTGTAAGTCCTCTGCGGATAAGGAATTAAGAAGGCGGGGCAGCAGCGCACCTCAATAATGTCGAGCTCGCCACCAGCAGGCCAGTTGTCGCCCCACGACCAGAGCGCGGGCCATGCGCCCATGCCTTCCGGCATGTGCCGGACGTCTGCGACCATAGTATAGTAACTGAACGCCTCGTTGGTCTCAATGCGAACGGCCTTGCGACCGGCACTTCCACCATCAAGAACGCTGCTTGCGTCCGTGCGCATAAAGAAGGTGTCACCGTCGGTGTAGCTGAGGTTCATGCTGCGGGCCGTCTCGACGTTGACATATTCAACGCGGCCGTGCGTAGGATCAGGGTATCCCCAGTGGTTCCACTCGCTGCGAAAAAGAAGAGATCGTGTCAGCAAGAGGACGGGAATGAATTGCCAAGACTGGCCGCGCGCACCTGAACCACTTGTCACCGCGCCAGTCGTGAGTTTGGCTGTATTCGCCAAGTTGATTTCCTCCGCCAGCGGGAGGAGGGATATCAGTGGGTTCAGAAGGAGCGTCGGTAGAGGTCGATGTGGGTTCGGAAGTCTCGGTCGATGGAGGCGCGCCTGTGGCGAAGCGGTCGCGATGAGCTCGTTATGGTCACCTCAGGGCCGGATCTCGAGATACTCACATTGGCGCTTCCCCTTGGACTTCTTGGCCGAGGCCGCACCGAGGGCGGCTGCAAGAACGATAATAGACTTAAGGGCGTGCATAACGATGGGCGAAGAAGGTGAAAAAGGTTATGGGCGCAGTTGAGAAGAAGCGAGGAACAATATAAGAAAATGCGAAATGAAAAAGCGACACAAAGGGTTCCGGCTGTTGGCCGTGAGCGAAAATGAAAAGAAGAAACAACGGGGGATGGAAGAGCCGACCGCGCTCAGTCTATCGGGTTTATGAAGGGGGGCGAGCACAGGCACAACCCGCCGGCCAGGCTATGCCGCGGGTGAGGGTGCTGCCGATGGAAGCAGCTACAACACAGCTCTAAACACAGCAAGCCCGGCGAGGATTTGCAACGAAGCAGAGTGCGGCATGTGTGGCTGTACAAATCGAGCTGGATAAACGACGCAAGTCCCGAAGCTTATGCCGACCGGCAGGCTGGAATTTTCCGAATTGCGTCCGCGCGGGGCTACGATAACAGTATGGGCGCGCACTGCAGAAAGAAGCAGATGTTTCTGAATGGCGCCGGCGAAGTGGGCGGAGTGTCGGGGATGGGTTTCCTTGGCTCGCCGTATTCAGGCTGCCAACAACCGCCTCGGCCACCCAACGCGCATCAGCCGTACCCTGACAAAGCCCTCACCCGATCCCGATCAATGAGCTGGATAATGACCGGATAGGGTACAGTGACGAGCAACAGAATGCGACGCCGTGATGCCTCTGATTTTGGGTGCCCGAGTGTGAATCGGTCGCGCCAAGGACGCGTTGCGGCTGTTTGCGACTGGCCCTGAAACCACGTTGTAGACCACAAACTTGTGGCAGGGCCAAGTTTCCCCTAAGACCTACCACTTGTTCTTATTGGGCCAGGCATCAACGTGGTAAGTAGGAGGAGTTGCGCGTTTGGCTAACATTCCGTTTGACATAGCACACCGCGGATCGGCAGCGTGTTCGCGGATGAGGGTTATGATGGATGTGAAGATACAGGTCCGCGGACACGCTTTCCATCTCCGATTGGTCCAACCCAATTACAATTGTGTGCCATGAAATACCAGATGAAATTACGATAAACAATGGATGTACAAGCAGGTGCGCTGCGACCTCTGGAGTGCGCGCATGGCATAAAACCGGTTTTCAAGTCAGTACCCATATTTGATACTGTACTGCGACTGCATAGTTGCATGGATGCATATTTTTGCATAGATCAGTGCTGCCCGAGGTGCAGTTCCCATTCCTCCTCGCCCTCGCCGCCCCCATGTATCCTGCTCAAGCCGCGGAAGACAGTACGCTTGAGCAGCCAATCTACTCGTTTTGGGCCCTGGCGCTCCTCAATACCTAGATAACCGAGCGGCTGATTAGCATTGCGCCACTTGCTTGTAAACAGTGGCCCGGTTTGAAACGCACCTCGAGGTCCGGGCGAGTTGTAACACCTCCACGCAAACGCGCGGACAACCTTTTCCTGCATCCGCTCGTTTGCGATCAGCCATTCGCTGCGGCGCACGCGGCGTTGCAGGAACGCGTGGACCGTGTCGAGTAAGTGACCAAGTGTGATATACTGTTGTTGATGACTCAAGTCTGTGAAGTGACAACGTGAGTAAAGTCTGCCACGATGTAAGAGGGGCTAAGCACGCCACACACCTGAACCAGATCCGGGACTGTCGCCTACGCCACTTCGGGCGCCAGGAGCTACAACGTCGATACTCCACGGCATAAGGTCGCAAGTAATCCGCATGTGTGAGCGAGGAGGCGAGGTGGCATATTGTGCGCGTTCTTGGGCGCTGAGGACGAGGCCGAGTGGTGCACCTGTGATGAGGAGCCAGTTATGAATACCAAGGGTCGTCACGGTTCACAAATGTGTAACATGAGCGGATGAAAGCGAGAGAGAGGAGAGACGAGGTCAGTGAGAGGGTACAGGAGACGTAAGATGGAGTTAAATGAGACGAACCGGGTGATGGCGACGAATTTGCGCCACGGGATGCCGATGCAGGTGCATTGCGGACGTCCCATGTCAGTGGTACCGGTCGGGCATGAAGGAGCAGAGTGTGCAGGTGGACATCTGAACAACGTGAGTGTCGTCATTGGGAGGGTTGACAGAAGATAAGGAGAAACACAGTTGGTCAGCTCCCGCGATCGAGGCCCCCCTGGACGGTACTCACCTGGTCCCGCCACCTTCCTCCTCAAGCTCTCGAACAGGCCGCCGGTCTTCTTTTTCACTACGCTCGTGCTGTGCTTCACGCCATGACCATCTTCGCTTTTGCGCCCCTTCTTCTCATCGATATCGTGATCATACGAGTATTGTTCCCGCTCGTCCTCGGGAATCTCATCAACGCTTTCGCTGCTTGGCCACTGGAAGTAGCCGTAGGCCTGTGGCGTAGGCTGAACGTTTGGTTGCGGAGCGTGGTACTGCGCAGGAGGTGTCCATCCGGGCAAAGGTGCCGCGACTGGAACCGCCGCGCCCATCCCGTTGTATGCAACACCGATCCCGCCATAGGCACTGTTGCCGTATGGCCCGGGAGTTTTGGACATGCGCGGGGGGACGCCGCCTGGACCGTGACCGCCACCGAAAGCCATAGGATGCGGATGGGCGTGCTGCGCGAAACCATAGGCGTCGGATGTGGCGCTCATACGGGCGTAAGCAGGAGGTGCGTGGCCTGGCATGACGTTGACGCTGGTAGCGGGAATGTTGTAGCTGTAAGAACGAGATGCGGTATGCATGTGCGGTCTGGAATGCTGAGGGGGCTGAGTGGACATGGACACGGATGGATGGCCGTGGTTAAGAGGAGCACCGTATGCGTGGGCCATAGTGTTTTTGTGAATGTGAATGGGGTCGCGTGGTTTGAGAGCGTGGCTCTGCGGAAATGAGGCAAGCGTCGAAGCGGGTCGTGGGTCGCGTGGTGTTGTCAAGCAAAGATTGCAGTTTGTGACGCGCTCAATGGCGTGCAGGCAAGTGCAACGGAAGAGGGTGCAACTGCGAGGGACGGCAGTTAAAACACACACGCTGGATGGGCAGAGGGCAAGGGAGAGCCGCGGACAAGCACGGGCGCGTCTTTAAGAGAGTCCGCCATCCATTTGTGCCGGTCACGGACACACAGCCGAACCCGCGGACGGTCACTGTAACCGACCGGAGCATGCCGCCAGTGGACCCATTAGGACTAAAAAATCCAGCACAATCGTACCACGTGACACCACGAGGAGGATCGGTGACTCGGCGGACGTGGGCAGAGGGTGCGAACGGGAAGTGGTATGTGTGGCGTAAGGAGACGGGCAAGACGAGGAGACTATGAGTCAAAGACGCCTCAATCAAGCCAACACTAGCAGCTCGATGCTCGATATGTGAGGGTCTCGTCTTCTATTTCGAAAACGCCGATTGAGCCGCGGCCGCGCAGCTTCATTGGCGACCCTGCACCCGGGCTCGACCGACAGTTGCGAAGGCGAGCTTCAGGTTGACGATAGTAGGCGGAATGCCTCAAGCGGTGGAACCAGTGTAGACAACAACCGGACAACGTGGATCGCTATACCCCGCAGGCACGGGGGACAGCATCCACGGCGATGCAACGAAAAAAGGACGCTCGCAGACTCTCCTCCCACCGGTGTCAGATACAGAGACATCAAACGTGCGCAGGCAAGCGGCGGGCGGTTCGTTGCCATTCCGCTCAAAGATCGAGTTCCTGAGTGTCCACACAGCGGTCGGTCAACCCGCCACACCAACTCCCTTGGGTCCAACGCTGTTTATGGTGGTCAGCAGGTGGCGCCCACCTGCGACCCTGGCGATGTTCGATGTCTAAGCCGCCGAGCAATGACTGTGTCGGCTAAATCCTGCCTGCTGCGCGCGGTAGGAAGCTACGCGACCCTGCAGGGGCTCGAACGAGAATTGGGATTTGCAGTGCACCCGCGCTCGGACGGGATTGAGCTACGGCTCCTAGGAGCATGTGGATTCACAGGAGATCATGCGAAGCGCGAAAAAGCAGGGTCGTCCAGGTATGCAGGGAGCAGGAGTCAGAGCGGAGAGCAAAAGTGACAGCCGCGGAGTGGTAAAATTCGAGTCGTTCCATCGGAATTTCACCGATGGGAGTAATAAATTATGGCAATTATGGGCTGCAACACGCAAGGTGAATGTGAAGTATTTTCACGAACGCGCGTACACGTTCATCCTTTCGAGTTCCCAGTATGCGTTCTTGAAAGCCTGCGGGTTTTCTTCAACATATCTTTCACATGCCTCCACGCCCTTCCCGGAACTGTGGTCGAATGCATTGCCGGCCCAGTCGCCACAGTACGTCAGGTTCTAGAGAAAACGTGTCAGCTCGCCGCGAGTGCAGATCCTAATACAATCAGCCGGCCACGCACAATAACGAAGTTGTTTGGTCCGAATATCTTCGTCAGATCGCACGACTTGTTCACAAAGTGAGCTGTTGGTGTGCCCCAGGTGCTGGGGCTGACAGAGCCAAGGCTGTCCTTGACATCCACGGGCACGCCGGGGTCGTTGCGACCCCAAAACCAGACCTTGATGAAAGTCTCTGTGCGCTCGACTGCATACCAGCCACCGCCAGCCCTGTTAAAGCCCGGCCCGATCGACTCCGGAGAATCGCCAACAACGCCACAGCCCTGGTTTCCCATAGGACCGAACGAATTGCAGTCGTGATACGTAGGCCAACCCTTCATGTCACGACCCTCCTCCGGTTGCGTGCATCCCGAGCCGGTATGTAGCGACATTAGGTTGTTTGACCCGTCGTTTACGGCCTACCGGGAATATACAGAGCGAGTTGAAAGGTTGAGTAACCTGCCGATGGATAAACTGGGTAGAGAGTGGCGTACCTCGATGATGTCCAGCTCTCCAACACTCGGCCATGGGTCACCATATGACCAGAGCGCCGGCCACGTGCCCATGCCCTCAGGCATGTGCTTCACATCTACCACCATCGTGTAGTAGCTGAATGCCTCACGCGACTGAATACGGACGGCCTTGCGGCCGGGCCCCTGTGATGCGCCACGGGCGAGCACTGTCGTCGAGTCGGTACTCATGAAAAATGTGTCGCCTTGAAGGTAGCTAATGTTCGAGCTGCGTGCAGCGTCGGCGCTGATGTATTCGACGCGGCCTTTCGTCGGGTCCTCGGCTGTCCAGAAATCCCAGTCGCTGAAGGGGAACCTTGTGTCAGCGTCCTCCCAGTGTGCGTGTGCACGGTATGCTCGCACCTGAACCATTTGTCACCACGCCAGTCATGTGTCTCACTATACTCTCCAACTTGATCACCACCCCCTGGTGGAGACGGTGTAGGTTCGGGAGGAGCGGGTGATGGCGAGCCTATTGATGAAGACAATTTAGCATTTTGACATTCTCCGACCACAACGATGGCACTCACACTGTCGCTTCGTTTTGATAATTCTACCAGCGACTGCTCCAAGTGTTGCCGCAATAATAACAAGTGATTGAAGGGCGTGCATTGAGTTCAAAGGCGAATATCAAATGCAAGTGAAGCAAAATAGAACGAAATAATACGAAGAACGGCGAGAAAGATGCGGAAAAGAAGCCCGCGGTAGAAAGTGAAAGCTGGCGGGTAGAATGAGGCCAGTCGGATGATAGAACGCTGCGCTTATGAGGTGCGCCTGGTTGACGACGTGCCCGAGTTTGAGTCGTATCGGATCGCCGACGCCGACTAGCAGTGTTCCGTATTGCTGGAAACTGTTCCGCGCATAACATCAATCTCGATAGAGCAGTACTGGATGTATCTGTCGGGTTCGTCGCCGAGACAGGTCTTGCGGTGTACGGAGAACGCGGGATCGGGTCGGAGGCACGGTCGCCGCGTCGGACCTCGCGACGATCGCCGATACAACCTTATGAACTTTGCTAATAAGCCATCGTAGGCCATTCAAGATAAATGCGGATATATTTGAGCTTCTGCGCGAGCACTCGAAGCGGCGGCGGCGCGGACGGTCGCTGTCGACATGCGTGACGTGGCTGCTGCTTCCTACCTTGATGGCGAGGCATTATACACCAGAAATATCAAGAGCGATAACTTCGAGTAATGCGGTATAGACGTGGGCCTTTTGACGCAGATGTTCCTTTGTCTTAGCTCGACAGTGCTGTTCGTTCTGTTCAAACCGCGGACCGGCAATTGGCGGACCGGCTCGTCACATGGCCGTGGGTCGGTTGCCTCGATGCGTAGGTGTGTCAACCTGTACATACCTAGGTATATGGCTTGGCAAGAGCCTCTAGCAGATCGAAACACTTTCGCGAGCAACAGAGCCCTTGTTGCCAATGTAGTTAAGTACAGCCTGGATGGACGGTTGGTCATCGAGCTCAAAGTTACTAGCGCTGTTGAACGAGCTGAACAGTCACCCCCGCTCAAACTTTGCTAAGTTAGCAGATTATCTGGTGGCTCTTTGTTTTTCGGAAGTACCCCGGGACTGTCATTCACAATGGTGTCCGAATAGCCGAATTTGCCTGACGGCGTGCGTGCTGCTGTGTGTACCATTACCTCAGACTTCAGATTGACATCATAGATATCGTTCCCTTATCAGTGGTGAGATGCACGCAGATAGCATCGTTATTGGTAATCAAGAAGTACGACGAGTCTAGACCAAGAAAGGCAGCGGACAATAGCCTACGTGAGAGAGCTTGGAATCAGAGCGGCCGTAGACTATGACAAGACACAATCAGGGAAAGTCAGCATTGAGCAATTTCACCACTTTAGGAGAAGCGTACCTTTCGGGTCTGTCCCTGATCGTGAGGCAACAAGACAAAAAAGAGAGTTAGCGATGACAGGCGACGTGACAAGCAAGGAAAACGTACGTCCTCCTGCCAAATGACGCCCGCGCACAAGGTCGTCTGGCCAAAAAAGATCTCGATCTCAAAGTCAACCTCCCAAAACGTGCGCAGAATAGGGAGCGATCCAGGCCCGAAAAAACGGGGCAGGCCCATGGTGTGCGTGGGCTCGAGGTTGCGCAAAAGTCCCGACAAGTCCGCTTTGATGGTGCAGACTTCACGAAACGCAGGAAGCAAGTGGCCATCTGCAAAATCATCTGATCAGCTCATCAATGCAGCTTGCTTCTACAGTCAAGCCCACCAGTGTCGATGCACCATGTAGGAGGGCTCGCGGCATCGGTGGCAAACACTGTAACCTCGAAGTCGTCGAGATCACTAGGCTTGCTGCTAGTCGTCCGGCTAAAAGAGTGTTTGTGACTGGTGTTACTCCCGACAACCTGGGACTAGATATAAGTGAGTATCAGCCGCTCGTGCAGTACGGGAACACCCTCAATCTCGACACTCTGAAGCCGAGCACAGACCTTGCGAATCAATGGTTGAAATCCACCCGCGATCCAGAGAGCACCCTCTGGGCCTCGAAATATCAATTCCGTGCGGCTTTTGTGTTCGTCGTCATCTGGATCAAAGGGAACTGCAGCGCGGGTGCCAAAAGTGGCTCGCGCAGCACGGGAGACCACATGCTTGCTCGTGAACCAAAACGCAGCGCCTTCGGCAGCCGCCTTCTTCCTGCACATATGGTCAAATCACAGCCAAGTGGATCATAATATGAGAGGGAAGACCGACGTACGTTGGTTCGTCGATCTTGAAGAGCTTGACGCTCTGCGACTTGAATTGCTTCGCAAGCTCTGAGCGGAGGAAGGGAGATTCGGCAAAGCCTCCGACGAGGATGACGGTCTATGAAAGTGCGAGTCAACCACTGGAAACATATCGCGTCTGACACTCTCACCTGGCATTTTGGCCCAGCCCGGGCAAGTAGTGAAGAAAGGCTCTTCGTGATGGCAGTGATTGTTGGCGCAAACGCTCCTTTCATATCGGAACTGCCGCAAAAACATGAGACATTGACCGACAAATGAGACCACCCTTGACTGCTTACCCGGTCAGTGTGGCTTTGCCTTTGACAATGCCCGTCTTGCGCTCGGTTTCCCACGAGGACCCGATTGTGACAAAGATTTCGTCAACGCCACCATCAAACTTGCGTTTCTGTCCGCAAATTTTAGATAGGTGACCTCTGATACGGGCTGGAAGAAGAAGCACTCACCGCTTTCCGCTCAAACAAGCGCACTGCCGCCTCCAGGCGTTCCTTTGCCCCGAACTTGGTTGTGCCGAACCGCTTCTTCAACAGGTCCAAGACGGCCATGTCGACGAGCGCACCTCCCGCCTGCACGCATTCACTCGCTGTCACCTCCTCGAGCTGAATAGTAGGCACGGTTTGCACGCAGCGGTAGGCGACGCTATCCACCGTTGATCCACCTGCATCGCACACCGCGAACACAGTACCAGGTCTAAGCCAACTGCCGGCTCTGGCGTGCTGCACGGCAAAGTGCACGGAACCTTCCGATTCGGAAATGAATTGGAGGCGATCACGATCGTGGTCTTTGGGTAGAATGCTTGCCTCGACGAGAGCAGCGCGCAGCCATTCCTGCTCTTCGATGCTCCAGCCATTAGGGATGGCCATGCAGACGACGAAGTTCTTGTCCAGTCGGGGCCAAACGCGGCCGCGACGGCCACCCCACTCGTCCATAATCCTGTCGCTTACGAAGGACGTAGATGCGTCGAAGATGAAGCGGAGGAAGTCGACATAGACCTGTCGCAGGGTGATTGAAGGTGGGAGGGGAGTGACGGAAATATTGTGATCGGCGCGAATGGACTCAGGATGGAGGAGGAGTTTGAACCACTGAGCAAGATGGGTGTCGTCGAGACCCTGGTCGTTCTCGGCCGCTTCGTCCGCAAATTGGACTGCCTTGCCCGTCTTGTCGTATCTAACTAGAGTGGGAATCTTACTAGAACCTAATCAAAAGCATTGCGTGTACGAAGTAATCAGAAACGTGCGGAGCTACTTGACGCGAACTGGTCCACAAACCTTGGAATTCCACCTGTCCGGGCCAGCTTGTTACTACACGGACATCTGGTTGCTGGCCGTCAACGAGATATGAGATTGAAACCGCCGCTGTGAGGGCTGTCAGTGTCCGATCAGAGCCAACTACTTGGGGGAGCCTACAGTTGGTGGTTCCAATGTCGAGGCAGAAGACGAGCTTCTCCTCTCCACGATAGTGTTAGACGTATGTCACGTGACCTTCACTCAGACTCCAGACCCGCAGATCCGGACCCTTATATACTGGCTCCGGACTTCTCCCGATGCCGCCGTTCGCTTGTCCTCGCACATCGACGGCCGGTATGTTCTCCAGACAC
>Ga0247815_10003804_pt1 | contig 10733 bp, 8 predicted proteins | sample UWRJL194509B1_FD_181014 | JGI IMG/M metagenome (GOLD analysis project Ga0247815, IMG submission 181014) | Plant litter microbial communities from Arlington Agricultural Research Station in Wisconsin, United States - UWRJ-L194-509B-1 | ecosystem: Environmental > Terrestrial > Plant litter >... | reverse complement strand
TTACGGTCACGAATGTGCCGTCTCTTTCACTGAGCGATTTCTTCGGAGTTTGCCTAGTCGGTACTTAAATATACCTCCTCGACCCGGTCTCCGTTCTGACGCTTTCGCCAGCCTAAATAGCTCTGAGCGCCACCGATATGATATATTGTGGCATTCAGACAGTTTTTATGGCCTTAGACAGCTTTCTGTGTCGTATTCGTCGGCGGGCGCACAGCAGCGGGTCAGCCATAACCACCCACAATCGATGCACAACCGGAAATTCCCTTGGCATCGGAAAACACCGGATATTGCGTCATCCGCGCGTCGCGTCGCTCCCAACGCACTCACGTCGTCTCGTCCTCCTCGTCCCACTTTACCTTTTAAATGTGTCGAAGGCGAAGCTGGGGAGTGGATATTCATATTTTATAGACTACTGCAGGTCTTCTTTGCCGACATTTTCCGCATACGCGAATCTCGCCCAGGCTGCGCGATCTGCACCGTACACGCGCGCTCACCATATAAGCGAGATACACTGGTCCAATGGTCTGCACGGTCGTGGTGAGTACACTTCAGCTAGCCGTACCCTGCAAATCGTACCAGCCAACTCGCACCCATCTCATCGCCGACCCACAGGCCGACCAGCTTGCCCAACTAACACCCACGTCACCAACTTCGTTTCTCTCAGTCACCTTTAGTACACGGCTGTTCGCTGCGACCCGCTGCGACCCGCACTGGCTCACGGGCACACACACCGGCCCTGTCAAACTTCCTCCATTTGCCGTACTTGTCACGTTACTGCAGCACTCAAGAAACTAGCTAGCATGCACCGTGAGCCAATCGGTCCTCACCACTAGGTAGAGTGCCCACTACGATGTTGTCGCTAGCCTGAACGCAACGGACACTTGGGCAGCCATTGATTGCCAATCTGTCCGCCGCCGCCAAAAATCATGAGATTTCCGGTGGTTCTGGATCCTAGACCGTCTCATATCTCAGGGTATCGATGGACGAAAGGTAGAACGAAGCTGTGGTGACACGCGACTCGACGGGTTGCAACTGGATCAAGACAACTCACTTCTTCGGCATGCACTGGTCAAATGACGATTTCTATTCGCTTCACATAAGCAAGAGAAGTCTGGAGAGACTGTGTAAGACAAGAAAAGATGTTTCATTAGCGAGCACAAACAAATTGGTCGACCTCCTCGACGGACGGCCCGTCGTTCAATGCCTGCGTGTCAGGAAAAGCACCAGGAGGACCTCCGAGTGCGCCACCAGGGAAGACCTCGGGTCAGCCGCTCATTGCAAAGCACAACTCCTGCCTGATCGGGTTGGAAACCGCCTCCTCTTGTTCTTAACTCCGATTTCTATTCGCGCCGTAGGCAGCGAGCCCATAGGCGCTATCCGCCCCATACATGATTTGCAACCGCCTCGAGCTTCTTCTGGCGGCCCAGGACATCGTATTGCGAGTATAGCGATAGCTTTGCCGCGGCGGCGCAGCCGGCGTTCATGGTACATGTCCAGCAGGCCATTACGAATGTGCACGCGCTTTCCCTGTGGCTTGTCAAGAATGAGTACGGGCATTTGAGCTTGCTAGCTCACTCTCACTCTTTGTCCCTCGTTCCACTAGAGTTCTTTTATTTTGCTCTTTCATCTTGTCTGCTTGCTCCCTACTTGCTCCTAATGTGCTCAAACTTGGCTGAAATTGAAATGCTCGTTGGCCGAAATTTCGACGGCCATGGAATCTGCTCGCAGCAGCCGGTCTTATTTTAACATGGCTGCAAGCAATGCCCAAGAAGCTCATCAACTGCACCCAGTAATAACAATTTTTGATTGCTTGACTTTGGAGACATTCGTGACCGTAACCTGCCGTGCGAAGCAGCGGCTTACCAGCTAGTGCCGTGGACTTTCTCTGTCGGTTCTGCTTCCCGTTGCATACACTCCCGTTTATATTCCGCTGAGCCATGTTCCCGCTCATGCTCTCTTACGTCCCGGCCTCGACATGACTTCGCTCCTCCTTCATTCATGCCTCGCCAGATCGCTTCTATCCTCCTCTCCTCTCCTCCATTTCTCCTAAACCCGCTATTGCACAACTCTTGGCAGAAGAGCTCCGACATCTTTGGTCAATATGCTTGCGCAAATTCTGCCACTGTCGATCTTTGCAGTGTGCTGGGCGCCAATATGCCGAGACTTGATTCACTCTCGTCCTTCGCACAAGTTGCTTCGCGACGCTCACAAGCGCTTCTCGATCACTTCTTATGCAGTATGTGGTTGGATTGAAGGAAATATTTATTGACTGGTTATGATAGTGTGGTCAATAAGCAACTTACCGTCAAGGGTCGGCGTCGGCGTCGGCGTCAACGGTGGCTGAGCGAAGCGCCTGCTGTCCATCTGCTTGCTCTTATCGCAGAATGTGTACTGCATCCTTCAAATGCCTACTATAAGCGCTCGTATTGATCGCGTTCTCGATAGGTTGATCATGAGATCAGGATATCTGATGCTTCGTCGCCCGCAGACATGTACTTGCCGCGATTGTACTTGCCGGTCAAACGACTTTAATGAGAGCTTTCGTCAGTGCGACCAATCAATTCATCCGGAGGCGTTATGTACTGAGTGGTGTGAGGTACAGTATGCTTGGGAGATTTGCGAAGTTAGTTGCACTACAAGACACAGACAAATTTGCGTGACGAGCGATGGGTTAGACGCGATTGCGCCAGCACGCAGTCCAACTTTCGCCCCAATGTAAGCCTTCATCGACCGCAAGAGCAACGCGATGAGATCCGATGATCATCGTGCATGGCGGGAGGAGGGTGTACCCGCGGTAATCTCCTGGCAGCCACAGGAGCAGCTCGCCCGATGATCCCACCAACCAACCGTCTTTGTTTGGAATGGCTGACGCTAGTCTGGCTAGCGGATTAATCTCAGCTTCAAACTCCATAGAGAAGGCTGCTGCCACATCCCAGGCATGAATGGTGGTGTCATTTCCGCCAGATATGATAGACCGCCCGTCCGGCGTGAACGCCACCGATCGCACCCAGCCGCTGTGGCCAAGCAAAGTAGTGAGCATGGTGCCCTCTTTGACTTCCCAAATCCGCAAGCTCTTGTCCTCTGATGTGCTGACAATGTACAGACCGTCGGGCGAGTATGCTACCGATCGAATGGTCTGATCATGTCCCTTGAGCTCGAAGATTTGATTCCCAGTGACAACGTCCCAGACACGGATGGTGAAGTCCTCTCCGCCAGAAGCAAGTCGTTTTGCATCGGGCGAGAAGGTAATGCACCAGATACCACGGGAGCTCGCTAGCAGTGGTGCTCGCGCCCGCTCGTTTGTCCCTGACCTCCAGAGATAAACCCGTCCTGCACTATCTCCAGCTGCAATAATTAGCCCATCTGGAGAGAATGCAACGGTGTAAACCTCCTTTTCGCCTCTGAGCGGACCAAACGGCGCTGCATGCATGACGGCGACGCCCCAAACGCGCGTGGTCCGGTCGTGAGATCCTGAGGCAAGCCACTGAGCGTCTGGAGAGAAAGTCACTGCATAGACTGGGCCATTGTGACCAAGTAGTGGCTCGCCAATCAGCTCACACTTTTGTACGTCCCAGAGTCTGATTGAATAGTCTGCTGATGCCGAGGCGATCAAACGGCCATCAGGTGAAATCGCCACCCCGGTCACCCAGCCAGTGTGCCCAAACAGCGGCTGTGACATTGCTTCACTGGTTGATATGTCCCAAATGCGCACTGAACGGTCTTCCGAGCCGGAAACAATGAAATTGCCTGTCGAGGAGACCGCTACTGCAGACACGGAGTCGCTGTGCGCCAGTAATGGCCCAGTCGCCCCTTCAACGACGCTAGCTGCATCCCAGATCCTGACAGTGTGGTCATGAGAGCCGGAAGCGATAAATAGCCCATCCGGCGAGTACGTGACCGAGCTGATCCAATCAGAGTGGCCCGCAAGTGATGAACCAGGAAGTTCTCGTCCGGTTTGCGGGTCCCAAGATTGAATGTTGCGACGCCCAGCCGACACAAGTCTTGACCCATCTAGTGAAAAAGACAATGAAGAGGCAGACCCCTGGCTGTTAATCACCACCAGGGCTGGTTTCAAAGTCTCCAAATTCCAGATTCGGACCTGAAAGGAGTTCAGGGACCCCGCCGCCAGCTGCTTGCCATCGGGGGAGAAGTCAAGGCTTATAATCTCATCCTTGAGATCAGAAAGTGGATTTCCAACCGCTTCGCCGGTATGAGATTTCCAAAGGCGGACGGTTTTGTCCTTACAAGCGGAAGCGAGTAGTTGACCATCGGGCGAAAATGCGATCTGGTTGATACGATCTGTGTGACCTGTCATTAGAAAGAGTTGGATGCCCGTCTCGGCACTCCATAGGCGAACGGTCTTGTCATCGGAACCCGATGCTATGACTCCACTGTCTGGTGAATACGCCACAGATCGGATCCAGTCAGAGTGGCCCCGTAGCGGAGGCAGCAGTGCACGACCAGTCGAAGTGTTCCATACATGCACTACCTCACCCTCTCCGCCCGAAACGAGACTAAGGTCATTCGGGCTAAATGCAACAGACTTTACCTTGCCATCGTTGCTCTGCAGCGGCGCAATTGCCTCGTCGCCAGTCCGAGTGTCCCATATTCGCACCGTACCATCCTCCGACCCTGAAGCGAGAAGACGGCCGTCAAAAGAGTACGCCACAGAATTGACCCAGTCCTCGTGTCCGGTAAGATTTGAGACAAGACCCCCTCCGTGGCGTTCAATCCCAAAGGTTGTGACGGAGACAATTCCAGTGCAGACTGAGGCAAAGTCCTGATAAACAAGAGAATCTTTTGCCGCAAACGGGAGCGCCGATATGTAGATGTGCGGTGCGCTGGTACTGATAGCTGTATGCGACGTTGCCACAAATACGTTAGCATCGCGAAGAAACCGCGAGACAACAGGTAAAGTAACCTGTTTCAATTGGTTAAATGCACCCACTGGCAGGTCGCGGATGACAGACTTACTGCTGAACCAGCGATGCGCAGAAGCCCAGTGGCAAGCCCAACCTTGCCCAAAACACTGAGCACCTCCAACCAGAACAAGAACTTCCCTCGGAAGTTCCTCTCGACGGTTTCATCAAAGAAAGAGCGAGCCGAAGCCGCATCGATATGGTGAGCCCAGTGAATGCATGAGTAAATGAGTGACAGCGGAATCCAGTCCGGTGCGATCTCTGGGTTCGGTATAAACGAGGATATGCTCCGCGAGATGTTGAAGCAGAGATCGTCGCACGCCATTCGCCGGAGACAGCCCCTTGCGAGGACGTCATGCCCAAGCGTGGTGGTAATTTTGAGCTTTGGTGACGCACGCTCATTCAGGTAGTCACCAAACGACGCGTGTAGTACACGCAAGCCAGGCTGTGTGTCGTCGCCAGGCAGATGTACAAGCGAATGAAGGCGCCGGAGCGATGCTCGCAGCCTTCCGGGTTTGATCTCAATGAGCGACGCGAGCGCCTCGACAGACAGAGGCGCGCGCGCGACAAGAATACATGCTAGAATGCGCTTCATTCTCTCCAGCTCATCCACGTCCACCATGTCAGATCGCGATGATTCAATGAGAACCAGTTCGTACACTTTGTCGATGGCTGCAGTCGCCGCAGTACCTGTAGCGGCAGCTGAGGTCGCCTTCCGAAGACGGTCGTGACGTTCTTCATCGTCATCTGGGTCAAGAACGTATTTGAGCACGGTGGAGGCGAAGATGAACAGACCGCCGGAGAGCTTCACAAGCAGCTCTATGTCGTGGTTCGTGTACCATTCCACCTCCGCAACAGTTTTGATGAGCGTACTGCTGATGTAGAACTTGATATCGGACGTGACCTCCTCCAAGCTGATTGTGTGAAGCTGGAGAATGGTGTTGTGATTTGGGTTCGAGATTGGAGTGCCACGAATGTGCAACTCAGGGCGAGACGTGAGTATGAACTTGATCTTGGCGTCGCACTCGAAATCTGCGAGAAGCATGAGTAGCTCTGCCAGCTCGAGCTCGCTGCTGCACTCGTCTAGAGCGTCGATAACAAAAATGATCGGGATGGGCGAAGATGAAAGTGCAGTAAGCGGCTTGCGCAAAAGTAGGTCGATTTGCTCAGCGACCGGCTTGTGACCCACGCGGCGATCATTTTCGAGCTCTGTGGCGAGTGCTTCGACGAACTCTTGAGATTGATCCGCAAGCAGCGCCGCAAGAGTCGGGATAATCCGGCGCACATCTGTTCGTGCGATGGATCCAGCCGACCGCGAGCAGAAGTACCCTCCACCAAGAAGAACTGCTGGTTCATTTAGATGTTTTTCCCGTGCCAGCCATTCCCGCAAGCCAGAAGATGGCCATCGGGTCGTCCTTCACCCATGCTACGAACTTGTTCAGCACGCCCTCTCGAGTACCCGCCATGCAGCCCGCATAGGTGGGCTGCTCGTCATCTGCCGCCTCCGATACAAAGTTGTCGCCAAATGCTAGAGCAGGGTCAGCATCAGGTACCCGAGCGTGAAGACTACTGACTAGATCTTATCATCTTCATGGCTGTCTCCTGTCATTTGATGATCAGTTGACTCCAGTTGATTCACTTAAGTAACTCGCACCTTTTTCTGCATCAGAACGTAGTTGTTGACGTAGTTGTTGTTGAAAACATCGCGCCCGAAATTATAAGTGGTATTTCCGGTGCGATTGACAATGCTCTGCGCCGAGATGTGAGTGACTGTATGGTGCAGTAGCTGTGAGACGCACTATGGCTGGTGCTTGCAAAGTGGATCGGATCTGATCATTTTCTGCATCGGATCCAAAGCTTCCACCAAGTGCTCAAAAGTGTAAACATAGGAACAGTAGGAGAAGACGTGTAGCTCACCTGGTTCGGTTTTATCCGTGGTCATCTCCTGTGGCGCGATGCGTGAGCCAGGCGGCGCAAGGCTTGCTCATCGTACAAACGGACCTGTTCCTTCGTTTGCTCTCTCGTCAAAAGTTCCCTTTTGTCCGCCACGAGACGCTATAAGAGATTGTTTCACTTTACTGCATGGGATGCAAGCATCAGGCACGTACCTCGACGACGAGACCCAATCGTTTATCAGCAGCGCTACTTGTTTCGAACTGTAGCAAGTCAGCTTGAAGGCGACGCAGAGAATTCGAATCCAACAGACATGAAAGACTTCGAGCAAAGACGTGATAGCATCAACGCGTGCCTTGATGTCCCCGAGGTCAATCGAGGACTGCGCCACTCGCGCTAACCCGCCGCGAGCTTGCTTCTGTTCAAGTGCCTCCCACAGCGTTTGAACAGCTCTTCTCACAATGATTAGAGAAACGAGTGCACGCAGTAGCTTGAAACGCACTGGGCGATGGATGCAAGCCGATTCCGCAAACTTTCATTGACTTTACCGGGCTCATCTTGGTGTGCATCGGCGATGGCTTTGAACGCGTTGAGCCTGCTCTCGAGTTTTGTGAACTCTGCCTTGGCCTCGATCGTACGCTGCATCCAACCTAAGCCATGTGATCAAAAAGAAGAGAGATGGCGTACATCGAATACATCCCAAAGTGCGACGACACCGACGAGTGCGGCTTTGAGCGGGAGGAAGAGGTCGGAGCCATCGCGCGCCGCCACGAGGAGCCCCTTGACGGCTGAACCTGTAGTAGCAAGAATTGTTGCAGAGGACGAAGATCGTGCATAGGCTGGAATTCCGGAAGAGGTAGCCTCGGGTGGTGGCGGCGATGCAGATCCAACGGGTTGCGATGGTGCTGGTATGGCCGATTGACTGTGCTCCTGGCTCGACGAAGGCCGAAGCCGGTCCACAGTTTGCCCAATCCTCTTTTTGACCTTGTGAGTTGCCCTATCGAACAGATTACTCATCGCAAGACGTAGCAGTTTTCTATAGGTGGTAGGTGCTGCTCTGTGTGAAATACAAGAAGACAAGGAACCCGCGCTGTTCGGCCACCGCCCCTAGCCTGACGCGTGTCGCCACAAACAGCCCGATGTGGTTGCTTGAGCGCTCAATCCCGGCAACACATGGTTGAACCTCACAATCACAGGCGAAATGTAGAACGAGAAGAGATTTGTGCGTTCTAGTTGTGTTCAATATGATTGAAGTCGCTCAAAGGATGGATCGTTTTGGGCTCGAACTCTCATAAACGTCCGAATAGGGCAAGGCAAACGAGCGGCATGTCATTGTCAATGCTTACATTCACAGACATTTAGGTCAGACCAAGCCAATGGAGGCACGAGGGAATGGACAGTGCGATTGTAAGGCTTGGGCCATGGTCGAGCATGGTTCGAAGACGAGAGTGTACAAGTCAACAAGCGAGAACAAGAGGCATACGTGTACGAGGGGAGAGGCAGGAAAAAAACAGTGTTAAGACTGATTACACGAAACTACAACATCATTTACAGCAATGCGGCGACATCGAGCGCGCCGGCGAATACCACCGATGCGACGACCTTGGCAGCATCGAGCATCGGCAGCGCAAAGTCTTTGCCGCCGTTGTCGCCGCTCGTGCCATTTCTGTCGCCGCCTGATTCACCGGGCGTACCACTCGGGCAGGTCGGTCGTGGTGCGTGTCTCGAGGTAGGCATTGACGAGCTCCTGGCCGGCGCACTCGTAAATCGGCACAATATTGTGATCGTGAGCCTCAGCACTCGGAAGGAAGTAACCTATGGCGAGTTCGGCCTGCTGGTAGTAAAGGTTGTGCTCGAGGAGGATGAAGCTCATGCCGTAAGTGTCGGTCGCAGTGAGGAGCGGCTGGAGCGTGTTCCAGGCCTGTGCGGCGCTTTGATGGCTGGACGGGACGGCGCAGTCGGTCGTGTCGAACGCGAACGGCTGTGAGAGCGTGCTGGTGATAGTCCACATCACGGACGTGAGGTTCATGGCTTTCGCGATGGCACGGACGCGGTTGTCAGTGCACCATACGGTGGACGGAAGTACAGTGGCGTGACGCCGAGCGTGTCCTTGATGGTTTGTCTGGACCAACTCAGCTGAGCGGGGATACCCTCGTTGGCAAGCATGGTCGTCGAGGCGTGATTTCATCTTTGATATGCCTGAACGTGATTGTGTCAATTTGCGGCATCGCGGCTCGTCTGAGGGGCGACTCACGATCTGGTGAACAGCGATGTATGCCGCTGGGAGATGCCATGGACGCCAGTAGATAGTGGTACCGACGACGAAGAAGGCAGTCTTGACCTTCTCCTTGTCGAGAAGAGCAAGGAGCCTTTCGGGGGAGTCACTCGGAGCGTCGTTGAACGAGGAGCCCAGGTCTTAGGTGAACTCGCATTCGATAATGTCGGGCGCAACGACGTAGTGACCACAGCTCCACCAGCCGTGCTTCTCCCAGTCAATCTTATGATCGACGTTCTTTAGGTTGTTGTAGTTGTCGCCGGTCGTGTTGTAGACGTACGGCTTGGCATCCCGGATAGTAACACCCCCGTTTTCAAGCCTTCACTTCGGCGCTGATGAGGCAGGTGGGATCCGTCGGCTCCGAAGAAGAATACCCAGCTTGCTTGGTGGCCCAGTTACTGACTGTGATGCCGCATCACGAGGACAAGGAGAGATATTAGGGTCAATAACGTCGGAAGGGTCGGCTTTGACTCCAACTCACGGTCCAGCGGGGCTGGAGCATTGAGCAGCCACCAAGCCTACAGTCGCGCGTGCTGGACCGAAACGGCAAGCCACATCTACGACCGATGTGACGCAGATGGAATGATGTGGCATTGTTCGGGCGGGCTGCGCCTGGTGATCGAGGAACGCGGCTGGCGCGGTGCCATTTGTTCATCGCCGCGTGTCAAGCCAGAAGGGAACGTGACATAGCAGGGCAATGCATGTTAAGGAAGCGAGCAGAAGCAGCGAGGGGAATAGACGCGTATGTGAGTCGTAAGGCGGAGACGCAGAACGGCGAGAAGGCAGAAGACGCCACTGCGGACTTGGAATCTTCCCGCTCGGGTTTGCCCTTCTTCTCTTCCAAGAATGACACGCCTTCGCTCTACTCTTCTAAACATGGCTGCTGGAAGACCCTTGTGCAAGGGCAACAATATCAACGTGTGCCAAACGTAAGGTCTCGGCGGCGGCGGCGACGATCCTGGCTCCATGCGCTGCGGCCACATCCACAACGAATCGGCTTCGCTACTCGCCAACTCTGTTTGGCGGTACAGCGACGGTGCCGCCCCGTACTCGGAGCGTCAGCTGGCGCCTACCAAGACCTATTAGCGCAACATAGTATCTGGCACGACGACGATGATGCTGGAAACAGTCACATGACCCGACTGCGGCGGACGGCAGACGTGCGGCTTCACCAGGTCCTGCCCAACGTATGACGGGCATGACACTAGACGCACGTCGCCAGGGCCAGGCATCCCGTATCGACATCGGCGGACAAGCGGTGTCGTCTGGATTTAGTGCAGCTTGTGGTGAACTAGCAGCGAGTCCGAGTCCATGTCCCGGGGCTGATGACCGCTCATACGACGAAGGCTTTGCCGGCCTCGCTCGCCTAATACATGTCCGCCTTACGGAGAGCAGTTTTCCAGCCTCGCATCTCTTTCTGCTGCTCTCGCCGTGGACTTTTCTCTGTCGGGGTCTGCTTCCCGTTGTATGCGCCTCCCGTTATCATCCGCTGGGCCATGCTCCCGCTCATGCTTCCTTACGTCCCGGCCTCGGCATGATGACTTCCCTCCTCCTTCGTCCATGCCTCCCCAGATCTCTTCCATCCTCCTCTCCTCTCCTCCCTTTCTCCTAAACCCGCTATTGGACAACTCTTGCCAGAAGAGCTC
>Ga0247815_10003803_pt1 | contig 10735 bp, 14 predicted proteins | sample UWRJL194509B1_FD_181014 | JGI IMG/M metagenome (GOLD analysis project Ga0247815, IMG submission 181014) | Plant litter microbial communities from Arlington Agricultural Research Station in Wisconsin, United States - UWRJ-L194-509B-1 | ecosystem: Environmental > Terrestrial > Plant litter >... | reverse complement strand
AGAAGAAAGGCAACGCGGCGCTCGCAAAGAAGGCTTTGAAGGTCGCTGAAGGTATGCTTATCATTCTCCTTTGTATAAGCCATGGTGCTCATGGTTTGATACTCGAAGTGCCGACATGGCTGTGGCTGGACACGATTGCAGCTGTCAAGAACCTCGACGGGTGGCTGAAGGACGCTCGCGCGACTCAACTCGCGACCCGCAAGCCAGTCATCTTCCAGCTTGAGGTTTACAACCTGCCCGACCGTGACTGCAGCGCCAAGGCTAGCTCTGGCGAGCTCGTCGTTGCCAACGGAGGTTTGTTCTCTTTCTCACTCCGCTCCATTCGTCGGCTGACATGTTGTTTGAGGCGAGGCCAAGTACAAGTCGCAGTTCATCGACCCAATCGTCAAGATTCTGCGCAAGTATCCCGATGTTCGGGTTTCGATAGGTCTTGAGACGGACGCAACTGGCAACATCGTCAGCAACCAGGCCGTTGCAAAGTGTGCTGGTGCAAAGGACGCACAGCTGCGATCGCTTGCGTACGCGATCGCTGCGCTCCAGCTGCCAAATGTCGCTCTCTACCTCGACGGCGCTCACGCAGCTTGGCTCGGCTGGCCCGGTAACATCGACCAGACCGCGGTTGTCATTGGTCAGCTTGTAAAGGACGCGCAGGCCATCAACCCGAAGTCTAAGATTCGCGGACTTGCCACCAATGTGTCGTAAGTACCTCACTGTGCCTGAACGGCACGTCTCACAACTTTACCACAGCAACTACAACGGCATTGGCAACAACAACCAGACTGGCTACGACGAACTGGTTAGTGACTGCGCTGTGAGGTTGCTCCTATTCACGAGGCTGACGTTTGTGCGCTTAGACCTACGTCAGGAATCTCAAGCCTCTCCTGGCTGCCCAGGGCGTCGACGCCCACTTCATTATTGATCAGGGGCGCTCTGGTAACCAGACAAACCCTCGCTCAGGAGGCGACTGGTGCAATAACCGATTTGCGGCCTTCGGACCGCGTCCATCTTCTGGAACTCAGTGGTGAGTGCAAATCCCATATCGCGTGGAAATTTCCTGCGGGCAACGATCTTCCTTGATGGAACAGTTCTGACGAAATGATTTAGGGCGGAGATTGACGCTGTCGTCTGGGTAAAGCCTGGAGGCGAGGGCGACGGTACTTCAGATGTGACCGCCGAGCGTTTCGATGAGGCTTGCGGCAGCGAAACCAGCTTGAAGCCTGCACCGGAAGCCGGTTCCTGGTTCCAGGAATACTTTGAGCAGTTGCTCGTTGGCGCGAACCCCTCCTTCTAGGTCTTGCTTTGAGAAGAGTTGGTGCTACAACACGACGCTCAACCTCACACTCGTTCAACTCTTGGTGTATATAACAGTGCTATGCCCACTGAAAATTATCCATTATCTCACTGCGGACTTGAAGCAGATTGCTATGTAGTGAACGGCGTTGGAACCTTTGGTGCATCTGACACCTTGACTGTCGACACTGGCGGTCAACAGCAGCCCCACCGGGCTCAATAAATATGATAAAACTGCGAAATAGCAGTCACTAGAGCTACAATCAACGCGTACGGCCAAAGACAATTGAACACCGGAGTGTCCGAGATGCTTTTGTGGCATGTTTGAGTACGTACTCCGAGATCTGCACTTGACCTCCTCCGCTCTGTCGGGTGAACAATGCAGCGCATCGCCTCGCATTGAACCTTTACTTCGTCCCTCGCCTATCCCAAGCAACATATCTACGTAGTTGCTCGTGTTGCTTGCTGCAAACTGAGCTCAAAACTCAGTTAGCTCATCGCGGCACCATTTGGTCTCGTGTGCCACAATCGACTCCGACCCAGCCTCCTTTCCTTCCATTCTTGCGCATCGGCGCGGTACTGCCCCTTTGCATCTTGCCGCACATCCAAACCGGTCCGAGCCCTCGTGTACAGCGATGAGCTATAAGGCACCGGGGCGACGCAGCTCGACCTCAAGCACTAGCTCTGCTGCTCCTCCTGGATTGTCATCGCCGCCGCCTGGACTCTCGCCCCCACCTGGTCTTGCAGCTCCGCCAGGTCTTGCACGTCCTCCGGGATTGCCTTCGCCTCCTGGTCCTTCGTCTCCACCAGGTCTCGTTCGACCACCTGGTCTCAACGGTCGCCCAGGCCCAGTGTCTCCTCAGAACGGCACGCATTTCCCTTTGTCCTGCGCATTGCTTGTTTCTAACATCAATCGCTCAGGTACCCCAAGGCAGTCGACTACTCGCCAGTCTTTACCGACCCCTCCATTCTCTGGTCCATCTTCACGGCAGTCAAGTCGCCGGCCAAGCCCTACTCGTACAGCACGTTCATCGGCATCTGCTGATTGGTCACCGTTTGCAGGAGGCAACAAGCAGAAGCAGAAGAAGCAAATGTTGCAATCCGCAACGCCACCCGATGCGAGCGTCACCTCGCGTTCGTCGTCGCCGACCCGGTTCGATGCGCTCGAACGTCTCACCATGACCACGGACATGACCACGGCCGATGGCGGGACAGATAATCTTCCGACTCTCTGCACGCCAACCCGTGCACCATCCCCAATTCCTGATGAAGATGTCAAGAACGAACTGCTCCGCATGCACGAGCTTGACAAGAAGGATTCAAACACCCGCGACCCGTTGCCCCACATCGACGAGGATGGAAATGCGCTGGCAGTTGTACCACAGGCAAGCCTGGAGCGTTATAAGAAGCGATTGGCTTTCAAGTGTCCAGCCTCGATCGTCAAGATCAAGAACCTGCCGCGATACGCAACGCCGATCGAGGTCAGGATTGCGGTAGCCAACGCTCTTCATAAGGATCAGGACGAAGCGCCGTCAAGCTATAGACTCAAGACGACCGGGCGAGCAAACTTCGACTTGCTGCTCGAGCTACGGTACAGCTCAGGTGTGTTCGGATTTGCTTGCTAAGGCGCGGGAGCTCACGTTTTGTCCTCAGCTCAGAACGTCGGCTACGGGTTTGTCGTACTGCCATACGCGTTCTTCGGTTGGCGACTGCAGATCAAAGGCATCGAACTGGGCAACAAGATACTTGAGGTCACACCCGTCCATGGCTACGAGCCGACCAGGGAGAAGCTCGAGGTGCTACGCAAGACGCCCTATCAAGACCCGCAGATCAAGGCGGACTTCGAGACAAAGGCCACAAAGCTGAACGATTACAGCCTCCAGCTTCAGCAGGTCCAGCTCGGCGTTCTCATGAAAGCTCCGGAGCGCACGTTTTGTTCGGAATGGGCAAAGCAAACTGACGATGAAATCGTGCTCCTCACGTTTGAGCCACTTATACGGTCGTTCAGAGTTCAGTGGGACGGACACCGCAGCCGAATCAAGAAGAGCATCCTCGTGCACATCACTTCAGTCAAGAAGCTCTACATCGGCTATGACTTCGGAAACCCATTCGTGGTTGCTCTCTTGGAGGTGAGCCCCGCGCTCAAGTCCAGCTATCCACTTTCTGACTCTCCTGACAAGTGGACACCGTCGTACGAGAGCGAAATTGCAGGTGCTCGTGCCATGGATGGCCCAAAGCGTGAGCGCGAGGACATTCGAAACCGCTTGAATGCCCTGGACGATACCCACGTCGTATGTTTTGCGGTCGCTCTCCCCTAGCAGTGGCCTGACAGCAGCCATACAGCTGTCCGCTCCTTACGCATTCTCACTCTGCATCACTTTGCGCGATGGCGACGACCTTCCGAACTTACTGGACATGTTTCTGGAGGCCGGTCTGCCCCATGTCGAAGACACCCATACAAAGCTCAGGAACGAGACCGAGAAACAGCTCAGAGCGCGACAGATCACATTCGTACGCAAAAAGATCTACTCTCGGGATAACCTCGACCGCTGCGGGCGTTGGATCGAGCGCAAGGAGTTCGTCCTCGCCTTCCAGATCGAGGCGCTCGTCAGGAATGTTCTCATCGACCCCGTAACGCTGGTGCAGCTCTCTATCGACGTGGACAACGTGTTGGCCCAATATCCAACGGCTTCAGCACAGAGCGACATCATCCGCCAGTGGGCTGCACTCATCCGCGAGAACGGGGTACCACGCGGTGTTCTGCTATCGGACAAGAAGCTACTCATGGACCTGCTCAACCGCGCGCGATTGGAAAACGAGCGATTGCTCAGCAAGCTGCCAGCAAAGAAGAAGAAGAAACAAGGCGTCACGTACCTTGGCAAGGAACTTCTTCCCCGTATCTTCGACCAGTCTGCATTCCTCTGTCACCACGTGGCTGTGACTCCAACGGCCGTCCATCTCGAAGGACCTTTCCCCGTTCTGTCCAACCGTGTACTACGCAAGTATCCGGATCACCCGCACCACTTCATTCGCGTACACTTCACAGACGAGGAACACCATCAGTTCCGCTGGCAACGCGAGGTGGATGGGCGCAAGTTTGTGCGGGAGCACGTAGGTGATATATTGAAAGGAGGCTTACGACTCGCTGGTCGGCACTTCGAGTTCCTTGCCTACTCGTTTGGTGCTCTCAAGGAGCACACCGTCTGGTTCGTGACGCCATTCTACGTCGACCTGCCCGGTGGAGGTCGTCAAGAGGTCAACGCGCACTCGATTCGAGCCAGTCTTGGTGACTTCAGCAAGGTGATCAACTCGCCTTCGATGTGCGTAGGCTTTCCTCTCCCTAACGCTCGTTCTATCTGTGCGTCATCGTTTTACTGAGTTTCGTTGCCCCATTAGGTATGGTGCTCGGCTGTCTCAGGCCTTCAGCGCGACCCACCCGTCGATTACGATTAAGCCGGAGGAAATCAAAGAGATCCCAGATGTTAAGGACCCGTCTGGAAACAACGTTCTGAGTGATGGCTGCGCTCCCTGCTCCCCCCAGCTGGCCGAGGAGATCTACACCAGGCTGTACAACAAGGCGCCACCCAAGGACGGAGACGATGATTACGACCCGTACGTGCTTTCACTTCGATCGTGCCTATACTTATCATTGCCATGCATGGCTCGTAGGACCAAATTCGTCCCGAAGGCGTTCCAGATTCGTGTCGGTTCGTCAGCACACTAGTTATCTCACGCGCAGTAAAACTAAACTCGTCCAGGCGGATCAAAGGGAATGATTTATGTCGATCCAACCCTTGAGGGTCGCACGCTTTGTCTGAGGCCCTCGATGCAAAAGTTTGATGCACCAGATTCTCTCGACATCGAGATTGCCAACATTCCTCGCCCGTCTTCGATGTACCTTAACCGGTATGTTAAGCAACGCGATCATAGGACAAGGATTTCATTTGAATTTATTTTCAGGCCCCTCGTCATGGTTCTTGAAGACATCGGGGTGCGGCTTCAGACGTTCTTGACGCTACAGCAGGACACCATGGACGACACACTGAAGAGCACCAAAGATATCCGTCGCTTCCGAATGCTCCTCAATCAACTCAAGATCGGGATGCGCTTCCAGGTGCATCACGTTCTCGGTGCCCTCGCCGACATGTGCTTTGGTTTCCGAGATGATTGCACCCAGGACGAGAACGTGCTCCTCGACGACTACTGGTTCTACTCGATTATCCAGTCTGCGGCGTGGGTCGTCTTCAGGCAGATCAAGTACCAAGCTCGCATTCTCGTGCCGGATAGTTGGACTCTGGTCGGCGTGTTGGACGAGCACGACTTCCTCGAACCAGGGCATGTCATGGGTACGTATTAACTCGGTAAGCTGCGATTGGTTGCTGATTACTTTCGCACAGTTCATGTTCAAGACGAAGCTCACCCTTACGGATATTATCTCAAGGGTAATATCGTGATCTGTCGCAGTCCTGTAGTTCACCCGGGCGATGTTCAGGTTGGCTCTTTCTTTCAATGTTGTGTACACCCATCGCTTAACACCGAACTCCAGATCGTTACGGCGGTCGTTCCACCGGAAGGCTCTCCTCTGGACAAAGAGAAACTCTCGAACTGTGTCGTCATGTCGGCCAAAGGTACCTCTCGATTATTGTCACCTAATGTATCAACTGAGACAACCGTCTTTCAGGAGCACGTTCGATCGCATCCTGCCTCGGCGGCGGCGATCTGGTCATTTGTCTCGATTTATTTAATGATACCGCTTCTGAAACCCTTGCAGGACGGTGATCTGTTCCACATCTCGGAGTACAAACCTTTCGTCGATGGACTGGAGGCGGTACATCGTCCTGCCGAATACGCGGCCGGCGATAAGTTCAAGTTGGACCGGGACTGCGATATCAAGGACGTCGCCGACTTCGTCACTGAGTACATCAACAGCGACGTCCTCGGCCTGGTTTCTACGACCCACTTGATCATCGCCGACCAGAACCTCAAAGGCATTGCATGCAGTAAATGCATGACGCTTGCGAAGCTCCACAGCGATGCTGTCGATTACGCCAAGACGGTAAGTATTTCTCGGAAACTGCACCCGAATTGAACTAACCACACTCCTTAGGGTGTCCCCGTCGACCGCATGAGAATCCCTCACTTCGAATTTCCCGCGAAGCCCGACTGGAAAGCCGATGAAGTTGCTGATGCCTCTGCAGCCGACTTCTACACCAGCAGCCGCGCGCTCGGTCATTTGTATCGTCGTGTTCAAGCTGCCGACCTTGACCAGTTGGAGATTGCTCGACCGACGAAGACGGCGAAGGAAGTCGAGGACGCTCTCACCGAGTCTATTCTTGACCGAATCACGCCAGAATATATTCCAGAAGAGGAGCTTCTCGGCGCGAGCGACGAGGTTATGGCTCGCATCGAAGCGCTGTACGAACAGTTCCGCTTTGAACTGCGGCGCATGACGACCCTCCACGCCCTTCACGAGACCAAGCCGCTCACTGAGGTTGAGGTTCGTCCTTCGGCCTTTTCCTTTTTTGGCATAATATTGATGTAATGCGCACCAGGTCATGATGGGGACGATTACGCAGAAGAGCGAGCAGCCGAAGCGACGTAAGGAGCTCCAAGCGCGCATGCATATCCACACCTCGCAGCTCGTCAACGCCATCCTCGAGATGCTCACAACCAGCCAGGAAGACGAAGATGAAACCGATAAGGACGTGCTTCTCCGCGCGTGGCAAACATGGTGCTTCGTCACGAGCCGGCCATACGAGCGTGACTACCCGGAGGAGATCCCGCAAACGGAGTGGCGCAAAGAGTTTGGCGCACGCAGCTTCGGCATGATCGTCCTCGCGGCCATCTTCAAGATCATGGATAGGCTGGACTCACGCCCTGTGGGAACTGAGGCTGAAGCGACGACACTTGCCATGGGCGAAGATTTTGAAGTGGCGGTAGAGTAGAGTGCCGAGAAGTGTCGAAACTTCGAGGTGTTCGAACTGCCTACTGATCTGTAACAATAGCCAAAGAATCGAATCGAATCGAATCAACTGCAATTGCAAGCTTGATCTTTGCAAATGAGTAGCTCCCACATGAGAGACAGATACGAGATCCCAGCTGGCATTTGTAGCCACCTAACAATGACATACAGGAGCTGAACAGCAGCGTGACGCGATAAGATAGAGCATGCAAGGAATATGCGGTGGGAGGGACCGAACACAATGGCCACTCCTCATCGACCATTCAGACCTGCGACTTTTTCCGTTTCCTGCCAACCATCGGTGGGCTGTCCGTGTCGTCCATCTCGACATCGACCACGGCAACTACCTTCGCCGGCGAGGCTTGTTTTTGCGGCTTCGTTTTTGGGGTGACATTATTCGGTTTCGAGGGACCAGCTGAGGGCTTGTGGACACCATTGCCGTTGGCGTGGTGTGCCGACGTGGCGGAGGCTGCTCAACACGGATGTGAGTTCCAAGAAATAGCGACTGAAATGCGAACACGTACGTGAGGACAACGCTTTTCGAAACAGTGTAGTAAGCGCATCCAGCTCGTCCTGTCCGATCTCCGGCTCCTCCTCTACTGACGCAGGTAGAGCTGATACAGCTTCCACATGCGTCGCATCATCCACGTCCATTGCGTCCGCGTCGTTCGATATTGGCGGGACATCGAGAGCACGTTTGCCAATTATCCTGCCCATGAGCGCATCGAAGAGTCGTGGGAGCGGTGGCTGCTCGTACGGCGGCAGCTCCAAGTCACGCGGTGCAGCGACCTTCGCTGCGCTGGGTAGCAGAGGTGTGACCCTCGAGGGAATATTCCTCGAAGTGGCAGAGAGGATCGCCGACTTGCCAAAGATGTCCTGCAGAATCGTCCGCCGGCTACCCGAGCCGTCATCCACAATCGCATTCGATTGCGCTGCATGTCCGTCCTCGAACCGTGCGACACCATCACCACAGAGAACGATGGCCCATTTACGTGTGATGCCAATCAGTGTAAAGTCGGTGGAAGCCGCAGAGACTGAGAGAGCGAAGTATGCGGCGGCGCGAAGTGGGTGCGATATGATGTACTTGTGGCGCGGTTGCGATGAAGAGATGGAGAATTCGAGCGCGAATGTTTCGCCGTGCCTGTTGGCGGGACGAGCCGACTGTTGCAGAACGACAAAGGCATCCTCAGTTGGGTGCGGGATGATGTTCTCGAACTCGTGCGCTGTCTCGTAATGCCAGTTGACTGTAACAGGATCAGTATTGTTTTAAACCTCGCAACAGTCTGCACTCACCCTTTGCGGTGACCAAGTCCCATACGACAAGATCATTACCACTAGCGACAGCAAGATATTGCCCGCTGCTGCCTACGAACGAAGCGGAACGGATATTGCGAATCTCGGGACAGTGGAGTACTTGCAGCACCGCGTTGGTATCCGGATCGAACAAGACGACATTCTTGTTGAAGGTAACTGTGAATAACGAACCGTCCCGTGCCCACGAAACTTGACCAGGCAGAGAATTGCGCCAGCTCAGGGTCGATCGACTTAACCAGAATACTGAAATCAATGGTCAGCGGCACGTCATACAACCCAGTTCGAGAACATACATTCTCCTTTGACTTTCGGTCCGCCGCCAACTAACTTAGTCTTCCACGTTTTGACGTTCCGATCCTCCCCAACAGTGACGAGTTGCCAAGTGTCGGTAGAAGAGCCTGCTGGGTTGAATGCGACAGAGTGGACACCACCAGGGCCATGAGGTCGATCGACGCGCGTATTGAGCAACCATTTCTTGCCGTTCCATTCCCACAGCTTAAGACACGTCGAACCAATCGTACCGGCACGACCGTCGATGGTCGCGAGCCATCGACCAGACGGACATGTTACCGCATGGAGAACACGGACGGGCTCAGCATGCGATTCCTGCGTCCGCGATACGCGGTTGGATGGCGTAACCTCGAGTTCGCTGATCAGAGCCGACGCCACTGGATCATAGAACTGCAGGCACGACGGATGAGACGAGGGCAGAACGACTGTTCCCGAGGCGGCGTGAATGGCGAGCGGCACAGAGGTGGTTGTCGGTGGCCGGAGGTGCGCAGGCGCGAGCTTGAGCCTGGGGATCTCCTGGCGGATCTTGTGGGATGCCGCGTCGATTACGATGAGGGAGCCGTCCGCCAGCGCGAGGAGATAACCTTCATTCGCATTTTCCACTGCAGGGGTGACTGCGATGCTGACGATTGGCGCGCCGACGCGGGGAACGAAATCCTTCTTGTTCGCATCCATTTGCCAGATGACGAGTACGGATTCTTCGCCACCAGAGAGAAGATAGGCGCCATTCGGGCTGAATGTGAGCGCAGACACGCGATGTGCATGCCAGTGAAGCATGGTTGTTTGCGTCCGCTCGGGCAACTGACCGGTCGACCGCAGGCAGTACCAGATGTGAATAGGCCCGTCGACACTGCCAGTCGCAAAATAGTCATCCGTTGGATGAAAAGTGAGGCAGGTTATTGGGTCTGGCGCGTTGTATTTGATCATTCCGCCAATGTAGTTGGGTGCAAGGGAGCGAATGTAAACTTTGGTGAAACTCGCGATGACGAGCCATTTTCCAGACGGAGATGCGGCGATAGACTTGATGCCCTGTGTCTTGCAAATCTGCGTGACAGCAGCCTCTGGAGTGGTCTGGCGTAGAGAGACGCGCCAAACGATTGATCGCTTGTCGTCGTCCTCCGCTTGCCCTGAAACACACGAGTAAGCATCAAGGTGACAACTACGAATAAGAAACAGGTGCCCACTCTCGAATTTTGCAGATGATGTGACGAAGACGGTGTCAGGTTGAGATGTGTCGATGCACATTGTAGTGACGGGCCGCTGGACACTGATTGTCGAGAGCAACGCAGCGTCGATGTAATCCCAGATCTTAACGGTACCATCGAGGGACGCAGTCACAAGCTGTAGTGGATTTGATGGGTGTATTGCGAGCGCTGTAATCGGTTTTGCGTGACCTTGGTTGTCGAGCGAGCTCGACGAGGAGACGTTGGCCGATCGCGGGGACAATGTCGAGACAGCAAGACCGGTAGCAGCAGAGTAGACTTTTATCGAGGACGAGGCGATGACAAAGAAGTACCTGATCGCGTGAGGTGAGCTTGGCGGATCTGTGTGTGGCGTGCGCTGAAAAAAAGGAGCTCACTTTGCGTCTGGCGTGTAGACTGCAGGGTGCGCGCTGGCATTACTCTCGGACAGTGTGGTATGTGACCAGTTTCTCCTGAACACTGCAGCTGCTGCGTCTGAAGTTGTACCAGCTGGGTCTTGGCTTGAGGTCACTGCAGCGGAATCTGGCGCAGGAACCGCCTTGCCCTTGCCCTTCGCGTCCGACTTGGCCTTCTTTGAGCCATTATCGGCACTCGCTGAAGCCTTTGACTTCTGCTGACTAGCAGATTTTGGCTTCGGAGCCATCGACCGAAATGACCAACGGCGCGCGGGAACGAG
>Ga0247815_10003800_pt1 | contig 10743 bp, 12 predicted proteins | sample UWRJL194509B1_FD_181014 | JGI IMG/M metagenome (GOLD analysis project Ga0247815, IMG submission 181014) | Plant litter microbial communities from Arlington Agricultural Research Station in Wisconsin, United States - UWRJ-L194-509B-1 | ecosystem: Environmental > Terrestrial > Plant litter >... | reverse complement strand
AGTCTTCCCCGGCGTGGCACGTGACACCGAGTGCTCCTCGACCTCCGTCCACATCGCCATCAGCAACACATCTCCAGCTCATAGCGCAACGGCTACACTCACGCCTACTGAAATGAAGGAAATGTCCGTCATCGGTACCGCTGTAGAGGTTCAAGTCGAGGTCGCCGTCGAAGATGTGCGTATCGTTGTCCTCGAACGGCCTGGTCAGCTCCCGAGCCCCGATTCCCGTCAAGTTCAGCGCGAGGAACCCGCCGCCGAGATCGTCGATCTCAAACCCATCGAGCACGGCGACACTATCCAGGCTACGCGTGTTGCCATTACTGTCACACTGCCCGCCGAAGTTGCATGCGTTCAGCCTCGTCCAATGATCAGCACCAACACCACGCCCGCTACCATAGTCACATCCACCGAAGCAGCCTCGCCCAACGACCTTTCTAAGCTTCAGATTGTGGCATTCATCAGCGGAATGATGTGGGCGTGCTGGCGAATGACCTTCTGGCCGGACCCGGTGACCAAGCGGCGCACATCGGCTTGGAAGCAGGCTGCCTTCGGCGCCGGAGCGATCCTGTTGCCAATCTTGCTTGTCCTCGTCGTCTGCATTGGCCTTCCTCTGGCTTTCTATGCAGAGATCAAAGACAAGGTTGAGAGCATCGGCAATGACAACGGGAGGAATCTTCGGACTGAGGTGCGTTTCAGGCTTGCGGCACGCGCCGAGCAATTTGACTGACTTGAACTACAGCTCAACGATGAAAGCACTCTCCAGCAGACTCCACTCGCGGCCAAATCCCTTAGCCATCTGTTTTCAGCAACATATGGTGCTGTTTCGGCCAAATAACTTGGACAATGCATGAAACATCGTAGCTTCCATCTCTGCACTTGACCCGAACAGCATGTCTGTTATCGGACACTTGAATAAAAATTGATAATTCACGTTAATATGTGGAGCGTATCCGGTTCTCAATTATGGACAGAGGTGTACTATTTCTGCCTTGGGCATCCGTCGAGAGACACAGCTAGGCCGAATATAAATTTCCTCCGGCCCGAGCTCGAGCAGGTCGACTCGACTGCGCTAGATCGCCGTCTGGCTAAGGAGGTTAGACCCGGAAGCATCGCCACGATGCAATAAATGCGTCGTTCAGATGTCGCGCTGGGAGTGTGCGCCTAGCTGACCTCGATGTGCTTGCGCAAGAAGCCGGCCGTTTGACGAGGTGCCAGATGTTCTCGAGAATGTTAGGCGCAACATCGTCGCTCTTGACATTGAGCAGGATACTTTCATTTGTCGTGAAGTGAGCCTATACGAGCAAGCAAGCGTCAGCGGGGAAGTGGAGGATGCCGAGGCGAATAGAGATATTAACGGATGCGAGGAAGCTCGGACATCATGGACCTAGACAGTGACTCCGCTGAATGCGAGGCCCACTGAGCATAACAAAGAAGGGAAAGAATACCGTCAGCGGGTGCGTGCATGCGACTCATCTTGTCTCGAGGTTTCTTGAGGAAAGAGAAGGGATAATGAATCGGTGTTGAAGAAGGAACGAGCGCGACAGGGGACCGAGCGCGGAGGCAAGTGCAGGAGGAGTAAGTCAGAGGGTGCGTAGACAGTCAGCATTAGCGTTTTACCTAGGGAGAAAGGGATCACACACGATATAGTTGAGTTTGCGGGATCGTGCTGCTCATGCCTCGACGGATGTACGTTGTGCGAAAGGAAACGCGTTTTCGTCGTTCCGGTCGATCGGCTAAACCTGTTCGAACAGTCGACGGCTGGCGCGAAGTAATAAGTCCAAGTATGCCGCCAGTACAAGACAGCCTCAGTGTGACCTTGTAGTCATCAGGCGCCGGGCCATCACGCAGGCAACTGAACGCCGGGACGCGACGAAGCGGTCGTCGCCACAGTGCCGACAAGAAGATCGAGAGCTCATCTTCAGTCGCAAAGCCACCAAGGGAACGCCTCATAAGCCCACAAGTGTCGTCGCACCTGAATCTTGCGTTTTCAGAGGGAAGGGAGAAATAATAAGGCGCATCTTGGGAAAGATTCAGGTGCACGGTGAAAGGAGAAGGACAATAGGCAAATCCACGGACCGCGTGGAGATAGGCGTCTAATGGCGCCACCGGCCGGCACCGACAGAACCGAGGTTGGTCGTGGCGGCGACACACTGTGAGAGAGAATCAGAGCGGGCTTGGTGGCTAGATCGAACGCGTGCAAAGTGTAGGAGCCACAGCGCAGGCCAGGGGCACGTCATTGAAACCGGACCTTGCCTGCTCCCAATCGACAAACATTCCCTCGCTGTCCTGAAACTCACCACTGCTTATAAGTGATGAAAGCGAAAACGGTCAAATGGCTCGCTGTCACGGGTACTTTGTCTCTCGTCGTCCCGCACGCCGTCCTCGTCACTTGTCACCACCCGTGCACTCAGAGCCCTTCTTCAACCGCGGCCTACCAGATGGATACGATAAAGAAAAAATACAAAAAAGCGAAAGGCCAGGTTAAAGATCTCCTGCGGCCACCCTCGCGCCAGAGCGCGCTCACAACACCTGCACGATCGCCTCGCAGCAGTCAAGAACCAACGGCTCCGCCCGGCCACAGAATATCGAATACGCCCAGTGTAATAGTGCAGGCAAGCCAGACAGCAATCGCACCAACAGCAATCGCTACGATGAGCACGGACATTCCTGCACTTGAGGCGTCAGCACCTGAACCATCCCCGCAATCCGAACATACCCCAGATTCTGCGGCAACATATGCACAGCCTCCCTCTGTTACCTCGAAGCTCGCGACCATGGCGTCTGTTTGCAATGACCTGTTCACGGTCGTGCATGGTGCCTCGGACGCGTTCCCTCCGCTTAAGTCCGCGCTTGGAGGAATCCTCGAGATCTGGAAGCAGTGTGAAGTGCGATACCGTTTCCCCAAGGCGTTTGATCATGTTCTTACTGCAGCTTCAGAGGACCGCCGAGGCCGAAGACGAGTGCGGAAAGCTCAAGAGCAAGCTCGTGGCTCTGATGAATATCGCCGATACATACGCCAAAGAACCACAGGGAACGCCCACTACCGACCTCTCCAAGCGTCTTGTGCGCATTGCAAGGTACATAGCTTGATGTCTCATCGAATTATGGGCCAACAACTCTTGTAGCGATGTTGGACAACTTCACAGCTCGGTAGACAAAAAGTTGAGCCGCGGTCAACTCACCAAAGCGGCGCAGTCGCGTATCGATGTCAGTGATATCAAAACGCTGACTACCGCAATCTCGTCCATCCTCGACGTCTTTCATGTGCGCTTAAATATCTTCCAGTCGCACCCTCCGTCTAACTTCTTCAAAGCTCGAGAATGGCGTTGTGGTTGAGAGGCAAGTTGTGGAGATGGCGCAAAACTTTGAGAAGCATAGACAGGAGTGGCGAGCAGTCAATGCGGAGCAACAGAGAAATAGGCACGAGGAGATGATTGCAGCTGGTTAGTCATCATTCCGACCTTGATCATGTAGGAAAATCGCTGACATTTTGCAGCCCTGAAGGAACGGCATGTTCCGCAGGCTGCGTACGACGCACAGTCGATCTCAGGCTGCATGGACAAAACGCGCGTGCGCATCCTCAATGAGATCGACGCTTGGATCAAGGATCCTTACGCCCAGCGGATCTGCTGGATCGCTGGGATGGCGGGCACTGGCAAGACTTCGATCGCAAAGACCGTGTGCAAGCGCGCGACTTCGGATCCGGGTATCATCCTCGGCGGGAGTTTCTTCTGCTCTCGTACTGGAATAGCTGCGCAGCGCGACATCCGCTGTGTAGTTCCAACTTTGGTTCAGCTTCTAGCTCGTCAGTCGGTCGGGTTTAGTCTTGCTCTTGCCGACGAGATTGCTCGCGATCACGACCTTCAACACAAGCATGTCACGGTGCAGGTCGAACAGCTTCTTTATGCGCCACTCCTCGCTCTCAAGGACTCTCCCAAGTCTGTCGTATTCATCATCGATGCTTTGGACGAATGTGGTGGCGAGACTGCTGGCTCAGACGAGGAAAGTCATCAAGCTGTTTCCGAAATGCTCGAAGCGCTAGTCACCTCATCAAATTCCTCCTCCAAGTTGCCTGTCAGGTTTCTGGTGACATCCCGCCCTGAGGTTCATGTCCGGGAAACGCCAGTGTCCAACGCAAATTTCAGTCAGATCCTGCGACTTCACGCGGTCAACAAGCAAGAGGTCGACGCAGACATACATCGGTATATCACCGAAACACTCACAACCAAACTCTCTGATAAGCCGAATATTCGGGCCAAGTTTACAGAGAGTGTTGTCGAGGATCTGGTTCAGATTTGTGACGGTCTGTTTATTGTCGCAGCGACAGCTCTGAAGCATACTTTCGGTGCAGGCGCTGTTGCTGTTGAGGCGAGATTCAAGAAACTGCTCAACGACTCTAGGGACGGTCTGAACTCCAGAGTCGCAGCTCCTCTTGATCGCATGTACCAATCAATACTAGAGGAGGCAGCGAGAGAAGATCAGTCTAGGTATTTACCACAGCTTCTAGCATCGATTCTCACTGCTCGCATGACGTTGTCCATCACGGCGCTGGCGGATCTTTTGGCGCAGGAACCCTTTGATGTTCGCGAGAGCCTGTCCTATCTACACGCGGTTGTAGATGTGCCCGATCATAACGATGAACCCAACGTGCGCACCGTACATGCTTCATTTGGTGACTACCTGTTTGCACGTGCAGCCGACCGCATCCGTATCTCCCGCACGCTCGGCCACGAAACCCTGACACACGCGTGTCTTGATGTTATGAACCGGCAGCTATGTTTCAATGTTTCAAAGAGTGCTTCGTCATATGAAGCCAACCCGGCATTCAAACCAGGCAGCATTCGTCTTTCCCTGGAATATGCATGCATGCATTGGGCTCATCACGTCGCGATTTTCAGGCTTAGCGATGATATTTCTTCCAAAACTTCAGCAATCGATGTAGCTATTGGTAGCTTATTTCGCCCAAAGCTGCTCTTTTGGCTCGAAGTGCTCAGTGTTTTGCGCAAAGTTGGTCTCGCATCTGGACTCCTGTTAATGGCAGGCTCCGCTGTGAGTCACCTGTATTTACCGCAGTGGATATGCTAAATCTGCCACAGGTCAATGATCTCATAGTCTCACGATTTCTCCGCGATGCTAACTCTTTTGTGGCTGCTTCTCACGTGGCGATCGAAAGAAGTGCGCCACATATCTATCTGTCGGCCCTTCCATTTGCGGACAAGAACTCGCTTGTCTACCAGGACTTTGCCCCACGGTGCATCTGCCTGATCACTGTTGACACATTTCGCATCGGCAATCATGGCGGAAACGCTGTAATGGCACTCATCGGTCACAGCAGCCCTGTTCGCTCCGTTTCTTACTCTTCTGATGGTCGTCTTTTGGCTTCTGGTTCCGATGATGGCACAGTCCGCATATGGGATACACTGACAGGCGAGGAAGCGAGGTCCGCCATGCGTGGCGGTGATGGGAATGTCCTGTCGGTTGACTTTGCCCACAACAGCAAGTGGATCGCATCTGGCACCGAATCAGGCGCAGTGTGTATTTGGGATATCACAAAGAGCCAGGCAGTCCTGCGGAAGCTAAGCGGCCATACTGAATCAGTGAATTCCGTGATGTTCTCTCCGGACGGTTCTCGTCTTGCGTCGGCATCAGGCGACCAAACGGTCCGGGTTTGGAATCCCGAAACGGGCGAACAACTGGCAGTTCTCAATGGGCATATGGACCAGGTCAACGGTGTGGCATTTTCTCCAGATGGCGAGGTCTTGGCATCAGTTTCTGGCGATCGGACGATCAGACTGTGGCACAGTACCACAGGGCAAGGTACACCCCAATCGTTCGAGGACGCTGGAAACTACAGCGTCGATTTCTCACCTGACGGTGAGATAATTGCTGGAACATTTCCGGACGCTGTCGTACTCTGCCAACGCAATACCGGAAAAAGAATTGCATCGTTAAAGCAGAACAGCTATAGATCATTATGCGCCCAGTTTTCGCCAGACAGTCGATCATTAGTGGCTGTGTGTGGCCACACGGTCCGACTTTGGTCCCTGCAGCCGGACCTGCACAATGCTTCCTGGGTCGATCTTGACGGGCACGGAGCCGATGTTAACTGGGCCACCTTCTCACCGGACGGGCTGTACATTGCCTCGGCCTCTTGTGACGGCACGACCAGGATCTGGAGCGCCGGAAGCGGCCAATCGGCCGTTCAGTCACAATCTGCACATGAGGAAGCAATACGCTCGGTGGCAGTCTCGCATGACGGTGCTTTCGTTGTCAGCGGCTCTGAGGACAAATCGGTGCGGGTGTGGAATGCGCACACCGGCGAGGCGACCCTTCCACCGTTGTGCGGGCACACAGAGTTGGTGTCCTCTATCGCGATCTCGCCGGACGATCATATAATTGCATCGGGGTCTCATGATTACCAAATACGGCTGTGGGACATGCCATCGGGAGCAGCTATTGGCGAGCCAATGAGTGGCCACGCCGGGAGCGTCTCGGCTGTGGCATTCTCGTACGACGGATGTTGGCTTGCATCAGCATCGGGCGATAGCACCGTGCGCATTTGGGACGTCGCGGTACAACATACATCAACTGTTGGTCCACTATGTTGCCAAGGAGGGTCAAGCGCTGTTGCATTTTCGCCAGACGATGGACTTGTTGCTGCGGGAGACAACCGCGGTCGCGTCTATCTCTGGCGGACAGATACAGGCGAAAAAATGCACGAGCTGCTCCATGCAAATAATTTGACAGTTTGGTTCATAGCATTCTCACCGGACGGCGCGCAAATCGTGTACGGCGGGGCGGACAATGCAGCGCATATCTGGGATATTGCCTCGGATCAACGCGTTCTCGTTCTTCAGGGCCACATAAAATACGTTCGGTCTGTGGCGTGGTCCCTCGATGGACGTCTCATCGCGACAGGCTCCAAAGACACCACAGTGAGCCTGTGGGACGCGTCGACAGGCATGCCACTTGCGACACTTTATGGCCATACCGAGCCCGTTTCATCGTTGACGTTCACATGTGACGGACAATTCATCATATCGGGCTCTTGGGACACCATAATCCGCAAGTGGGATGTGCGCGCGGCCTGCCAGCTGGGATCGGAAAGCTTTAACAATCCTGATGCAGCACTCGCATCTGCAACCCTCAAGGACGGATGGCTGGTGGGATCATCTGGCGAGCTCATCTTGTGGGTGCCGACCGAGTACCGCACGTACCTTCAGACCTCCCTCTGTACACTGTTGATTGGAGGAAGTCGTGTAGTCATCAGGGTAGGAGACAGTGGCCTGTATGCTGGCTTGAAATGGACCTCTTGTTGGCGAGGCTGAAAGATGCAGCGCCTCGATCAGAGCTCTCATGTCGTACTGCTCTTTTGCAATGCACAGTAGTGCCGTTTGAGAATGAGACGGTCGGTTTTTCTTTATATAAAGGCACATCCAATTGAGACCAAAGATAGAAACTAATGATGGTCGCAGACAAATGAGATTGAAATTGTGTGTGGGCCTTAAGGGTGGCTCCCGCTTGGTAGAATGCCCATATGCGAACGGTGGTGAAGATTCGCTTTTTTGTAAAGTCTCCAATCATTGACCTATGGTCGTACTCTGAGTCTAAGGATTGACTTTGAATATTAACTGTGTTAATACTTTAGGCTAATGTTGAGCGGTTGAAGTACAGCGTGCTGACAAAGCCCGTCAATTTGGGTGAAGAGCTAGGATTGTGTAGATAGCTCTCATTCAACTTCCGACTTTCCTGTAGACTGGAACCATGGGTGTCACAAAAATTCAAGCTCAAAGCCGACCGCTTACTTCGCTTAGCATACGATAAGTTTAAGCTAGGGAAACATGCAGCTAGGACGATCGTCGTCGGTTGAGCTGTCTTTAAAACCCGAATTTTGTTGCTCTCTCCACTTTTTTTTTTTTCCTCGTCTCGTTCCCCATTAATAAGTGCGTCCATTTTCATATAAATAAATCATATTCTTGATTTGTTTTCGGTCTATTCATGCAATTCTCATGGCCACGGTGGTCTTTGTTGTGCAAATCAGGGCGGTTTATGGGCTGTCGCTTGCTATCGCGTTTATTTTGACTCTCACCCGCCTGTTCCGGGATTAACATTGGCGCAGACTGTCCTGACAGGCGCAGCAAGTCTTCACGAGGCGTCGGCACAACCAAACTTTTTGCTCAGCGCAGTCCATCAGGGTCCACCATCAATACCCACGCGTCAAATCTGTCAACGTAAATTTCCAATCTGTCTAGCCTTAGCCGCAAAAGCGCGCGGCTCAAGATTACAACAGCGTGATAAGGTCAGAAGACGCGTGTCGTAACAGCAATGACTGAGCGCGCCTGCGACGCGAACGAGATTATGCCGCCGTCAGCCCGAGTGCGCTCATTGTGATGTTTGATATACCAGACAGCAGCGGGCTCATTGAAACTCGCTGCCAGCTTCTCGAGGCGGATGGTTGGGAGGTCCTTGAGTCTGTTGCCTATGGTTGGAATTTGCTACGGGATGCGTGTGTTGAAGTGAACCACGGCCAGTACCGGGTCGGCGGCCGATGTACTCTGTTGTGTGGCCAGCTTGAGCGAATGTGCCGTTGGCTAACTTGATGGGTGGGCGTTGAACCTCGTACTTGGGTCGCCACGATTGCGTCCAGCTCTGTATCATATATCTGCAGCATGTGCTACCTTGAATCATCTCAGTGGTCCTGCCAAGTCTCAGCCTTTGACCGTTTGAGGGCTTGGTGCATTTGGGTAGTCAATTGCGCAGGCACGATGTGTGACTGTTAGGAACTGCTGCGCTGTACTGCACGCCGTGCAACCTGTGAACGTGTATACAGGATCGCCCCAGATTGTTGATCTCAGTCAGTGAATGGGTCAGCTCTGGAGGTGCGGAGAATTGGTGACCCAACTCTGGGGTTCTTCTCGCAACAGCCGCTAACTGGTCTCGCGTTCAAGTTGATGGTGCAATGGTGCAGCTTGCTGTTCATGCTGTCACTAAGCTTGATTCTCGAGCGAAGGCAGGAGAGGGCAGGGGAGGGAAGGAAAACTGATTACTGTCGCCAGGGCTGAACTCAAAGCACCTCAGGCTCATACCGCTTATGGTTGAATACAGTGGACAAAACATCGCCGATGCGCGGCATCTAATGAACGGCATCGATATAGAAAGGTCAACATTGCATGCTAGACATACAACCATGATCTGACGGCATGCGGCTGACGTCGGCGCTCGTCCGCCTGTCCGCCGACCGTGTGAGTTTGAGCCGCTTTCGTGCCCTGGCGCTGGTTCAAACAATGTCGCCTGTCTCTCTCCCTCCGCCCCCGCTCGTTCTGTCTGTTCCGATCTCAGCTTTCCGTTCTCCCATCGCTCATTTGAATTCTCCGGCTGGTGATGAAGATGTTGGTAACGCCTCCTTCGTCCACCGCACCACCAAAAAATCCTCTCCAGGATGATTATAAACAATTCCCAAAGTCAAAACGCGGAACCACTTTGTGGACCAGTCTGCAGGACGAGTACGAGTTGAACGACGAGGAGCGGTTCTGGCGCGGGATCTACACGGACCTCCTCGAGCGCGGTTATACTCTGCGGCCGCGGTACGCTCCCGACTGGACACCGTCGTGGGTAGGCACCAACATCTTGCCGATGTATTGTGAAGACTCGAGTCCGAGTATGGTGAGTGGGATTGCACCTGCGCTATGTCATCTGAAGGCTGACGGTCTGCATTCGAGCAGTACAACGGCCTGATCGACGCCCGGCGTACAGATGGATTAACGGTGGCGATCAAATGGATACCCGAGGCGGCACACATTCGGTCAGAGCTCTCAATATTAAAGTTCGTCAACTCGGCGCCATTGCGCAGCGACCCCCGTAACCATGCGGTCGTGGTTCTAGATCAGTTCGAGCACCCAGATCAGAACACGAGCGGTGCATTCATCGTCACACCGTGGCTTGGGACTGTGGTACATCTGCCACTCAAACATGTCAATGAGGTCGTGGACTTTATGCTACAGGCTTTCGAGGTGAGGGGCTTTGTTCATGGAGTGTATCTGGTATCTGAAGATCTTGCAGGGATTAGAGTTTCTCCACGAACATGGCGTCGCGCATCGGTGTGTCGCTCGGATTAGTTTACCCTGTTATCTTTATGCTGATTGACATACCTAGCGACTGCACTGGCCGCAACATCATGATCGATATGAGATCGCTGCTTCCTGGAAAGCAATGGCACCCTCATACCCCGGTCATGTCCTCAGATATGCGATCCTCCATTCGGCCGCTTCCACGTTGCCAAGCAACACCACCGGCCCGTTACTTCTTCATCGGCTTCGGTATGGCGTCACGGGACACGAACGCGGTAACAGGCACGCTGTGTCGCGATTTCACCGTACCGGAGTTATCAGACACTGTGCCTTACGATCCGTTCAAAGTCGATGTCTACACGCTTGGGAATTATTTTCTCCGAGATTTCGTTGAGGTGAGTTGACCCTGCAGTGCATGCGGTCTCCACGCTGATTGCTTGCGACCTTCCTTCAGCGACACGCCAACCTCGCTTTCCTTCGCCCATTGTTAGTACACATGGTCAGCGCCAATCCCGCGGCGCGCCCGTCTATCTCTGAGGCTCTACACACGCTGCGCGGTCTCGCAGCATCGATACCCGGACTGAGCTTTCGTTGGCGATTGACTCTCCCAGCCGAGCCGAAAGGCGCCAAGCTGCGGAGTGACACTATTGCGCTGGCGAGGGAAGTCTACTACCAC
>Ga0247815_10003797_pt1 | contig 10746 bp, 8 predicted proteins | sample UWRJL194509B1_FD_181014 | JGI IMG/M metagenome (GOLD analysis project Ga0247815, IMG submission 181014) | Plant litter microbial communities from Arlington Agricultural Research Station in Wisconsin, United States - UWRJ-L194-509B-1 | ecosystem: Environmental > Terrestrial > Plant litter >... | reverse complement strand
CAAACGAAGTACCTCCACTTTCACGATCGTTCCAAGACCTGACTTGTTTGCACACTCAGACATCCTCATCTTTGATCTCCTCCAAAACGGTCGGGACACTATCACCTTTGTAGCTATCTACAACGACCCAAAGGTGGCCAACACACGCACATCGATACTCAAGCAGCTACCCACCATACAGCTCCCTGTTCGCCACCCGGTGGTCCTTACAGGTGACCTCAACATCAGCCATCCCCTTTGGAACCTGGATGACCGCTCACCTTCACATGAGACTGCAATGTTCGTGGAATGGCTTGAGACGCAGGGGTACACCATGCACAACGAGAAGGCTGTACCAACGTGGCACCGCCCAGGGAAACGAACAGAACGCTCAGTCATTGACCTGACCTTCTCGAACATGGCTGCTACACAAGGTGATGTTGTAAAGGAATGGCGCCTGGACTCGACGCTACCTTACGCCTCAGACCACATTGCAGTTCGCTGGACAGTCGACCCTGAGCTCACAGAGGTCACTAACCTCGCTGGCCTGGGCTTCAACCTCAAGGAGGTGACACGTGGTGAGTGGACGGAGGCCCATGCTCCGCTCGTGGAGGCAGCACGCGAGACCCTCGCCCCACTGCTGGAACGCGAGTGCACCCTCCCTCACACCGAGATTGAGCGGCTCGCAAACTGCCTATCGGACACTTTCGCAACAGCAATTGCGGCAACTGGGAAGGAACGAAGACCCAGTGCAAGCGCCAAACCGTTCTGGTGCAGAGACCTCTCAGCAGCAGCAGACACCATTGCGGAGGCTAAGGCGACAGAGCAGTCCTTCACCAGAACAGCAGGCTTCAAGAGTCGCGCTCTGGTCGCACGCGTGTGCAAAGCTAAGAACTTCTTCAAGAAGCTCCTGAAGCGAAAACGTGCGGACTGGGCTAACGACATCCTTGCAAAGGCAGAAGGGGCAGACATCTTCCGCTTCCGTGAGTGGTCCAAAGGCGAACGCACGTATCCTTCCCCTGCCATCTATCGTGGACCTGACCGCGCAGCCGCAACTTCGCACGAAGAAAAATGCGACGCACTCCGCGAAGAATTGTACCAGCCACCCCCGCTGCTCCCAGTGCCATTCGAGCCAGACCTGGAATCCAGCACACCAGGCGATCTACCCTTCGCAGACGTGACACGGGCAGAAGTACATGAAGCCATCTTCTCGTCAGACTCAACGTCGGCACCCGGTTCCACACAGGTGACGTACCGTGAACTCAAATGGGCATGGGAATACACAGGTGACTACATTACAGGGCTCGCCTACCACTGTGTCAAGGCCGGATATCATCCCAAGATCTTCCGCCGCGCCATTGCAATTGCACTCCGCAAGGTTGGAAAACCCGACTACTCCAAACCACGCGCGTATCGCCTCATCACCCTACTCGAAGCCCTTGGCAAGGTCATTGAGAAAGTTGTCGCACGACGGCTGACCTTCTTAGCGGGTGCACACGGCCTTGTTCCTGCCGAGCAGTTCGGTGGCTGCGCAAATGCCTCAACTGTCGACGCCATGCTCGTGTTTGTCAATGATGTCCATGCCGCATGGAACCACCAACGAGTCACATCTGCACTGACCTTTGACATTAAAGGCTACTTCGACTTTGTCAACCATGCACGGCTACTCTACGTTCTCAGGTCCAAAGGGGTCCCACTACCCATTGTGTGCTGGGTATCAAGTTTCCTGTCGGACCGCGAGGCAGCTGTCTGCCTCGATGGCAAGCGAGGGGCAATGAAGCCAGTCCTCAACGGAATACCCCAGGGGAGCCCAGTTTCACCAATTCTCGCGGCCTTTTATTCTGCGGAGCTGATTGAAACAATGCAGGAGCCGCTAGCGGAGCGAGCACAGTATGCCAATGATCAGCCCACACGTGTCTCGACCCTTTGCTACGTTGACGATGGCATGCTCTATGTCTCGTCCCGCAGCCTGGAGACAAACATCCAGCTACTTGAAGCAGCCTACGCACGTGCTGACCAGTGGCTGCGCTCAGCAGGACTAGCACCAGACACCGAGAAGCGAGAACTCATGCACTACACCCGAGCCGCCACACCCGTACTACCACCCATTACACTGCAGGAACGAACCGGAGGCCACACCATCATCCATCCACGCGAGACGGTGCGATGGCTGGGGGTACACTTCGACCGCAAGCTCTCGTTCAATAACCACGTGGGCGTGTTGGCAGGGCGCGCAGCAACAGCGGCAGGCAGACTGTCGATGCTTGCAAACACAGTCCGCGGACTCACCCAGATCAACGTCCGGAAATTGTTCAACTCGTGCGTGAAGCCGATCCTCACCTATGCTGCACCGGTATGGTGGCCAAGCCGTAAGCAAGGAAGCCACCTCGTAGGTAAGAAGACACACCTGCACAAGCTCGAGACAGTCCAGCACCGCGCATTGCGCACAATCCTAGGAGTCTTCAGGACCACACCGATCGAAGCAATGCATATTGAGGCATCAATACCCCCGCTCAAGCATGCCTTAGACTATGCGGTGCGCCAGGCAGGACTGCGCTTCAACAAGCTTGACACGCGCAGCCCCGTACTCGACCGGCTTGGCAACGAGTGGAGACACGGTGCAACGCCCATGACGCCGCCACCCCTCCGCGCCTCCAGGCTACGCACCCAGACTACACCGCTCCTGGAAGTGGCCTCACACACATCCGCAGGTGCAGAACGCATACGCCCCTTCGGTGCTGCGCCCTGGCGCCGCACCCACCACGAGTTCGGCCCTCGATACTCCATCAAACCGAAGGCAGATGGGCTCACCAAGGACGAGGCAGCCAAAGCTCACCGCCACAACCTGGCCAGCTTGACAAATGCTGAGACGGTGGTCTGCTACGCCGATGGATCGATGCTGGACAGAGGCGGCCAAGTGCGGGTCGGAGCAGGCTACATCATGTACCACGCGGGCCGCACAGTACGCGAACTGTCCGTGGGACTAGGTGGTAAAGCCGAGGTATACGATGCCGAGCTAACTGGACTGCGCATGGCCCTTCTGGCCGCGACAGAGTTCGCCCAGGTGCACGAGGAAGTGCGCCATATCGTGCTGTTCTCGGACAACACTGCTGCAGTCAGCACAATACACGACCCTCTCCCGCGCGCAGGACAACATCACGCTGAGTCGTTCTCACAGCGAGCCTTTGCTTTCCTGGATGCTGACGAAAACCGTTCTATTTGCGTAGCGTGGTGCCCGGGCCATACAGAGGTACGCGGAAACGAAGAAGCCGACCGACTCGCCAAGGACGGTACGACAATGCAACCTGACGGGGAAGAGAATCAGTCACGCGCCAACGCCATGCGCAAATCGAAGGAGAAGTTACTCACAGACTGGACGGAGCAGTGGAAACGATCCCCGCACACGGGCCGCTACGCCGCTGCAAACCGCACGCCACCGTCCCTCAAGCCGACCCGCCACTTCAGGGAGCTCGCAGGGGACCGCGAGCTATTTGCCCGCTTGACGCAATGCCGCACTGGCCACTGCTACCAGGGAGCGTACTACGCCTCGATGAACATCGAGGAGCAGTACGACTGCCCGTGCGGCGAGGGTCTGCAAACACGCGAGCACACGCTGCGCACATGCCCGCGCTACGAAGCGCACCGCGGCGCACTGCGCCGCGTATCCAGGTCTATCGATCTGGGCACTATCTTAGGTACGTACCGAGGTATTCTGGCCCTGGCTGACTTCTTGAAACAGTCAGGCGCGTTCACGAGGAACGGTCAGCCGCGCGCTGCGCGACCCCTGCCCCAACTCGAGGATGGCTTTGACGACGACGATGGCGAGTGGACAGACGACGAGGACGGCGAGGAGGGATGGGACGACGGTGGCCGTGAGTAGGAGAGCGGGGAAGCGAGGAGGATGGGAGAGAGAGAGGAGAGAAGCGGACTTTACCCAGCGGGCCTGCGCCGCAACTTCTGATATCACTGGCGATCGTCGCCTTGCCGGATTGCGCCTGCGCATGGGTTATTGAAGAGCACACCCTCAAACCGGCAGGGTGGCACACGATCGAATTTTCATCGACAACAGGATGTTCTGCACAACTCCTGCCGCCGAGTCCCCTTGGACAACGGACTGAACACAACAATTATCGGCTGCCTGTATAATCTGTACCTAGTGTGTAGTGACTCGGGCTAGCGCTTATGGGCTCGCTGCCTACGGCGCGAATACAAACCAGAATCCCCCCCCGGCTGTCTCACGTGACGGTACTTCAATTGTCACATCAGGAAAACGACGTAATGCGAAGTGGCGCTGGTCACGGCATGTGGGGCCGAAGTGGCGATACGGGCGGCAACCGAGCGCCAACACGCGGCCCTTTGCAGCTCGCACGGGCACTTCGTGCAACAGGCCGGGCATTAAGCGTGTTGTCACGTGAACAAGCCGCCCAGCCGTAACTTGAGGCTCTTGGGCGGCCTTATGGTCAAAGATAGATGCCTTGGCAGGCGGTGCCCGCCAACGCGGGCAATACGGCGCCGATAGGGCGCAAACGGCGCAAAGAGCGCAAAGAGCGCAAAGGCAGCAATCGGCCGGCTGCCTTCCCTCCGCTTTCCCTCTTCCCTCCCATTTCGAGCCTCTAGCGGTGCCGCAGCAATGCTGCTCGACACGACTGTCTATTTACTGTGCACCTGCAACGTCGCTGATGTCAGCATTTGCCTGCTGTTCATTGCTCGACTTGCTCAGCCATCCACAGTGCGTCAACTACAGTTTATTCATCGTCATCATCTGACACTTCCCAATATACAGATCTGTACAAGTCTTTGTCTAGCCGGTTATTCAAATAGAAATCATTGTAACCGTCCAACACCGTCTTTGCTGTGAGGTTCTGATCAACAGCGCTGCGGCCGAACTTTGGGACAAGTTGACATCCGCGTCGGATGTCCGCAAGCTCAACAATGCCGTACTGCTGCTGGCCATCGCTACTGAAGCTACGAGTGACGGGAAACATGCCGTTTACCTTGTTGGGCTGCCTTCCTGGTGCGCTGTACCATTCGACAACCGCCAGCGGCCCTGGTGCATTCTTCGCGAAGAGGGCAGCCTCCAACCGTGTTGGAACTGCAAAGATGGCACGTAGTTGTGCAATCCGAATGCCTGAGTTTGATCCCATGAGTACTAATAATCTTGACTTGAGGCGGCCACACACCGTCAAGCCCGGTGGCACCCGCTTCCTCATGACCTTTCGTTTGGACCAGTACACTGTCAAAACGTCCGGCTGCTGGCGAGGCGTAGACCTTATTGACGAGGTCAGGGGCTGCAAATGTCTGTAGGTTCGGTGTTCGGAACTTCGCCAAGTTCCAAGTTTGAACAGACCCGAGGATCTTCAGCGCCGTCTCGACCTCGTGCGGGAGTTTGGGCTCATAACCTCGATGAACCCTGATGTGATGCCACTTTCGCAAGAAGGAGCGGAGGACGGCCTTAAAGTTTGGGATGCAGAAATCGATGTCCAGCTGCTGGAGAGTGACATGTAGACGATTTGGGCGAACAGCAAGCTGGACGGCATCTCGGCGAACGGTTGCACGAGGAACCTTGCATGGTTTCTGCAGATTAGATGTAAAGATGGTGCCGGCCTTCCACGCAAGGTGCGTGGCAAACCAGAATACAGCCTCGCGTCGTTCGAGCCAACTGCACATCTGGTCGATAAAGTCGCGCTTGTTTGAGGCCGCAAATGCGTGCTTTGCCTGATCGATGTGCTGACGCTCCGTTGCTTCGGTATTGTAGTTGTCCGTTGTCCCGAACAGCTGGATAGACTGCACATAATGTTGAAGCGAGTGCAGCTTCGGCAAGTTAAAGTCTGTTTGCGTAGTCAGCTATCAGTCAATGACCAATACCACGCACAACACACCGCTTCGTACGCCCTGCTGCTCAAACACGTGTTTGAGCTCATGGAAGTTGGAGAGGGTGGTTCGAAGGTCGTTCAGCGTGCGAGTCGAGTGACACTCGTACTGAGCAATATAAATAAAGTCGAGCAGTTCTGCAGTTGCCTGAACTGCAGCGTCGGGAACAAGACCATGAATGCAGCCCAAGATTTGCGCGTATATCGCCTTGTGCTCGCCGCCTGAGATGTTGCTGAGGCCGGTGATACCATCCTTGAAGTGTCGCAGTTGGTGAGCAAGGGGCAGTCGTTGGATGCGTGCATCAAGTTCCTTCGCATCTGCGAGGGAGATTAGCCACTCGACTATGTGTTTTCCCATGCCCTGCACGAGCTGGTGCAACACGTCGGAGGTCATTGAGGCGTGGACATTGGCAAATGCCCAGTCGTGCCAGAATGGCTCATCCACAGGGTTCAGACCTGCAGTGTTGAGTTCGGCAAGCGCTGCCTTCCGTTTCTTGCTCGTGTCGGCAGCAAAGAATGCATCTATGACTGCCCAGGTGCTGCTCTGGTGTCGTATTTCGCCATGTTCATCTCGTCCGAACTTCTGCTTTGGTGACAGACAGACAGGGCATGCCTGACCGTAGCGTGTGCAGGTGACGAGGCATTGCTCCGGATAGTCGGCAACATAGGAAGCGAGGATCGGGTGGAAAGTCCGAACTACGCCGCGCGAGTCGGCAAGGCGAATGCCATCTCGAGCAGGTACAAATAGCGATTCACAGATCAGCTGCATTGAGTCGTGGTACAGCCGCGTGCGCACGTTGCGAGATTTCTGTGCGGAGAACGAAGGATCTATCTTTGCAGTTGGTAGGTAGCCGATGAGACGCTGTGCGCGCATAGACGGTGCACGTCGGGCATGTTTGGCGATGTTACCAATGGTGAGGTACACCGGATAACATGAATGCTTGCCAGTGAAGCCGGTGAGCTGCGTTTTATCGCTACTGATAATGACAGGGACCGCTGTCCTGCCCTCCGGTAACTGCAACTAGATGCAACATGTCAGCACTAATAATTCGCAACGAGAATAGCAACATATGCGAACTTGAATCTCATGCCACCAGTCGCCGGAGCTCATCTCATTGTATATGCGAGTAGTGCGGGTGGCATCAGCCCAGCGTCGCTCTGGCGCAAACGACATGACATCCGCAAATGCGGGATCGGCCAAGAGATCGGCCACAACGTCAATAGCATTTCGATAGTACAGGTCAAATGGCTCGACCATGCCTGGTACTGAGAGTTTGGCATGGTTAAATTTCGTGCTGGACGGGAGTGCCGAGATCTGAGCTTTGATGTGGCGTGCGGAACTCGCAGCCAGTGCTGGGTTAGCGGCATCAGAGTCAAGGAGACGTGAAATGGCGCTCTGAGAAACACCCTCGATCGTCGACCAGTGTGCAAGATCCCAGTCGGCTTTTGATGGGAACGGGCCATACTCGCCGGTGAATGCGGCAAAGTCGGACTGGATAAGCGGGGTCTTGAGCTTACTCTCCCGCCTGGCCGCACCAGGAAACTTGTCAACTATCTCGGGATCGTCATCAGGCTCGTCTGAGATAACAGCACGCTGTGGTGAATGAAGATCTGAAGGAGACGATGGTAGTGGCACAGAGACCTCGGGCTGGTTGGGGATCTCAGGTGGTGGTGAATCGCAAGCTGAGTCGGTGTCTGATGGCCTTTCTGCTGCTCTCGGCGTACTGCTTGTGTGATTGCGAGGGCGCTGCCGCCAATGTACTCTATACGCGTGCAGATTTGCACCAACTGCAGCGGCTGCGTCGTTTCCAGCAGCCAGCCGCCGCCCACAAATAGCTCTCCCATAGTGCTTGTTGAGCCTCACTCGTGTGGGCCAACTGCGGTTGCAGAACAGACAGGTGAAGGTGGTCATGGCATGAAGCGAAGAGGTAGTGATGAGGAGCACATGCGACACAGCACAGACCAGAAACCCCTTGATGTTCCCACACGCGGCCCCTTGGTGCAGTGCGTCTTGCGTCATCGTAACTTCATTCCTTTTGCCGATGTCGTCGACGTGAGTTCGTTGTGGCTTGGTGATGCAGCAGCCGCCGCCTCTCTACCTCCCCTGCCTCGCTTATAAGTGAGGCACCATGCCCACGGCCTCATCACCCATTCCTCTACTCTTTCATTATGGGCCGCGGGCAACAGCAGGACGTGCCACGGAACGACAAACATAATGTACCATGCAACAACAAGGGCGACGCAGCACACAGAAAGGCAGCTGGTGTAACGTCTTCCATCAAACCAGCAGCTTCGGCTCAGCCCAACACCGCTGGGACAGGCAAAAAGAACAAAAAGAGCATGCAGCCTGAGGAAACGCCTAAGCCTAACAACGGTGCGCATTGCTGCTGCTCTTCGACGTCAAGTGTAACTTTGTGCTCACGATTGCCATTGCTCCGACTTTTCACAGATCAACGTGCCAAAAAGCGCAAGAAGAGCAATGTCAATAGTGATGATGAAACCGAGGACGTGCAACAGCCCATGCGCAAGCGTGTTGCCTTTGAGCAGTCTTATAATGACGGTGTGTCACTGCTTCTAATTTAAGCAGGCTCGATCTAGTTTCACTCAACCAATGTCTCGCAGAGGATGGCCAATTCAACGATCAAGAGCTGGATGAGCCGGAGGCGGCAGAGCTGGAGCTTGAAGATTTCGACACCGAGTATGACGGCAAGCAGCGCATTGCTCGCGCAGGCAAGGCTCATGCCACAAACCGCACTGGCACCCTGGTTCGTCAACATCTGTTGGCATTTTTACACATCTACTGACTACTCGTGGCTGCAGACCATAACCCCTGGCCGCGCGGCCCGCGCCTCTGCAACTCCTGGACGTCGGTTCCCATCTCCAGAGTCTGTCAACGGCATTATCGAACTTGCAGCGTCAAGTGAGGAAGATGACGAGGAAGATGGCGATGACGACAGCGCAGGCAAGGATGAGGGTTATAGCCGGGATGGCCTTACTATAGATGAGCAGTCTGAGGATGAGGACAACGCACCCAATCCGCGAACACCTGCCCGTCGCACTATCCCTGCCGCCGACTTCACACCGTATAGTCCTCAACCCAATAGCAAGGAGCCGAGCAAGTCCCGCTGGGGAGATCAGTCACCCGACACGCAGATGATTCTCAATCTCGGCAGTCAGCTCTATGTCTCTGACCTTATGGTTGGCAACCCCTACCCTGACGAGCCGACCCGCGTCAAGCTGTCAAACACCCAGCTCGTACGTGCTGCTGAGCTCTTAGGTCTTACTCGCCGTCAAGCACGACTCAAGGGAGACAATCAGTATCTGCGAGATTGCTCGAAGATGGTTCGTGGATTTGTTGGTTGGCAGTCGGTGTCGCCTCACTGACAAGTGCAAATAGATCAAGGGGCGCGATTCAACTGCACGCAGCCAGGTTGTATCTGCTGCGCGGTCACTTGTTGGCCCCTCATTCAGGCTCCCAGCCCTCCAAAGCCCGGCGCAGATCAAGACACGGGTCAAGATCCTGCTCACAAAGGATGCCTATGTCTTTAAGAGTCTCGTATGGGATAATACTGGCAAGGTTATTCGAGTAAGTTCTCTCTTTCTTCGACTCGAACTTAGGACTCCTCACTAAAACATTGAAACAGCGAATTGGGGCGTACCAGAACAGTCTCATCGAGGAGATCATTTTCATGGTATTCTTCGTCGGCGGCAACAAGCTTGCGATTGCCGAGCACACCCGCGACCTCTTCAAGCCAATCCCCATCTCCACAATCGCATTTTGCGCGACTGCAGTACGTGAATCCTCTGTTTTCATTGCAGTCTGATTTTAATCTCGCCTCAAGATCGAGTGCGCACTTCAGGACTGGTCCACCGGTGTCCAAGCCAAAGCTTCGTCGCCTTTTTCAGCTGAAACCTGGTCAGTAGCATACGCACGGCACCTGCGGGCTCTCAAGAAACTCGACGCGACAAAGAAGGACGTCCTTGACGCACTGCGGCTTCGCCTCTGGAATGGCTGTTGGTAAGCTCTGTACAGTCAGACACTCAATAACATCTACCTAACAGTGCTTTATCACAGGTCCATGACTGATGCAGCGCTTGCTGAAGTAGATGACGACGACGAGGAGGCCATTGCCCTGACGAACGAAGAAATTGACGGCTTCGAGCTGGCTTAACGACCAACAAACCACACCTCATCACGGGCTTAGTATCACATGTAATTCGCTTTATCTCACTGTTTTATTGTTTGCATGGGTGTTGTGGGTTGCTTTATCATAGCGTGTGGATGAGGGGCTGGTCGGCGGTGAATCCAGCAGCGCAAAGAGAGCAAAGGCCGTAAAGGCCGCCATGGCTGCAAAGAGACGCGAAGCGCCACTCTATTTCGCTAAGGCATGCAAACGGAGCTGTCACTCCGCAACTCGGTACCGAGTTGCCGGCATATGACGCAACCACAAGCCACTGAGCTGGGACAGACGGCACAGTTAGGCCAGGGTTCGATGCGATGAAGTAAAGGCTGCAACGGTGCAAAGGCCGCCAAGTGGCGCCTGTTTGCACCCGAGCATTTTCCTGATGCAGCGGCTCCTGGGATGAGTCGGTGCGCATGTGGAATGCACTCACTGGCGAGGAAGCAGTCCCACCGCTGCATGATCACACAGCTTGGGTACAGTCTGTGACGATCTCGGCGGACGGACGCTTCATTGCGTCGGCTTCAACTGACCAATCAGTTCGGCTCTGGGACGTGCGACTGGGACTGTCAATTGGTGAGCCAATGCTCGGTCACACTCAGGACGTCCGGGCGGTGACATTCCTACACGACGGGCACCGGCTCGCATCAGCGTCGAGAGATGGAACCGTCCGCATGTGGGATGTGGCAACACAGCAGAATTTATCCATTGGTGCA
>Ga0247815_10003796_pt1 | contig 10746 bp, 12 predicted proteins | sample UWRJL194509B1_FD_181014 | JGI IMG/M metagenome (GOLD analysis project Ga0247815, IMG submission 181014) | Plant litter microbial communities from Arlington Agricultural Research Station in Wisconsin, United States - UWRJ-L194-509B-1 | ecosystem: Environmental > Terrestrial > Plant litter >... | reverse complement strand
GGCCACTACATCGTCAGAAGTGCCAAGCTGCTTGATGATATCGTCGGCGAGAATGAGCTTGTCGCACGCGTTGGAGCCTGCGAGCAGAACACCAGGCGAGCGGCCGGCGAGTGTCGGGGCAGCACCGGGAGCGCCAGCTTGGAGGGAAGAAATAAGCTGTGCAACGGACTGTTCCTGACCAAAGCTGGATGTTGATTGAGGATATATTCAAACTGAACGGTGCGACTAAACGTACCGAGCGCTGGCGACGGCAGCGAAGAAGGCAACGGCGAGTGTCTTGACGAACATGTTTGAATGAAGGACCGAGTGAGAGGATGCGAACGAGTGCGTGTGCGAGTAGCGAATACGAAGAAAGAGACTAGCTCTGGGGCGGGAGGACTGGCTGCGCGGGAAGAACGGTGAGGATCGATCGACGACCTTAGGGAAACGCTTGGGAGCGCGGGACGTGGTCTTTATAGCTTTCGGGTTGACATGCTCTCGGCGAAGATGGTCGTCATGGTGTTTGACCTCGACCACGGCTGCCACGGGCGAACATCGGGATGCGTCAGCTGCAGAAGATAGTTGAATGGCCAATAGAGTAAGCGTGACTGGCGAAGTCCCTAGATCATGCAAGGTGGACCATACGCAGCGCGCCTAACGAACTTCACGCAAAACCAAAAGCCACCAAGCTTCATCGAAGCGACTTTTGCGAGCTTTATCGAGACGGGGATATCTCGCAAATGTCAAGAAGTGTGCCTGATCAATCCAAGCACGCGTCTGCCACGCGAGGCGTGGCATGACAACCTGCTGAACGAGAGCACGATATCGACCGTTGAATTCACCGTTCGCCATCGCCGAGACCGCCAGGGTAACACGCAGAGTATCCTGGCAACCGGTGTGGTGCGAGATGGGCCTTGATGAGAGGACGCTGTCCGTGCCTTGTTTGCGATCCGATAGAACAAGGTCGCCCTTGATACACGTTCAAGTTACAGTTGCAATAGAAAACGCAATACCGCCGACGGCCCGACGCTGGAGTTTGAGGCGTGAACTCACCGCGAGGCTTGATACTCTGAGGTTCTGATTCTGAGGGCCATACCCCGGTCAGCATCTCCAACTCGTGGGTCGTCGTTGGAGTGAGACTGAAACGCGGAACCACGGGTGCAATCATCTGCCTACACTAGGTCACCGTCTGTTTGTTTCTCGCGCTATACTGAATCCTCACCGGCACTTCGCATCGCTCTAGCAGCGCAATGGCCCTCTCACTTCCAACCGAAATCAAACTCCAAATTCTACGTACAGCTGCAGATGTCTTCATCAATCGCAACCGGAGGATGGTGCTAGATATCGCGCTTACTTCGCATGTTGTGTATCGCATTGTGGCGCCAGTCCTGCATCACACACTCGTCGTCAACAACAACAATTGGTACGCTGTCCAGAAGATTCTGCGAGACGAAGGTTCCGCTTCGCGTGTATGCCCGCTGGTCCAACATCTCATCATCGACTCCGAGTGGCAGCTTCAACCGGAGAGGGACGTCTCGATGTCCTTCCCTTACTTTACTTCATTGCGGCGCATGACTGGACACCTGTCCCACGACTATGTAGCGGCAGAAATGCTGTATATTCACCGCTGGACAAACCTTACCATGCTCGAGTGCTGGGACATGTCAACAGACGACATTCTAACATTGTTACCACACATTCCACCGACAGTTACTCACTTTGTTCATCCGGCTTGGATCTACTGTGACAATGATATAGCCCAACTGGACTCGTGGCTCGCCAACAACGGTCAGCATCTCACCCATTTCGGATTTGACGTCATAGCTGGAGTACACGAAATTGAATGGAGCTCCACAGATCTGACCAACCTGGCCTGTGCTTCTCGGCGCGTTCTCAATCTCTGCCCACAACTTCAGCAATTAATCCTGCACCTGGTTGGCAGATATCAAGACGCATACGATTGGACGTCATACGGTACCGCTTTGGCAAACATCGATTCCCGTATAGTGCTTCTCCAGGATCAACGGCCAGCCGTTTGCTCGTGGTATGCCATGAAACGCGGGCACCCCGACTTGAACATGGTTACGGATGACCCGAGTGTTTACTGTACTTTCGCCGAGGCGCGGCTCGGGCGCACCATCTGGGACTTGCTGCCAGCGACTTCAGCGAACGAACCGTAACGGGATGGCGCTCAGCGACATGGAGATCGACTTGACGGCGAGGCCGATTCTTTAAATGGAGGATGTACTGTGTTATGCATGGGTTCCTGCGTTCTATATCCAGGACGAGACGTAGAAAATGTCCGAAAGAAATAAGTACTGAGCACGTGTAGAGCTACAAGAGATGTGATGAGCGATATATGTTGGGAGACGGTTGTCTATCGGGAGGCCTCAACCCCAAAGGCACTCCTATAAGTTTGACGTATGTTGTTGCTGCTGCTGTCTCCGCCGGTCTAGCGCGGCCATCAGTACCTCTTTGATGCTTTTTTCGAGCACCGGTTTCGTCAAAACTTTTTGAACGCCTGCCGCAAGAAAGTCGTGCTGATCCGTTAATAATGCGTTACCTGGTGCGAAGGTTAGAGTTATAATCATCCAAGCACGAAGTTGCGTACCAGTGACCCCAACACAAATATCCTGTCTCCCTTCGGCCCGCAGTCGCCGGACCACATCCAACCCAGACATCAGTGGCTGGAACGGTTGATTAGATTCCATCATTCTCATCGTGCAAGGGACACACCATTTGGTTATCGAGGAAAACGACTTCGAAGCGTCCTGATTGTGCGAACAACGCATCATCGAGATCGGAGCCGAAATGGAAACCTGTAGGTGTGGACAGCAGTCCATGGTCGATCGAAGGGGTGGTCGGGGATGTGGATAACAAGATGTCCAGCGCGACTTGTCCGTTCTCTGCCGTCTGTACGACACAGCCCAGTCGAGTGAGCATCCGCGACATAAGCGTGCGCGTCATGAAGTCATCGTCAACGACAAGAATCCGTAATCCCGCGAAGTCTTTGATGGAGGTGAGAGTGCCGCTTGTAGCAGCCGCCGCTGCGCCTGTTGCTGCGAGTGAAGGCGAAGGTTGCGCAGACGGCGGTGCGAACCCGCTGAGACTAGTGTATGACCCACGTGATGGCAAGGGGATGAAGTTCGGTCGCATTTGTCGCTCCATCGCAGACGAGGGTGTCGAAGACCGTTTGAGCTGTAAGACGGGCGAGTCGCTTCTCATTGAGGGTGGACCAAGTCCACTGTGAGGCATGTTGGTCAGCGATGCGAGACTGGCCGTTTGCATTAGAGCCTCTTCAGCAGCGCTGCCGGTTGATCGCTGGACCATGCCATCATCATCAGTGACCACGCTTCGTGCCACAAGTTCGAAGTTGCCAGCTTGGTCCATGATGCCGCGGAGAGCAGACGACGCCTGCCCAGAGCCGGACTGCGAATACGCTTCCCCAGAGCCGGACGCACTAAACCCTGAGGATAAGGAGCCGTCGCCGTTTGTTCGTGCGCTAGCTGGAGTGACACCCTCGCTGTCCGCGGCCTTGTAACCATTAGCTCGCGGCCGAACCACGCCGTCCAGTGAGAGTCTCGCGGCTCTGACGCCTTCAGCAAATCCGAGCGCCTTGCCATCGCTCAGGTCATGTACCAGGCGCCGCGGAGACGGCATCGACGGTATTGGCGAAATGCTGGTCCCTGCTCCAAGTGAGACGACACGCGCGCCAACGCCAAGGGACAGCTCCACCCAGAAACAGCTGCCGTTGCCCGATAAGCTGCGGAGACCGAGCCGTCCGCCGCTGAGTTTGATGATGCTTCGCACCAGGGCGAGACCAAGCCCGCTGCCTTTAGATTGTATCAGGGTCTGCATTGGAACGGTATAAGAGTAAAAAAGACATACCTTTGCCACCCTGCTGTTTCCCAATGTCTGTTTGAACGTACGGGCTGAATAACTGCCGTGGACCATTAGTAAATATAATCGTAGGGACTGGAATTGCCTACTTTGTTGTCCCGCAGATCGCGGGGTCTAATGCCAAAGCCTGTATCCTCAACTTCCAGTCGGATAACGATCTCCTGGAGAGGATCTGAACGCTTGTTGTGCATCTCCAGCTCATCCTCTGTCAACTGCACGACCGTGCCGTCTGGAGATTGATGTGTTTCCTCAGGAGCTGGATAGATTAACTTAGTGCGAATGGTAATTTGGCCGCCTTCTGGAGTGAACTTGGTCGCGTTCGACGCCAAATTAGTCGTGATTTGCCGTAACCGCATCTCGTCTCCGACAACCAATGCATCTTCGTCGGCATCCGTGCAGAGCCTTGCTTCGACCGCCTCAGGAGACTCGCCGCGCGCTTCGTATAGAGCACGACGAGCGACGATATCGATGTTTTTGTCGATTTCGATCACGAGGGCCAGACCGCGCATTTCTGCAGCTAGCCGAAGGGGTATGAAGATGGACCGCAGGCTAGTGTGAAACGAGTATGGCGCTGCGATATTTTCAAATCGGCCGGCGTCCATGCGGTTACTGCAACGGCGTCAGACAGATGCAAGCGAAGCGATGATGTACTCTCACAAGTCGAGCACGTCGTTGAGGACTGAGGAACACGTCAGTCTTGTAAAACGGCCCAAGTCTAAAAATACAGACCTTTGGACATCATGGTCAAACTTCCTTGGAGTGCCACAAATTCAATCTCTTGGTTGCGGTCGATGTTACCTGACGCCTCCATGTTCTGAACCTGGGATAATTTCAGCACTCTGAACGCGGAATCATGGCTGCTGACGTACAGCCAGGAGGGCGGCGTTCAACGGAACCCGAACCTCATGGAAGATGTAGCTCGTGAGCCGTCGCTTGGCATCGTTGGCGCTGCGCTCGCTCTGCTCCGCTTGCTGTGTTGCAACCGCCTGTGCCCGTAGTTCTTCGCGTAGCACGAATAACCGCCGCTCATTGCTCTCCCGTTTGTACATCATGTACAAAAGGAAAAGCCAATAGAAGCAGAGGTTGAGTTCGTAGCGGACCCACACAGTTCGGTATGGTATGATGAGCCCAGCAATGATGGCGAGGAGTGAGATGACTGCAATAGGTGCGCAATAGACTCGGTGGTGATAGAGAGCCATGACTGCAATGGTCGGCAAAGCGGTTGCGTAACTGATGCGGGATGAGAGGTGGCTCCAGAAGCGTCAAAAAATCAACTGACTACATCACGCCAAGGAAATCTTTGTTCGCGCCACGACTGCAGTTGAGCGGGGGATGGCTGCCACGGTTTCCGTATAGACCACACAAATTTATGAAAAGGACTGAAGCCGATGAGTACCGACCGTATTCGTGGAAACGTAACGATCATACCTTGGTAGATTGGCCAGCTCCAGACCGAAATGGCGATCCATAGCTGGTAGATGATTGGTTGTGTACATGGCCAGTCTAAGAGAATGTCAGCATGGGCGGGCGCGCTAGCAAATAGACATGCCGTATGCAATCATGAACGGGACCGTCAGGCTAAACAACGGCCCGAGCACAAAGTAAAACAAGATTTCGATGGTTTGATAAGGTCGGGTCAGCAGCGCACACCCAATAATCCAGTTGATAATGAGGAACAGGCTGCTAATAAAAGCGACGAGCTGTTGGGCTGTGAGTTTGTTTGCACCAGCGCAGTTGGCAGACGCACCTTGTTCCTGTTCCAACTCTCCTGCGAGTACTTGGCTTCCATCTCCTCATCAAAATCATCGTCGACGAAGACAAAGAAATGCCAGAACGAGGACCACAGGCGGTACCACGGGCTCTGACTGTCGCGATTCCCGATGCTGCGGCTGGACACACTGGCAGCTTTCCCGGTGCTTGCAAGTTGTCCGGAGACAGAAGGTGAGGGCACGAATGGTTTCTCTATGTCGTTGTCTGTTGAGTAGCGGACAGAATCTGTCCAGTCGCGGTCCACGACGACGATGTCAACTGGATGGTCGTCTGGCAGTGCAGCCAGTTGGTCATGGTCAACGTCAAATGGTACGGCGGCCGAGGCGGCCGAAGGTCTACCGGCGGGACGGTAATCAAGTGATTCGCGTGGAGGAAGAACATTGCTCTCAAGGTCTGGCACGCGTGGTTTCTCGACACGAGTGGATATTCGAGTCTCGAATGCGTGCCACAAGTCACGCAGTGCCGGCCGTTGGCGAACCTGAAATTGTAATAGTCGACGGCGTGAATCAGGTTGATCGTTGTCTAAACTCGAGGCCAATGTGGGTTCGGCTGGTTCGACATGTTGGGTTGTGGAGCGTGAGAGATGCGATAGCGGTAGCTCGACCTTGCCTGGGCCGCTCATGAGATATAAGACACGGCAGTGGGCGACACGACAGGCATCTACCAGCGCGCAGAGGCGATAGTGGTGAGACGGTGGGGCAGGCTAGGTGCAAGAGAAGGGCAAGTACTGAGCGCGTGATCCCAACTCAGCCGCAGTGTGTCACACAGCGCCACAGCACAACCTACGCGCTCGCCGGCTGGTCAAACACAGGCCGCAAACTCCCGCCTCGACCCTTCATTCTTGTTCCTCATCTGCTGTATCCATACCGCAAAACTGCTTGCGTTCGCAAAGCAAAACTACATGCTAAGCTCTCTGCCGAGATTGAGGAGCTGGTGCCGCGCTCGGCAGATCGACACATTCGGGACTGCGATGCACCGCCAAGGTGTACTCTCTTGCGCCCAGTCAAATTTGTGTCCGTTGATACCCGCGGCGTGGACAATTCTTAAACACATCGCCCTCTTGCTTGAGCCACAACAGCAAAACCTGGAAGCTCTACGGAGGCTGAAACGTTGCTGCGAGTGCAACACACCCCGCCCAGCGCTTGGACGCGTATATTGCTTACATAAAATCAATCGCACGTTTTCGCCCACGCGGTCCGCCAGCCGCAGTTTCGACAGTTGGTTCAACTGCTGCTGCCTCTGTGCCCATGCTTTTGACGACCTCCGGTGCCTCCTTCTCAACCCACATCGCATCATCGTCCTGGTCCTCTGCCCGCTTTTCGCCGTGTCTTTTCTTCTTCCGGTGCTTATGGTCGCGGTCCTTGTCCTTGTCCTTGTCTTTTGATCGCTTGGACGAGTTGCCAGAGGTAGCAGGCGCAATCGCAGGGCCTTCAACACCTTCCTCGTCGTCACCAAACGACACCAAGCCGAACCGACCGGACGCCTTCTTATCCCGCTTCTCCTTTACCTTCTTGTCGGATTTGGTTTTCTCGCTTCCGCCGTCGCGTGCCTCGCGCTGCGATCGGGAAACAAATGTTGGGCGGAATGTGGCGAGGTCGACAGGCTGTTCATCCTCGTCCAGAGCCGAAGATAGTTGAGCAGCGGCCGCCGCCACCGCAAGAACAGGAGCAGGCGCTGCTTTTACGGAGGCCGGCGCATTGCCAAGAACTGGCACGTCGGCAGCCGGCTTGTCCTCGTCCTCGTCCTCCGACTCGTCATCGCTCGCAAAGATGGCCTTGAAAATGTCCATCGCTGGTCGTTCGTACGTCAACGTGTCACGTCCCTGCGTTTCGTCTTCACCCAGCCCAACATTCGAAAGGTCGGCTTTCCGGGCAGGTCCACCCGATGCATCGCCCTCATCCTCAGCTCCCGTGGACGGTGTTGTGAGCGGCGCAGCAATCGCTGCGAGGCGTTTAGTCTCTGCCTCGAAATGGCCCTGCTTCTCCGCCACAGTCTGTGCCGCCGCCTCCGCCGATGGGCCGTCTGGATGTGGGTCTTTGACACCAAACCGCTTGCATAGCAGCCGTGCGGGATACCACTCCTCCTTCTCCCTCGTCAGGGGACCGTACAGTCCCGCCTTAGCTGCGGCGACCTTTGGTGGGTCTTGCAAGCGTACCTCCTCCTTAGCCGATGATTCCGGCATAGTCAGGAACGATGACGATTTGGCAGGCTGATGCAGGCCCTCGGCAGCCTTTGGGCCTTGTTCAACGACACTCGCCGTGGTAAACCGCGATGCCATCGCACCGCTGACCGGCTTGAAGATCTGGGCCGCTTTGGCATAATTCGCCAATTCCTGATTGAATGCCTCGTTTCCTTGATCAAGACCTGGCGCAAGCGTGCATTCCGTCCCGTTCGCCTGACTCTGCAAATATTCCGTATATCGCGCCTGCTTCCCCGCATCGGCAACAAAAGGTTGGAAGCCCTTGAGCGCGGAATGTGCGGTTCGCGTATCAATCGTAGGGATGACGATTTTGACGGACGGAGGAGGCACGGCGTTTGGTATGCCTGAGGCAAGAGCGCGGAGACGATCGCGGTCTTTTTGGGAAAGATAGTCAAAGACTGATCGTGGTGCCGTGGGTAATGGAGTTTCGCCAAGGAGCGCCCCGCGCTGGTCCGCAGAGATGGTACTCTTCCAGTTGCCTGCTTGCGGTCGTGGTGGTGGGGGCGGAGGAGGCGCGTCAACAGACTGATCCAGCTTCCAAACGCGAGTTGGGTCAGGCTTCCAGCCTGCTGGGACGTCGGGCAGTGGAAACCTGTACTCGCTAGTCAGCAGCTGTGTCCTCAACGTGCAATGAACGTACACTAAGTCTTCCGAAACTTTCTGGGAGGAAACCATAAAGCCCGAGATCACTCTTCTCCCGTCCTGAAATACTGTGAGACCCTCACTCGAAATCGCCGTCTACAAGGCTGTCAGTAATTGGATGACTTCCACACTTGACTGCTCACGCACCGGCTTCGCCCTGCTTGAGTTAACGTTGGTTTTGCGGGGCCCAAGAAGTGGTTGGTCATCCGGCTCGTCGTTGTCGTATGCTAGCTGTCTTCCTCGCGAGGGTCCGAGAGACTCATCGTAGATGTCGACGTCGTCATCATCAGCGTCGTTGAGCGCACCAAGACCAAAGCCAGCTGCACCGGAATGAGCATAATGAGATAGAGCCAACATGCATCTGTTCATACCGCTTATTGACGGCCCTGCTCGGGCTCCCTCATTACTTTCATGCAACGTTGCTCCAGGCGTATATCCCAACCCATGCGAGTTCGTCTTCCGTTGGAAGACAGGAAGCTGCGTGTCCCTAGGGGCATATGTATGCTTGTTAGCCTCTTCGTGGTCTTCAGCCGGGGCCTTTGCGGCGTCATTTGAACTGAGGTTCGACGAGCGTTGATTCTGCTGTTGCAGCTGCTTCCAAGTTATTCGGGGTCCAACTCCCTGACCCGGACGCCAGCCCATTTTCTTCAGAATCTGCGCACCGACAGAGTCACTGGTGGAAGGTAGCAGCGCGGACTCGAGGGCACTGGCGAGGTCACTACAGCAGAGGTTAGGTTAGTTTCGAGGGAGTCATGACGCCGCCAAACGCACTCCTTCGGCTCGTCTCCTTGTCTGCGGTGAAGTTCTGCCTGGGTACCACCGGTGAGATCCATCTGTTCGGAAGTATCGACGAGCTTCTGCGCGTCACGCATTTCGGCGAGGTCCTCGTCATCCATGAAGTCTTCCGGTCGCGCCTGCGGTCGTGATGCGCGATCCGCGCGCGACGACGTGAAGGTTTGTGGCGTCCATCCTATTTATACACGCGTCAGTTCGTTGAGCCTAGATGTTGGCGTACGCACGCACCTTCCTTGGATCCAACGGTGTTGAAATAACCAGCGGAGAAGCCACCCGTGAACGCGCCGTGTAACCTCCGTCGTCCTTTTTCATCTCGAACATCCTGCTTCCAGACGGGTACAAACTCGCCGGTGTCTTTACTCTTCTCCAAGGGTGGTAATGGCGTGCCGATCATACAGAAAGACTCATTCAGCTTGAGGTTCGCCGGCAGATTGCCGTCGAACGCGTTCTCGAGCTTCCGTTTGAGTCGACTCATAGCGACGCGAACTAAGCGACAAATGAGAGAATGAGAGAGCGAGAATGTATGCGAGGAAGTGGAGGGGATAGATGCTGGGGAAGGAGGAAGGAGGAAGAGATGCTGGGTCGGACTTGGAAGCGCGCCATGCACTTGACTAGCGCGACTCGTCTCGTCGCGCGGAACTCGTCCCGTCACGTCCGCGCGGCACATTTGGCTGCTATCAATGCCTTTGTCTCGGACTATGTAGCGCGTGCGTGTATGTTGCTAGAGTGATAGCGCGTTATTAACTTTCGCGCATATCCAGCATCTGCTGGAGCGCTCAGCGTTGCGGTCAAGGACAATATCTGCACCAAAGAATGGAATACTACATGCGCCTCCAACATGCTTGTCCGCTCACTCGTGTCTTACATAGAATGTGGCCTTCTAATGCTCGCTATAGCGGAACTTTACCTCGCCGCTTGACGCGTCCGCTGTTACCTTTCTCAAAGAAGCCGGTGCCACGATCGTGGGCAAGACGAACTGCGACGAGTTTGGGATGGGGTTTGTTATATTGGATTCCGCAGCCTGGCGTGACTGAACGAGTACGCAGGTCGCTGAACCTACATTCAATCCATGGGCCTGTTGTTAACCCACACGATCTATCCGACCACCGTTCAGCCGGAGGTAGTAGTGGAGGCAGCGCCGCAGCAGTTGCTGCTGGTTTATGCGATGCGTGAGCCGCACCTTTCGGGAATATTTTCGTATCCTCAATGTCCACTGGTGTGCAGCGCCTTGGGGACAGACACTGGAGGATCTATTCGACTGCCGGCTTCATACTGTGGCGTTTACGGTCTTAAACCATCTTACGGACTCGTCAGCAGGTAAAACAGCCCCTTTGTCAATTTATGGTTGCTCACCATGGTTTAGATGGGGTGTTGTCTCGTACGCAGACAGCCTCGACTGCGTCGGCGTGTTTGCGTCCAAACCCCATCCACTGAAACGAGTGTTCGGTTGGAACTCTCCA
>Ga0247815_10003795_pt1 | contig 10747 bp, 8 predicted proteins | sample UWRJL194509B1_FD_181014 | JGI IMG/M metagenome (GOLD analysis project Ga0247815, IMG submission 181014) | Plant litter microbial communities from Arlington Agricultural Research Station in Wisconsin, United States - UWRJ-L194-509B-1 | ecosystem: Environmental > Terrestrial > Plant litter >... | reverse complement strand
TAAGGCATACGACTGGTATGAAGCACGTGAGGCGCGCCGACAGGAACGCCGTGCATACAATGCTGCTTATTTTAACTCCGGCTATTATTCAGACTATGGCTTCGGTAGTTCACTTTTTTATCCTGCCTATGGCAGAGGCTACTACAACAGTTTCGGGGGAGCCTATTTCGCACCTACTTTCCGTATTGGCGGACGTGGGAATCGTTTTTATCACTAGACACACAATTATTTCCCATATATGCAGTTCAAAAAAACAGTCGCCATTGCAGTTTTTGCAGTGTCGGCAATCGCAATCTCTTCCTGCTCAAGACAGGTAACACGCATTAATCCGGATCAGGCCATTGACATCAGCGGTAACTGGAACAATACAGACTCCCGTATGGTGGCACAGGAGCTTACCACAAATATTCTAAATGCAGCCTGGTTAAACAACCATACGCAACAGGCGGGTAAAAAACCGGTTGTTGTTGTAGGGATGGTACAAAACAAAAGTCACGAGCACATAGAGGCAGAAACCTTCATCAAGGATCTTGAACAGTCGTTCCTGCAAACGCAGCGTATTGGTCTGGTACAGGGTGGTAAGAAACGGGAAGAACTGAGGGGTGAGAAAGCTGATCAGCAGACAAATGCTTCGGTATCTACCATGAAAAAATTTGGTTTAGAGAGTGGTGCTGATTTTATATTGCAGGGCTCTATCAACTCTATTGTAGACTCGCACAAACGCCAGAAAGTTGTTTATTATCAGGTTAACCTGGAGTTAACCAATATCCAGACCAATGAAGTGGTATGGATTGGCGACAAGAAAATTGCCAAATACGTTAAGAATTAAACGCCTGTTCAGAAAATTGATATGTTGATCCGGCGCGTATTCCTGTGCTCTGTGTATACGGGGCTGCTTTGTTGTTTGTATAGCTGTGCCAGCTATAACGATAAAATTACGCCCTATTATAAGGAGATTGCTGCAGGCAGCTATGCCGAAGCGCAGACTGCGCTAAATCAAAATAAGGTCCTTCAGAAACCCCGGAACAAGTTGCTGTTCTATATGGAAAAAGGGCGGACAAGCCATCTGCTTGGTGATTATACGGAGAGCAACCTCTATTTCAATTTGGCGGACAGCTTGCTGGAAAACGGGCTGGGTGGTGTAATGGATGCTGCGGTGGGCACCTTGCTCAATCCCATGAATCAAACCTATAAAGGTGAGGACTTCGAGAAGTTCATGATTCACTATTATAAAGCACTGAACTATGTCTATCTGAATAAGCATGAAGATGCCATTGTAGAAGCCAGACGGATTACGATCCAGAGCCAGGAACAGGAAGATAAATTCGGCGACTCAAAAAAGCGGTATACAGCTGATGCTTTTTCACTGATGTTCCAGGGTCTTCTATATGAAAGTACGGGCGACGTGAACAATGCATTCATATCCTATAGAAATGCAGCTGATCTCTACCTGAAGCAGCCAGATACCACTTATTTTGGCACGAAAATACCGCTGTTGCTGAAGCAGGATCTGATCAGGACTGCGGCATTGAATGGATTTGAAGATGAGCGGCAACGCTTCGAAAATATATTTAACCTGAAGGCATCTCCCCCTGCCGCGGGTGGCGAACTGGTTTTTTTCTGGGAAAATGGACTGGCTCCAATCAAACAGGAACGTGATTTTGTTTTGGCCAGAGGCAGTAACGGAGATTTTGCCTTTACTGACGGAACGATATTTGTTCCTTTCTATGAAAGTTATTATGGGCCTGACTTCAATGAGAAATCTGTGCAAAGTTTGCGCGTAGCCTATCCGGTATACGTTTCCAGACCCGCGTATTATAGTACAGCTACGCTTGGTAACGGGACAGACAGTGTCAGCTTGCAGCAAACTGAGAATATCGGAACCCTTGCTTTTAAAACCCTTGAACAACGCTTTGCCCGAGAGATGGCAAAAACTTTAGCCAGACTTGGGGTTAAAAAAGGGGCAGAACTGTTGGTGAGTGAAAGCGCAAAGGGAAGCGGGAAAAATGGAAAGGATGATGCTTTACTTAAAGGCCTGGGCTACGGCCTGCAGCTGTATAACCTCCTTTCTGAGCAAGCCGACACCAGAAACTGGCAAACATTACCTGCAACGATATCCTATGTGCGTATACCGCTTCAAATGGGCGATAATACCCTTCATCTAACCCTGCGGGGAGCTGACGGGAGTACATCTACCAGGATTTTTCATGTCAATGGCAGTGGAAAACTTAGCTTTTACAATTATTCAACATTAAAATAAGCACGAATTTCCGATCTTTGAACTATGCAAGAACCATTTGATATTCATGTCGGAGACACGCATTATGCGGTTTTCCCGGAAGGAAACGATACCTATACAATCTTTAAAGAAGGCAAGGAGTTTACACAGATCCAGAAAGATACAGATATGCAGTGGCTCAAGCTTGACCCTGAAAGTGCATTGCCATTATTTGAAGCGGATGAAGAGATCAATGCCATTGGCAGGGAGATTCTGGCCTATGTTCCTGAGCCTGAAGATGAGGATGACGAATCAGAAACTGACGAGGAAGAAGAATAACTATCCTGCCCAATTTTCCCTATCCAGGCTTCTATAGTGTATGGCTTCGGCAAGGTGCTCCAGTTCTATTTCCGGCGAAGCCGCAAGGTCAGCAATCGTACGGGACACCTTTAGAATTCTGTCGTACGCCCTTGCCGATAAGCCCAACTTTTCCATAGCCTTTTTGATCAGTTGCCTCCCCGCCTGGTCAATATCACAGATTGAGCGAACCATATTTGGTGCCATCTGTGCATTGTAATGCAGGCCGGGATACTTACTGAATCTTGCCGTTTGTTCGTTCCTTGCCTGTATCACCCGACTCCGGATTTCTTCACTCTTTTCAGCTTTCAATGTCGACGTCAGTTCGTTAAAATTTACCGGAGTAACCTCTACATGCAGGTCTATGCGGTCTAACAAGGGGCCGGAGATTTTACTCAGGTATTTTTGTACAACACCGGGTCCGCAGATACATTCCTTGTCCGGATGATTATAATAGCCGCATGGGCATGGGTTCATAGAAGCAATAAGCATAAAGCTCGCGGGGTACTCCACACTCATTCTTGCTCTTGAGATGGTTACTTTACGATCTTCGAGGGGCTGTCGCATCACCTCCAGCACGGTACGTTTAAATTCCGGCAATTCATCCAGAAACAGGACTCCATTATGCGCCAGGGAGATTTCTCCGGGCTGGGGATTTGCGCCTCCGCCTACCAGGGCCATATCCGAAATGGTGTGGTGCGGGCTGCGGTAGGGGCGTTCTGTCATAAGCGCATCCGCAGCAGTAAGCTTGCCAGCTACAGAGTGAATTTTTGTTGTTTCCAGCGCTTCCTGTAAACTTAATGGAGGAAGAATACCGGGCAGTCGTTTAGCCAGCATGGTCTTTCCTGCACCCGGTGGCCCGATGAGGATCAGGTTATGGCCTCCGGCGGCAGCAATTTCCAAAGCACGCTTGATGTTTTCCTGCCCTTTGACATCGCAGAAATCCTGATCATAGTGGTTGCTGTTTTTGTAGAATTCTGCCCTGGTATCTATGTTCAGTGGCTCAAAAGAGCGCGACTTATTAAGCAGCGCGATCACATCAGTAAGATTTTTCATGCCGTAGACTTCCAGGCCGCTAACTACCGCCGCTTCCCTGCAGTTTCCATCAGGGAGAATAAAGCCCTTAAATCCCGCTGTTTTGGCCTGTATAGCGATTGGTAATGCACCCTTGATAGGCTGTAATCCTCCATCGAGTGAAAGTTCTCCCATCAGAAAGAAATTAGCGAGCTCCTGACTCTCAAGTTGCCCTGAAGCAGCGAGGATAGCAATGGCTATGGGTAAGTCGTAGGCAGAGCCTTCTTTCTTAATATCTGCCGGCGCAAGGTTTACAACAATCTTTTGTCGCGGCATGCGCAGTCCCGCCGTTTGTACGGCACTCTCAATTCTGCGCAGGCTTTCCTTTACAGAATTATCGGGCAAACCCACAATATGGTATTTATTTCCGGCGCCAATGCCGACTTCAATTGTAATCGTAAAGGCGTCTACGCCATGGATGGCGCTGCCAAATGTCTTAACCAGCATATCGATATATTCAGATATGCCAATCTCGGCCAAGTGCAGCTATTTGTGGTAATAAATTTGAAATTACATTTTGCCCTGCGGCATTTTAGGCATTCCGCGCATCATTTTAGCTGCTGCGGCAGGATTAGAGAACTGCTTCATCACTTTACGCATGTCCTCAAACTGTTTGATCAGTTTGGTAACTTCCTCAATTTTGTTTCCTGAACCTTTAGCGATACGTGCGCGTCTGCTTTGCTGGATGCTGTCCGGGTTTTCACGCTCATATTTGGTCATAGACTGAATGATCGCTTCGATGTTTTTGAAGGCATCATCTTCGATCTCCACATTCTTCATCATTTTGCTCACACCAGGTATCATGCCCATCAGATCCTTCATGTTACCCATTTTCTTGATCTGCTGAATCTGGTTGTAGAAGTCATTGAAGTCAAATTTGTTCTTCCTGATCTTCTTTTGCAACTCAGCGGCCTCTTTCTCGTCAAACTGCGACTGTGCACGTTCAACAAGGGATACCACATCACCCATACCCAGGATACGTGAAGCCATCCTGTCCGGATAGAAAACGTCAAGGGCTTCCATTTTCTCACCTGTACCAATAAACTTAATCGGTTTATTAACTACAGATTTAATGGAAAGGGCAGCACCACCACGCGTATCACCATCCAGTTTGGTTAATACCACACCGGTAAAGTCCAGTCTGTCGTTAAACGCTTTTGCTGTGTTTACGGCATCCTGGCCAGTCATGGCATCCACAACAAAGAGGATCTCATGCGGTTTGGTGTTTTGCTTCACTGCAGCAATTTCATCCATCATCTGCTCATCAATGGCCAGGCGGCCGGCAGTATCAATGATGATGACATTATTATTTTGTTTTTTTCCTTCAGCAATACCTTCCAGGGCAATGGCAACAGGATCTTTGGATTCAATATTTGCATATACCGGAACGCCGATCTGTTCACCCAGAATCTGGAGCTGATCAACAGCCGCCGGACGATATACGTCGCCAGCCACAAGTAAAGGTTTCTTGCCTTTGCTTTTCAGGTAATTAGCCAGTTTTCCGGAGAAGGTTGTTTTACCCGCACCGTTCAGACCTGCAATCAGTATAATTGTAGGGTTATTTTTCAGATCGAGATCGGTAACCTCACCACCCATTAAGGCAGTCAGCTCATCGTTCATGACTTTAGTCAGCAACTGACCTGGTGAAACAGCCGTCAATACATTTAAGCCCAAGGCCTTTTCTTTAACCTCATCGGTAAAAGTTTTGGCTGTTTTATAATTTACGTCGGCATCCAGCAATGCTTTACGGATTTCCTTCATGGTCTCTGCCACGTTGATCTCCGAAATGCTTCCCTGTCCTTTTAAAACTTTAAATGCACGGTCTAACTTATCCTGTAAATTTTCAAACATTTTCTTTAATGCTTAGTGTTCAATTTTTTGTGAATACAAAGTTATTAATTTTTGATGGTAATTGTTGTCACACCCGACTATCATTTGTTGAAATGAGTGATAAAACGGAAAATAAACTTTCTGCCAGATGCAACATATCACAAATTGACGGAGTCTTATCGTCAAACTAAAACGATGAAATCCGCCCTACTCTCCTTATTCTTACTCAGTTCCTGCCTTGCCGTATCCGCACAGACGGTTCCCGTGCCGGCAAAGAAGATTGCTGCACGTAGGATATCCATAGCGCCAAAAATAGATGGCGTTTTGGATGATGCGGTTTGGGAGGGTGTTCCGGTAGCTACAGATTTCATCCAGAGTAATCCGATTCCCGGACAGGTTGAGCGTAAAAATAAACGGACGGAGGTACGCTTCGTATATGATGACAATGCCATTTACGTAGCTGCAAGGATGTATCTGCCCAAGGATAGTATTTCGAAGGAACTGGTATCCAGGGATCAGATCGGCAGTGCCGATTTCATTGGAGTGGTTTTCGATACTTTTCTGGACCGTATTAATGGCTATGGCTTTTATGTTACGGCGGCCGGTGTACAATTTGATGCCAAATACTCACAGGTGGGTGGGGAGGACTCCAACTGGAATGCCGTATGGCTAAGTAATGTGAAGATTGATGATACAGGCTGGACTGCGGAATTTAAGATTCCTTATTCCGCACTGCGCTTTTCGAGCAGGGATATTCAGAACTGGGGTGTCAATCTGGTGCGTAAAAACTTTATGGAAAATACCCAGACCTTCTGGAATTTTGTAGACCCTAAAGTCAACGGTTTCATCAATCAGGCCGGGACCCTGGAGGGCCTGGAAAAGATTGAGGCACCATTGCGTTTGTCCTTTTCTCCCTATGTTTCTGCCTATGTGAACCATTATCCAAATAATATCCCAGGGGTAAAAAACACCACCTCTTCTTTCAATGGGGGAATGGATGTGAAATATGGTATCAATAACAGTTTTACGCTGGATATGACCTTGATCCCCGATTTTGGACAGGTGCAGTCTGATAACCGGATATTGAACCTGACACCTTTTGAGGTTAAATTCAATGAGAACCGTTCCTTTTTTACCGAAGGAACCGAGTTATTTAACAAAGGAGACCTTTTTTATTCCCGCAGAATAGGTGCCTCGCCTTCCTATTTTGAGGATATCTCCGGGCAGATCCGACCCGATGAGACGCTAATCAAATCCCCGCAGGAAAGTAAAGTGTTAAATGCGACTAAAATATCGGGACGTACAGCAAAAGGTCTGGGTGTTGGCTTCTTTAATGCAATAACAAATACGATGTATGCTACCGTAGAGGATGCGCAGGGCAACAGACGTGAAATAGAAAGTCAGCCTTTAACCAATTACAATGTCTTTGTACTGGATCAATCCTTGAAGAACAACAGTTCCGTGAGTCTGATCAACACAAACGTGCTGCGCCGAGGCAGTGCCTACGACGCAAACGTAACCGCTGCTTTGTTCAGTCTGAACGACAAGGAGAATAAATACTATGTTAATGGTGCAGGAAAGATGAGTTATCTGACCGGGACGCCGCAGAATCCTGGCAACACGGGTTATAGTTATGAAGCGGAAACCGGAAAACAGAGCGGTACATTTACCTGGAGCTATAGCCAGAAACTCGCAGACCGCAAATTTGATCCTTCTGATATGGGCTTTTACACCAACAATAACTTTTTTGATCAGGTTGGAACAGTTCATTACAACATTTATAAGCCCGGAAAATGGTACAACAGGTTTCTGTCTTATGCACAGGTAGGCTATTCCAGGATGTTTAACCCGGGTGCTTTTCAAAGATTTTATGCTGAGGTTGGTCCATATATGCAGTTTAAAAACTTCTGGTCACTGGAGTTTACGCTAAATTACACGGCAAAAGGGAATGATTTTTACGAAGCCCGAAACGGGATGAAATACCAGACGCCCGCAGAATATTCCTTCAAGATGTTTGTCAATCCGAACCGTGCTAAAGCCTATAATTTCGGGGGTGATTTCATCTTCAATAAAAGGCAGCTGTTTAACGGACGGAGTTACAATTTCTATCTTTTCCAAAACCTGAGGCTCAGCGACAGGCTGAATCTTGGTCTGGATCTGGATTATACGCCCACTTACGACTTTGTTAATTGGGTGGCTAGTACAAATGGGGAAACCTTTTTCTCCCGATATGACCGAAATACCGTTGAAAATTCCTTTGATGCCAAGTATAGTTTTACCAACAGGATGGGCGTCAATATCCGCGTTCGTCATTACTGGTCTGACAGGAGAAACAAGGCATTCTATACACTCAACAGCAATGGTGGCTTATCTGCTTATACCGGTGCCCCGCTTAGCGGCACAGACAGAAACTACAATGTGTTCAACATAGATTTAAGCTATATCTGGACATTCGCACCGGGAAGTGAACTGAGCGTGAACTACAAAGATATTTCAGAAAGAAATGATGACTTCTACACGAAGCGCTATTCGAACAATTTAGGTGATGTGCTTTCAGGTCCGCAAAATAATAGCCTGTCCGTTAAAATGCTGTATTATATTGACTATCTGGACCTGCGCAAAAAGAAGAAGCATTAATTATCGGGGAAAGACAAATACGAGGCCGAGTGCGAGAGTCTGACTCCCCTGAATCTTCGCTGCCGTCTTTTTGTCGTATAAGCCAACGCCGGTAACGGACACATTCATGAAGCGGTTCACTTTCGCGGTTACCGCTACATCCAGACGATGATTGGCCTTGTCAAGCGCATTGTAGGGAATGAATACCAGATACCTGGTTTTAAGATTAACGTTTTCGAAGATGTCTTTCTCGAAAGCTGTTACGACCTGGAAGGCCAGGTCATTCTTGAACGTCGATCCGGGATCAACGCCGTAGGTGTTCTTCTTCATGATATTGGTGTCCAACACGAAAGTCTGGCGTGCGGTTCCTGTACCCAACCGGGTAGAGAAGAATTTGCTGGGTTTGTACTCGAAACCGATGGATTCTGTCAGATATCCTGGCGACATGAATTTAGAGATCAGGTTTTCCTGCTCCTGCCCGTTGGCATCTCTGGTATAGGTATATCCATTATCAAACTGGGATTCAAAATTGAGGGATCCAAAGAAATACCAGTTTTTAGATAACTGTATGGCCGCTTTATTATCCCAGTAAATCCTGTCGACCGTCTTTTTCTCCAGCTGACTTTTGTTTTTTACTTTGCCGTAGTTCAGAATTACCTCACTCACGTAGCTATAGCTCTCCTTGCTGTATTCGGCTTTGTAATTGATCAGCCCGGCAAGTGAGAGTGAGTTAACTCCACCGCCCGTCCAGTTGTCGCTAAAAGCGGCCTGATTTAAGTTGATACCGACAGAGGTCTTGGTTTTCCAGTAGTTGACTTTGGCGTTGATGATAGTGGGTTTAAGCACTACAGGTTTAAAACCGATGGTGCCCAGCCTGGAGGGCATTGGACTTCTCTTTAGCCGGATGTTGAGGTCTTTGGTGTTGATAGGAATAGTATCTATCTCCTGTGCTTTAAGCGCTGTGGAAAAAACAGTAAGTAACACGGATAGATAAATAAACAAACGACTCATTGCTACAAAGGAAATGAAAAAATGGCATAATCACAGCCAATAGGCAATTATTTTACAGCTTATCAATCTTAACATTGGGCAGATCTGGCAGCCTGAAGGCTCTGGGATTTCTTTTATAAGCCGCTGCACTGTTGCGCAGATAAATGATAAAAGCATAATCTGAAGCAGCCAGCACAAAGTCATAACTCGGTCTGTACTGCTGCATAAAATCCAGGAGTTCATAATCAGAGAGGTGCAATACCATTTTCACATACTCCGGTTTAAACCTGAAATCGATGATCTGTTCTTTATAGTCTTTTTCCAGGATGCTCTGCAGATGGCGTGCATTTCTGCCTCGTTTACTCAGTAGGTTATAGATGGCATCGATGCCCAGCCCTACACCACCCGGACCCAGGTTAAGCAGGTCTTTGCTGCTTCCACGGTCGGTCGCATACTTATACTCCCTTTTCGTTTTTTCGTAGCGCTCCTTAGGCGTTAACGAAGAACCAATAATGGAAACTTCCTTTAGTTGGATCACCAATGGACGTAATTTAAAATAGATGGCATTTTGGCCCTTATAAATGAGGGTATCTACAGCGTAGCCCTGTAAAGCCGCAAAAAGCGTATCGCCAACACTGGCCTTAGTCGCGAATTCTCCTTTCAGGGTGTTGTACAGCCCCTCATCGGTATGTGAGTTATAAATATAGACTTTTGCCAGCCTTTGATTCGTTTCCCGGTCAATTACAAAACCCTGCACGGGCTTCTGCTGCGCAGTTGCGGCATGGACCAGACCCATTAGGAAAAAGAACAGATAAAAGACTCTCATTGATGCAAAGCTACAATATAGGGGCAATGGCGACCATTATATTAACATTATTTAACTACCTGTATCTTCTGGCCAATTTTAATGCCAGCATCTGTCAGGTTGTTCATAGCTTTCAATTCCTCTACGGTAAGATTATATCGTTTTGAGATGTTATAGAGCGTATCGCCCTGTTTTACCACATAGGTTTTGCTGTCTGAAATAACCATTGTGCTGTCAGGAACATTGACTTCCGGTGTTGCGGCAGGAGGTGTAGTAATTTGTTTGGAGGGAGGTACATCAACCGGCGCGAACTTTTTCTTCTCCTGAGGAATATTGGCATTGATCTCTGTAAATACCCGGTCTTCCCTTTTCAGTTTCTGGTTTTCAGATTCAGACTGGTCATATTGATACAGCTGGTACTTATCGATGATGCCGATCAGTCTTCCGGGATAATTGGGGTCTGTGGCATAGCCGGCCTGCTTTAAGCCATAAGCCCAGTTTTTATAATCATTCTTGTCCAGTTCAAATAAAAAGGCATAACGTTTCCTTTTCAGGAATTCAGAGTGGTCCTTATACGATTCCCGGGCATCTTTATAGACCCTGAAACAATCATTACGCTGATCATCATCTTTGTAGTAGCCCTTGCCCTTCCATTCTGAAGTACATTTTACGCCAAAGTGGTTGTTGGCATATTTGGCCAGGCTGCTGTTTCCGCTGCCAGACTCCAGGATGCCTTGCGCCAGGGTGATGCTGGCGGGAATGCCATAGGTGTTCATTTCCTCTATGGCAACGGCTTTGAACTGGTCAATATAGCTAAGTGTAGTATAGGTACTGTAGTTGGGGTTGTTTTTAACCGC
>Ga0247815_10003794_pt1 | contig 10750 bp, 8 predicted proteins | sample UWRJL194509B1_FD_181014 | JGI IMG/M metagenome (GOLD analysis project Ga0247815, IMG submission 181014) | Plant litter microbial communities from Arlington Agricultural Research Station in Wisconsin, United States - UWRJ-L194-509B-1 | ecosystem: Environmental > Terrestrial > Plant litter >... | reverse complement strand
CTCGAAGGGGGCGACCTCGGGGAGCACGAGGCAGACGATTTTCTTCAGCATGAGTAACTCTTCCGAGGTAAGGCAGTAATGAATCGGTCTGCGGCAAGACTGCCACTGTTGGCAGGAAATCACAATCCGTAGCGTTTCTGCCATGTTACTTCTCACCATTCTCGGACTGCTCGGGGCGGCATCGATCGCCGGAACCATCGTCAGCATTTCGCGTGACGGCTACCGTCGCGTTCCCGACCGACCCTCTCTGCGCCGCTAGCCTGAGAGCATGACGTGGCTTGTGACCGGCGGAGCCGGCTATATCGGTGCACATGTGGTTCGGGCGTTGGACGCGGCGGGGATGTCCCCGATCGTTCTCGATGACCTGTCCAGCGGTTTCGCGGCCTTCGTGCCCGAGGGAGTGCCGTTCGTGCAGGCGACGATCCTCGACGGCGATGCCATCGGCGACACCATCGAGCGGTACGACGTCACCGGTGTCATCCACGTCGCCGGGTACAAGTACGCCGGAGTCTCGGTACAGCGCCCGCTGCACACCTATGAGCAGAACGTCACTGGCACCGCGACGCTGCTCGCCGCGATGAAAGACCGCGAGATCGACCGCATCGTCTTCTCCTCCAGCGCGGCCGTGTACGGCACGCCCGACGTCGAACTCGTGACCGAAGACACCCCGAAGGCTCCGGCCTCTCCCTATGGAGAGTCGAAGCTGATCGGCGAGTGGCTGCTGCGGGACGCAGGGATCGCCTACGGCACCCGCCACACCTCGCTGCGCTACTTCAACGTGGTGGGCTCGGGCGACCCCAGCATCTACGACACCAGCCCGCACAACCTCTTCCCGCTGGTGTTCGACGCGCTCGTCGATGGACGCACGCCGAAGATCAACGGCGACGACTACCCGACTCCCGATGGAACCAACGTTCGCGACTACATCCACGTCGCCGACCTGGCGCTCTCGCACGTCGCGGCGGCCCGGCGTCTAGACGCGGGTGAACCGATCGAGCCGGCGTACAACCTGGGCAGCGGTCACGGGGTCTCCGTGCGCGAGATCATGACGGCGATCTCCGAGGTCACCGGCATCCCCTTCACGCCGGAGATCGCGCCGCGCCGCCCGGGTGACCCGGCCCGCATCGTCGCGGCGGGCGAGCTCGCCGCGCGCGACATCGACTGGGAGATGCGGCACAGTCTGCGCGAGATGGTGCAGAGCGCCTGGGATGCCCGTACCGCGGTCGCCGCGGTCTAGTCCCGCGGATCGAACATCCGGCCCGGGCGTGTCACTCGATCGGGGGTCACGGCGCGTCGTGAACCCTCGACGTCGCATCGAGGCTTTACGATCTGCGACTTGACTCCGGGGTAACTACACCGGTGTAATTATCCCTAACGCGAATGTGGCACGTCGTACGCATCGCGGAGGGGAGCTTGTGCTATGGCGTTCGAAGAGAACAGCACTGCCGGCGGAATCCGGCGCGGTGTGCCGGAAGACTGGTTCGTCGACCCCGTCCGGCTGGGGGTGCCGGGGGTTCGCCAACCAGCAACCGAAGACGACAACGCACTCGCCTGGCAGACGGATTCGCTCTGCGCGCAGACCGACCCCGAGGCGTTCTTCCCGGAAAAGGGCGGATCCACCCGCGACGCGAAGAAGATCTGCGTGTCGTGCGAGGTGCGCACCCAATGCCTCGAGTACGCGCTGCAGAACGACGAGCGTTTCGGCATCTGGGGTGGGCTGTCCGAGCGCGAGCGTCGCAAGCTGCGCAAGCGCGCCTGAACATTTCGAGAGCTCGGGGTGTCCCGAAGCTCTTGACCTGCGACGCGCATAGGGTCGTCTAGATGCAAGCGAGAGTCACCGTGATCCTCGTCGCCCGCAATGGGGCGGCGTACCTCGGTCGAACCCTCTCCGCCGTCGCCGCACAGACTCGTCGACCGGACGCAATCGTGGCAGTGGACGCCGGGTCGTCCGATTCCACGGCCGAGCTGCTCGCGGCATCCGGCCCGACCGAGCTGGTGACCACGCGGGCGCAGCCCTTCGGCTCCGCGATCGAGCGTGCTCTGCATGTCGGGCCGCCGCCGGAAACATCGACGGACGATGAGTGGCTGTGGCTTCTCGCCCACGACAACGCCCCGGAGCCCACCGCGCTCGCCGAACTGCTCGCCGCCGTCGAGATCTCGCCCTCCGTGGCGATCGCCGGCCCCAAACTGATGCGGCTCGAACAACCCGACGTGATCGCCGAATTCGGCGAGACCATGACGCGCTACGGCCGGTCGGTGCTGCTGGTCGAGGGCGAACTCGACCAGGCCCAGCACGACGTTCAGGATGACGCACTCGCCGTCGCCGCGAACGGCATGCTGGTGCGTCGGTCGGTCTTCCATGCCCTCGGCGGCTTCGACCCGGCGCTGCCGAGCATCGACGCTGCCCTCGACTTCTCGGTGCGAGCGCGCCTCGCCGGGTATCGCGTGGCCTTGGTGCCGGGTGCCAGGGTCTCGTCGGCCGGCCCCGCAGAGACCTTCGGTCGCCGCTCCGTCTCCGGGGCCCGTCGGGCGCGCATCGCCCGCGCAGCTCAGCTGCACCGACGTCTGGTCTACGCGCCCGCCGCAGCGCTCCCCGTGCACTGGTTGAGCCTGGTGCCGCTCGCGTTCTTCCGTGCCATCGGCCAACTCCTGGCGAAGCGGCCGGGTTCGGTCGGCGGCGAATTCAGTGCCGCCTTCGCCGCGGCGTTCACCGGCGGCGTGCCCGGCGCACGGCGCCGCATCCGTCGCACCCGCGCCGTCGGGTGGGGCGCGATCACCCCGCTGCGGATGTCCGCGCGCGACGTGCGCGAACGCCGTCTCCAGGCGCGAGAGGCCGCGACCACCCAGGAAACGGCATCCGCTGCTCCGGGTGAACCAGCCGCGGGCTTCATCATGCACGGCGGTCTGTGGATCGTGGTGCTCGCCGCCCTCATCAGCGCCATCGCGCTCGGTCCGATCCTCAGCGCGCAGTCGCTGGTCGGTGGTGGACTGCTTCCGCTCTCGGCCACTCCCGGTGAGCTGTGGAGCCACGTCGGGTACGGCTGGCGGGAGATCGGCGGTGGCTTCGTCGGTGCGGCGGATCCGTTCGCCTACGTGCTCGCGTTGCTCGGGTCGATCACGTTCTGGTCCCCCTCCTTCGGCGTCGTGCTGCTCTACCTGCTCGCACTGCCGCTGTCGGCGCTCGGCGCCTGGTTCGCCGCACGTCGGGTGACCACCCGCCCCTGGCTGCCGGCGGTCGCAGCCCTGCTCTACACGCTCGCGCCCTCGCTGCTCGGCTCGCTCGGTGACGGTCACCTCGGCGCGGTGATCGCCCATCTGCTACTCCCGTGGCTGGTGCTCGCCGCGCTCACGGCGCCACGGTCCTGGGCCGCGGCCGCGACGGCCGCGCTGCTGCTCGCCGCCGTGGGTGCGTCGGCGCCCATCCTGATCCCGGTCCTGCTGGTCGGCTGGCTGGCCTGGCTCGTCTCCCGCCCGACCGCGGTGCTGCGGCTCATCGCCATTCCGGTGCCGCTGGCAGCGCTGTTCGCGCCGCTGGTCATCCAGCAGCTGCAGCGCGGAAATCCGCTCGCGCTGCTGGCCGAGCCCGGCGTGCCGGTGAGCGGCGCGGAGACCAGCGCCTGGCAGCTCGCCCTCGGCTCCGCTGCTCCCGGCCTCGACGGCTGGACGCGCGCGGCCACCGCGCTCTCTCTCCCCGGAGCGGGAGCCGCAATCGTCGTCGCCGCCTTGCTGCTGCCGGTCGCCGCGCTCGCACTGCTCGCGCTGTTCGTCCGTGGAACCCGGCGGTCGGTCCCGTCACTGGCCATCGCCCTGCTGGGTTTCGCGACGGCCGTGATCGGCTCGCGCATCGAGGTGTCGGTGAGCGGGGCATCCGTCGCCTCCATCTGGCCCGGTGCCGCGCTCAGCCTGTTCTGGCTCGGGCTGATCGGGGCGGCACTGGTCGCCCTCGACGCGCTCGGCCGGGCGTCGATTCCGCTCGCGGTGCTTGCCTCGGTGACCACCGTCATCCTCGCCATCCCCCTGCTCGGCGCGCAGTACCTGTCCGAGCCGGTCGTGCGCGAGAGCGACGGGCGGGTGCTGCCCGCCGTGGTCTCGGCCGAAGCCGAGGGTCACCCCGGAATCGGCACGCTCGTGCTCACCCCGCACGCCGGAGACAGCCTCATCGCTCAGCTGGAGCGCGGCGCAGGTGCGACGCTCGACGATCAGTCCACGCTGAGCGCGACCACGACGAGTCTGCCGCGCAACGGTCGCACCCTCGCGAATCTGGCGGGCAACCTCGCCTCGCAGAGCGGACTCGACGCGCAGAAGGAACTCGCGCAGTTCTCGATCGGCTTCGTCGTGCTCACCCCCGCGGACGGCCATACCGCCGTGCACCAGCGTGCGTCCGAGGCGTTGGACGGCAACCCCGTGCTGGCCGCGGTCGGCAGCACGTCGAGCGGCCTGCTCTGGCGGGTCGACGATCCCGCGCCCGTCGACGTGAGCGGCCAGCCCGCGAACACGTCGACAGCCTGGGGACGTGTCGTGCTGATCGGTCAGGGGATCGTCTTCGGGCTCACCCTGCTGCTGGGCATCCCCACCGGCCGTCGCCGGCGTCGCACCACGGCGAGCGGATCGGCTGCGACCTCACCGGCGAACACCTTCGAGGCCGAGGAGGACGATCGTGGCTGATCTCGACGACGAGCTCGCCCCGGAGTCGCCGCTCGCCGGCGAGCCGGTCGGCGACACCCTCGCCACCGACGACTTCGTGGGAGTTGCCGAGACGGACGACGGCGACTGGACGGAACCCAAGCAGAAGCTCGGTGCCCGCGGCGTCGTTGTGCTCAGCGCCCGGGTTCTCGCCGGCGCGATCGGTACGGCCGTTGCCGCCGCCGCCATCCTCGGAGCGACCTTCGTCCCCCTGCCGAGCCATACGGTGAAGGTGCCCTCCGAGCTGGTGACACCCGTGTCGACCTCGCAGCAGCGGGTCTGCGCGGGTCCGCTGCTGCGGCTCGGTGACGACACCGGCGCGGAGGCGACGCAGGCCTCGTCCTTCGGCCGGCCCATCGTGCGTTCGGCCTCGAACCGGGACAGCGTCGACTCCTCTGGGCTGCCGACGACCGAGAACACCTCATCCGTCGCCCCGACCCTGTTGAGTGTGCCGGCATCGTCCAAGCCCGTGCTGTTCGCGGGAAGTCAGACGCAGGTCGCCGCATCCGGAGACATCGTCGGTCTGGCCGCCGCGGATTGCCCGGTGGGCGGCGCGGACAGCTGGCTGGTCGGCGGGTCGACCGCGACCGGTCGCACCACCCTGATCACCCTCAGCAACCCGAGCGGGGTCTCCTCCACCGTCTCGCTCACCACGTACTCGGCGCAGGGCGTCGTGGTCGGCACCGGAACGGACGGCATCGTCGTTCCCGCCGGCGCGCAGCGGATCTTCTCCCTGGCGGCCTTCGCCCCGGGCATCGAGGCGCCGGTCGTGCACGTCGAGAGCCGCGGCGGTCCGATCGTGGCGAACCTGCAGCAGACCGTCGTTCGCACGCTCGAGCCCGGCGGAGTCGACATCGTGGGTGCCACGACCGCGCCCGCGCGCGACGTCACCATTCCGGGCGTGCTGCTCTCCAACACGGAAGCGACGTTCGCGCGACAGGCCGAATCCGGCTCCGCCGACCTGAGTTCCATCGTCCGCCTGCTGGTGCCAGGAACCGCGGATGCGCATGCCGAGATCACCATCGTGCCGCAGACGGCGACCACCTCGGTCGAGACCACGGCTCGACTCACCCTGCGCGCCGGCCTCGTCACCGAGGTACCGCTCGGCTCGTACCCCGACGGCAGCTACACCATCCGCGTCGTCACCGACCAGCCGGTGGTCGCCGCGGCCCGCACCTCAACGGTCGGCACCGGTCGGGCGACCGACTTCGCCTGGTACTCCGGCGCGGCCGCGCAGAGCGGCAAGAGCGAGCTCGCCGTGGCCCCCGGCCCCGCAGCGCTGCTGAGTCTCGCGAACGCGACGGCGAAGGCGGCCACGGTCACGCTGACCCCGAGGGCCGGCGGTGCGCCGATCGTGGTGAGCGTTCCTGCCAACGGCTCGGCAGTCGCGGGAGTCACCCCCGGGGCGACCTACTCGATGGTGTCGACGGGGAGAGTGGCGGCATCCGTCAGCTATCTCGGCGATGGGCAACTCGCCTCGTTCGCCGCCAGCCCGCCGACGCCGGTCTCGACACCAATCCGGGTCTTCGGCTAGAACGCTGCGCGCGCAGGCCGATCTGCTCGCGTGATTCGGGCTAGAGGTGCCGGAAGCGCTCGGGCGCGAGATCCCACGGGTCTTTGCCGAGCAGTTCGGCCACCGCACGGAAGACGCAGCTCTCGATCACCATCCGCCGTTGCGTCTCGTCGCCGCGTTGGATGCGCGCGAGACGCTCGATCGGCAGTCGGTAGAGCGTGACCCGGCGGGCGGCGGAGTCGACGTGCCAGCGATCGATGCCGTCGGCGGAGTTGATCTCGGCGGGCAGAGCCGCGACCTCGAAGGTGGCCGTTGCCAGTTCGTCCGGCCAGATGTCGCGCAGATACTCGGCGGTCGAGCCGACGATGAGGTCGAACAGGTCCGCGCGGCTGTGCAGCGCGGGCAGATCGGGCCCCGTCACCGGGGAGCGCAGACCGCGACCGTGGCGGTCGCCGGAGCCCGAGCGGGTGGAGTGTGCGCGGGGCATCCTGGAATTCTACCGGCGAGCGTCCGCAGCCGCGTCGGTGCGGTCGCGTAGGCTCGGGACAAATGGATGTCAGGCTGTGCAGCAAGGTCGCGTGTTCTCACGCCGCGATCGCCACGCTCACCTACGACTACGCCGACTCGATGGCCGTACTCGGGCCACTCAGCCATGTCGCCGAGCCCCACAGCTACGACCTCTGCGTCAAGCACGCCGAGCGGTTGTCGGTGCCGCAGGGGTGGCAGGTCGTGCGCCACGTCTCCCTCGCCAGCTGAACCTGCCGGGTCGGGTGCCACCGGGTAAGTTGGGGCCCATGGATTCACCGATCGACCTGTCCCCGTTCATCAAGGCCTACGACGTGCGCGGGCTCGTCGGCTCGCAGCTCACGCCCGAGGTCGTGACCGCCCTCGGCGCGGCCTTTGTCGACGAAATCGGAAGCGGAACGGATGTCGTGGTCGGCCACGACATGCGCGATTCGTCCCCGGAATTCGCCGCGGCATTCGCGGCCGGGGTCCAGGCCCGTGGCGGCAATGTCGTCTCGATCGGCCTCTGCTCCACCGACGAGACCTACTTCGCCTCCGGCCACTTCGATGCGCCCGCCGCGATGTTCACCGCCAGCCACAACCCCGCCACCTACAACGGCATCAAGTTCAGCCGCGCCGGGGCGCAGGGCATCAGCTTCGATACCGGCCTGAAGTCGATTCGCGACCGGGCTCAGGAATACCTGTCCACCGGCGTCACGCCCGTCGAGCAGCAGGGGTCATACCGCGAGGTCGACGTGCTGGCCGACTACGCTGCGTACCTCCGCTCGCTCGTCGACCTCAGCGGCATCCGCCCGATCCGGGTCGTCGTCGATGCCGGAAACGGCATGGGCGGGCTTACCGTTCCGGCGGTGCTGGGTACGGCCGCGGGGCTGCCGGCGCTGCCCATCGAGATCATCCCGATGTACTTCGAGCTCGACGGCAGCTTCCCCAACCACGAGGCCAACCCGCTCGACCCCAAGAACATCGTCGACCTGCAGAGGGCGGTCGTCGAGCACGGTGCCGACATCGGCCTCGCCTTCGATGGAGACGCGGACCGCTGCTTCGTCGTGGACGAACACGGCGACGCGGTCACGCCGTCCGCGGTGGCCGCCGTAGTGGCACTGCGCGAGATCACGCGAGTACGCAAGTCGCAGCCCGACGGTGACATCTTCGTCATCCACAACCTGATCACCTCGCACATCGTGCCGGAGACCATCGAGGCCGCCGGCGCCATTCCCGTCCGCACCCGCGTCGGCCACTCGTTGATCAAGGATCAGATGGCCCAGACCGGCGCCATCTTCGGTGGTGAGCACTCCGCCCACTACTACTTCCGGGACTTCTGGGGTGCGGACAACGGCATGCTCGCCGCGATGCATTTCCTCGCCGAGTTCGGCTCACAGCCGGGCCCGCTGTCGACCATCTCGGCGAAGTACACGCCGTATGCGCTGAGCGGCGAGATCAACTCGGTGGTCGAGGATGTCCCTGCCGCATACAACCGCATCGTCGAGGCCTTCACCGGCATCGGCAGCTTCGACGAGCTCGACGGACTCACCGTGACCGGCAACGTCTCGGGCGACGAGCCGTTCTGGTGGTTCAACGTGCGCCCGAGCAACACCGAGCCGCTGCTGCGACTCAACGTCGAGGCTGGCACTCCCGAGGCGATGGAGCGCATCCGCGACGAGGTGTTGGCGCTTATCCAGCACTGACCCGATCAGCACTGACCCGATCAGCACTGACCCGATCAGCACTGACCCGATCAGCGCCGCTGACCCCTGGAACGGGGGCAGACTCGGTTCGAGTCGCCCTCATAGACTGAGCCCACCGCGGGGCAGTTCAGCACCAGGTATGACCATCTGGAGCTCACGTGCGCCGCATTCTGACCGCTACCGCTGCCCTTCTCGCCGTCGGGCTGGTGCTCACCGGCTGTTCGCTTCCCGCGCGGTTTCTCGCGGGGCTCCATCCGACCGCGCGCTACTACGAGCAGACGGTCGATTGGGAAGACTGCGACAACGGGATGGAGTGCGCCTACGTGTCGGCGCCCCTGGACTGGGACGACATCCGCGCCGGCGACACGGAGCTCGCGCTGGTGAAGCACCCGGCAACCGGGACCAAGCGGGGCTCGCTGTTGGTCGATCCCGGTGGTCCGGGCGGTTCGGGCGGCGACCTCGTCTATTACGGCGTCGAGGATGTGGCGACCGCCGACATCCTGAAGCATTTCGACATCATCGGTGTCGACCCCCGCGGAGTCGGACAGTCGAGCCCGGTGACCTGCTACTCGGACGAGAAGCTGGATGACTTCCTCTACGGCATCACTCCGGGCAAGGTGGGTTCCGAGGAGTGGCTCGCGGCCAAGACCGACAGCGCAGAGAAGTTCGCCTCCGCGTGCGAGAAGCAGAGCGGAGCGCTGCTCGGCCACATCGATGCGGTCAGCGTCGCGCGCGACCTGGACCTCGAGCGGTCGCTGGTGGGAGACGCGAAGCTCAACTATCTGGGCTACTCCTACGGCACCTATCTCGGAACCCTGTACGCGGGCCTCTTCCCGAAGCGGGTCGGGCGGATGGTGCTCGACGGCGCGACGAACCCCTGGTACTTCCCCGATGACGACGAGGAATCGGACGACGACGAGGGATCCTTCATCGATGCCTCTCAGGAGGAGGGCTTCGAGCACGAGCTCACGCAATTCCTCGCCGCCTGCATTGCCGACCAGACGGCAGCGGTGGGCGATGCATCCTGCGCTTTCCAGGGCACGCCGGCGAGTGCCCTGACCGAGGTCTCCTCCCTCCTCGATACCGTCGACGCGAAGCCGATCGCGGCCCCGGACGGACGGATGCTCGGCTCGAGCACCCTCGCCGGCGCGATCATCGCCGACCTCTACGACACCACCCAGTGGCCCGACCTCAACGATCTCTTCGCGCGGGTTCGCCAGGGCGATGCCAGCACGGCCTTCGCCGCGAGCGACGCCTACAACTCCCGGGCCGACGACGGCACGTACTACGACAACAGCACCGTCGCGAACTTGGCCATCGGATGCCTAGAGAACGGTGCCGACGACGACCCCGACTCCATGCGCGAGGTCGCCGAAGAACTCGAGAAGGCAGCGCCGATCCTCGGCAAATACGACGCCTACGGCGACATCCTCTGCGGGCAGTGGCCCTACGGTCCGGTGGACTTCCCGGATGTCGTGCACGCGCCGGGCGCTGCCCCCATCCTGATCGTCGGCACCGTAGGCGACCCCGCGACGCCCTATGCGGACGCGCAGTCGTTGGCGAAACAGCTGGACAGCGGCGTGCTTCTCACCTTCAACGGTGACGGCCACACGGCATACAACAAGGGCAACTCCTGCATCGACGGCGCGGTGGACCGCTACCTCCTCACCGGGAAGGCGCCGAAGAGCGGAACCAGCTGCTCGTAATTCATAGGAAACCGTGACCCACAATGGGGGCGCGATCGAGGGTGTTTCTGGTACGCGAATTCATCCCGCGGTATCTAAGCTGAGCCAAGTCTCGGCAGCGCATTGCCCGAGATGACCCTGCATGGCATGAGAAGAGGAGCGGCGATGGCAGAAAAGACCACCGCGCCGTTGCTCGACGTCGTTCCGCTGTCACGCCCGTATCGGGCGGCAGACGAGCTGGGCAACCTGGATGCCGTCCTGCGGTCCGGGCACGCCCACGGCGACGGCCGCTTCACCGAGAGCGCCAGTGGTCGGCTGAGGACGCTTTCCGGATCCGCGAACGTGCTGCTGACGACATCCGCCACCCACGCCCTCGAAATGGCGAGCTCACTGCTCGACATCGGGCCGGGGGATGAGGTCGTGCTGCCCAGCTTCACCTTCCCCTCTGCAGCAGATGCCGTCGCCCGCACCGGCGCTCGGTGCGTGTTCGTCGACCTGGACCCCGCCACGGGCAACCTCGACCCGGCGGGCGTGGCCGAAGCGATCGGGCCGCACACGAAGGCGATCTCGATCATGCACTACGGCGGTGTTCCGGCGGATGTCGAGATTCAGACGATCGCCGCGGAGCGTGCGGTGCCCATCATCGAAGACAACGCCCA
>Ga0247815_10003793_pt1 | contig 10751 bp, 10 predicted proteins | sample UWRJL194509B1_FD_181014 | JGI IMG/M metagenome (GOLD analysis project Ga0247815, IMG submission 181014) | Plant litter microbial communities from Arlington Agricultural Research Station in Wisconsin, United States - UWRJ-L194-509B-1 | ecosystem: Environmental > Terrestrial > Plant litter >... | reverse complement strand
ACACGCGAGGCCGACGACGACACACGCAAGGTCAACTGGTGGGCGACCGCCCTCATCGCGGTCTGCTCGCTGACGGTTCTCATCCCGCTCTACCTGGCCGTCGCGGTCGCCCTCAAGACGCCGGAGCAGGTGGCGAACGGCACCGGATTCGAACTGCCCTGGCCCATCCGGTGGGAGAACTTCGCCGACGCGTGGGAGCGCACGAACTTCCCTCAGGCGCTGCTGAACACCGGTCTCGTGACGGTGGGGTCGGTGGTCTTCACGCTGCTGACGAGCTCGGTCGTGGCCTACGCACTGGCGAGAAACCTGCACAAGAGGTTCTTCAAAGGGGTGTACTTCTACCTTCTCGCGGCGCTGTTCGTTCCGTTCCCCATCATCATGCTCCCGCTGGTGAAGCAGACCTCGCTCCTCGGGCTAGACAACCAGGCCGGCCTGATCGTGCTCTACACGATCTACGGACTGTCACTGAATGTGTTCATCTACACCGCCTTCATCCGCTCGATCCCGATCGAGCTCGAGGAGGCGGCCCGGGTCGACGGCGCGTCGACCTGGCGCATCTTCTGGCAGGTCGTGTTCCCATTGCTCGGCCCGATGAACGCGACAGTGGGCATCCTCACCTGCGTGTGGGCGTGGAACGACTTCATCATGCCGCTCGTGGTTCTGACAGACCCGGGCGCACGCACACTGCCGCTGGCGCAGTACGTGTTCCAGGGGCAGTACAACACCGACTACACGGTGGCCTTCGCGTCGTACCTGATGGCGATGGCCCCGCTGCTCATCATCTACATCTTCTCGCAGCGCTGGGTCATCTCCGGCGTCACCCGGGGATCGATCAAGTGAGGTCGCGGCGGGCCGGCTCCCTGTCTGGGAGCCGACCCGCCGCCGGCGTGACTAGTTGCGGGAGCCGGTGCCGCGCGCGTTGTAGACGATCGAGTTCGACGCGCCGTATTCGGCGAACACCGCGATCGCCTCGTCGCGCAGCACGTCCATGGTGACGCTGATGCCGCGAGCCTCGAGCTCGCGCTTCCAGTCGCCGCCGGGAATCGGCCCCTCGTCGAAGCCGCTGAGCCGCTCGAGTTCGGGGCCGTCGCCGGCGATTACCAGGTGCTTCACACCCGACCAGATGAGCGATCCGTAACACATGATGCACGGGCGCCAGTTGACGACGAGTTCGAGGTCGTGCTCGTTCGAAGAGCCGAGGTCCCAGCTTCCGACACGAGTCTGAGCGAGCGACAGGGCCGTGAACTCGGCGTGACCCGCCGAGAGCCCCGAGCTCAGCACGATGTTGACTCCGACCGACACCAGGAGGTTGGTGGTGCGGTCGACGACGATCGCCGCGAACGGCCCACCGTTGCCCTCGCGCCAGTTTCGCGCCGCCAGCTGGTTGACCAGCGACATTCGATCCTCGTGTGTGTGGAGCGGGCCGGCATAGGCGTCGAGCTCGGCGACCAGCCAGGCGGGCAGTTCGGCCGAGACGGCGGTGGCGAATGGATGGGTCATCGGTTGTCCTTTGCTAGTGCGGTGCAGACGAGTGGAACGGTTCTAGCCGATGCGGTCGCTGATCCAGTTCCAGCTGACCTCGGCGCTGGCGACCGGTGGCATCGAGGCGCGGTCGACCTCTACTATGACCCAACCACGCCACTCATCGGGCAATGCCGCGATGATGCCGTCGAGGTCGAGGTCGCCCAGACCGGGCTCGAGGAACAGGCCGGCGTCGGTCGCCGTGTTGTACGGCGTCGGCGTCGAGTGGGTCGCGTTCGCGATCGTCATGTTCAGGTCTTTGACGTGCAGGTCGACAAGACGGTCGGCGTGACGCGTGATCATCGCCGCCGGGTCGATGCCGGCCCAGGCGAGGTGGCCGACGTCGAACGACGCCCCGAGCACGGTAGACGGGATCGCCGCCAGCACCTGTTCGATCTCGTCTTCGGTCTCGACCCAGGTGCCGATGTGGTTGTGGAGTCCGGCGCGCACTCCCTCGGCGGCGAGAATCTCGGCCGCGGTGCCGAGGGTGTCGATCACCCGGTTCAGGCGGCCCTGGTCGAACGCCGCGCCCACCGCCACCTGCTGGTTGGTGCGCACCGTGGCATCCCCCCACCACACCTCCGGGGCGAGAAATACGGTGTCGAGTCCGAAGAAGTTCGACTCCTCCGCACGGCGACGGATGATGTCGTACCACCGCACCTCGGCGGCACTGCCGGGCGTGAGCTCGATGCCGTGGTCTTCTGGCAGAGCCACGCTCGCGTAACCGGGTGCGAGGGTCAGCCCCGCGTCATCCACCATTTTCTTATAGTTCTGCAGCGTCTGGGTGTCGAGCACCTCCATCATCGTGGAGGCGAAACCCGACTGCCGGATGGCGGTGAGCACCGCGGGGTAGTCGGCCCGGAACGACGGTTCGGCGAACAGCCAGAGGCTCTCGCTGCTCGGGTCGGCCGGGTCGGCCTTGACGTTGATCCACTGGATGGGGTTGAGCGCGACGCGGTCGGCGGCGAGGTTCTTCATGGTGTTCTCCGTGACGTGAGGGGTTAGAGGGAAACCGTGGCCAGCCGGCGGCTGACCGCGCGAGCGGCTCGCACGGCGGTGATCGTTCCGGTGAGTGTCGAGTTGGCGACGACGGCGGTGGGGATGACGCCGTTGCCGGCGAGGTACAGGTTGTCGAAGCCCCACACGCGGCCGTCGACGTCGCACACGCTTGTGCCGTCGTCGGTCTCGCCCGATCGCACGGTGCCGGTGAGGTGCAACGAGCTGCCCGGGGCAAGCAGCATCCGCTCGGTCTCCGGGTCGAAGTCTCCGAAGGCGAGCGCCAGCCTCTCGACCTCGTCGAGGGCCCGGTCGATGAGGGCGGTGTCGGTGGCCGAGTAGGCGAACTCGATTGCGATCTTCGGCAGCCCGGCGATGTCGCACTCGGTGTCGGAGAAGACGAGCCGGTTCTCGGCCCGCGACTCGACCGGCGTGTAGAGCGAGAGCCCGACCGAGTAGGCCAGCGGTGCGCCGTCGTCGTCGACGAAGGTGTTGTTCATCACCTGCCCGTGGAACGGCTGCGCGTCGCCGTTCTGCGGGATCCAGATCGAGTCGGTGCAGAACTCGCCCTCGCGCGCCGTGGGGAGCGAGTCGACGTCGATGCCGAACCGGTCGAGGTCCATCAGCACGCGGCTCGTGATGAAGGCGTGCTCGTTGAGATAGCGGCCGAGCGCCTCGGGACGGATGCCGGAGGCGAAGAGCAGTTGCGGGGTGCGCAGGGTGTCGGCGCAGACCAGCACCGTCTCGGCGAGGACGTCGAACTCGGCCCCGTCGGCGACGGTGCGCAGTCGGGCGCCGGTCGCCCGCGACCCGTCGACGAGGATCGCGGCGGCGAGGGTGCCGGTGAGCAGCGTGAAGTTCTCGTCGGCGGCGCCCGCGATCGGCGGGAAGATGGTCGCGGGCGAGGTGCGCGGCCGCAGCCCCGAGTCGGTCGGGACCACCGCCATCGGCATCGGCTGCGGTTCGCGGCCGGCCGGCGCGGTTCCGGCGAGAACCTCGCGCAGCCGCTGGATCACGAGCGACCCGGCGGCGGTCGGGCCGATCGGCGAGGGCGACACGTTCAGCACCCGACGGGCGGTCTCGAGGTCGGCCTCCCACGCCTCCTCGTCGCCGTGCGCGAAGGTCTCGTGACCGGCCGGCCAGGGGGTCGCCGCCGTCCAGTGCACGCCCATGCCGCCGGCGTTCCAGGCGATCGCGCTCGCGGGCATCGCCGCGGCGTCCTCGCCGAAGGTCTGGCTGTTGAACATGCCGGGCGCCAGTGCGCGCACGTCGTCGGCGAGATCCTGCGACATCTCGGCACCGGTGTACAGGCCTTGGATTCCGGATGCCACGCGCTGGTTGTACGTCGCCCAGAGGTCGGGCTCTTCGACGTCGTGCAGGTGCAGACCCGGAGTCGCACCGATCGGCGATCCGCCGTCGACCATCACGATGCGCGCGCGCGGGTCGGACTCGCGCAGCAGTCGCGCGGCGGCGGCGCCCATGATTCCGCTGCCCACGATGAGCACATCGGTGCGGGTCGGTTCTGTCATTGCGCTTCTCCTGTTACTGGTGGTTCGGTTGGTGCGTCACTGCGGCGGGCTTCAGGGTTTCGGAAGCACCGGGCCGAAGAGCTGTGCGTCCATGCGGTCGAGAACGAGTCGCAGCGCCCCGACGAGTGGGCCGTCGGCGCCGAGGGAGCTGGCGAGCAGCTCGATGTCTGGAGTGCGCGCTTCACGCATCGCCCTCTGGATGCGGGGCAGGAGAAGGTCGGCCCCGTCTTCGAGACCGCCTCCGAGCACGATGAGCGAGGGAGCGATGGTCCACGACACCGTGGCGAGGATGTCGCTGATATGGATGGCGAACGCGTCGATCTCGGCCGCCGCGGCCACGTCGCCGCCCCGGGCGGAGTCGAACAGGGCGTGGGCCATGCGCCGCTCCTCGGCCACCGGCGACGTGAGGAAGGCCACGGGACGCTGGTCGAACGACTCGACGGCGAGCGGGACCGCCTCGACGATCTCGCCGGCGGCGCCTTGGAAGCCGCGGTAGACGGCCCCGCGGATGAGGATGCCGAGGCCGCTGCGGTTGCCGAAGATCGCCCAGACCACGTTCTCGTGGTGGCCCGCCGCTCCCCTCCACCGTTCGGCGAGGGCGCCGAGGTTGGCGTCGTTGTCGGCGAACCACTCGACCCCGATGCGCGCGGCCATCTCGCCGGGGAGATCGACTCCGACCCATCGTTCGGCGTGCACGAGTCGGCGCACGACCCCGTTCTCGTCGATCGCGCCGCCCGCGGCTATCGCTCCCGCCTTGAGCTGCTCGATCGACGCGCCCGCCGCGGCCAGGGCCTCGCGCACTATCGCGGCCGCGAGGTCGAGCGACGACGCCGGGTCGTAGTAGTCGGGCAGCGCGCGCGTCGCCCGCCCGAGGATGTTGCCGCGAACGTCGGCGACGACGGCACTGGCTTCGAGGGTGCTCACACGCAGGGCCGCCAGCACCGAGTGCTGGGCGCGCAACTCGAATCGGCGCGACGGCCGTCCGGCCGATCCCGTCGTCGGAACCCGGTCGAGCTCGGTCACCCAACCGGTCTCGACGAGCGAGTCGAGGATGAGTTCGACGGTGCGGCGTGACAGGCCGGCGCTCTCGGCGAGCGCCGACATCCCGATCGGTTCCGACTCCACCGCGAGAGCGCGGAGCGTGACGGATGTGTTGAGCCGCCGCAGCGACTGGGGGTCATGCCCTGGCATGTGTGCCTCTCTCACCGTCGGGTCGAATCGTCGGTTTTCTCACTTTAGGCCGGACGCCGCGATGCCCTGCACGAAGTAGCGCTGCAGGAAGAGGAACAGCACGAGCACCGGCAGCATCACCACGATGGCCCCGGCCAGCACGAGCCCGTAGTCGGTCACGTTCGCCGACGCCTGGCTGGTGGCGGCGAGGCCGACCGGCAGAGTGTAGGTGGAGCTGCTCTGCGCGACGATGAGCGGCCAGATGAAGTTGTTCCACGAGTTGAGGAACGACATGATCGTGACCGTCGCCACGGCGGGGCCAGAGAGCGGCAGGAAGATCGTGAAGAAGAGCCGGAACTCCCCGGCGCCGTCCATGCGGGCCGCCTCGAGCAGCTCGTCGGGGATCGACGACGCGTACTGCCTCATGATGAAGATCGAGATCGGCAGCGCCAGAGACGGCAGGGCGATGCCCGCGAGGGTGTCGATGAGGCCGAGGTTCACGGTGACCACGAACTGCGGCACGAAGACCGCGGTGAACGGCACCATCAGCGAGGCCATGACCGCCGCGAACGCGAGCTTCTTTCCCGCGAAGTGCAGCTTGCCCAGCGCGTATCCCGCGGCAGCCGCCGCGAGGATGTTTCCGAGCACCACCATGATCGCCACCGCGACACTGTTGAACAGGTAGCCCGCGAAGTTCTCTTTGCTGAACAGTCGCGCGAAGTTGTCGAGGGTGGGCGCCGTGGGCAGCCAGGCTCCGGGATCCGCGCGGATCTCGTCGAGGCTGCGCAGCGATCCGCTGATCACCCAGAAGAAGGGCAGCAGGGTGGCGACCGCGAAGAGCGCGAGTGCGACGTACAGCAGCACGACGGGAACGCGTCGGGGGCGCGGCCCCGCGGCGATGTGGGTTTCGGATGCGACATCCGGAAGTCGTTCGATGGTGGCGGTCATGTGCGTGGCCTCAGCAGACGGAATTGCACGACGCTGACAACCGCGACGAGCACAAGAGTGACGACGGAGGCGGCCGACGAGATGCCGTAATTGCCGAATCCGAACTGTTTGTAGGTGTAGAGCGCGACCGATTCGGTCGAGCCGAGCGGGCCGCCGTCGGTGAGCAGGTAGGGCTCGTCGAAGACCTGCAGATAGAACACGGTGAGCAGAACCGAGATCAGCAGGATCGTGGGCAGCAGTAGCGGCAGCGTGATGTGCCACAGGCGGCTCCACCAGCCGGCGCCGTCGAGGGCGGCGGCCTCCTGCACGTCTTCGGGAACGGCCTGGAGCCCGGCGAGGAAGAGCAGCATCGCCGTGCCGAAGTTGCGCCAGATGCCGAGCAGGATGACGATCGGCATCGCCGTGTTGGTGTCGTCGAGCCAGTTCGGTCCGGCGAACCCGAGGTTCGCCAGCACGTTGTTCACGGTGCCGTCGTTGTTGAACGCGTACTGCCAGATGAGCGCGATCGCGACGATGTTCGTGACGACCGGGGCGAAGAAGATGGTGCGGAAGACGCCTCGCAGTCGTCGGATTCCCGAGTTGAGAGCGAGGGCGAGGGCGAACCCGAGCGCCATGGTCAGCGGAACGCCGACGACGACGAACAGCAGGGTGTTGCCGATGTCGCGGATGAACCGTGCGTCGGCGAAGAGCCGCACATAGTTGTCGATCGCGATGAAGTCGACGTTGAACGGGTTGCGCAGGTCGCGCCCCTGCAGGTCGGTGAGGCTGAACCCGATCGCGGCGAGCGCGGGGATGGCCGTGTAGGTGAGGAAGACGATGGCGAACGGCGCGAGGAAGATCCAGGCGATGACGCTGGTGCGCACGCCCCGGGGGCGCCGCTTACGCGGCACCCCCGAGGTGTTCGGCGCAGTCGAGGTGCGCAGTGCGGTCATGGGCTGGTTACTCGCCGGTGCCGACGCCGTCGGCGAAGGACTGCAGGGTGGCGGCCGCTTCTTCTGCAGACTTCTGTCCCTTGGCGACCGACTCCATCTCGGCGCCCATCTGGGTGGCGATCTGCAGCCAGGTGGTGCGCTGCGGGTAGGAGCGGGTTTCCTGAAGCTGGTCGAAGAACGCGTCGAGCAGCGGCTGGTCGGCGATCGTCGGGTCTTCCCACGCCGACTGGACCGCGGGAAGGGAGCCGTACGACTCGTACTGGGCGATCTGCGTGGTGCGCTGGGAGAGGAAGCGAACGACCTTCCACGCGGCATCCTGATTCTTGCTGTCGGCGAGCACGCCGAGGCTGCCGCCCGCGATCGCGCCGATGCTGCCGGCCGAACCCGCGGGGACCGTGGCCGTTCCGACGTTCTCGGCCGTCCAGCCGTCTTGCTCGGCGACGGTGTCGAACTGGCCGATGACCCAGGGGCCGGTGATCGACGACGCGGTCTTGCCGGTCACGAAGTACGGCTGCGAGTCGAGGAAGCCGGGACCAGCGGTGTCGGCGACGCCCGACGTGAAGAACGAGGCGTTGTACTCGATCGCGTCGATCATCTCGGGGGTGTCGAGCGTCCACTCGGATTCGTCGTCGCTGATCAGCTCGCCTCCGGCCTGCCAGACGAGCTGTGCGAGGTCTTGGCCGTTGTAGCTGTCCCAGCCGACGCTCGCGCCGAGGCCCTTGGTCGCGCCCGCGGCCATCAGCCCCTCTTCGAACGGGATCATCTCCTCCCAGGTGGCGGGAGCACTGAGTCCGGCGGACTCCGCGATGTCTTTGCGGTAGACGAGCGTGTAGGTGTAGGCGTACCACGGCACGGTGTACGCGGTGCCGTCGATCTCGCCCGCGGCCCATGACCCGGGGAAGAACGAGTCTTCGTCGACGAGCCCGTCGGGAACGGCGGCGAAAGCGTCTCCCTTGATAAAGCCGGCCTGCGCTTCGGTGTAGGTCTGGGCGATGTCCGGGCCCGAGCCGGAAGCGAGCGCGGCCTGGAGCTTGGTGTTGTACTCCGACTCGGGGATGCGCGTCACCTCGAGGTCGAGGTCGGGGTTGTCCGCGATGAACGACGCCAGGGTGTCGTCGAGCGCCTTCGCGTCTCCGTCGGGTGCCCAGAGCGACACGGTGCCGGTGGCGGGAGTCTCGTCGACGGTGGTGCTGGTGGTCGACCCGGCTGAGTCGACGCGTCCGCAACCGGAGAGCACGAGGGCGGTGGTGGCGACCAGGGCGAACGCGGCCGTGAGCCGGACCGGTCGGGAAGGTGTGAGAGCAGACACGCGAATCTCCAGTATCGGTAGGGGTTGATCGGAGCAAGATGAATAATCGGCGGTTATAGCGAAATTGGGCCTTCTGGCTTGGATCGAGAGTAGGCAGGGGTCGTTTCGTGCGCATTACGCGCTCGTGAAGAAGAATTTCGGCGGGTGTAGCGAAATTCTTGGGAGCCGGGCCTGTCCCATCGGAGGGCCGGTGTCGCAGCGGCGCAGCATGTCGCCGCTCGAGCAGTGGCGGAAGGTCAGCCGCCGTCAGACTGACGCATCCACGCCGGCAGTTGGGAGTGCGCTACGCGCGCGACCACCCCCGGGTCTTCCTCCCCCCGCGCGCCGATCGACAATACGGCATACAGGCCCGCGGCGGCATAGGTGATCTCGACCTCGGCCCCCGCCGATTCGTTCCCGCCGTCCGCCCAGATGACGCCGGTCTGAACACGGAAGATATCGACGATGCCGGGCAGGTCGGACCCGTTGTCATAGGCGTCGGCGAACCGCACGAGCTGCGGCTCCGACCGCAACATCTCGACGATCAGGCGGAGGCTCTCGATCCCCGCGATATCGAACGAGATGCCGCGCCGGCGCTCGTCGAGGGCACGCTCCAGGATGTCGTCGAAGCTGTCGAGAATCGCGAACCAGGCCGCCACCTCGATCGCGTCGAAGTGGTTGTAGAAGGTCGCCCTGGTGACACCCGCGGCCTCGCTCAGCGACGAGATGCTGGTGAACTCGCCCCTGCGCGCCTGACGGTGCACGGCATCGAGAATCTGCTGACGCGACCTCTGCGACCTCGGGTCCGACGATATCGGGCGTGCTCCTGGGCGCTGACCCGCCCCTGCGATCGACCGCTGGGCGTTGGTCGCGCCCGGCGAGTCCTCCCCCGCATCGAATGGGTGCCTGCCTCCGTGCGCCACAGCGCGATCAGCTTCGGGCGGCAGCGAGCAGCCCTTCCGAGACATCCCACAGGCGGCTGGCGGCGACGGGATCGAGAGCGTGTCGCATGACCCCCGTCCAGTCGCGGAGCTCGTCGACGACCTCCGCTTCGCTGCTGTTCTCGAAGTACCGGCCCCCGATGCCGGCGACGAGAGGCGATGTGGCGAGAAACACCGACGTCGCGGCACCCTGGGCGGGGGTTCTCGTTCTGAAGCCGTTGGCCTCGGCCTGGGCGACCTGTTCCAGGGCGGTCGCGCGTTGCTCCGCGCTCCAATGCCTGGACAGGTTCGTAGCGACGACGCCGGGCATCAGCGCGTTCGCCGTGATGCCGTCGGCCGCCCAGCGCCGCGTCGCCTCTACGGCGAAGAGCACGTTGGCGGTCTTCGACTGCCCGTAGGCGAGGGTCGGGGTGTACTCGCGGCGCTCGAAGAACAGGTCGTCGAAGACGATCGGCGAAGCGGAGTGACCGGCCGACGCGACGGAGACGATCCTCGCGCCTCCAGCGGAGGCAAGAGCGGCATGCAGCCCGGTGGCGAGCGCGAAATGGCCGAGGTGATTTGTAGCGAAATGGGTCTCCCAGCCCTGGGCGGTGGTTCCTTGCGGCGCGTCCATAACACCCGCGTTGTTGATCAGGATGTCGAGCGGACCCGACCATGCGGCGACGAACGCGTCGACAGTGTCGAGGTCGCCGAGGTCGAGGACCTCGACCGCGACGTCGTCGCGCCCGCTCGTGCGCTCGATGTCGCCTCTGGTGCGCTCCCCTGCCGCGCGGTCACGCACGGCGAGCGTGACCCGAGCACCCGCGTGGGCGAGCGCCCGTGCCGTCTCGACGCCGATTCCAGACGAGGCGCCCGTGACGATCGCCCGTTTGCCTCCGAGGCTGATGCCTTCCACGACCTGGAGGGCGGTGGTGGTGCCGGTGTAGTCGGTCGAGATTCGAGGAGGTGATGCGAGCTCGCGGGGGTGCGGGAGGTGCTGAGCCATGGGGCGAGAGGTCCTTTGTGTCGATGGAGTCTGTATCAGTGGAGTTGTAATGGTGGAGCGATGCGGGGGGGGGTGCGCGAACCCCGGGAGCGACGGCGCGATGGCGATGTCGCTCTCGGGGGTTCGGCGTTCGGCGGCGACCGCGTCGCCTCGGCAGACCGGGCCGGGCGACTACCTTTTCGGGGCCCAGCTCTTGTTGACGATCTCGAACTGGTTGCCGTCGAAGTCGGTGAAGTTGGCGGCGTAGTAGCCCTCGGCGAACTGCGGACGCGGGCCGGGTGCTCCGTCGTCGTTGCCGCCGGCGGCCAGAGCCGCGGCGTACGTGGCGTCGACCTCTTCCGTGGTGTTGGCGGCGATGCCGAGGTAGATGCCTTCGATCGAGCCCGATGCGCGCCGACGCAGCCAGATGCTGTCCGAGCCGGCGTCGATGCCCCAGGCGTC
>Ga0247815_10003792_pt1 | contig 10752 bp, 10 predicted proteins | sample UWRJL194509B1_FD_181014 | JGI IMG/M metagenome (GOLD analysis project Ga0247815, IMG submission 181014) | Plant litter microbial communities from Arlington Agricultural Research Station in Wisconsin, United States - UWRJ-L194-509B-1 | ecosystem: Environmental > Terrestrial > Plant litter >... | reverse complement strand
CGAATGACTTGCGTCATCAGTAACCACGGCGGGAGCCTTAGCAGCGGTACCGGATATACCAGCGTCGGAAACAGTAGACATTGTAGTGTAGGATAAGGGAGTGACGTGGATCGGCAGTTGGCGGAAGGCTGCCGCAGTGCCGCTCGCAGTGAGCGCCGGCCGACACCCGATTGATGCATGATTCGCCTTGCGATACCCCGGTCGCGACTGTGTGTCTGCTGGACTGGGAAACTCGTGAGATTTTCTCAAGCTGAATGTATTCCGCATTTGATACAACCTCGAGCAAGTAGCCAGGACTGCTCCTAGTCCTGTCAGGACCATTAACTTCCCCGATCCCGACTCTCTTGAAATCGCAGTCTCCGACTCGGATATGCGCCTCGTATTGGAATCAATTTTCAATCTTGTTTGCAATTGCCTCTACAGTTATCTTGAAGTTGTTTGTCAATGACAAGCTGGCAGGAGGACACGAGGCGGAACCCTTGTGCTGCGCACCTGCCCTTCGTCCTCCTACCATTCAAATGGCTTCCAGCACCACCCACGAACACAATCAAATACGCCTCGAGACCCAGCGCCAGCGCGCTTCTGAGATCTCGCGACACCAAATCAGCAAGCTCGCGCACGAGTTGCTGAAGAAACGCCTCGACGAACGACTTGCCACATGCGTGCGGACCAACCTGGACGAACGCGCGCGGACTCTTGAGAAGCACGCTTTCGATGCGGCCAAGCTAGTCACAGAACACGAGAGGGAGAACCAAGAGTTCGAAGATGCCAGGCCGGCGATGATCGCTGAATTCGACGCGCAGCGTGACAAGCTTCGCCCGCCACCTGCAAAGATGTTGGAGGAAGTCTTCCGCCACGAGATACTACTTGAGACTCTGAAGGTCAAACTGGTACTCGACGACCAGACAGCAAAGGAACTATTACAGCAGGCCGTCCGATCCTGCGACCACTGCAGATTGGACGCCTCGACTGACGACTTCATTTATTTTGAGCAGGTGCAGCGAGTCACCCTCAAACGACATGCTGCTTACGAGCAAATTGTTCGCAAACATGAGGCCGAGTGGAAGGTTCGCCAGGAAGCTCTGCGGCTGGAACTCGATAATCGCATTTCACACCAAGCTCGGCTGGAACTCGAGTGCGACTTTCAACTTCGCTTTGCTGAGTGTGATCAGCGTCAGAAGGCCGCCCAGCAGCGCCAGGCCGATGAACTAAAGGATCTGGAAAACGAGCGGAGCTCCGAGCTCAAAGCCGTCCAGGAAGCTGGTGAACGCGCAGAGACTGACCTGCAAGAGGAGCGTCGGCGGGTAGAGGAGTGGTGGCAGCACCTTTGCGACAAGAACGCAGCGTCTTTATGGAGGATTGAGGAGGATGAGACACGTTTGCTTGACGCGATCTACTTTGAGGAGGCCATCATGAAGGCCGAAGAGGACAGAGCAGATAAGAGCAGCCAAGCAGGAGCTTCAGGCATTGTGAAGAGTCTTTTAGAGGAGCGAGAGGTTGGGGAGGCATTGGAAATAACCACGGCAAACGAAGCAGACAAGGCGGATACTTCACACCGCATACTCCACGAGCAAACTATGATCACCGGTCCACATGAAACAACATGCCCACTCGCTACCGCGACTTGCGATGCGGGCGAGCTACAAGATCCCGCGTTGAGCGGCTCCTCTGGCGACGTCGCAATACCATCATCCCTCCTACTGGCGGACACGAGACGTCTTCAGGTAGCCTCGTTCTCTAACGGATTATCACAGAGGCCAACGTTGTCCATGACCTTTAACTCGCAGTACAATTTCACTGCGGACAGCGCGCCAACTATCAGTGCACATCAAACCATCATGGCCAACCAATTTTCTCGCGACGATTCCGCGGGCTCTGTCCCAGATCGATGCGACACACCGGAGAGCGGAGGCTCGGACTCGGACTTTGTGGAGATATAATGTCGGCAAACCGTCACGCGCATGTTCATTGTCTGCTCTTGTCTTTATTACATGTCGACGCGTCAAATATCGCCGCAGAGCGCAACCCCGAAGTTCACCACTATCAATCAAAAGCATCACGAAATTAGGCGCGAGCTTCTGAGGATGCGCCAGAGACACCAGCACCTCGCAAAGATACGAAATTACACATTGCGCAAGCGCCGCCGCCGGACGGACCCTCGGCGCCAGCCATACGCAGCTTCTACTAAGATATGCCTCGTGCACCGAGAACCGCATCACGTGACAGCTGTCTATCCTGTCTGACGGCAAACCCTCATGCCGCCTTCCATAAGTGCGTTTCAATTGGCAAATCGAGCCGCAGCCAACTATTTTAATATCTATTCAAACAAATTGGCTGAATTCATGTGGATCTATCGCCAGAACTGAGATGATTGACATTATGTCACTTTCAAAAAGCTTGAGACAACCGATTTCAGCTCAACTCAGATTTCGGCTCAGACCGGACCCTCTCCTCGACGTTCGCCCTCGCTTCAGCCAATGCCACAGTTCCTCGCCCAATTAGATCTGAGTATAATATGTTTGATCATTCAATCTCACATTCTGGACTTCTATGGGTTAAAGTTATAGTGATCATTCTACAGCTTCTAGGTAACAGAGTGTACATCATTACAGACCTCGCGCAAGGTTATACTGACAGCTCTTGCACAAGAGATGAGTACAAATGAATCCATCTCTCCGCACTTCAGCGCTACTTGCTCATCAGCTGCGAGTTGTATCGTTTCATCCTTGTGCGCGCAGTTTGCTACAGGCTTGTTGCTCAATTTTATTCCTTCTAAACAGATGCATTGAGTGACTGCAAGTTACATTTGACCGTGAGTGCCTCTGAGAGATGGCCTGCACAAGTTGGCAAAACTATATGCGGCCTTTGTGGCCTGTGTGGTGGCCGTGTCTGTCTGCCAACGTCCCACCTATCTGCTGTTCTAAAAACACCTGCGCGTGATTTGAGCAGCCTGTAATAGACTGCATTCAAAGATTAACTAATTTATTGGGAGAGGAAACCATGGTCCTGGGCTAGCAGATGGTAGGTGTCGAGGATGGGGTCCGGCCTGAGCCGAACTTTGAGTTGAGTTGAAATCAGTTGTCTCAAGCATTTTGAAAACGACAATAAGTTCAGACTGTGTCGGCGGAACCATCAACCAGATCATGCACACTCCACGACTGATGAGATCGCTGGGCGGTCGCCAATAAACCACCCAATCTTAGAAGCTTATGCTTCCAGGCAAGGATGACCTTTGGTAGGGTTGCCCTTGGTGCCGACAGGACGACACGAGGCGGAATTTATTGGGCTTTCCCCGAGTCCTCTTCATCTCCCATGTCGCTTCCTACCACTCCGACTCACCAACGCGAGCACATCCGCTTTAGATCGCAGCAAAACCGAACAGTACTGACCTCGCGACGTGAGGTCAGCGCGCTCGCTCTCGAGCTTTTGCAGAAACGCCTTGCCGAGCAACATGCGGCAAACATGAAGACCCGCCTTGATGCGCTTGATCTGATCAACAAAGATCATTCAATCGCTGCGCGCAAGCTCGTGGCAGATCAGATGGAGGAAAAGGGCCTGTGGAAGCAGGCTCAGTTTGCGATGGTTCAAAAGTTCGACGCGCGGCGTGATGCGCTTCCGGGTAGCAGTTCGGTGTCATATATACGTGACCAACTGAAGAGCGAACGCAAGAAGCACGGAGAGCTAATTGGTTCGTTCGACTTCGAGCGGCATCAGGGAGATATGTTGGCGCAGAATGAATTACGGAAGATCATTAGGCGGCTGGAGCAGGAGCGAGACTGGGCGACGAGTATGCTCTCAATGGCATGGCCAATACCAGGGTATGTTTCTCTCAAAGATCTGGAAGCCAAATCTAATTTGACTATGAATATTAGATGCCTTACACGGCGGCACAATGCACAGAAGTCATTGAAAGGGTCGACCGAGACATCATGGAGGCTCGTGAGGAGGCGCAGCACAAGGATAATGAGCGTCACGGCCGACTTGCAGAGCTTGTTAGCAACTGCACTGCGATATCCAAAGCAAAGCAAGATGCGCTGCAACTCCAACTTGACAATCGCGCATGGGAGTTCCGACATGCACGACTTAACATCGAGACCGACTTCCAGCATAAGTTCCTAGAACATAGTCGATGCTGGGAAGTTCTTCAGAAACGACAGGCGGAAGAGCTGAGGGAGCTGGAGAGGGGAAGAGACTCATCTCTTGCGACTGTGGAAGAAGTCTACCTCGGCGCAGAAGCGGAGTTGGCCGAAGAGCATCGCAAGGCAGATGAGTGGTGGCAACACCTCTGCGATACAACTACAGCAGGTCTCCAGCAGATTGAAGAGGACGAGAAACGCGAGCTGCAGCAGACCGAGATCCCAGGTTGGACCGCCAGGGTTGCCATCCTGGATGCGATTCCGGCCGCGACACTCTGTTCTGATATCGTCGCTCCAACTCCAGACGACAAAGGTGTTCCACAGTCCAGCGTAGAAGGCTCCTTACTTTCACCTGTTGATCAGCTTTCAGCTTCAGCCCCCAAGCTTGTTGCAACCGCGGAATTGAGCGTACAGTGTATTTCCGCGGACAGTCTTCTGTCCCATGGTGACCAGGCCCACAGCAGCTCAGAAGGTCTACCATTGCAGTGGCATCATGAGCATGCCAGCCCAAATTTGGCCATTTTTAGCTCGAGCGACAGTGACGTTTCTGACTTTGTTGAAGTTTGATACTGCTTTCTTAGTGTCTCGTCGCTTGTAGTGCCTGCATTACACGGTCTGGTCCCGGGTCGCCGTCGTACAAGTCTAGTGTTCCAACCACGTGTGTATGCTGAATGTGGGCTAGTTAGTCCCGTCGTATGCTCTCAATGTACGGTAGTTGCTTCCTCCTCAGAACTTTAGGTGTGACCAACAGGTTTCAATATGAAGCTTGATGGCATAGTCTTATACTACGAGATGATGGCACGAGTTTAGAGCCATCGGTAATGCGGACCAGATGTACTTTCATGACGTTTGATCGGAGGAGCATCCTCTGCAGGCCAAGGTGTCTCGTCGACATTGCATACAGTTCCTGAGCAGGACGAAGCGCACATCAGTTTGAAACATGTTGGCATGACAGCAGAAACGTACCATTTACAGGAGTGTTCCCAGCCCAGTATGCCAGCGTATTGTTCCTCGTACATTCCGACGCTAGTGCCAGTGAGCAATGCTGCGTTCTGTCAGCCGTGGTTCCTCATTGATTGTGAGATTGTGAGGAGGAACGCACACCAGGACCATCTTGAATGAGCATCACCGATCGACCGCGAAGACGTGCGTGTGCGTCCAAACCATTGCGCAGTGGCGTGATGGGGTCCGCGGTGTTGCTGATGATAAGCACCGGACGTGTCGGACGACTGATATTGAATGGTCCGCTGAAGTGTTCCGAGGGCCGGACGGGCCAGAACTCACATCCACCATCGGGCTAAAAACCTCGTTAGCGGCAGTCGAGAATGGCCAACGAGCAAGACGCACATCAGTGAAGATAAGTCCTCCGACGAATCGAGTAATATGGAAAGCAGTGAGGAGTTGGTCGGCGTAGTCGGATGGCGTGAGCCCTGGGTTCCGAGGAGAGTCGGAACAGACGACGGCGAAGCGGGTGGCGTCCATGTCTGCTTGACCGCTTATGCCGGCGCGGAGTGTAGCGAGGAGCGCAGTGCCGTTGCCTGCTATGGCGGCGGCGAGGTCGTTTGAGAACACCGGCCAGGACAAAGGGCTGTACAGCGCGTTGACAAAGAGGTCTGGGATCGGCAGTTGAGTTGCACGTCGTATTCGAAACGTGAGGAAGCTTACTGCGAATGGCGCCTGCAGTGAGATACCCGGGGTCGGCACCGCCAACTTGAAGAGGGGTTTTAACCAAGCTCTGGACAAATGCCTCGACGCGAGCGTTGATTTTCGCGGGCTCTTCCCCTGTGCGGCGGGACAGATGGCAGCGGGACGGCCCGACTTGCGAACATCCCTTCAACAGTTCGAGGTACGTCTTTTCCGAGTCTTGCTGGAAATAGGAAGGCCAAGCCGATGAAACTTCATCTATACCAGGTCTTAGCACTGCGCAACAAGAGGGGACGCTTGTTCAGGTACGTACGGCTGACGGCCACAGGGTCTACAACGCCATCCAGGGTGAAACTGAGAAAGGTCAGCGCAACTTTCATCTCGTAATACTGTAACAGGGCCAGACTCACAAACCGATGCGATTTGAAAAACTGCGAGGAGCGTCAGCGCATCACGGGGCACTGAGCATGTCGCGACTCACATGTTGAGAATATGACTGCCGAGGTTGGTCCCGTACGAGTAGCCGTAAAAGTTACTGTAGACATGTGTCAGCGCACCATCCCCCCTGTATCTCCGAGAACTAACATCAGAGCACCGGGGCCATCAAAGACTTCAGTCATGAAAGCGACGTCGCGGGCGACAGTCGTCGTGCCCATGTACTGTAGCTCGCGGACGTCCATGTTCTCCTTGCACGACTCGCTGAGCTTCTTGAAGACGCTGATGTGCTGGCGCTCCTGCTGGACGAGCGCCGGCTTGTTGAGACCACTGGCGGAGTTAATCATGTTCGGAAGCGTGTAGCCCTGTTCGAAGACTGTGTCCTTGTAGAGGTCGAGTTGCGCTTCTTTCGAAGCGAAACAGTGCACCTTGGGTCTATGGTAGGCAAGAGCGTCAACAATGACGCAAAGGTTTGACCAAAGGACTCAAAGACGTACGTAGATGCACCGATACCCCGAGGGTCAAACGACACGATGTCCCATTGGGGTCCAATTCGGTCGGCGACGTAGTCGGCAAATGTGGAAACGAACAGAGCGGCGCCAGGAACGCCAGGCCCTCCTGAACTGATAGTCAGTATCAGCATCGTAGCTGTATAGTTCTGGTTCTGCGTACCGAAGTTGAAAAATACGGTGCCTATCTTTGGCGTCGTTGTCGCCGGGCGCCGAGCTATAGAGATGTTCGCAGTGCCCGCCGACAAGTTTCTATAGTCCTTCGGAACGCTGCGCAGAATGAATGAGCGTTGCTTCCTTGCTACAATGCTGCCAGTATGTACGCACATGACATATCCACATTCCAGAGTTGGCTTTTCTGCACAAGGGTTGAAGGAAGAGAAACCTGATTGGCTTGGACCCAGTATAGCTGCCTCGACACGGACAAATACTGCAGCTGAAAGCAGCACGGGGCCAAGAAGCATGACGCGAGGAAGGCACTCGATAACCTGGACGAGGGAACGGACTCCGAGGAGAGTTACGACGCGGCTGGTCGCGATGTCAAACTTTTAACAATCATAGCTGTCAGAGTTTAGGAGCCACGGGGTCAATAATCAACGCGAGTGTTAGGCGAACAGTCAACGTTTCCGCAAAGGCACTGTGATGAAGGAGAAAGAGAGGCAAATGTAAACCGAACTCCGCTCGGCTTGGACTGATCCTTAGTTAACCGCCAAATGCCAGCAACCTAGGTAAATGATTCGGGAGAGTGATTGCATGGAAGCAATCACAGACGACCGGCGTGTTTGTGAACGGACTGTCAAATGCAGCGTGTTGCCGTGACAGAATTTCGATGCAAACATTGGCCCTCCCTTGCATTTGCATCTACACGTGCTAGCCTGTAGGTCCATTTAATCCCGACGACCCTGCCCACAGAACGTGTCAATGAGAGTCCTTTGCTCCTAGGTGGGGTTGAACGGCTGACATAGGTTACCGGAATCATGCCCGAATAGGCAACCGACGGCGTCAAAATTGCGCGAATCCACAAAGGGTTGCGGATCTTCGCCGTTCGCACGTTGGCCTCCTTGCTCACAGTTCGACGCGTCGTTCACCGTTCTACGCGACTTTGAGCAATGCTTGGTGTGTAGTATTACTAAGATTGGTCTGGATATACTGATAGAGGCGCAGGTGGCGAGAAACGTGGGCAGGAGAACCTGTCCAAGCGCAAGCAGACCGTGCTCCAGCTCCTCGACGTACTACGCGAACTTCAAGACGATGACCTGAACTGTGCGCGCGCATCCGAAGATCCAAAAATAGCAACAAGGCTGATAGTATTACAGTGCCGCACCGCAAGAGTACCGCGCTCCTTGACGTGCCAAACGAGGGCCGTACGTTTGGATTACAAACTATGACGCTTGCCCTGACTGACTAGTTCTTAGCGAACGTTGACGAGCAAATTCAAAAGGAAGGCGCGCTCGCATTCACTACATTTCAACGGTGCGTCACTATCCGGCTATAGCGTGGATGTTGAGCTGCCGGTGGGCGGGGATCCCCCTCTCCGAAGGCAAATCGAGCGCGGGTTCCTCTCGCGAGCCTCCTGATTGGGCGCTTCATCGCCGGTAGCTCCTGTTCAAGAACTCACAACGGAAGCTGATCGTTTTCATCTCCCAGCCGTGTCCAAGATCTTGACCGCGAGGCAAGCACCACCATTATCCAAGTCCTCCTCGAGCTGACACTCCAATAGCTTCAGAACTTCTCTAATGCGATCACAACTCTCGGATCTTCTGTCGGCCTCCTCAGCTCATCCTTTCGCCTTCGTCAACGGCTCACCCGGATCCTCTTCCTAGTGCGCGAGAACGCGGCCGACCTGTTTCCTCGCAAAATCCGCCGCGAAAACAATGCCGCCGTGGGCATGCTGCAACAAAACTTCCGCATACGGGCCAAGATGCGGTACAAGATTCCTCCCAATGTTGCGCGGCCGCACCTAGAAGAAGACGAGATCGACTCGGAGTCGTTCCCCGCAGAAATCGCAGGCCTGGCGCAGGACACTATTCAGTGTACGTTCTCCTCATCCCGCTAGTCCTCCGGTGCTCATACAATATCTAGTCGCCAGTTGTTTGAACGAATTTCCCGAGTTCTGCGATGAGGCCGTGAACGCGTCGATCATGGCCTTTGAGCACGACCTCAAATACTGGGCGTCTTGTCTTGGTGAATTTGAGGGCCAATTCCGCTTTCCTGGAGTCGTGCGCTATGTGCACGATCTGTCGACCGAAATTGGCGAGCACTTCCAGGTCATCACTTCCGCCCTCGTCCAGTTCGTTCAGATCGGCGTCCCAACAATCAAGTTCAGCCAAGAGCATGGGAGTACCAATCTTCTGAACCTGTCGACTATCGCTACCTTCTTCAGGTCCGTGAGCTGTGCACTCCCTGTCAGCGAGTTTGGCTGACGTGTTGGAACAGCGCGGTCACGGCAACAACTTTACAATTCTCGTTCGACCAAAAAGAAGGAAAGCTCTTCAATCTTGTCAATGCATTTTGGTACTCGTCGCTCGTATTCAGCATCGCCAGTGCGGTCAACTCGCTGGTCGGCGTGACTTGGCGCCAAGCCATGTATCGTTCACCTGGACACCGCGTTCCGTGGTTCGTCACCATCTGGATCAAACAGTCGCCCCTCGTCTTCCTCGTCATCTCGGTCGCCGCTTTCTCCGTCGGTCTTTGCCTCTTCACATGGGCAACAGATCAGCCCGATGCGATTTGCATCCTTATCACAGTGTTCACCTGCTGCTCGTCTTTCGGACTGCTTGCCTTTTCTTGTTGGTTCATCTTCGAGCGCGTTGTGTACGCACAGCATGACGGGCATGTATGGCTGGACGACGTTATTTCGGAGGTCTCGAAGAAGATCAGGAAGGCGACAGGGATGGACTGGATGCGGCGCGTGCCTCCGAAGCACATCAAGAAGGCGAGTATCAGTGTCGCCAGAGGCAGTGCGGGCATGGTGCGGCGTGCTTCAAGTATACTCCCGATGCACTCCCGCTCGCGCTCGAACAGCATGCAGTCCCCGATACCAAGGGGGACAGCTTCACCTGTACCGATGAGCCCCAACGTCACCTTTGCCCCGATCCCCGAGTATCCACCTTCGTCAGCCCCTGCCAGCCCCGTCCTTCAATTCAATTCGCCAATTTCTAGTCCGACGGTGGAGGTTCCACCCACGCCTTCCTCAGAGACAGGCCCTCCGAAGCCAGAAGTAAGTCGTTTCAGGAACGCCGTCCGGTCCGTCATGTTGGCACACCGGTCTTCTACAATGTCCACGGTCCGCCCCACACGCGATACTACATCGCTCACGTTCCAACAATCCGGCACGGCAACTGAACCTGGGTCACGACGGACGACAATCGGTCAACGGCGTCAGAGTCTCGCGCCGCTGACCGCCGGTCGGCTGGCTCGGATTGCAGGAACGCGTGGGGCATTGAACCAGGTCGCCGTGTCACAGCTCATTCCGGTGCATCAGGCCCTCGTTCGTAACCTTGCGTTCAGCCCGAACGGAAAGCACTTGGCGACGTGTAGCTGGGACCGCACCAGTGCGATCCTAACCATGGCGGTACGTCTCCTCAAACTGCCAGACTTATTACATACTCACGCCACTTCATGTAATAGGACCTCACCTCGCATCGAATCCTCGCCCACCCACACGGTTTCGTCGGCCAAGTCATGTGGTCCCCCAACGGCTCGCTCCTCCTCACCAAACTCACAAGCGGCATCACAGTCTGGACGGCCGAAGGCGTATGCAAAACACGCATCGACCGTCGTACCGCAGTCCACGGCGTCACCTGGTTCGCATCCGGTGACGAGTTCCTCAGTATAGAAACGAACGAGGCTGTCCACCTCGACATGCAAGGACGGATCATCGACAAGTATCCGTTCGATCGGCTGAAGTTGCACGACATTGCGATTACGAAGGACGGGGAACGGTTCTTCGCGGTGGCAACGCTGGAGCATTCTAGGGATGGGTACAAACCGGTGAAGGCAAGATCAGAGAAACGTATTGTGGTGTA
>Ga0247815_10003788_pt1 | contig 10764 bp, 8 predicted proteins | sample UWRJL194509B1_FD_181014 | JGI IMG/M metagenome (GOLD analysis project Ga0247815, IMG submission 181014) | Plant litter microbial communities from Arlington Agricultural Research Station in Wisconsin, United States - UWRJ-L194-509B-1 | ecosystem: Environmental > Terrestrial > Plant litter >... | reverse complement strand
ACGGAGAGGTCACGGTGAATAATAGTTTTGAAACTTCAGGTAGCACATCGGTAGTTGTCAATGCTAAAGGGCGTGACTTCACCGCTACGGGAGAAACCAAGCTGAACGGCACATTTAACAATAGCGGCGCAGCGGTATTTAACATCTTAAATCTGAATGGAAGCGCCACGTTATTCAACTATTGTAGTCTGACTGCAAATTCCCTGCGCGTAGATAACCTAATCAAAAACTATAGTCTAATTAACGTCTTAGGAGATACTTATGTGAACGGAAGTGGCAAAATTGAGCTCAACGCCGGCGCGATGCATAAAACGTTAACGTTGTCAAATATGGATGGTACCATTGAGGGAATAGGATCGACATCAGTATTTAAAACAGAAACCTCCGGCGCCAACGTCAACAATAACGGCGGCAAAATTACCGGAGCAATAGAATATTGCAGTAAAACAGTATTAAAAGCCTCCCATTTCTCAGGTGCTGCTGTCGCAGCCTGTGGCATTTATTATCTTGCTAAAGATGAATGCAATACAATTGGTAATGGCACAGCTCCAGTAGTAAAGGCGGACGCTGATGGAGACGGAATTATCGATCTTGAAGATGCCTATCCGAATGATAATACGAAAGCCTTTAATAGCTATTCTGTAAATTATACTTTGGGAGGTTCCACTATCGCCTTTGAAGATAGCTGGCCATTAAAAGGCGATTACGACTTAAATGATGTTGTGCTGAACAGTAAATATTTACTGGTAACCAACAGCAGCAACGTAGTTGTGCAAATTAATGCAAGTTATGCCTTGAAAGCAACAGGCGCAGACTACCAAAACGGAACCGGTATTCAGTTTAACTTGCCTGCAGCCAATGCTAAACTTGTATCGGCAACAGCGGGAGCTTACCTGGAAACAAAACAAGATAGTGTTGTAGTTATGTTGTTTGACAATAGTAAACTGGAACAGGCTACAGGAAACACGGAACCAGGTAAAACACTGTCTCCGATAAAAAACTATTCAGTGGTAATTAATATTATCAATGGGCCACTGCTTGTTAACTTTGGTATTGGAACATACAACCCATTTATCTGGAACAATACATCTGGATTTGGACGCGGCTATGAGACGCATATGTTCGGAAAGTCGCCGACAAATCTGGCTAACCAAAAATTATTTGGCACACTGGACGACAAATCTGTTGCCGGAAAATATTATACTACTGTAAATAACCTTCCATGGGCCATTGAACTGCCTATAGCGAATTTTGGTTATATGGCCGAAGGCAAGGAAATTACCAAGGGCTATACTAAGTTTGCAGAGTGGGCAAATTCTGGTGGAAAACTCTATAAAGATTGGTATACCAATGCATCGTATATCAACGCAGGTTTTATTTTCACTAAGTAAAGTGGCAGGCAACCCGTTTAAAACGGGTTGCCTCTTTTTTTAAAACAGTCTTGGCTACCATACCCATTTTTCTTATTTTCTTTGTAGTATCTTTCTAGTGTTAACTTCGTATATATATCAGATTTGTCTAATTTCAGTTTCCAATGAGTGTTTTTAGTAACGTCTCCTTATTGATTACCCATTATAATAGAAGTAGTTCACTGGAACGACTTCTTTTGAGATTCCGTGAACTTGACTTTAATTTTCATGCGATTGTCGTTTCAGATGACGGGAGTAAAAAAGAACATTTGCAACGATTAATTGAAATACAGTCTATTTACAATTTCACCCTGGTCACGACACCAGAAAACAAGGGATTAGGCAACAACATCAACAAGGGCCAGGATCAGATCACTTCAACATATACTTTATACGTACAGGAAGACTTTATACCAAAAGATTTGTTTAAGACAGAATTCGCAGCATCACTTGAGATGATGGAAGCAGAGAAGCAATTTGATATGGTTCGGTATTACGCTTACTTTAAATATCCCTTTTTAAAGCCCTACAAAGGAAATTTCTCGGAAATGATTTTCTCAGTCTCGCCCTGGTATATCGGGTATAGGAAATTCTATAATTACAGTGATCACCCACATTTGCGTAGGAGTAATTTTTATGAAAAATTCGGTAGGTATCTCGAAAATATTCCTGTTGAACGCACAGAATACAGAATGATGATGTCATTCATTAAAAACAAAGGGAAATCCCTGTTTTACAATGACATCAATGGTCTGTTTAGTCAGGAAAACTCGTCGGCGGAGCCAAGCACTGTTCAACGGAACTACTGGAGAAATGCAAAAAATCCATTAATTGTCGTACTTAAGCATAGTTATCGCTATCTTAAGTTCCATCTGGACTATTATCTTCAGAAAAAAAGTGTTTAACATGGCATTATTCGACATCCCAGATTGGGTTAAGCTACATCAGTTTCCACTGAAGAAGTTCAAGGAATTGTCTGCTGATGAAATTGCAGACCTAAAATCGCGTCTCAGTAAATTCCAGGCTGCGGACCCAGAGGTCTCCGTGATGATTCCTGCATGGAACGAAGAAAATAATATTTTCAGAACCCTTTCTTCCCTGGCTGCAAGCAATACGAAGTATCGTGTAGAAATCGTGGTGATCAATAATAATTCTACAGACCAAACCCAGGCAGTTTTGGACCAGCTCGGTGTTTTAAGCCTTTTTCAGCCGCTACAGGGCACTCCTCATGCCAGGCAGCTTGGATTGGATGCGGCTAAGGGAAAATATCATCTCTGTGCTGATTCGGACACCTATTATCCACCTTCCTGGATTGACCTGATGGTTAAGCCGTTGAAGACTATTGATGGCTGCGTTGGCGTTTACGGGCGTTACTCCTTTATGCCCAAGGAGCCAAAAGAGCGGTTCATGCTGAGCGTTTATGAAAAGATAACAGGACTGTTGATCAGAGTCAGAAAATACAAAAGAGAACATATCAACTTTCTCGGATTTAACATGGGATTTATTACTGAAGCAGGCAAGAATAACGGCGGATTTGAAGTAACTGAAGCCAGAAAGTTCGATAATGCTGCTGGAAGCGATTATTTTGTGGATGAAGCGGAAGACGGACGGATGGCGCTGAACCTGAAGCGAGTTGGTCATCTGGTACTTGTTACCAATCCCCGGGCGCGCGTATTCACTTCCGCACGACGTCTAACTTCTGAAGGCGGGTTGATGCGGTCTTTCATTAACAGACTTAAATTGCACTCAAACCGGATGCGTGAATATGTATCAGGACCAAGTTCGAAGAATTTTTAGCACATTTACAACTGATTTTAACAAGCCTCGATTTGGCTTAGCATTTAGGCCTTGTAGATATACCATTTCATCAACAAAAGTCCATAACGGCTGAGATCTATTGAAGGTGAAATGAATATGATCCTTAAAAAATGATAAAAGTAATAAACTGGAATGGCTTGACTTGCGTAGATATGCTGATCTGATATGGCGTGTCAGAATTGAATCTTCCTGAATAATAGTTAGCTTAGCTATAAATGGACTTTACCTATTTTAAAATATAAAACATAACAGTAATTTGCGATCCAGGTGTCTGCACAACATGGTGATGAATAACTACAGATCAGCAAATAACATTATAACTATGCACGAATGTTTGAAAAACTAATCAATAAATTCCTCGGTTTTCTGGTGAGGCTCAGGTATGGTAAATTACCCCCGGACCTGATTTATTATTATAGAGACACCTATTATTGTGAACTTGTACAATGGAAATATCTGCTGAAAGATTATGTGTTCAGGAAAAAATATAAGCAACTTGCTTTTAGCGGCGAGTTTGCCCCGGAACTACAATTTGCGCTGCCATTTGCGTACTGGCATTTCAAAAACGGCACATTGAAAAGTACCAATGCAGCTAAGTTTACTAAAGAAATGTATTTCTTTTCTCCAGACCACACAGAGAGTTTTGATACCAGAAGTAATGAGGGAAATTACAACTATGAGATGCCTAGAATTTTGTATAGTCAGGATTATGACATGTCAAAGTGGACGCCTGTTCCTTTAAAGGAAACATATGAAAATTCTGTTTACACCTACGACAAGCCCATCCTGATCATTGCCAATAGGTACAATATGGAATGGGATGGTCCGCCGATTAGTTTTTACAGCATTGAAGCGCTGGAATACATCATATCAAACTTAAAAAATAAATATACCATTATTTATAATCGACCCCGTCCTCAGAATATTACAATGGATAATAGCGACATCTATGATATGGATGAGTTTGAATGGCTGGAAGATAAGCATCCCGAAGTAATCCTGATGGAAAACCTATTCAAGGAAAATAAAGTGAAGGCGAATAACTTTAACCATTTGCAAATGATGGTATATGCTAACGCGGAAAAGTTTATTTCTATTCACGGAGGAACTGCGACGCTTGCCAGTTACTTTGGCGGGACCAATCTGATTTTATCTAAAAAAGGTCCTGAGCACCATTTTAAGTGTTATGAAAAACTATATCCTAAATTCTCTGGCGCAAAAGTCCTGCATGCAAAGACCGATCAGGATGTTAGAGATTACGTAAAGCAATATTTTTAATAAGGAAATGAAATTTAAAGATCAGTACTGGATCAAATCGGGATTCCTGAACGTTGTTCAAAATTTCTCCGGAGTTTTTTTTGGATTTGCAAGTTTCTACTTTCTTGTACGACTGCTAAGTAAACAGGATTACGGTGCATGGACGCTGTTCATGTCGACAACAACAATTTTAGAGATCATCAGAAGTGGCCTCATCCAGAATGCATTGATCAAATTTGTCTCCTCGTCAGACAAGGCTGAACATCACAAGATTATTTCTGCCTCATTCACCATCAGCGGCGGACTTACAGTAGGTTGTATCATCGCCAACCTTGTTTTTGCGCATACCTTATCGCTCATTTGGAAGTCCCCTGAGCTGACTATCATGTTTTACACTTATAACATTGTATTTCTGCTGTCCGGACTCCTTACTCAATTCAATTGTATAGAGCAGGCCAATCTGAGTTTTACAGGGATCGTTATTACAAATTTCATCAGACAGGCATCATTTTTTATATATGTGGCGACATGTTTTTTGACAAATTACAACATGCCGCTTATTCATCTGGTCTACGTTCAGATATTTAGTGCATTGTTATCAACTATTGTTGCATTTTATTATACCAGACCCTACTTAAAAATTGTATTTAAGCTTTATCCTGAATGGATCAAAAAGTTATTTAATTATGGTAAATATGCCTTTGGAACCTCAATCAGTTCTATTCTATCCGGAACAATAGATCAAATGATGTTGGGCGGACTGCTGTCCCCTGCTGCATCAGGAGCCTTTAACATAGCCGTAAGGATTACAAACCTCATTGACATTCCCACCAGTGCTGTCGCTACGATCGTTTTCCCGCAGAGCGCTAAACGTATGGAAACTGAAGGCAAAGATGCGATAAGGTATTTGTATGAAAAATCGGTGGGAACCATTCTGGCTATTCTGGTTCCAGGATTAATTGTATTGTATTTTTGCTCCGGTTTTGTAGTCCATTTCATTGCTGGTGGAAAATATGATGATTCGATACCGCTCCTGCGAGTGACATTACTGTACTGTTTGCTGATTCCATATGGGAGGCAGTTCGGAACGATTTTGGATTCGATCGGACGAACCAGGCTAACCTTTGTTATTGTATTGATTACAGCGAGTTTGAATCTAGGGCTGAACTATTTGTTTATTATTAAATTTGGCGTTATAGGTGCTGCTTACGCAACGCTGGTATCAAATATTATTGGCTTCGCAATTGCGCAGTATATTTTGAGGAAAGAACTTCATGTGAACGTATTGCATACTTTTATTTATGCGTACAGATTTTACCCTGAAGTATATCATAAATATATACGCGGTACACATAAGGCAAACGATTAAAAATCATAAAAATGATAGGTGTAAAGTTTAACGGAAGGCTGGGAAATCAAATATTTCAATACGCTTTTTTCAAGTATCTTAAAACGAATAATCCCGGAAAATCCATTTTTTTCATTAACCCGCACCATGCTTATCTGACGAAATATTTCGAACTCGGACGGCATCAAAATCTTACACTTGGATCAAAGGCTTATTCTATTCTGGCGAGAGCGATACCAAAGTTGATCAGGTTCAAAGAAAACTATATTCAGAATATTCAGGTTCCACGGGCTGTACAGGTATCAGACTGGACGATCTATAAGGGCTTCTTTCAGACAGACTGGTATGTTAAACATATTATTGGAAAATTCAACATCAAACTAAAACAGGAATTCGTTAACGCATTTCAAAATAAGTTTGGCGCTATATTTTCAGCAAACAAAACCATAGTCGTCCATATCCGACGGACAGATTATATGAACTATGGGAAAAGAGATATTTCCTTACCTATGCAATATTTCAAGGATCGTTTGGATGCACTTGGAGATATCTCAGGTTACAAAGTTTTTTTTGTTAGTGACGACATGGCCCATGTTCAGTCTTTCTTTGAACCAATGCCTAATTATATTTACTCATCCAACCCGGAAATTATCGATTTTCAGTTGATCATGAATGCCGATATAGCAATCATTTCCAACAGTAGCTTTGCATGGTGGGCCTGCTACCTCTCGGAAAAGAAAAACACCGTGTATGGGCCCAAAAACTGGCTTGGATTTAGAATTGGCAAAGAACATCCAAAGAAAGTGATGACAGACCGTTTTATCTGGTGCGATGTATTATAATCGGATTTAACTGAAAATCCCATCAATCCAGGCGTCAATAGAATAATTGACTTTCTGAAATAATTCTACCTTAAAAAATTCAGGGGGCACATCAAAATTATCGGGATCGACGATATAAATCTGTTTCGGATCAAAATACGGCTCCCTGTCAATATAACTGTTATTCGTAATCAATTTTTTTCCAGCTCCCAGCGTATCAAGCACGCGCATGGCAAGTCCAGACTGACTTTGCGTAGTGATGTCAATAATGATATTACTGGCGTTAAATGAATGTATGTACTCAGCTTTATTCATACGCTTAAAAGTCACGTATTTCTGGTCAATCTTGACACCTTTAATCCGTTCAGTGATGTAACGCTTATAACTTAGAAATATGTGTGTTTTCAGTCTATAACCATGCGCATCTGCGAATGACTGAATTTGTGCTACATGCTGGTAACGCAGTGTTGTATAATTCCCATAATAAAACATGTCATACTGAATAGGCACAGTGGGTAAGGAAGAAAATTCATCCGTATGAAAGGTTGGAACATAGCTGATATCCAGCTGTCCGGCATCTTTGTAGTCAAAAGTGCAGGTCTTGTCAAAGCCCTTCATTGATTCCAGATAGTCAGAATTATTTAAAGAGTCCCATTGATACATGATGGTTTTCAAACCCGGATTCAATGCTTTAACCTTCTCCACAAAATCGACGGGCATCTTATAACCTCGTATAACGAGCAAGAAATCAAATTTCTTATTCCTGATTTCTTGCAATATTCCATCATAGTGTCTTTTTTGCCAGCTTTCCATATAAGCTCCAAAAAAAGTATCGATCAGTGCATGACGGATGCTGATATCCCTCTCATAATGAAATGTTACCTGGGCTCCCCGCTTCTTTAACTTTTTGATGATTTCGTCATTGTAGTGATAGAACTTCACCCCTACCATGAGGATACTTTTACCATTTAAATGAGCTGAATTCATACGATCTAGGCTAATGATTGATAAACTTGATATGTTTGGTCCAGAGATTTGCCAATTGGAAAATCGAGCAATCTCTTGCTGCCCAGACTCACGAGTAATGTCCGGTATTCGGCGTCTGTCAACATTTTCTCCATTACAAAATACAGGGATTCTGCCTCATAAGTACTAAAATATGCTACTGCATCTGCCCCTATTTCCAGAAAGCAGGGCGTGTCACTTAAAATTACAGGACATTCTGCTTTGAAAGCTTCCAGTATAGGCAGTCCAAAACCCTCATGTAAAGAAGGATAAACGAAAGCAACTGCATTTTTGTATAGATAGTTCAATTCCTCATCACTTACATTCAAATGCTTCACCTTGTCCTGCAACTTCAATCTCGAAATCAGTTCCCGATCTGCAATCGCTATTTTACCACCACCTGTAAGCAACATCTCGACCTCAGGATACTTTTCTGACAAACGCTTAAAAGCATACAGGAACCTGTAAAAATTCTTGTACCCAGACCTATCTCCTACATACAAGAAATACAGTTCGGGAATGTCGGACGGCGCTTCATAAACCAGAGGCGTCTCCATATCGATTCCGTGATAAATGACCTCGATTTTAGCAGGATTTACATCAGAATATTCCATCAGGTCTGATTTCGTAGTTTCCGAAATAGCAATTATGCGGTCAGCGGCAGCGATATTCAATTTTTTATTGTAGGTCAGGTTATCTTCAGCCCAAAAATATTCCGGCAAACGTTCATGAGTCATATCATGTACGGTAGTTACCAGTGGCTTTTTATTCTTTCCCAGAAAATAAGGATCATAATAAGTCGGATGCAGAATATCATAGTTTCCCTTGCCTATAAGATATTTACAATACTGCTGGTTAAGTTTATAAGCCTTAGTACCATATTTTGATTGGAGTAATGCCGTACCCAGTTTACTATTTAATAGCTGAGGCTCGTCTTTGATATAATGATTCGGAGAATACAGACATCCAATTTCATAGTCAAAGTCAGGTTTTGTTTTAATGTCCTGGACAATGTTTGCGAAATACCTGCTGATACCTCCATAACGCTGTGTGCTGAACTTCTGGTGATCGAATAGTATCTTTAACATCTGATGTTGTTTTAAAGTAGGTTTGAAAATCTGTTCCTTATCAATTTCTGTACTGGCAGCTCAAAGAAGTTGAAGAAAAGCTTCCCGCATACAAAAACCGTGACCATATAGATAACAAAAAAGCTTTGTGAAAAAAACATCGTGTAATCTGTTGGCTTAATGATCAGGTATATAATTAATTGAATTGGAAAATGCACCAGGTAGGTAGAATAGGTCAGATCACCCAGAAATTGAAAATAGGTGTTTGAAATTCTATCGAAGAAGCGGAGGTTAAAAAACAGAAGAAACGACAAAACAACGATGATTGCAAACAATAAGATGTCAATATCCAGTCTTCCTGTTATTACATCAGTCAGTTTTTTCAGAAATGCGGGTGTTTTTAAAATGTAGATATAAGCAACTACAGCTGTTCCCAGTGCAACCAATTGAATTTTCAGATTGTCCTGGTACAATCGAAAATATTTAACAAAAACACAGCCTGCAAAAAAGAAATAAAAACAGGTTACAATATCTTCAGTCAGATAAACCAATTCCCATTTTTTCAATACGGCAAAGAATAAAAATGTCAGTATTAGCGACCTCGATTTGCGTAAAAATCCTATGCCGGCCAGGATGAAAAAGACAATATACACCAGCATCTCAATTGAAACACTCCAGGTAGGCCCATTGAAAGAAAATTTATTCAGGCCCCAGCTTTGTACAAATAAAAGATTTTGGAAAAATGTTTTTATTGTATTTTCCTGGTATATAAAATAGTTTCCGTTGTGACTAAAATACACGTACTGCAATATGCCCACTAAAATAAGTGTTAGGAAATGAAGTGGATAGAGTCGCGAAAATCTATTTAGCATATAAGCATTAAATTTCGTCTTTCCCTCACTGATGCGCTCGCTGTAAACCGTATAGAATATCAATCCGCTGATAAACCAAAATATATGCACCGCATACAAGCCTTCGCTATAAAAAAGACTTAGCGAATTAAAGAAGGGCTGCTTTTCGAAAAACTTAACGCGATTGGCAAATGATACAAAAGGATAGAAAAAATGCTGGTAATGCCAAATAATTACGGCAAAAGACAATATAAACCGAAGTACTTCCAGGCCTCTGAATGTATTGATGTATTTTTTACTTGAAACGATGGTTTTCGGCTCACTCATGCTTTAAAAGGTATTGACTTATTATTTTGGTAAATTCCTGAAATCGTTTATCCCAGGTGTTTTCAGCGGCAATTGCTAAGCGCCGGGATTTTTCGTCGGCAGAATCCTGATGAAGTGCATCCTGAATGGCTTCAGAAAAAGAAGTTTTATCCGGGCAGTACTTAACCTGATCGTATGTGAAATCTGCCAAATCAGGATTAAAGTCGGTAGCTACAACAGGTTTGCCTGTTCCAAGGTATTCGAAAAGTTTCAAGGGAAAGATAGTATGGCTTACTTCGTCCTTTTTGAATGGTATGATGCATACATCAAAACCCTTTATTATTGCCGGCATATCTACATAGGGAATACGACCAATAAAGTATACGTTCGCCGGATCTTTAAATCCTTTGGGAAGGTATTCATCTTCTACCGGCCCTGCGAACACGAAGCTAATTGCAGGGTTTTCGGCAATTACTGCTGAAAGCAGGGAATAATTCATCCTGCGTTCTATATTTCCGAAATAACCAACGATCGGCCTCGGAATATCATTTAACAGCACGTGCGGATTGAGTTGTTCATCCAGGGCCTTAGAGGAATGTGTACTATCTGCAGCGTTAGGAATAAAGTAGCAATTCGCATTTTGCTTTAATTTCTCCAGATAAAGCTGTTTACTGGTACATATCACTACGTCACTTTGCTTAACGATAATCTCCTCTGATATGATCCCATGTTTGCGGTCGTGTGGTACGATCAATGGATCAACACAGTGATACAACAGTAATTTTGGTTTCAAATAGCGGCCAACATCTGGATAATGAAAGTTGAAAGAATTGATGAAAATAAAATCTTTTATACCCTTGGCCTTGATGCAGGATTTAATTC
>Ga0247815_10003787_pt1 | contig 10764 bp, 10 predicted proteins | sample UWRJL194509B1_FD_181014 | JGI IMG/M metagenome (GOLD analysis project Ga0247815, IMG submission 181014) | Plant litter microbial communities from Arlington Agricultural Research Station in Wisconsin, United States - UWRJ-L194-509B-1 | ecosystem: Environmental > Terrestrial > Plant litter >... | reverse complement strand
GAATTGGGCGCCCTGGCTGGAAGGCTGGATATGCTGATCAACGGAGGGGATGATGTGGATTTGAGCACTTTGTTTTAGGTGCTCAATTTTTGCATAGAGAATTAGTAAGAATTACCAATTAACAAATATAAATGAGCGACAACCTATTCATATTATCAGACAAGCAGCAATACTACACCTGGGAAGAACAACAGGATGCCGTAATGAAGGAAATCAGCGGTATTGATTCAAATGGGTTAAGAATGCTACGCCAAAGTTTGGAAGAGGAGGAGCTATTGGAGGAGTGTTTTGCTGGTTAAAAATTTATTATAGATATTGTTGAAGTATTGCTAAGCAAGGGGTAGCTCTCTCCCCTTGAGGGAGAGATGGCTGAAAGCCAGAGCGGGGAATTAGCCGATGCAACGCAAATAAAGAGATTTGCTTATTTTAATAATTGAACTTTGGATCCAAAACAGATGAATAACCTGCAAATAGTTGATTATGATAAGTCTTATAAATTATATTTCGCGACTTTAAACAAAGCCTGGATTACCAGGTATTTTGAATTGGAGCCTATGGTAGGTATTTCGGCGAAACTTTCTCGGCTCTTCGTCACTTTTGCTGATAGCTACATGTAAAAAATGAACTGATATAAAACCACATTTTATACGCTATAAGTAATATATGTGAGGTCTTCTGGTATTCACCAAGTGACGACGAACCACTATGCAGCGGAATATCCAACTGGTTTCACTTAATAATATTCTACGAGATTACCCATCGGAGGTGGCATAAATTTTACGTTTAAGTTTGTTGTTGGAGATTTGTTATATTTATCCGTTGATCTAAGTTAACGCAAATGAGTATGTTCTCAAAACTCTATCGATTCTTGTTTGGATATGATTTTTTCGTGTCATATAGTAGAGCCGACGGCAGCTTTTATGCGCTGTCTCTGGCTAGGGAATTAACGATAAAGGGCTTTACCGTATATCTTGACCAATGGGGATCGGATCCGGCAAAGAAAATTCCCCGTACACTGATCCGGATTCTTATAAATTCCAAATTTATGGTATTGCTGTCGACCAGGAAGTCAAGAGTGTCAGAGAATGTGGCGCAGGAGATAAAGGAATTCCTTGCCACGGGTAAAGTGATTATTCCTATCTCAACAGCTGCTGACCACCACGGTGCATTATGGGAAAAATTAGTTGTTGGCATGGCCGTAACGCGCATACCGGAATCAGACCTGGAAAATGGGCGAGTTAATGAACAGTTGGTACTCAGTAGGCTTGTGAATTCCTTTTCGTATACCAGACAACGGTCCAGGATCAAGCGTATCGCATGGGGCCTTGGGGCTTTAGCGGTACTAATTCCGGTAACCTTTGGAATCACCTACCTTTTAATGGGTCAAAAGATAACAGCAAAAAATCGGGAGCTTAATTCACTTGATGTCAAGTTCAAAAAAGATTCAGCCGCCTTCAGCGCAAGAATGGGGGACACTACAAAAATACTTTCAAACATTCGCAAGGAAGTACGACTAGCTTCCTCGCAACTAGATAAAACCAATAAAGCGTTAAAATTGAAAGGAGATTCCTTGGGAACAGTCAGCACCCAGGGACAGGAACTTTTTGATATTTCTTCAGAAATTCTAACCAAAATCCGGTATGCCTTTGAGCGAGAACAAGATTATTATCAGGCTAATCCCATACCTAATACAGACGATATAGCCTATAACGCAGTCTTCATGTTTAATAGCTCCGTACTTTACACCTCAGCTTACCCAATGCTGGACGGTTTAAGTGCCCGGTTAAGAGGATCAAACAGTAAGATAGTCGTGTGGGGATTTGCATCCATGTTCGGGCTAGGTATGCACAGTGAAGCTAATGAGGTTAAAAATTACAGGTGGGGGAAATTCGATTTCCAGATTTCTTCAGCAGAATATTTGAAACAACTGAGCCAGGATAGGGCGAATTCAATCAAAACATATCTGGTAAATTCAGGCGTACCGGCAGCCAATATCAGTACAAAAGGGTATGGGGATAATCGTCCCAAAAGCACCCTTGGCTTTTTTAGCGACCGGGCGGAAATTCATTTCGTGAAATAATTCATTCATGGACACATGTACCTTTCACCGGTTCTATGATTCCACGGAGCGGTAACAAACAAATAAATATGGCAATAATCACTAAAACTGAATTGAGAAGTCAGGCCATCACAGCCGGCCTGACCAGAGATGTCAAAGCCGCGATCCGTTCGGGGACTGCGTATCAGAAATTTTCAGCGGTTACTTCCGTCTTTCTCTCTCATTCCCATCACGACAAGGAATGGGTAGAGGCAGCTACTGTAATACTTGAAAACCTGGGCATTAAGGTTTATGTTGACTGGGAAGATGAAGCGATGCCATCACATACCAATTTAGAAACTGCAAGCCGGATCAAACGGAAGATCGGCCAGGAAAACGATAAATTCATTTTCCTGGCCACCAACACGAGTATTGCTTCAAAGTGGTGCAACTGGGAGATTGGAATAGGGGACGTGTATAAGTTCGATAAAAAGAAAATAGCAATTTTTCCTGTTAAAGAAAATGATGGAGCATGGGCTGGAAACGAGTATTTAAAGCTTTATCCGCATATCGGATACAACACAATTCTTAAAGATTTCCTGGTTTCGTATCCAGAAGGGGGAACTGATTACTTATCAATCTGGCTGAAAAAATGAAATGATAAATCCAGAGTTTTAAATTGACACTTGGAAATGAGAATCCGTTTGCCACGTGTACTGCAACATTGTAAATGTTGTACTTATTGATTATATTTACTTAACCAAACAAGGCGCGTTCTCTCCGGTACTTGCATTTGAAAAAATTGTGGTTATGGATTGGGTGGCAGCACTATTCAATTAGGATAAGGGTGTTGAGTCTATCGTAGGCAAGAGCGTTCATGGCCTTTTAATTTTAATTTACAAATTGCTTGTATGCCTGGTATGAAAACTACTCACATTACTTTTATTCATGGTATTTCCAATAAACCTGCGGTTGACACACTGACGGCGATGTGGAAGGATGCTTTAGCCTCGGATTTCGGAGGCACTGGTGATGACATTGACCTGGATACCATGGGTATCACTACCTCGATGATTTATTGGGCGGATGTGCTTTATGGTGATCCTATGGCTGATCCGGTGATAAAAGCGCTGGAAAGGCTGGAGTCAAATTCAGAGGAATCAGCTGTTTTGGACGGTCTGGATGAAGGCTGGCGGGAAGATTTAGATGGTGAGGAAAGGGCATTTGTAGAAGGAATTGCGCGTAAAACGCTTGCTGATGTGGCTGATCCGATTTTATTGGAAGCAGAGGTCGTTGATCTGGTGAATGAGCGGATTCCAATTCCCTGGGTTATCAAAAGGCCGTTGATGGGATACCTGCTCCGAGATGTGCATCATTATCTTTTTAATAAGACTTTTAGCCCGCGTCCGGGTGCGAGTTACCAGGTGCAGTCTGAGATCCGTTCGCGGGTGATTGCTACCCTTAGTGCCGTCAAAGTGGATAAGCATATTGTGATCAGCCATAGTATGGGGACAGTGATTATTTATGATTGCCTAAAACGTGTAGAGGATTGCCCGGCAATTGACGGCTTGATGACTATCGGTAGTCCACTTGGTCTGGATGAAGTTCAGGATAAATTTGCCCCGGAATGGACCCGCAATGATGGTTTCCCGGAGAAGCTGAATGGTGTGTGGGTCAACGTTTTTGATCCGATTGATCCGGTGGCAATGATGGACGGAAATATTGCAAATGATTATAAACGCGATGGCGAAGAAGTGATAGAGGTGATCACGGAGAGTAATCACGGATTATGGAGACATGATATTGCGAAATACCTGAAAATGCCATTGCTTAGATCAGCCTTGCAGAAAATGATTGATTTGTGATGGGTAAAACTTCAAAACAGTACCTGGATATTATATACTTACAGTTAGAAGAATTTGACTGGGAGGGAGTAGCGCAAACTTGCAGGGAGTTGATTGAGGAAATTTTTACTTCTGAAATCAGTTTTGAGATGGATGAATTTTTTGCTGTGATGAAGTTGCTTCGCAGAAAGCGCAGGTTTGCGATTATGGTACGGCTGGGGGATGCGCTGAGTGTGACTTCTAGGACTAATTTTTCAATTCGCAACCTGTATGCCCAGTCCCTGATTGAGCAAGGCTTTTTTACATCCGCTATCTCAGTACTGGAAAAGCTGGAAGCGGATATTTTGGCGTCGGAGGCCGGAGGTAGTACTTTTGCGTATTCCGAAAACCAGGGAATTCTGGGCAGAGCCTACAAGCAGTTGTATGTCCGGACTGGTTACAGCCGAACGGATAGGGCGGTAGCTTTTTTGTCAAAGGGAATAGCTTATTATTTAAGGATATATAAATCCGATCCTGGCCAGCGGACATGGCATGGGGTTAATGCAGTTGCATTATTAGCGCTGGCCAGGCGGAGCTCCATTGATCTTAGTTCCCTAGGTAACGAAAACGATTTGGCATCAGAAATTCTTGCCTGTATTGAACAAAAAAGGATGGAAGATACGGCCGATGCCTGGGATTATGCTACGGCTGCTGAGTGCTGCTTGGCTTTAAATGATTTTACGGAAGCGTTGAGATGGTTGGCTGGTTATTCTTCTCATTCCGGTTGTGATGCTTTTGAACTGGCTAGCACACTTCGCCAGTTTGAGCAGGTCTGGCAATTGAACCTGGATAGCCAGTCTGGCCAGCTGCTGTTGCCGATTTTAAGGGCTGAGCTGCTGAGACGCAGCGGAGGGCAGTTTGATATTGATCCGGAAGATATCCGTAAGGAACTAGCGGTTGCTGGTACTGTGGATACCCAATATAAGGAAATGGTGGAGCCAGGCAATGAACAAAGGCTGGAAAAGGTATTTGGTGCAGATTCATTCAGGACTTATAAATGGTACATGCAGGGTGCCAGGCGATGCTTAGCTGTGGCAAGAATTGGGACGGATAGCACCCGCGGTGCGGGAACTGGTTTTTTAGTAAGAGGGTTCGATCTTCATGCATCTTTTGGGGACGAGTTGCTGCTGTTGACCAATTCACATGTTATCAGCAATGACCCCTTGGAAAAGGCAATTAGCCCGATGGAGGCAGTAGTTATTTTTGAAGTGCTCGATAGTCAAATGGAGTTTAAGTTGAAGGAGATTGTTTGGTTTTCTCCCAGTACAGATTTGGATTGCGCACTGCTGCGTTTCGATGCGGATGATCTGCAGAAGTTAAAAGATCTGACCGCTGAAGTGGATTGGTACCAGCTTTCCCCGGCACTTCCGGTCGGTGAAAACCAAAAAGTGTATATTATTGGACATCCTCAGGGCGGTACATTGCAGTTGTCATTTCAGGACAACCAGCTGCTAGATGCAGAAGACCCCAAAATACATTACCGGACCCCTACCGATCACGGTAGTTCGGGTAGTCCAATATTTACAAGGACTTGGCATTTGCTGGGGCTTCATCATGCAGGGAGTGCAGAAATGAAGTGCTTAAATAATAAAGATGGTACTTATGCAGCTAATGAAGGGATTTGGATTAATGCCATTATAAAGGCTATCGGTGCGGATCTGGATCCAATAGCTAATTAATGTCTTCCCGCAGATATGATATAATTCAGGTCGCGGTTTCTCGAAAAGGTATCTGTTACTGAACAAATAAAAAAATATAAAATAAAGAAAATGGGCATTAAAGTTTTTATCAGCTATGATCACAGCGAAGATTTAAGATATAAAAATCTGCTTCGCGCCTGGGATGCTAACAGTGTCTTCAGTTTTGAGTTTGACCAGCGTTCTCCAAATGAGCCGATCAATAGTTTGAATGCCGCGGTGATAAAGACAAGTTTGACTAAAAAAATGCAGGAATCGGATTACCTGTTTGTGATCATAGGGGAGAAATCTCATAAGAGCCAATGGATGTCATGGGAAATTGATAAAGCCAAGTCTTTGAATCTGAAACTAGCAGCGGTCAAGATTAGCGGTGGCAACATCACACCAACTGGCTTGCTAAATTCCGGGACGCAGTTTGCGACTTCCTTTACTCAGGAGCGAATTATTGAGGCACTTAGAAACGCGAAGAACAATTACTGATGGAGATCAGATCAAAGATTCAGTTGCTTTCGCGGAAATTAACTTTGCAGAATGCCAAGCCTTATATGGGGCAGGATAACTTTGTCAATATGATTTTGTTGCGTTCAGTTGCATTGGAAGTCTGGCTTAGATTTTAATTAAGATGGCGGAAAAGAGAACTTACGTCATTTTTGACGGTGACAATGACCGCTGGGCGTTTAGCTACATGAGGGGTTGGAAAAATAATTACAGGCTTGATTTTGAGTTTGATGATGCGCATAGTTTGTTTACGCTTACGGATCGAGCAAGAGATGAGGATTATATCAAGTCAAAGCTGCTCAAAAGATTTGCTTCTACCGGGGAAGTCATCTTACTTATTGGTGAATCAACAAGATATTTATACAAATTTGTTCGGTGGGAATTAGATGTAGCGCTTTGGCTTGGCTTACCCATTATAGCGGTAAACCTGAACAACAAGCGAAGTATTGATTATAAGTTATGTCCGCCAATTATCAGGGAGGCCGGGGCGGTACATGTTTCTTTTAATATGGCTATAATCCGTTACGCACTACAGGATTTTTCTTTCCTCCCGCCAAACGAACGTAATGCTGCTGACTATTATTACACTGACCATGTTTACCGCAGCCTTGGGCTATAGGCTGTTACAGGTATTTCGTGAACCGGAGGTGCTCAAGGTTGCAGATGTTCCACTTTTATGCCAACTTGCCGGCATTTTTCCACCATTTCCCAAGTTCCGCCACCACCGTCGCCTTTTTTTCCGTTCCATAAAGCGATAAGCAGTATTTGCTCTGTTGGAGACTGCAAAGCCTGTTCAATCATCCATTCATTGGTGAGGGTGTAAATATTTTTTGTCGTTTTATGAATTGATGGATCAAGTACAAAAACCGGTGAATGTTCAAGCATGCGGTTAAATCTTTCAGGCCAGTCTTTTCCCGCAAAATCTACAGATTCCTTTCGGAACTCCGCAGGTTCTGTTGGCAGAAAAATTTTTGTGGGTATACCCAGATCTTTGCAATGTTCCAGAAACAGGATGTCTCCGCCCGCTGCGGCAGAACAGATTCCTTGCGGTATTTCAGCCAACTGCAATTTACTGAGTATCTTTCCCAGGGCTTTTTTAACATGCTTTTCATGATGGGCAGGGAATCTAGGAACTTCGCGGTTCGGCGCATCAATCATATGCCCTGAAAAGAGTATTTGCTTTACCATGACTTGTTTAATTTGATTAAACAAATTCTGGTCCAGTTTTGCTGTTCTATTTTTCGGAGAGATAGATCTCAACACGGTTGTTCATCATGTCCAAATTATATTTATTAATGGTTTTTCCAAATCCCCTAACTTGGATGTCCTGCGCGGGAATGCCTCTTTCGATCAGGTAATCTGCCACTGATGTGCCCATCTGTTGGCTAACGTTAACGCTGTATGCCGTGGTTCTTGTGGAAAGGCTGTTTGGGTTGTCATCCTGCTGATCTTCGGGGTCTAGAAACCACGCGAACTTGGAGGTATGAGCCTCCACCACAATTTTCTGACCAGGCTGTTTTTTGGCGTAGTCTGTGAGGCTGTCCAGCAGCAGTTTGCTTTTGGTAGTGAGGCTGGCTTTATCCATTTGCATGTATACACTCAGCGGGTTGGCTTTGGTCAGACCGTTTAAACCTAACTTGAAAAACTGTGTACGCGTTAGCATGCTAGCTACTCCATCTTCTACGAATTTTAAAAATTCATTGGCGCTTTTGGCCCTGTATTCTGCAATTTTTAGATTGGTGTTCGCTTTTTTTTGAGCGATTTCACTTTCTTTCTGGGCCTTTACTTTGAGCTGTTCTTCTTTTATGCGTGCAGATTGCGCATTTATTGCGGCTATGCGGTTAGCAGCTGCTTCGGTTCGAGCAAGTTGCCATTCCGCTATGGCCGAGTTTTTTTTCCCCTCTTCCCTGGTTCTCTCTGATTGGGCATTTTTTGCCAGCAGCTCTGAAATCCTGGCTTTTTTTTCTGACTTAATGCGATCGTGATCCGCTTTATCCCTTTCACGTGACACTGTATCCAGTTGAATATTTGCCTCCACAACCTTTTTTGCCTGGACGATTGCAATGGTGCTAAGCACACCGGTAATGATGAGTATAGCACAGAAAGTTCCAATGGCGATCCTTCTGAGTCGCTGGCTTTTTTTCGTGAATTGCAACGCATCCAAGATCCTGCTGGTCACATCTGGAGCAGGCTGTCCTTTTTGGAGGTTTTCTAAGGTGTCATCAATCAACGCCAGACCTTGTATTTTATTAAACCAGATGGCCTGAAAACATGCACCTTCAATATTGATGGGAATGAGCGGCTGGTTTTTATTTTCTGTCAAAAATCCCATGATCTCCTGTTCAATAGGGATGGATCGCTCCGCCCCCGGACTTCCGATGAGCACAAATGCTTTGGATCTGTCGACAGCATCGCTTATTCCCTTAGGTAGTTTGTCTCCGGGTGTGGTGCTGGAAAGTTGATCAAGATAACATTCAAAACCGCGGTCCATGAAATACTTTGCAAGCTGGTAGGCATAATCCAGGCTATCTTTTCTTGAATAGGAGATGAAAATATCATATCCAAAGATTTTTTCTTTGAGGCGTTGTATGGGTGACATGAATGAATATTCTAATAATTGAAGATAGTGAATATTTGTAATTTGATGTTATTTTTTCTGGTTTTTTTAAAACTTAATTCGTAGATTACTAGCTGGTTAATGCATTGTTGTTACAGATTTGGGGACTTGGTTTTATTGCAGTTTTTGATTATCAGTCGTTTGTTTGGGCAATGTGGCCAGGTGGAAATTGAGATTGCTTTTTTGATATGAATTATAAATATAACGCCTTCATTTCTTATGCTCATGCAGACTCACCTGCAACAGCCAGGCTAATCCAGGATAGTATTGAAAATATGGGAAAGCCGTGGTACAGATTATCACGAAATCTTACGCTTTATCGTGATGAGACGAGTTTGTCGGCCGGCACGGGGCTTTGGGAAAATATCGAAATGGCACTAAAGCAATCAGAATACCTTATTCTCCTGGCTTCTAATGCTGCAGGGCAATCTGGTTACGTTGGGACGGAATTGTCAGCGTGGTTGGAGATAAACGGAACCGATGCCGGCTTGAAAAGACTGATTGTTATCCTTGTAGATGGCGAAATGGTTTGGAACCCTGAAACAATTGACTTCGATTGGTCGAGAACCACGGCTTTGCCAACGAAATTGACCGATATGTTCACCACTGAACCTTTATGGGTAAATCTGAAGCCTTTCATTGTAAAGAAAAATCAGACGGTAATTTTAAAAAACAAGATTGATAAAGATGCCCTGATCGCAAAAGTTGTCGGAAGGCTAACAAACCGAGAGCCACGGGATGTAGAATCCCGTGAACTCAGCAGGAAAAGGACGATTTGGTCAGTGGTGTCCGCGGGTTTATTGTTTTTTACTGTAGCAGTGATATTTGCCTATTTTATGTTCAGACAGCGCGAGTTTGAAAAGATGGTGTCGCGATCCAATACGCTGATTGCCGCGGGAAATGCGCTGAAGGATACGGACATCAGCCGGTCATTGGTGTATTTTGCTTATGCATATGACCTAAACCCAATTGAGGCGAATTTTAACTTGGTAGAATCACACTACAATGCCAATATCGTATCTTACGGTGAAGAATATTCTGACAGTATTCATTTAAATTGTTTTTTCAGCAAACTTAAGCTTGCTGAAAATCCCGCTAATTATGAAAATGAAGGGTATGGGGATCTTTCCAGGCTGCATATCTCTTTACCTTCAAGACGCATTACTAGCGTTTTAAATGGGGAAATGTGGTTGCAAGATCTAAATGGCAAGTTGCTAAGAAAATTCCAACTTCCATTTGTTCCGACTGCCGAGGCACCAGGAAGCGGCTCAGATGGCAAATTGTATTTCCTTACAGGTAAGCCCCATGCTTCAGTCGTGTCTTTTGATCCTGGTTTACAGCTATTTAAGGTTTTAATTGCTCCAGATTCAATTCAGGGTATTGAGGCAGCTTATCGACCAGATGTTTTGGAAATGCTTTTGGACAGTAGTTACGATAACATTCGTTTATCGTCCGGAGGACGATATCTGGTTGTTTACAAAAGTTTGGCCTCGGGTAAGAGTAACAGTAAGTTGCTTATGTTGAGACTATCAGATGGAAAAACTTCTGTTGTTTCGCTTAAAGAGCCGACAGATATGCAGGAGCCATTATTTTTGGACGAAGATGTTTTATTGAGCGATGACGGGAAAAAAATAGTACGTGTCAATAAGGGAAATAACAATTTCACTAGGGATTTTTTGATCTATGATGTCCAGAGTGGGGTTTGTAGTACAGATTTTTTTCAGGCTGACAACTGGGGTGATGACACGAACAATGAACCAACTGCTCTTCAGTGGAGCGAGGGCCACAGGTTTTTATTATACGGTACTGTTGGCGGGCGCCTTGCTTTGGCAAAATCGGATGGGGAGAATGAGGCCCGTGCAGATGATAATAGCTATATGGAGAAGGTGTTCTCGACTCCCGAGAAACATATTGGTACTATTATGGCAGTAGGGTATTCAAAAGATTTTCTTTTTGGTGGGACTTATAAAGGAGCTGTGCATATTTTTAGAAATGGAGGAAATGAGAACTTTTCACATGCGACGCATGCTT